>OGWZ01000331.1_pt1 | contig 55007 bp, 57 predicted proteins | sample 1576141 | NCBI WGS metagenome assembly OGWZ01 (sample SAMEA3541512, study PRJEB24748) | human gut metagenome | biome: human gut; feature: human-associated habitat; material: faeces | place: China | collected 2012
TTGCAGCAACAAAAGCGTATTGGCTGGATATAATGACCTGGCAACACGTTATCCTGCGGTTGCAGCGGAATGGCATCCTACCAAGAACGGCGACCTGACACCGGACCAGGTAATGCCGTCTTCTAAAAAGACTGTATGGTGGCTTTGCCCCGAAGGGCATGAGTGGGAAGGAACCATAGGGAGCCGAACCCGAAGGGTGCGGATCTGTCCTATCTGCAAAGAAAAGGAAAAGAGAAGAAAGAAAGAGGAAGAGGCCCAAGAAAAAACGCTGCTTGCAAAGCGAAGAGAAGAAGAACGAGAAGAAAGAAGAAAACTGCAGGAGCAGAGAAAAGAGCAGTTGAGATTGGAAAAAGCCCGAAAGCGGAAGGAGAAGCGGTTTGAATCGCTCAAAGATTATTGCGAACGCACAGGGCATTTAGAGTATTTGGCTGAATGGAATGCAGAGAAGAACCTTCCGCTCACGCCGGCAAACACGCGCAAGAATGCAGGAGAAGAGGTCTTTTGGAAATGTCCAGAGGGGCATGAGTGGTCCTCTACTGTCGGAGCACGTGTCTTTGACAGCGCCAAGTGTCCGTATTGCGCAGGGCGCTTGCCGGTCCCAGGGGTGGATGATCTGGCCTCGCAGCACCCTGATCTTGCCGCTGAGTGGCACCCTACCAAGAATGGCGATCTCACGCCGGACAAAGTGAAGGCACACATACGAAAAAAAGTATGGTGGCAGGGCAAATGTGGACACGAGTGGGAGGACTTCATCAATGAGCGCATTGAGCGGGGGAGAGGTTGTCCTTATTGTGAAGGGCGGCGTGTTCTTCCTGGTGAAAATGATCTGGCAACTGTTTGCCCAGGGATCGCCGCTGAGTGGCACCCAACGAGAAATGGGAAAGCCACTCAGCAAGATGTTGCGTGGAACGCAGATCGCTACGCCTGGTGGGTGGATGCAGCGGGGAGATCTTGGAGAGAGAAGATCTGTGAGCGGACCAGAGAAAACAGAGAGAAAAATAATTCCAAAAGTAAATAGTGGTTGGAAGAACAAAAATATGTTATATTGGTGAATATAAAAGGCAAACAAATAATAGAATGCAAAAAAGTATGTACAAAGTGAGGCTCACCATGAAAAAGATAATGTTTGTATTTGGGACGCGCCCAGAGGCGATCAAAATGGCGCCGCTGGTAAAAGCGATGGAAAAAAGTAGTGAATTTACTCCAATAGTTCTTGTTACGGCCCAGCATCGAGAAATGCTTGACCAGGTGCTTGAACTATTCAATATCGTTCCTGATTATGATCTGAACTTGATGAAAGCCAACCAGACGCTAACGGATATTACGGTAGGTGTTCTACGCGGTGTGGAGCGGATCGTTATTAAAGAAAAGCCGGACATGGTTCTTGTGCATGGAGATACGACCACAACCTTCGGAGGTGCGCTTGCCGGTTTCTACCAGCAAGTGCCAGTTGGTCATGTAGAAGCTGGCCTACGCAGTGGCAATATGTACTCACCATTTCCAGAAGAAGCCAATCGCAAACTGACAGGCGCGATGGCGACAATACATTTCGCACCAACCCTACAGGCAAGGGAAAACCTTTTACGTGAAGGTGTCAATCCAGATGCGATATTCACAACAGGAAATACCGTCATCGATGCTTTGAAAATGACGGTGAAAGAAGATTATACATTTGATCCTGATTTGGCTCAAATGCTGGATGTGCCTGGTAGAAAGGTGCTTCTTACAACCCATCGCAGAGAAAATCTTGGACAACCGATGGTGCAGATCTTCCGCGCTATCCGTACCCTGCATGAGCGTTTTCCAGATGTTCACTACTATTTTCCTATGCATAAGAACCCGCGTGTACGTGCTCTGGCACATGAAGCGCTCGATGAATTGGAAAGAGTGCATCTTTTTGAGCCACTTGATTATGCACCGTTTGCCAATCTGATGGCTCGCATGGATTTGGTATTAACTGACAGCGGTGGTATGCAGGAAGAAGCGCCTGCTCTTGGAAAACCGGTGTTAGTGCTGAGAGATACTACAGAAAGACCAGAAGCGGTAGATGCCGGAACGGTTAAATTAGTTGGGTGCGATACGACGCGCATCGTTGATACAGTTTCAGAACTTTTTACTGATGAAACTGCATATTCCGAAATGGAACGTGCCGTGAATCCTTATGGGGATGGGCAAGCTTGCAACAGGATCATTAACGCATTACGCTACTATTTTGGACTGACAGAAAATCGTCCAGAAGATTGGCATTAATAACACCAGAAACCTAACGAAAGAGCGGAAGGAGAGAAAGCAGGGGAGCGCAGCATAGAAACTGCTCATTCCTCTCTGTCCGAACCGGAGTATTCGGGCAGGGCACCCTGCGCTGGTACATGGCAAAATTTAAGCCAGGAGATATAGCGTTTCTTGTTGAGTCAAATGTTCTAGTGCGAAAAGTCATTATCAGGAAGTATGTCAGCGGTCTTGTGCTTGTCCAAACCGACAGCGGTGGCGGGATAAAAGTACGTGAAAGCCGGCTCTTTCGCACGAAAGAAGAGGCAGCGGAAAAGATACGCAGCATGGGCAGAACGCCGAGAGACAGCGACAATGAGATCGTCGAAGAAGCTGATCCGCGGCAGTCCTGCAAAGATGATCTCGCCAGAACATCCTCTGCCGCTGCCGCGTTCAGTCCAAGATACAGACAGGAAAACAGCCGGCATTCTTAAAGCCAGCCGACGAAGAAGTGTGGTATCGCGGGACAATGGTTGAGGGGCGCGAAAAAGATCCTCTCTATCGCGTCGTGATCGATGTTGATGGTGATCTGATCGAAGCACATCCTAACAGTGTATCCCTTTACGACGACATAATGACCTTAAAAATCGATGTAGATCAATTAACGGAAGAGAGTGTATCTTCTATCACCGTCGATGGTGTTTGGTATGACGAAAATGATAATACATTAGATGAATCCAATAATACGTATGATTTTTCCGCTGACGCTGACAAAGATTCCAAGTCAAAATTAGATTTGGAGATCAAGTCGGAAATGGGAAATTATGATAAAATTTCATATTGCATAGCAAAACTACAAGCAAAATAAGCCGGCAAACGCCTCGATTGAATCTTTGGTTCAGTCGGGGCGTTTTTTGTCTTAAAAGGAATCATACCAGGAAGAGGCAAACTAACGATGTGTAATATAAAAATATTGTAACATTTTCAAAATATCGCATGGTTTGCTAAGTATATCCAAATGCAATATAGTATAACTAGAGAATCATTCTGCCCTTTTGTTTGTCGGTGCTATTATTTGCACAACGTTTCCAAGGCTCGCGCTTCGTTTTGGGAAACCGCTGTCAACAACCATTTATTAAATCATTGGGATTTGGAAACAAACAGAGGAACATCCTCAATTTGAGCTTGTCGGACTGATTATACATAAATAAACTAAGAAGTAAATAAGCGCTTATGAATTCCAATAATGAATGATATCATTCTCACAATTATTCACAGGAGTGATATACTGACAAAGAATATCCATAATAAAAGTGGCTCATTGTCCCATATTTGTTTCCCTGATATTTGCAATCGAGTTGATAGGCAAATAACCGCTATGGTTAACAAAAATCCATCAGCGTATATACTGAACCCAGATGACCCTGATTATGTTTCGTTGATGCGAACGCCACCTCAACAAGATCACACAATGACTGAGGACGAAATTAACACAATGCTTTCGTTTGAATTTAAGGATGTTGTTTATCACGAAAACAAATATGTTTCTTCCCATTATGATCCCTGGAACGATCCTTTTGTTAAAGAATTAGAGAACATTCCGCTGGATGAGTGGGTAGATTTTGCAGCGCAGCGATTTATTGAGCAAAATCGGAAAGTGATCAGTTATGAATTACAATTAATGGGAAATTTGCAGTTAATCACATCAGACCATGCGCTGTTTGTCTGGTGTCACGGAACCGAAAGAAGATGCCTTTTTACAGAATTCGACTATCCGGAGCCGGTCAATCTGGTAAGGGTTCCAGTTTCACAAACTGAAGATAAGCTTTATGCGGAACGAGCGTTCCCGCCGTCTATCGGACCATCATGGGAATTTGTAGGACATTATGACCGCAAAAAACGGATTCTGACCTTTAGCTGAAAAAAACAGGAGACTTCCTCTGCAATAGAGGGAGTCTCCTATTTTGCGCAAAAAAATACGGCTTGGAAGAAAAGCAAACGAAAACCAAGCCGTGTTACTTTTATGTTAGAACATAAAAGGAGGAAAGTGGAAGAATAACGCGAAAAAATGCAAAAAAGCGATTTGGAGAGAGTTCCAAAACAAAGGAGGCTTCTTCTTCCATATAGTTATATTACCACGCGAGTTTATTTTAGTCAAGGTTATGAAAAGGGTGCAATTTTGCGATGTATCATTTTGCCGACGACAGCGGATTTGACGAATTTTTTGCTAGAATTAATACCGACTAAAACTTTGACATAAATAAACCGAGATGCTAAAATAGACCTAGCGACATATTTGTGAGAAGGTGAAAAAGTGAAAAAAATCCAACGCAAAATTACCGCCGCTGTCATGCTTGCCGCTTTTTCAGCATCCAGCGTCACACCTGTATATGCGAATACGCCAACAGATAACGCGATCCTGTTATATAAAGTGAGCAGCGGAACCGTTGTTTCTCTGGAACCAAACGACGAACTGCTAAAATTCATTGAATTGGCGGCCAACGGTCAATTTACTATTACAACATTGGAGGGAAAATCCTCTGACGAAGGAATCTCTTTCACCTATCAGGATCAGGAGCTGGACGAAAATACCTATCTGATCGTCAACCTCGATACCAATGGTGACGGCGTTCCTGACCTTAATATCGACACCAATGGTGACGGCGTTCCTGATATCAACGTCGACCTTGATGGTGACGGCATCCCCGATGTATTAAATGATGCCGACGGTGATGGCCTTCCAGACGATAGTTCAGAATCACTTCCGGTGTTACCTAGCACATCGACCGATGGGGACCAGAGCAACACCTTAGAGCCATCGCAGCCTACGGGAGATCAGTCAGTGAACGAGCAACCTGACCCTGGCGTTCCATCAGATGAGACACCAGGCGAAGGGGAACCGGTTCCTGATGATAATGTTTCCCAGCCAAGTGATCCTTCTGGCGATGCGAATACTCCGTCCGATACGGAAACGCCAGCTGAGGATGATTCTGTTGAACCAGACTCACCAGTTGAACAGGAACCTTCCACGCCAGATGATAACACCGCTGCCGATGAAAATGAGAATGGTACTCAGGATGGAGATACACCAGATCAGGAAGTACCAAATGAACCAGCAGAAGACGAGGAGCCTGCGCCTGAGCCGGACACTCCAACTGTTCCCGCTGAGCCTGATCCAGTTCCATCCCCAGAACCTACCCAGCCAAGCACACCAGCGCCGCAGCCACCAGTAACCAACAACACGAACCCACCATCAATCACGATCACGCCACCATCGCAAGATACTTCTGGTCCATCCTCTTCAACCGGCGGGAGCAGCAGTGTTGAAGAAAACGCGCAGAACAGCGTCGTTTACAAAGGGCCTGTCAAAAGCTGGACCGGCGTCGATCCTCACAGCAACCGGTACAAGCTGAAAGAAGCAGCTGAGGCCATGCTGGGTTGGCATTATTCTCAGGCGATCCGCATGACAGATGGTTATCGCGATTGTTCCAGTTTCGTTTATACTGCGATCTCAGATGCCGGCTTTGCACCACCAGTTAGTTGGGCTTGGACGACCTACACAATGCCATCCTATACAGATATCGTCTATCAGATCCCAATGAGTGATCTAAGACCTGGCGATATTGTTCTCGGTGATGGTCACGTAGCGTTCTATTGGGGCAACGATGCGCTGGGCTCCCCGATGACCTTAGAGTGCTGCGGGACGTTCGGTGTATGTTATGGCTACATGATGTGTAATGGATGGGATTTCCCGTACACCTCTGCATGGCGCATTAGAGGGATCGATGGCAATGATCCGAACTACACCTACTCTGGTGAGACAGGAACATCTTCAAAAGCCAGCGTTTCAAAAACCTCTGCCGTTGCAGCCTCTAGCAGATCAAGTTCCGCTGGCTCTCACGCAAATTCCAGCCAGGCTTCATCCGCTGAAAATTCCGAAGCAATTTCCTTCAAGACCGTAACAACAGCCGATCTCCCAGAAGCCCAAACAATCGTTATCACTCCTGATAAACTCAATGGGAATGTGATTGACCTGTTAGATCTGGAGATCGACCCTGTATTTGCTTTGCAGATGTACCTGGATAAGTATCTTGAACAGATCGACTTGGAAACGATGCAAGGTTTTGATTCATCTTCTGATCAGCTTAGATATCTGATCGGAAAAGCTATCCAGAGCAAGGGCGTTGAAACAGGACAACTGCTTGCAAACTATATTGGCGATGATATTGGAACAGCAAAAGCAGAAGTGAAAAATGTAGTGGATAAGAATACACAGGCAAGCGTCGCAAGCCTTCTCTAATATACACCCGCATCCTCCATATTTCGTCCCGCTCCAGCGGGACAGGCGCATGAGATCGGAACCTCCACGTGGTGTGCGCTGGGAACGCTGTTTTGGCAGCGGCTAATCTGATCACTAATAATAAAATATATACAACCTCAGTGCAAATCAGAGAGTTTATCTCGTAAATACGATTGCATGGTGCAAAGTTATACTACAGGTTTGAGAGGGTTGTTTTTTATTAAGGATCCAAAACGTATTATGCGACATAAAAGGAATGCTAGTGTTTGAGAGGGTTGTTTTTTATTAAGGATCCAAAACACAAGTCAGTATACCATCGTTCATTTCACAGGTTTGAGAGGGTTGTTTTTTATTAAGGATCCAAAACTTCCAGATGGTGTAATATATGGGTACAATGTTTGAGAGGGTTGTTTTTTATTAAGGATCCAAAACTATTTGGATATCCACTAACTTATATTCCTTGTTTGAGAGGGTTGTTTTTTATTAAGGATCCCAAACCTTGAAAAATTCCACAAAGAACATCCTCAGTTTGAGAGGGTTGTATTTCGGCTCATTAATTTAAGAGGAAAGGAATGATATAAGTGGAAAATGTTGAATACACAGTAGATCGCATCAAAGAACTATGCAGTATGACCAAGGAAATTCGCACAGATCTTTTCAGCCAGACATACCGTATCAACTATGGTTCCGAAGCAGAGCCAAACGTGAAAGATATTCAAGTATTCTCAATTCCGCTTCAAAAGCAAACAGAAGATCGCCTCTTTTCACGAATCGGCGTTTCAAGCAAGCAGCATAGCCAATTCTACAATAACTTTGCGACAGCTCTGAAAAAAGATGCCAGCAAATATAAGATCATCACTCAGTCTGATCAGTCCGAAGCGTTTAGAGATTACGTTCTCGTGTTCGATACGATCCAGCGTGAACGACTGTCCAACACTGAAATGAAGTTCTATTATGTGTCCAAAGTTACCAATAGACTAACAGATAGCAGTTTCATAGAAAACGAATCCATTCACCTATCCGCTGTCTTTAAGATCTGGAAGAACCTGCTCGAAACCATTGATCTGATTAGTGGTGTCGATCTGCACCTTGGAACCATTGAACTAGACGATATCTTTGTTGATGAAAACGACAATCCGCTGGTGAGCCTACCAGTCAAGGTATGCTTCACAGGGGACACTTTCAAAAAGCTTTTGCCAGCCAATGTTCACACAAGTATTTTAGAGGGCGGCGTCTTTACAAAAGACACAGACTTTTATGCAGTCAATTCCCTCATATACAGTTTGCTGAACGGAAGTCTGACCCCGATCACTTATGCGCCAAATGTTAAGCCTGGATATTTGGAGGATCGTTTAAGCAGCCTCTTTTCAATAGCAGACACAAAAGATGTTATCGCAAGTCTTAACTCAGAAATCGCAGCTTTAGCAGATTCCCCCGATAAAGATATTGTGATTCCGCTGGATTCTGAAAATGATTCAGACGACATAGAAGAAAAATTATCTGCAATCCCGTTAACCGTAGCTGTCAATGCTCCCCAGGGCCAGGAATCAGAACAGACTCCATCCAGTTTACCATCCGAGCCGTTGCAAGCAGGCGTATCATCCGATACAGAAACAGATGGAGAGAGTGATCAGGAAAGCAAGCCAGAAGAAGAGCAGAAGGAAAAGAAGAGCCCTCTTTCAAAGTTTGCCTCCAAACTGCCAGGGAAGAAAAAGGGAAAGGAAGAAGAATCTGACGAAGAATCTGCAAACATTCCACCCGAAGGGCAACCCCTAAAACAGGTCATTTCTCGCAAGGGCGGCAACGATAAGAAATCAAAACTGGATGTGTTAAAGAATAAAAAGATCGTTATGCTAGCGCTTGCCGGCATTTTACTTCTTGTTTTTGCCTTCACGCAGTTAATGCCATCCACCGATCCAACAGAGGGTATGACAAGCGCGACCGACGACAATGAAAGCACGTTTGTTGTCGCCGATCAGAATGATAGCAGCGAAGGAAGTCATTACTCCGCGATTGAAAAAGAGGATGATAGTGAAAATGATACCACACCATCATCCAGTACATACTCAGAAGACGACGAAGATACCAGTTCGGATGAAGACGAAACTGACGAAGATACAGAAGAGGACGAAGACACTTCCAGCACATCTTCTAGCAGTTCTTCGGGCTCGTCCAGCGGATCGTCTTCGAGTTCATCTTTTAATGGGTCCGGTTCTTCCAGTAGCACGTCGAACCGTAGCAGTTCAAGTTCTGGATCCAGTTCCGGTACATCTACCTACAGACCTACAGCATCGTCTTCCAATACATCGAATTCTTCCTCATCCAGTTCTGCCAGAAAACCTACTACTTCCACAGCAGCATCAACAACACAAACAACTAGCGAACCTGAAAAACCTGTTGTAAAACCAGTATCGACATTAACAGTTTCGCCTAACTCGCTTGATATGCGGGTTGGTGATTCTGTCGCTATTACTCCTACAATGACCTGTTCATTCTTGTCCGATAGCGCGTCCGTTGCGGTTGTTGACGGCGGTAAAGTCGTTGCTAAGGGAGCCGGCTCTTGCACGATCACAGCGAAAGGGATTGACGGACAGACCTATAATATCTCAGTAAACGTATCTGGTTAATAATTAGGCAGTCCTGTAAAGGACTGCCTATGGCGCACAAGATTAGAGCCTCCACGCGGTGTGCGCTGGTAACGCTGATTTCGCAGCGGCTGATCTGATCACCGACAATTAAATATAAAACCTCAGTGCAAAAAAGAGAGTGTATCTCGTCAAGACCATCGCATCGTGCGAAGTTATATTTGAGGTTTGGGAGGATTGTGATTCTTTAAGGGCATAAAACTTTATGATTATATTGTATTACCTTATCGCTGTTTGAGAGTGCTATGATTCTTTAAGGGTACAAAACCAAGAGCAGCTATATTCCACCTGATGCATAGTTTAAGGAAACTCAATATAAAGAAATTGGCAATAATGCACAATTTAAGAACAAGCATAACAATGCACTAATATAGTCAAGAGAGTTTCTAACAGTTTGAGAGTTTTTAGATGATGAACGCCAGCGCGAGTTGACATTTGAGAGGGCTGGGAATGCGTCAAAAGTGAAATGCCGTCGATTATATTTACGTCCGTTTGAGAGGCTTGTATAATTTTTTAAAAGAGAAAAATATTAATTAAGTGTGCTACAGATCACGTCATTGACATTTTTTCTTGACGTTTTTTTGCTATGTGAAAATTACTTGCATGAAGTAAAATATAACTGGTATAAGAAATCAACAATATTTGGATGTTTTGGCTGGAAAGAATCTCCAGCCTTTGGCGCACGAGATCGGAACCTCCACGTGGTGTGCGCTGGTAACGCTGCTTGGCAGCGGCGAATCTGATCATTAACAACTACATACATAGCCTAAGTTCAAATAGGAGAGTGTATCTCGTAAACACCATTGCATAGTGCAAAGTTATACTACAGGTTTGAGAGGTCTGTTATTTTCGTAGGGTACAAAACAAAGGAGATGATGCGTATGCTTGAGTTTACGTTTGAGAGGTCTGTTATTTTCGTAGGGTACAAAACCTTTTTTTATTAACAAATGCCGCGGCCATAGTTTGAGAGGTCTGTTATTTTCGTAGGGTACAAAACACTGTCATTACAGTCGATAATACGCCGTATGTTTGAGAGGTCTGTTATTTTCGTAGGGTACAAAACAGTGCCCTTGCTATAGCCGGCATCAGATCATGTTTGAGAGGTCTGTTATTTTCGTAGGGTACAAAACTGGATTGGTGTTGTAGTTGCATCTAACTGAGGTTTGAGAGGTCTGTTATTTTCGTAGGGTACAAAACTCTTGTCGAAATCTCGGAAAATAAGATCATAGTTTGAGAGGTCTGTTATTTTGGAAGGGTACAAAACAGCATAGCCCTTGATCTCCTGGCACCACGGTTTGAGAGTATTAGTGATATTCTTTTATTAAAATTTACGAACGAAAGGAGAGAAAGCAGGGGAGCGCAGCATAATAGCTGCGCATTCCTCCCGTCCGAATCGGAGTATTCGGGCGGGGGCTCCTGCGCTAGTTAATGAAAAAAGCAAACAATCCAAGCAATCCAATAATAGGAGATAAAGTAAAATCTCTAAATGATTCTGGACTTTTCCCGTCGATGATCTTTTCAATGATAATTTTAGTCCCAATGGAATCCATCACATCACGATTTTTTAATTCTCATTTCGCAAATTCAGGCCATTCTTTTCTTCTTAATATGATAGTCGCTGTTGTCATAACAGTTGTACTCTTCTTCATTCCTTTTATCCTATACATGATGGTTCATTCTCACATTGCAAAACGAACTACAACTTTGTGCGCTGACTTGAATATCGGATCGGAAAAGATGAGTGATTCGATGTTCCTAGCAGTAGGAACCTCCACGATCTCTTTCATCATTGCAGCTATCGCGGCATTATGGGCGTCTTTGAAAACTCTGATGTATGGCATTTTTGGCGGACTTGAAATCTCTGAAATTTTTTCTTCAATGCCATCTGTACTTATTGCCTATATCGTCGCCTTCATTGCAATCATTATGGTACAAGTTCTTAATTATCTCTTTTACTATCTGATAAAAAAAGAAGGCAAACGTACTACAACAAATATTGCATAAAATCTTGTAATTCACCTCATACCCCTTTATTGTCCCGCTTCTGCGGGACAGGCGCACGAGATCGGAACCTCCACGTGGTGTGCGCTGGTAACGCTGCTGCGGCAGCGGCTGATCTGATCATCAACAACTACGTACATAGCCTAAGTTCAAATAGGAGAGTTTATCTCGTCAAGACAGTCGCATTGAGCGAAGTTATATTAGAGGTTTGAGAGGCTTGCATAATCAGAAGGGTCCAAAACTCCGATTACTGGTAAATTGGCAGAGAAAATGTTTGAGAGGCTTGCATAATCAGAAGGGTCCAAAACTTTTATCTGAATCTGAAAAAGAACATGCGGTTTGAGAGGCTTGCATAATCAGAAGGGTCCAAAACGTCACTGCCAATAAATTGATCAAATGCCTGTTTGAGAGGCTTGCAAATCCCTAGGAATCCCCATAAAGCAAGTATTAACTAAGAGGTTAACAACTACGGCTTTGTATGTTCTATATCATTCCTTATTTAGAGGTAATTAATATGACAGTAAGAAACGAGAAGAAGCCTTATTACTTAGGTCTCACACTAGACGACACCTCGATTGGGTGGGCGTTGACCGATCCAGCCTATAACATTTTACGCGCTAGCCGTAAAGATGCATGGGGAACGCGCCTGTTCAGCGCCGCTGAAACCGCTGAAAAAGCAAGAGCAGCCCGTATGGCTCGCCGCACTTTAAGACGCAAACACCGCAACATCGCTTTTCTGAGACAAGTCTTCGAGAAAGAGATAAACAAAGTAGATCCTCTGTTCTTCAAAAGAATGGACGAAAGCAAACTGTATCTGGATGATCGCTCTGCAGACAATCAGCAAAAAAACGCGCTCTTCAATGATCCAGGCTTTGACGACAAAGACTATTTCAAACAATACCCAACCATTTACCATCTTAAAAAAGACCTTATGACCAGCAAAGAACCAAGAGACATTCGCTTGGTGTATCTGGCCCTTTTGCATTATTTCAAACACAGAGGTCACTTTTACGCCAAAGCTATCTCAGCAGACAATGGCGTGGTAGATATCGCAGAAGCCTACGCCGCCCTCCAGGAAAATGCAGCTTTTGACGGAATCGATCTGCCAGAAGTAGACGCAGAGAAACTTATCGCAACCCTCTGCGACACAAAACATTCTCCATCCGTCGTAGAGAAAAGCCTCGAAAAGCTTCTTGGTGCCAAAAAGCCGGAAGTCAAGGAACTCTGCAAACTCATGTGCGGCCTGACCGGACGTGTAGATAAGATCTTTGCGGACAAATTAGATAACGCAGAAGAAGCCGTTAAACTCAGTTTCACGAGTGAAACCGCTGACGACGATCTGGCAGCGCTGAACGATATCTTAAATGGCGATGCTATGCGTATTCTTGAACATGCTCAGTCAATCAACAACGCGCGTCAGCTGCGAGAAATCCTTGGTAACGAGAAATATTATACCTATGCTCAGATCAGTTCATACGAAGAGCACAAACACGATAAATATATGCTCAAAACCGTCCTTCATAAATACAACCAGGACGCGTATCGCAAAATGTTCTACGAAGATATTCCTGCATCCTATGCCGGTTACGTCAACCAGAACAATAGCGACAAACACAATAAGAAACGTCGCCTCTTCGACGACGCTAAAGCATACGCCGCTCGTTCGCAGGAAAGCTTCTATAAAAATGTGACCGAAGTTCTGGAAAACCTTCCAGAAGAAGCCCAGAACGATCCGCTCGTCCAAACCATTTTGGAACGCATTAAAACAAAAGCTTTCATGCCAAAACAGCGCACCCGCGCCAACGCCATCGTTCCAAACCAGCTTATGGCAGCAGAATTCAAACTCGTCGTTGAAAACGCATCCAACTATCTGCCATTCCTCAACATAAAGGATCAGGAATACGGCCTCAGCGCTAAGGATAAACTCATTCAACTCTTTAGTTTTACAATACCGTACTACATCGGACCTGTTGGACAGGAAAACGATAAACCTAGCCGCTTCGCGTGGTCAGTTTATCGTCCAGGCAAAGGCGGTGCGCTTTATCCTTGGAACCTGGAAGAAAAGATTGACCTTAATCGGTCAGCCAAGATGTTCATCAACAACCTTGTAGGACACTGTACCTATCTGCCGGCGCAAAAAGTTCTTCCTCGCGGTTCCATGCTTTATGAAAGATACATCGTCTTGAACGACCTTAACTCTATCAAGGTCAAAGGCAAAAAGATCTCCGTCGAAGCAAAGCAACGCCTTTATAACGATCTCTATCTGAAAGGCAGCAAAGTAACCCATAAAGCCATCACAAATCATTTAGAGAAGATCGGAGCAGCTACAAAAGAAGATCTCTCAAGCCTCACCTATGCTGGCTCATATAACGGGCCAACCTGTTTCCTAAGCAGCCTCGGCAAATTCAAAAAGATCTTCTCGGATGAATTTATTGGGAGTTATTACGACGTTCTGGAAGACGTTGTTTTCCTGTCCACCGTTTTCGGGGACGGCAGTAAAGACCGCCTTCGCGAAGAACTCTATGGCAAGTATGGCAACCTTTTCAGCCAGGAAGTTATCGAAAAACTCCTCAAACTAAGTTTTACTGGTTGGGGGAATTTTTCAAAAGAATTCCTGACCCTGGAAGGGAAGGCAGAAGGGAACAAAGAGGAAGGAGATTTTGGAAACCGCTCCATCATCGACATGATGTGGCTCACCAACAATACCCTGCAAGAACTCCTTTACAGCGGTTATTCCTACGAGAACAAGATCGAACAGCTTAATAAAGACAGTAAGTTCAAATCTCTGGAAGAATGGGATATTGAAGATCTGAACAGACAATACATTCATGTGACTTTGCGAAAGGCTCTCTGGCAGGCACGTTCCATCATCCTTGACGTAGAACGAATTATGGGATATCCACCAGCCAAGATTTTTGTTCAACGCGCAAAAGGTGGACAGCCACCAAAGAAAAACAATCGTAAGAAGGAATTGCTGGCCCTTTATAAAGATGTGCATGATTCAGAAAGAAACTGGATCGCCGAGATCGAAGCCAAAAGCGAAGCAGATTTCCGCTCCCGCAAGACGTATCTTTATTATCTGCAGATGGGCCGTTGTATGTACACCGGCAAAAAGATCTCTTTAGAAGACCTGAACACCTCTAAATATGACAGAGATCATATTTACCCTAAGAGTAAGACCGACGACAACAGCATCACCAACCTTGTCCTCGTCGATCAGGATTTTAACAGAGAAAAATCGGATGAATACCCGATCAGCAAAGAGATCCGTGAAAACATGAAAGATTTTTGGAAGGACCTCCTGGACCTTGGTTTCATGTCGAAAGAAAAGTATGAACGCTTAGTACGTGAAACCAACCTTTCCGAAGATGAACTCGCAACTTTCATTGATAGAAGAATGAAAGATACCCGACCAGGGACAAAGACAGCCTATAAGCTTCTCAAAATGGCTTATAAGAACACAGATACCGAAGTCATCTTCACCAATTCGTCCTTGGTAGCAGATTTCCGCAGCCAGTATCAAATGCAGGAATCTACCATTGTAAATAACCTTTATCCTGCACATGATGCTTATCTCAATATCGTATGCGGCAACGTCTTTCATACAAAATTCTCAGCAGATACCCATCTGTACCTGTATAAAAACCGGAGCAAAAAACGTTCCTACAACCTGTCCAGAATGTATGATCGTGACGTTTTAGATGGAACGCTGATCGTTTGGAAAGCAGAAGATGAAGAAACAGGAGAGGCCGGCACGATTGATAAAGTTCGGCAGATGCTTAGTAAAACTTCTGCGCTCATCACAAAGATGCCAGAACACGTCGATGCTGAACTTTTCAATGAAACACTTTACAGTAAAAAGATGGTTACTAAAGGGAATGACCCTTCCATTTATATTCCACTAAAAACCGGTCTGGATCCGATGAAATATGGTGGAAAACGCAGCGCGAAAGCAGAATACTATGCGCTTTGCAATTACACAAAGGAAACGAAAAGTGGATCAGAAAAAATCCGTGCTTTGATCCCTGTCCTTTTGCTTTGGGAGATCGATCCAAAAAAAGAAGGAGAGAAGAAGCGTCTTGCGAAACTGATCCAAGAATCCTTAAATAAAAAGTCCAAAAAAGCAAGGATTACAAAAGTAAAAGTCGTGGAATATCCAATTTACCAACAAAGCAAATTGGAAATCGAAGGATTCAGATATTGGCTGGGTGGTAAAGCAGATGATAATCTCTACTACCGACAGGCTGTTCCAATGTTCATCCCTGATGACTTGAACGCTTATGTGAAGAAACTGGAGAAGGCAGCAAATAGAAAATCCTACGATGAAATGGATCACACTGGCGCTATGGTCTTAACGAAAGACAAGAACCTGGCCTGCTTTGAATATCTCGTCGCAAAGCTTGAATCTGGAATCTACAAGAACATGAAGTGCAACATTGTTGGGGTTTTGAATGCAGGAAGAGAAGCTTTCAAGGAACTCCCTCTGGAAAAACAATGTCAGTTGTTGGTGGATCTCTTCATGTGGAACAATGGGAAAAAGCAGTCTGTAAACTTGCAACTTATTGGCGGTAAGGCATCATCTGGTGTGATGATGATCTCGTCCAAATTATCATCTTTAAATGAGGCGTATATTATCAAGGAATCGGCAACTGGCTTGTCTTCTAGAAAATTTTCGCTTCTTGATTAAAAAAATCCCGCTCTGAGAATGGGCGGGAAATGGCGCATAAGATCGGAACCTCCACGTGGTGTGCGCTGGTAACGTTGCTGCGGCAGCGGCTGATCTGATCGCAAACAATTAAATATACAACGACTTAGTTCAAATAAGAGAGTGTATCTCGTCAAGACTATCGCATAGGGTGAAGTTATACTTGAGGTTTGAGAACGTTGTAAATGTTTAAGGGCCCAAAACTCTGGGTATTGTATTTTTTATACGGTGAAGTTTGAGAACGTTGTAAATGTTTAAGGGCCCAAAACAGCCGTATGTGTAAATGGGTACTTGCCAAGGTTTGAGAACGTTGTAAATGTTTAAGGGTCCAAAACAATAATGCTGGCTGCAAACAGGCGGTAGAGTTTGAGAATGTTGTAAATGTTTAAGGGTCCAGAACTCAAGCTATACACAAAGGACGAAAGAACTGTTTGAGAACGTTGTTAATTTTAAAGGGTCCAAAACTTTCGTTTCTGGTTTAAAAATGAATTATTTTGTTTGAGAGGTCTGTTTTTTATTAAGGATCCAAAACACTATGAAAGAGATAGGTGGTAAATATGCTGTTTGAGAGGTCTGTTATTTTTGTAGGGTACAAAACGCCGCTTGTTTTTCCTTCGACAAAGCAGTAGTTTGAGAGGGTTGTTATTTTGGCTGGAAAGAATCTCCAGCTGATAGCGCACGAGATCGGAACCTCCACGTGGTGTGTGCTGGTAACGCTGCTGCGGCAGCGGCAGATCTGATCACCGACAATTAAATATACAACAACTCAGTTCAAATAAGAGAGTGTATCTCGTAAATACTATTGCATAGTGCAAAGTTATACTAGAGGTTTGAGAGGTCTGTTGTTTTAGAGGGGTCCAAAACCCGCATTATTTTCCGAACAGCTTTTTTATGGCTTGAGAGGTCTGTCGTTTTAGAGGGACCTCAACCTACGGTTCTAACTAAGCATACGCCGCTGAAGTTTGAGAGGTCTGTAGTTTTAGAGGGGTTTCAACCTGGCCGAGTAAACGCGATATAGCATTGCGACTTGAGAGGTCTATATATGGCTGGCAGGAAAAGTCGGTCCATGGCACACAAGATTAGAACCTCCACGTGGTGTGTGCTGGTAACGCTGTTTTGGCAGGGGCTGATCTGATCGTTGAAAATCATATAAAATAACTCAGTACAAATAAGAGTGTGTATCTCGTCAAGACCATCGCAGAGTGCGAAGTTATATTTGAGGCTTGAGGGAATTGCAATTCTTGAAGGCTGAAAACTAATTCGGTATAAATAAGCTTAAAAATGAGGTTTGAGAGTGTTGTAAATATCTGAGAACCCAAAACTAAAGTGACAAGCGATCTCATAACGTTTTTGTTTGAGAGTGTTGAGAATTCGACGGGGTGGAATATATATTATGGTGTTGAGAGTTTGGTTGCAGCAGAAAGATTAATTCTTTCTGCTTTTTTTCTAGTGAAAGGAAGAGTAATATGCGTTCACCAATTAAAAAATCTCCTGTTTACAATATTCCATTGGATGATTTTTCTCTTCTCGGAACAATGTCAGAATGGGCAAAAAGATGCTCGATATCCAGTTCCCGAAACATTAACATATCTATGGTAATACCTGATATGGTTTCATTAGAAGCGAAATATGGCGAAATCAATGCTAAGAGCATCATCGCGTCATGTGGCACCTGGCTTAATTTTGGCACCATCGATCAGAAAACCAATGACTTGATTGCTTCACCATCGGATGATTTGGTGAAAAAATATGTCAAAGGAAATGGTCAGCAAAAAGATTCTTTCTTAGTTGCTTATTCAGCCGGCGAAAGCCCTGTTCTTTTGGAAAAAAATCTTTTCCAAACTATTTTTTCACAAATCCCTCTAAAAATGATTCTCCGTCGTAAATAGCAGAAGGAGGGGGAGCCCTATGAAAAAAATCCTCTTCGCAATAACAACAATCATTATTCTCGTTGCCGCTGCCGCCATCCTCTTCCAGAACCATTATCTGGATGGCACAGCCCTGGCGAAGCCGTTTAACGCACTTGGTTTCCAGCCAATTCTGGATGAACGCTACGACTTCCCCGAAGATCTGGACGTTGCCTATGATCCAACCGCTGGCATTTATTATGCAAGGAATGAGATATTGATCTCCTTCTTTGAGAACGTTACCGACGTTGAGAAAAAAGAAGTAGAAGCGCTGATGAAAGCCCAACTGAACGGCGAAACCCAAGATGGCTACGCCAGGATGATGATCCCCGCTGCACTCTCCTTGGAAGAACTTAAACTTCTCTGCAGCAGTATGCCTACGAAATCCGTGTGCATCGAAGCAGCTTATGTAGATCAAGGCCAGACCGCCAACTGAAAGGGGGCCATCCGCTGTGACCACATTACAGACACTACGCCGCACCCTGGAGATTGAATCCAAGATCCGTAAAATCCTGTACATCATTCTTGCAATCGCTCTAGCGGTACAACTGCTACGGTTCCTCTTCACAGACTTGCTATTGGGTAGCGATAAAATCATCTTCGTGGGTGTTCTTCTTCTTTTCTACCTTATGTACAGTATTGGAATGTACACCGCTGCGCTGTTCACACAGAAACGCCAGGAATATGTCTTTCATGTCATTTCCACCGACCAATTCCCAGCCATTCCCAAATTCACTTTTACCTTCGTCGTTGTCTTCCTCTTTCTTGGCAAGATCATCCTCGCCGCTGACGCGCTCATTTTCCTGACCACGTTCCTTATCACATCATTTCCGTTAAAAGGGATCGCCCTCGTCATGGCGTCCTTCGCTTTGGAACCGCTGCTGCACATCTTCGCGTTCACTCTGCTATTTGATCATTTCCAGCCAAATCCCGTACAATTTCAAATACAGGAAGAAAACCTGATCCGTTCAAATAGCCAGACCAGCCTTGCAGGACAAAAGACAAGCCTGCTCGTGTTATCCGCACTGTCCGCTGTCAATGGGGTACTATTCTTCTATAACCTGATCTATACCCTATATTTCTTCTGGCGAGATTTAACAATGGACCCTGGAGAGGCTTTCATCAGCTCGTATCACAACATACAGTTTGTGACAGTATGCGCCTGTGGCCTGTATGCTTTCTCTCAATTATTCTGTGCCTTTCTTGGAGTGCAAGTAACAAAAGATCCAAAGAAAGCCCGTACCGCTGTTACCCCAGCAATAGTAGCGATCATCAGTTCCTTAGTTTTGTTGCTTACTTTGCCATCCCCAGTGCTTGTTATCAGCATCGTCAGCACATCACTGTACCTGTACATCGTCGTACAGATTGAGAAAAAAGAAGGAAAAGAGCGAGATAACCAAGCGGAATAATATTTTGCTAGGAAAATATTAAAATATTTTCCTATTATGCTATCATGCTAGGATAATATTATAATATTATTGGCAAAAATCCGCTGCTCTGTATTTTAGAGATAACCGCTGAAACCCGCTTCATTAACACATTCTGCCCAGCCCTTGACAAAAACAAACGAGTCTGGTAAAATCGAGCCATAAGTTTTTAAGAAGTCACATCAAGCGCAATCTTTGCGCCCAAGTTTAATTACATTCGTATAAAAAGTAGAACCAATGATTTCAAAAGAATCGTTGGTTCTTTTTTTATAAAAAAAGCAAATTTTTTATTAGGAGGAAAAGTCAATGCGAAAAATTATGACTCAGAAAAAGCTGAACAAGGTGTTGGAAGATCACGAAGCGTGGTTGGAAAACCCGAAAGAAGGAAAATGCGCAGATCTGTCGTACTGCTACCTCGCTGGATTGAAGTTTGGGAGAAGAACCTTGAGACAAGCGAATTTGGAAGGAGCCGTTCTCTGTAACGCCAACCTTGCAAAAGTCGACCTCTCAATGGCGAATCTCGCAGACGCTAATTTATCCGGTGCCGTACTGTTTAAGGCACAACTGCGCTCCGCTCTGCTGAACCGCACCGCCTTTGTTGGTGCAGTTTGTGATGAAACGGATTTTTCCTACGCCCAGTTTTCAAACGCCGACGCGTTGAACGCTGATATGCAGAACTGCAAATTCGTTGGATGCGTAATGAAAGGCAGCCGGTTCGATCATGCTCGCATGAGCGCCAGCGACTTTTCAAAAGCGATCCTCGACAATTCGCAGTTTCTGAACACCGATCTCAGCTTTGCCAAACTGCAAAAAGTGAAAGCCAGACAGATCAGAGCCAGAAGGGTAAACCTTGAAGAAGCCGATCTCAGAGAAGCAGATCTCAGAGGGAGCGATCTTCGGGATGCCAAGATCAAGAACGCCTCTTTCTTGAAAGCACGAATCAAAGGGATCACTTGTAATAAAAGGATCGAAACCCTGCCAGTGTCCACCAATGAAAATTCGTTGACACTCTTGGTATTGGATTGTGCGGAAAAGGCGCTCAAAAAGCGAAAGAAAGTCAAGGCCGTCGCAAAATAAGACGGCCTGCAAAACAAGAGTTCCAAGTCAAATCAAAAGGAGTGTAACAAAATGATGTACTTTAAGAAGAACACCGAAAAGAAAACTGACCTCACCGCTGCACTTATCAAGGATCGTCCTTTCGTCGTCGTGAAAACCGATTCCGAAGGAAACGAAACTGTCCAGTGTGGCAGAGAATGCCGATGGGGACTTGCTGCAGGAGATCACGAAACAGTCAGAGCCGTCCGTAATTTGGGGATCGCAACTTATTGCTACTGCGATCAGTTCCCAGATTCAGAACGTAATGCTCGTGCTGCAGAGTTCGTTGATAAACTCGACAATGAAATGATGCAGGCTCGTGGCCTTAGCAAAAAGGACGGAACAGCGTGGACAGAACAGGAACTTGCAACATGGAAGTGTCTCGTCCGTTCTCGGTATATCACCGACACACCAGTGTACGTCAAAGAAGAAGTCATTGCTCTCTCACTTTCACTGCTAAACAGTGAGGCTTGGACTTTCTGTCGCGCAGGGAAAAATGCGGTCGTATACTATATCTTGGGTATCGGGGATAGCGAACTGAATCGAGTGATCGATGAAGCCAGCGGACACTATGATGAATACCTCTGTTCTCGCGGACCAGTTCACATTTATGTGCCATGGATTTCGGACAAAGAGCGGATCTGTCATCTTCTGGAACAGGCTTGCAAACGCCTCTACGGGTTAACCGTTAAAGCAACGCTAGAACCGCCAGAAGATCCCGTTGTGATCAAATACGGCATCACAGTAACTCCACCGCTGAATCCGATTGATAGCACCATTGGATTCGACAGCTATGACGACGCCCTAGAAGTATCCAGAGTGATCCAAACTGCGCTGCCTGGAGTATTCACAAGGGTTCATAAGATCCTCAACAAGAAATTACAATTCATAGATGAATGAAGAATGATGGAAACATCATTGCATAAGCAATAAAGGCACAAGATTTAATCTTTGTGCCTTTTTGCGTTTTTTAGAAAGGAGACTCGTTATGAGTGCAAAAAAGCAAACACCTAATTTCGAGCCGCTTTTACTTACTGGGGAATCTCAGAAGGAAAAAGTCGATGAAATTATGGAAAGACTCAAAGAAGGTATTGAAAATATTCTTACTTCCGACAAGTACAAAGAATATTTGACGGTCCTTTCAAAATTCCCGAAGTACAGCATCAATAATTGCTTTCTCATTGAAATGCAGATGCCAGAAGCTACCTTGGTGAAAGGGTATCGAGCATGGCAGAACGATTTTGGTCGTCACGTCAGGAAAGGCGAAAAAGCGATCAAGATCCTCGCCCCTGCTCCTTACAGCGTCACGGTAGAAGTGGATAAGACCGATAAGGCAGGAAATAGATTGAAAGACGTCAGCGGCAAGCCGGTAAAAACGGAAAAGAAAATCGACTGTGTTAGTTTTCGCGTCGTCAGCGTCTTCGATATTTCCCAAACCGAAGGTCCTGATCTGCCGCTGCCACCAGATATCACGCTGAAAGATGGTGTGGATTATTTCAATGAACTATTTTGTGCATTAGAAAAGATCTCGCCAGTACCGGTATCTATTGAGCCGTTTAAGGGAACTTCTGCGAAAGGATTTTTCGTGAGGTATAACGATGGCGATGGTCGTATTGTCATCCGTGCCGGCGAAAGCGAGTTGCAACAGGTCAAGACATTGATCCATGAGCTGGCTCATGCATTTTTGGAAGACCATCAGAAGAACATGAGTACAGTATCGAAAGAGTTTGAAGCGGAAAGCGTTGCGTTTTCTGTCTGCAACTATATTGACTTAAATACTTCTGATTACTCGCTCAATTATGTCACCGAATGGGCACAAGAACGCAGCACACAAGAGATCAAAGAACGTCTTGGGATCATTCACGATACCACGACTAAGATCCTGGATGCGTTACGTGAGGCCGGCCTTGCGAAAGCAGCGGCTTGAACCAGGAGGGATCACCATGACCCAAAATGAGATCAACGATCTTCTGGACAAGAAAGCGTTATTGGAATGCAGCGGAACTCTCTATGAATCTGTCGGTATTTACAACTCAGCGTTCGTGTTCAGAGCGGTAAATGATGGAAGTTATATGTTCTGCGGGTACATGAGCATGGCGTCAGCCAAAGACTTTAGTGTTCGGTACTGAGCAGGAGGGAATGAAAAATGAAATCAAAAGTATGGATCGGGAACCTTGGCAAATACAACGAAGGGGTTCTGATGGGAGAATGGGTTCCACTGCCGATTGATGAAGAGGCTCAAAACAAACTCTTCAAGCGTATTGGCCTGGAATATTACGACGATGCGGGAAACCTGATCGAAACCGGCTACGAAGAATACTTCATTGGCGACTACGATTTCGAGAGCAGCGTTCACATCGTGGATATCCACTATCTGATCTACTTTGATCCTACGATCAGAGGACTCAACGACTTCGCCGCATGGCTTGCGCGTTGGGAACACGACTGTAAAGAAAGCCAGCAGAATGCCGAAGAATTATTGGCTGCGATAATCGAATATACGAGTGACGTTGGCATGATCCTCGACAGCAAAGTTGAAGATTGGCTCCTCCACTCAGATATTCAGTCGGCCTATGATCTCGGCAGAATGTTGGTATTCGAGCGTGATTTTGTCAATGCTACGCCAAACGAAAAGCACCAACTCACGATGTATTTCAACTTCGAGAGTTACGGAGAAGATGAACTGTACAACATCAGCGGAATGCTCACGCATTACGGGTTGTTGGAGCACTTTGATTAACTAGAAGGAGGAAAAAGACAATGGAAGTAAAAGCATGGATTGGAAACCTCGGAATGTACAACGAAGGTGTCCTTATGGGAGAATGGGTCACGCTGCCGATTGATGAAGAGGAACAAAACGAACTCTTCAAACGCATCGGTATGGATTATGTCGATGAAGACGGAGAACTCGTCAAGACTGGGTATGAAGAATACTACATTGGCGACTATGATTCCGACTACACGGCAGAACTCAATATGTATGATCGCTTCGGGACTTACACCTCTATCGAAGATCTCAATGAGTTTGCCGAAAAGTTGGAGGACTGGGAGTGGGCTTGCCACCGTGTAGGCCATGATCCAGACATTTTATTGGCTGCGATCAGTCAATATTCCTCTGACCTGGAAGGTGAACTTGACGGTGATCCAGGCGATTGGACTCTTCGTAGGGATATCAAATCACTGGAAGAATATGGAAAGATGCTCGTCTATGAGTATAACTCCATTACCCTTTCAGATGACGCTGCCATCTATTTTGACTTTGAGCTCTACGGCAAAGATCAGGCAAAGCTTGCCGACGGAACGCTTACTGACTATGGATGGCTTGAACGTCTATAACAGGAGGGATCCCTAATGAGGCTTGACTATGTAAAAGAAAAGAATGTTGTACACATTCTTTTGGCTGAAAAGGAGCTCAACGTAGCAAGTCTGTTGATCAACCTTATGAAGTCATGGGGCTGGGAGATCAAGAAGGCATACAAATCGTCAGAGGCGTATATCGCTCACCTTGACGATCCAGAAGACTATGCTTTCTTCTTCTCAGATTTCAACAGTGCGAAGAAAGAGCTTCGTAATCTTGGATTAAGCGTGCGCTGATCACAGCTGCACGTGTGAATATAGAAGATGGTCGAAAGGCCATCTTCTATGCATTTTTAGGAGGAACCGCAAAATGTTGGAATTCAGAAATTATCAGGCACAGACCTACACGTTGGATTATATAGCGTTGATGGCTGCCTTGGCCTGGTATGAAGACATTGCTAATGAAGTTTACCTGGACAAGATCTGCGATGCCTGGGCCGTCTATGACGAGCAGGAAATTCGTGATGTTTTCATGTTCATAGATAACGAACCATTAGAGGACATGATCGGTACTATCGGATCTTATGAGTATGAGATCATCCCGCTTGACGATGACCGTTTTGTGATCGGTGATCCTGCACTTATTAAAGAGTCGATCAGTTGCTAATAGAGAAAGGATGTAAAAAATGAAAAAGTTTATTAAGAAGTGGAATGGAAAAGGGATCCAAGATGACACCATCTACACCAGCGAAGAGTTTAAAAGCTTTGCAAGACAGTTCTTCAACGCCGTTAAACGAGAATTTCCTGGTGATGAAGTCGTAAACAGAAGGACAGGGCACTACTATCTTTCTTGTTTTATAAAACGAGGAGATAAATATGTCTACGTCAGTTTATCGGTTCCAAGAGGAGAGCATCCACTTGATATGTCTCGCAGAGATGCTATGGGTGGCATTCTTATTCGCCGTGCGAAAGACGAAGAAGACTATACAGGTGGATCTAACCACTTCACAAACTACTTTGATTTCAAGAGCGACGTAGAAGGATTATTTCACATTGCAAATCCGTTTTAAAGAAAGGTGCGAAAATCATGTGTAAAGAAGCAACAACCAATGCAGTCAATGGCGCAGATTTTTTGAAAAAACTGCAGGAACAATTTGGATCGGATGATCGAGTGAAAAGTGCTGTTAAACAGTATTTAAGTAACCCGATCCCAGTTGGTATTTCGCTGTCGTCGTTCCAAGACGAAAGCAATTTCAGGATCAAATTGTATGACGCATACCGCGCTGCTTATCCAGAGGATACTTTCATCTATCCGTGGGCAGACCAAAATCGAGCCTTGTTTGGCCTTTTGCAGACAATCGTGTTCGAGTTATTAGGGACAGCATCATCGGAAGACGACTGCACAAAAAGTGAGAACGAACTCATCGCAGAACTTGCTAACCTTGCAGATGTTCTCTTTGATTTCGTGTAACAGTGAAAGGAGAAAATGATCATGTCTACACATTGTTATTTAGGTACTGAGCACAAAGATGGTTCCATTGCAGCCATTTACGTTCACTCGGACGGTTATCCAGAATATATTGTTCCGCTGCTTCTCGGTCATTACAATGACCGGCAAAAAGTCGAGGAACTTATCGCGCTGGGAGATCTTTCAGAACTCAAAGAAAAACTTTATCCTGATCCCTCTCAACCACATGGCTTTGATTTTGACAAGCGGCAACCAGGCGTCACCGTAGCGTACACACGAGACCGTGGCGAGGATTGGGCTCATAACAAGCCTAAAGTTTTCGTTAACCGCGATGACTTCCTAGGGGAAGAGATCGGAAATGGGTTCTTTGAAATGGACTATTACTATCTTTGGTCCGCAGCGCAGGGCTGGCTTATCCATAAGGGAAAACGTCAGTTCTTCCCTCTGGAAACAAGAAAAGCTTTGCGATTGGTATAAATTAGGAGGACACAATGAATAATAAAGAATATATTGTCACGCGATTGGAAATTTTCTATAATGTCCTTTCCGTATGTTTTCTAGGAAGTTTTACTTTCCGAGAAACTGCGGCTGATCGCGTTGAAAGAGATATCGAGAGCCAGATTGATGTTTATGAAGCTTATGGCTACGAATTTAGCGACAAAGAAAAAATACAAATTCGAGAAGACTACCGCCTTGTTGCTTCGGACGACTACCCTGTTCGCGCCACGGAATGGGTGATTACAGAGTCCATTCCAGATGCAAATAAAGACGTTTTTGAAAATGTCTTCGAGATTGGCATTTAAAGTACGGAAGAAAGGAGAGGCAATCTTGCATTGCCTTTCCTTTGATTATAGGGAGGTAAATTAGCCATGTTAATAAAAATAGATGGGAAGGAATTAGCACGATTGAGAAGGCAAAAAAAATATACCCAAGCTGATCTAGCAAGTGAGGCAGGTATATCGCAGCAAACATTAGCTTTTTACGAAAGCGGAAAAATTTCAAGCTGTAAAGAAGAAGTTTTAAGGCTGATAGCTTCTAAACTAGATGTTGCCATCGAATGCCTTGCTATTGATTCTGCACATAATAGATGTCTGATAACTTACCGTGAAGTGATTGAGCAAGGAAAAAACTTAAATGTTTCTTTGTCAATGAAGTTAATGGATGCAATTAATCCTTCTTTGAAAAAATCTGTCAAAGATCGCGCGATTGTTCTATTAGAACATCTTTTTGATGATTCATGTCTTAATAATTGCACAGATTCAGATTTTCTTCTTAAATATCGATTGGCTTGGTATCAACTCGTAGGAGATTTTCTTGCCTCCATAAAGTGTGCTGAATTTACATCTAATATCTATCACACAGAATCATATTGGACAGAGATCATTCATCTTTTAAAGATAAATGGTTACATTGTTCCAGCAACTATGATTGATGAGTTAAAACGTGCCAGGATATGCGTTGACAAAGTAAAACGAGATTTATTAGTTCTTACGTACCATGAAGTTGTTGAGAATTACGATGAACTAATCAAAAATGAACCGAACTTAGCAATACCGATTCATAAGGTATTAACTCTTATATGCTGTTTGTTAACTGATTCCAGCAGTGAAGATAATATTTATGAATTTTGCAAGTATGGTTCTGCCCTCTTATTGCAATACATTGAAAAGATGGCGAAGTAATATTCCAAATTATGATTTTAGGAGGCCCAACAATGTTAGTAAATGTCGAATTTTCCTATGAACAAACATGGCAGCGCAAAAGCGCTGGTGTTGTTTTTAGTTTTTATCCGAATAGCGTCACAGAAGTGGAGATCAAAGAACCATCGGCAGATGAGTTTCCACTCGTTGCTATCGTTCGCCAGCTTGAAGGAGAAGATACAGAAAACGTTGAAATCAGAAGCAGGGCTCTGCGCTATCTCGACGAAAAGTTTTGGCTGGAAACCGATATTCCCATCGATGAACTGTCCGAAAGACTAACGTATCGCATTCCGTATAAAGCGTTCCCACAAACACCTGACGATCCTACCGATCCAGATGTTCAGTTTCTAGTTAACACGCGAGAAAATATCGTTGAAAAGATCCATTTTCTTGCCGAGGATTATATCATTTTCGAGGGAAAAGTATGGCAGCCTACGCCTGAGCCAATGTACAACGTTAAACTGTTGCACGGTAATACTCTAACCATAAAAGTCGTCTTTGATGACGTGGTTCAGCCTGGAGATTTCAGCGCCCTCGAACGACGCGAGGCAATCCGTTTTGGAGAAGAGATCTACGCGCGTCAGCATGGGACGTTAGAAGGACTCGTTTATGATATCCCTGATCAGATCTACGTGTGTTCGCCAGATCATTTTAAGCGTTTTCCTTCTGCTGCAAAAGAAGATGCTGTAGAGGAAATGCAGTATAAACAAAACATGGTCTGTGAAATGAGCTACCTTTTTGGCTATTATATGGCAGAAGATGTATTAAAGGATTCTAACGTTCCTTGTTCTTTGGATAATTTCAAAGAAAGAGTAGGGGCTTGGGCAGAAGACTTTATAGAAGAAGATCCCGAAATGCTTTCCATTGATGATTTTCTTTGCGGAAAGCTTGTAGAAATTGGCTGGAAAGATCTTGTGAGATGCACTGATAACACAGAAATCTGGTATACATATCGGGATGCCAGCAACTACAAACTCCATACGACAGTTGTTATTCCAGGTGTCGTATCCGACGATCAGGAAAAGACAATTCGAGATTGTCTCATTGACGGCGAATGTTTTTTGCCTGCACAGGTAGGACTACCAGATGACAACAGATATTCAGGTACGGAAGATGATCACTCATACTTTGAGTTGAATAGTTTCGAGTCCGTGAATAAACCTGTGACTAAGGGCTTCGAGAATCTAACTCCAGAAAATTTAGTCGAGAGATTCCTTAAAGCCAAGGACAATTGGGACGAAAGCAGTTTTGCTTAAAAGTGTATAAAATGCTGTGTTCCACTGGAACCATAGCTTTTAGTATTTGAGAAGGCTATGGTTCTATCCAAGCCTTCTCGTGTTTTATCGACAAGGAGGTTGACGAAAAATGCAAACACAGCAGGAAAATGTAGTAACGATTGATGCAACCTTTAACACCGTGAAATTCCCAGCGGATTACATTGTTCCTGAGACACCTCAACGTGTATGGATGCGCGTGTCTTACACAAGCGAAGGAGGAAGAGAATTTATTGCGACTGGCAATGATTTGCCGGCTCGTAGGAAATGGCGCTACCGACTGTACGGTATTTGGGAGAAGAAGGGCAACTTCCGTCCCACGTTCAAGGTCATATTTTATGAAACCTTACAGCCTCAGACAGAAAAAGGTTTCATCGACTACGTATCTCTGCTTGGGTCAGGGATAGGACGTGTCAAGGCGCTGGAGATCTACCGCTCCTTCGGGGACCAGATCTGGGAATTGCTTGAAAATGAACCGGATAAACTACTGAGCATCGATGGCCTCAACGACCGAAAGATCGAAAAGCTTGTCGACAAACTATCGGATATACTGGTAGAACGACAGCTTGTGACGTTGTTCGCTGATATCATCGATCTGTCGCCATTTCGGATCAAAAGCATCAAGGACAAACTTGGGACAAAGAACCTGATCAGGAAACTGACCGACAACCCCTATCTGCTATGTACGCTCAACGGCTACTCTTTTGCAGAAGCAGACCGCTTAGGAAATCGGGTGCAGATCCCTGCAGATGACCTAAAGCGAATTGGAGCGGCAGCGGATTCGGTATTGGAAAGCCAGGCCTCTTCCGGTCACACTTGTTATCCAAAACAAGCCGTCCTTAGTGCTGTCGTTGGCTTGCTGAACCGCAAGGACCAACGCAAGAAGGCGTTCCTCTTCAAGCCCGTAGACACAGATACAGTAAAGAAATCACTCTCGCAGCTGTGTGTGGATAAGCATCTGTTTTATCGCAGCGGCATGATGTATACTGCAAAGAACTATCATCACGAAACCGGCGTTATCGAAGAACTCTGTCGCTTGATGGAGCCGATCTCCGGCTCTTCAATCGACCTCGATCCGCTGATCGCTGCATACGAGAAGGAACAGGGTTACACCCTCGCACCGCAACAACGAGAAGCGGTAAAAACAGCACTTGCAAATAAAGTTGCCGTCATTACCGGTGGGCCAGGCACAGGGAAAAGCACCGTCATCCGTACTGTCCTATGGGTTTTCAACAAGATCCAGGGCAGCGACAAGGCAAAACCCGTCCTCATGGCACCTACAGGACGCGCAGCACGGCGCATGACAGAAGCGACAGGCTATGACGCAGCCACCATCCATCACATGATCAAATACGATGGAGAAAAAGATCCATCCGCTGATCATATCGAAGGAAACCTCTTCATCATTGACGAGGCGTCCATGCTTGACCAGTACATCGCCTATATGCTTTTCAGAAAGATTCCAGACGATGCCCGAATCCTTCTTGTTGGCGACCCCGATCAGTTACCATCTGTCGGAGCTGGCGACATTCTGGCGGATCTTATTTCCAGCCAAATCGTACCAACCGCAAAACTGACAAAGGTTTACCGACAAGCAGAAGGCAACGTTATTATCGAAAATGCAGCCAAAATTCGTGAGGGCAGATTGGACCTGGACTATTCGACGAAAAACTTTTTTCTGTACGAAAGGCCAAACTCACGCGATCTGTTCCTTCAAGCAAGTGGAATGTATATGGCAAGTGCAAGGAAGTATGGCCCTCAAAATGTCATCCTTCTAAACGCCTATCGTCATAAGACAGATCTCAGTGTTGTCGAGTTCAACCGGTATATTCAAAATCACTTCAACCCACCACGAGAAGGAGAGCCCTCAGCTAAAGTAGGGAAAAAGACCTTCCGTATTCGGGACAGGGTGATGCAGATGACCAACCGGCCTTATGCAAAAAACGGCGATGTTGGAACCATCATCAACATATATGAAAAGGTTGAATACGAAGAGACAGAACGCGTCACAGTCGTAAAATTTGACGACGGCGTGACCGTCGAATACAATGCCGACATGGTGAGAGATCTTGACCTGGCGTATTGCACCACCGTTTACAAGTCGCAGGGAAGTGAATACAAAATCGTTATCATGGTTGTTTCGGACCAGCATAACGTTTTGAACAATCGCGCCTCTGTGTATACAGGTATTACCCGTTCCTCTGATATCGCCGTCGTTTTTACAGAACAGGCAATCGAAGGAAAGAACGCGTTTGAACACGCGATCTCAAATAATATCTCAAAGCGATATACACTATTGGCTCCGCGATTAGCCGCTGCCTTGCAAGAAAAAGAGAAAAAAACGGCAGAGATCCTTTATATGCCAACCGCATAGAAGCCCTGCTGTCCAACCTTTTGGAGAACCCCTACGAAAGTAGGGGTTGGTTTTTTGTTTTTTTGTAGAAGCACGGTCTGTGTTGATGAAAATAAACTGCTGTGTTAAAATTGAAATATGGGTATAATTGCAGCAAATTAGGAGTTTTTATGAAAAAAACAAATTTAACAATGAAAGGGGATGATAATCATGGACAATCTACAGAAAGCGAGAGTTTTAGAATTTCGTAGGCAACATTTTTCTATCTATGAAATTTCAGATGTTATTGGCGTATCTTCACAAGTCGTCCATAACTATCTAAAGACGCTACGATCCGATATCAGTTGTATTTCCAGAATTTTATCAGTAAATATTTCAGACGAACAGTTTAATATTTTTTCGAGATTGATCGCAGAAGGAAGAAACAAAGAATACATCGCCCGTGAGACTGGCCTATCCGCTGACGAAGTTGAAACTCTGGTATGTTTTCTCACCTCCAGGTTTAACAAAAGCATCGTCAGCGACTACTATCCGCTCCTGGCGTGTTGGCTCACACGTCATAACTGGTCCTATAAATTTCTGGCAGAACAGCTAGAATGCAGCCACATTTACATTAGCAAAACACTGAGGGGCTTATCTGGCACCTATCCTATGAATATCCAGATGGCGATCAAGATCAGCAAACTTACCGGTTTATCTCTATCAGAGATCTATTACGTCCAGATGAGAAATGATGATGACTTTGCAGCGTATATAAAATCTAAGGAAGGTGGCGTGAATGCACAAATCATTAAAGAATAAAGTATCTTTTGTTTGTATTGTTGCATTACTTGGTGGTTGTGTCACAGGTCTGTCTGCGTGTGGAAAGGATAAAGAAAGTGCAGAAACACCAGCGCAAACCACAGCAGCATCCGCTTCTGATGAAAGCGCGACACAGGAAAAAGTAAAGGAAACTGATAAGAAAACAGAGGAGGAGAAAGGCTTTAACGAAGAGGCCGTATATCATAATAATAAGAAACTAAGCTACGACTATGGTGATGGCACGATCAGCGTCGGGATGGATAAGGGGCCAGATGATCAATACATCTACCTGAATGTCAGCTGCAGCGAAGCACAAGACACCAACGAGATCGGCTATTATCTGGAAGTGGACCGTTCCACATTAGAATTCAGTAACGATCCGGCAAACATCACTTGTGATATAGGTTTCAATGAATCTGAAACGGACTTTGCGATTGTTGACCGGCTGTATTCCAGCGTAGTACCGGTGCGTTACGTTGATCAGGAAAACTTTGGCGTCAGATGGTGCGACGATATGCTGGAAGATGATACCAACGGCGGTGCGACCATCGCTATCCGTGCGGTAAACCTCAAAACCTACGAACTGGTGGCAATCTGCGATGCTGTGATCGAATACGATGAAAAGACCAACAGCTATGCGCTCACGGCACTTAAAAGCGGCGATGTGAAAGACAACAAAGAACTGGATGATACGTCCCGCTCAAACATCGTAAAGAAATCAGCGGAATTTGCCGCTGAACGCCTTCATGTAGACGCTTCAAACTTTGACATCGGTAAAGCCATCGTCGATAAACACGATGGGACCTATTTCTCCAAATTCCTGGATGAAGACGATTCCACACTCTACTACAAAGACTACACAACCTGTTCCTACACCTATGCAGTAAACCTACCATCCGCTGAGTACGGCTTCGTTACAGTATATTTTGCGCCACAAACGCAGCTTATCGGGTTAACCTCTCCAACGGAGCCAGGAAAAACGGATCTCAAACTGAAACTATATGGGTATGATCCGGTTCGTCCATTCGATTTTACCACGATCATTGCTCCAGAAGGATTCTTATCTTAACAGAGAAGGAGGAAGATGCTATGGCAAAGATCCAAACCGATCAGAAGCAGTTAAATGCATTAGAGGAAGTCAACCAGAAACTTGACGTGATCAAGGCCATCAATGAGATAGCCTTCCAAACGGAGGGGGCGCTTCTCATTTCTTATTCTCGCAGCGGCAACAAAAAACCTGGAAAGAAAAAAGAACAAGACATTGTACTGGCGATAGACAGTAATGAGGGAACAAAACTTGCGACGACCTTGATCCAGTATAAGCACAAGATGAGAAAAGAGATTGAGCGGCTTGTTAAGCAGTATAATCTTGCCTTAGATGATGAAGAAACGGCTTCTCTTAGCGACGACCAGGGTGCTGTCGAAGAGGCTGACGCTTTAGAGGACGAACAGGAAGGAATTGAAAAGGAATCCCCCGAAAACGATCAGGAGCCGGCGGGAGCGGTTGACGAAGATACCGAAGTACACGAGCCTTCGGGATATGATCAATCCTCCTCGTATTAAAAGGAATCAATAAGAAGCAGGAAACGATGAAGAAAGCAAAACGCATCTGCTTTCTTATTGCACTCGTCATACTTGGCGGGCTCTACCTTTTCACCTCAGCCCTGATCGCGTTTCAGATCTTTTTGTTTTGTGATACAAACATAAAGTGGATGATCGACCGTGCGCCCTGGTCAGCGACGATCATCGCAATCGTATTTTTTGCTCTGGCATATATTGTGATTAGATGTGGCATTTACATGGATGACACCTATCGGCTCTCAACCGGCAAAAACGGCATATCGAAATTGTCTATTTTTGCCCTGATTTTCTCAGGATTTTTAGGCACGATCTTATGCGTTTTGTTAGCGATCATCGGGTTAAAACTTGAAGTCGGCTATGAACTGCCTACGCTTCTCGGTTATCTCGCTGGCTATGTGTTGAGTGTCTTGTTGATGATCGTCCCTCATGTAAAATTGAGAAAGAACTTGAAAAAATATAAGTAAAGGATGATGGTAGCATGAGATCATCTAGAAAATTAACAGCATTTGTGCTGCTCACAGCGGTGGCAACGACTTCCCTCGCACCGATTCCTGCAAGTGCAGCGGTATTCTCTGACGTATCAGAAAGCCATTGGGCGTATGAACAGATCTGCGAGATCAGCGATCAAAAGATCATGGTTGGGCGGGAAGAGGGCATTTTCGCACCGGAAAGCACCCTGTCCCGCGCAGAATACGCCACGATCCTGTATCATTTGGCTCCTGAGTCGTCTGCTTCTTCTGGAGAGCATACTGCAGGAGTGGATAATGGATTAACGGATGTTGATGCAGCGGATTGGTTCGCGGAAACGGTCGATTGGGCAGTATCACGCGGCATTTTACGGGCCGAAAATGGAAAGGTCCACCCAAATGATCCGATCACCCGCGAAGACATGGGCGTTGCAACGTATGAATTCCTGTCGCTTTACTGCAGCGGAAAATTCATTTTGGACGATTCAGAATGTCAGTTCAAAGACAACAATGAGTTCCATTCACAAGCAGCGCAGGGTAAGATCTTTATCCTTGCAAACAACGGTTTGCTTGCCGGCAGAGAGAACGGTTATTTTGAGCCCCAGGGGACACTGACCAGAGCAGAGGCAGCGGTCATGGCCTCCAGGATCCAGAGCGTTCAAGCCATTGAATTGCATCCGAACTCTTTCAAAGATGATGCACGAGCGGCTTTAACGGCAGGGACAGCGGAAGTCAGCAAGACTGAGCAGCAGTTTATTGATCTCTTGAACGATGATCGCGTCGCAGCTGGCACCAATGCGTTAGAAGTGTCGCCGTTATTGATGGCGGCAGCGGAACAACGCGCCAAGGAAATTTGCCAGAAGTGCAAGGACCTTACAAGGGATGAATTCTACGATTATGAATCAGAATTTTTCCATGCAAGACCAGATGGAAGACCTTCTAAGACCGTCTTAGAAAAATTCCTGGATCAACCGTCTGTGGTCCTGTCATCCAATATTTACTTCGGAGAAAACCTGGTGAGACGATGGGGTGATTCCACAATGACACCAACGAAAGCCTACAATAGCCTGTTGACCTCACCAGGACACGTATCAAATATGATGGACAAAAACTATGATTATATCGGCGTTGCATATCATAATGATGGGCACATGAGCGTGTGGGTGCAGTTGTTCGGCGCTGCACGTTAAGTGCCCTTGGCTCACGAAGGGAGAAATGCTATATGCATTACGAAATTAAAGGCGAAAACACTCCTGTTCTTATTTGCAACCTCAATGAAGGGGAGTCCATGATCACCGAAAGAGGATCAATGGTATGGATGACAGACAACATGAAAATGCAGACCGGAACAGGCGGCGTAAAGAAAGCATTCGGACGTATCTTTTCCGGTGAAAGTATCTTCCAAAACACCTATACGGCACAGTACGGCCCTGGATTGATCGCGTTCGCTTCAAGCTTTCCAGGCTCCATAGTGCCACTGGATATCACAGAAGATAATCCTGTGATCGTCCAGAAAACGGCTTTCCTGGCCTCCGAGAGAAGTGTAGACCTTTCAGTTTACTTCCAGCAAAAACTCAGAAATGGCTTCTTCGGCGGTGAGGGGTTCATTATGCAGCTTTTATCTGGTCAGGGGAAAGCGTTCATCGAAGTGGATGGTCACGCACAATCCTACCGCCTGGAGGAAGGACAGTCCCTTATCGTCAATACTGGAAACTTGGTTATGATGGATGCCACCTGTCACATGGATATTACCACCGTTAAAGGGGTGGGCAATATCCTTTTCGGCGGGGAAGGGCTCTTCCATACGATAGTAACTGGCCCTGGAAATGTTGTTTTGCAGTCAATGACGATTGCAAACCTTGCCGACCTGATCTATCCATATTTGCCGATTCCTACACAAACCAACCAATAAGGGCAAAAGAAAAGGCTGATACTCGAAATTGAGTATCAGCCTTTTTTCATGCGTTTGTGTAGGTCATAAGGACGCGTGGATTGTTGATGTTAAAGTAGATGACATAGACCATGTTGATCTGGAACTCATTGGCTTTATTGCCTGGAACATCAAACTGGTAAAAGATCGGGTCCTCGTCGCCAGTACGGAATGTGACTTGCGTTTTGTTCTTCATTTTAGATTCGGTAGCATGGGTGCATACTACAGGGATCTCGCAGATCTGACCGTTAGCAAAATCGATGGAGGTTGAAATTGCCTGGAAAACAAGATATCCAGAGATAACGATCCCAACCAAAAAAGAGATTTCCTTGTAGTAAATGGACAGAAGAATGCAGATGAAAGCTACCAACACTGCGACAGCGTATTGAGCCATCGTGCGCTTTTCCAGTGGAGAAGGAAGGGGGATAGAAAGAATGTCCCGAAACTTCATATTACGAAGATTGATTTTGTCCGGTTCCATTTCTGCAGGATCATCATCTTTGAGGGAATCGAAAATTTCATCGTCCTCGTCGATATGCAGAACCCTGTTCCGCTCCCTGCGATCTCTCATTTCGTCCAAATAATCTTCGCCAGGATCATCCCATATGTTCATATAATCCTCTAGCGACTCTAAAAAATCCTGAGATTGATCGTCGTCTTCAACGGCAATGCGTACCTGGTCAGGGAAATCCAGCATTACACCTTTATCGTTCTTTTTTGAATCACTCATTATCTCACTCCTCTTCGGCAGCAGCTTCGGCGCGAGCGGCAGCCGCTGCATCCTCTGCTTTTCCAATCGTTGTGAACAAAGCCTGGATCTCAGCAATAAAATCCGACTTTGCCGGCGTACCGTCGTCGTAGGCTCTATTGAATGTGTATTTGACCTCAGAATCATCCGAGATAATATCGCCTAGTTCATCTGCTTGCTCTGGTGTCACCTTAATAGAAATATATTTCGGTTCGATCTGTTTCACAAGCGTCTCGTCTTCGGTAAATGCTTTCTCTAAGTATGGTAACTGTTCGCCGGCGGGGATAGTGAGCCAGGCTTTGAATGTGCTATAGAGACTTTCACCCTCTTCGTTGAGAAGGTCACAGATCGTAGCGTCAAGAGAGTAGGTGTCGATGATATAGCTTTGCTCGACGCTGCTCTCATGCGTCAGCGTTTCTTTGGCGTTTTTGTTTTCGGGGTCAAGGTTTGCCTCGTTGACGGTTCGCTGAGTGATCTCCAAACTCACTTGTGAACCATAGTTGAGATCGCTGTCACCAACTACATCTTCTGTGACAGGAATACGAACCATTTCATACCCTTCTGTGTTTTCAGTCCACGGGTTTGGATCAGGCGTATATACACTGTTAATATTATCGTAGGTTAGATACTGTCCTTTTGGAATGTAGGAAACAACGTATTTATCCAGCAGCGTATCGTGACGATCCCATTGATAAAGTTTGGAATCCCCAAGCGTGATCTCGTTGTAGGATTGCGCCGAGATCGTTGATTCTTGAATATCATCCTCTGTGATCACATCCCCAGGGATCATATCTCGTGTGACCTGTACAACGACAATGTTTTTGAGATTTGAAATATCCTCTTCACTATCCGCTGCGTTCCCACCTGTTGCTGCACCGCCGCTGCCGCCAAACTGCGTAGCCGCTGCTATACAGATAAGAAGGACGCCGGCAATCGCGCAGATCTTGATCAACCGCTGCTTTTTCTGTTCCTTTGGGGTGATCGCATCAGGGTTGTTCTCGTTTACGGACGTTATATTTTGAGAATCGCCTTGTTTTCTCGTTTTTTTCTTGTTCTTGGTAAATGCGCCCTTTATATCATTGGCGATCTGCCCCAGAACCTTCTTAACCGGATCACCGTCAGTATCAGAGATCTCTTCATTCTCAGATGGTTGTGGCGTATATTTCATTGGCTCAACCTTGTCATTATTGAATTTAAGGATCTCAATGATTTCTGTATATTCATTATTGGTACAATAGAGGGTGTTGTTTTCTTTGTCAAAGAACCCCCTCTTAGCTGTGGCCCCGATAACATATTCCATGGGAGGAAGGGAAAAGATACGATTACGCTCTTCCTCAGACATTTCCTCCATAACCTCTTTAATGTCTCGCATTAGTTATCACACCTTTTCGAGTTTCAATATATTAATTATCTCATTATCGTTGTTACAAGCATAGAATATATCAGATTCTTTGTCCAAATATCCGCTGATATCGCGCCCTCCAATATTAAAGGTGGTAGGCGTGAGCGTCAGAATCTTTCCCAGTTTTTCCTTAGAAAACTCTATGATGTGTTTGCTTTGTTCTTGCATAGTATTACCTCCTTGCTGCGAAATATACTCATACTGTAATCATAACACGTGTGTTTATTTTAGTAAATGTTTGGAATGCAAAAAAGCAAAACCTTAACAGGAAAATACTTATTGGATAAACCTATTTGAATATCCGATTTTTTTCTGGTATTGTTTATATGCAAGGATTGTCTACATTTTTACCAGAAACCTATTATGCAAAATCATATTTTTATGCAATAAGATTAACAAAAAAATTTACAAGAAAGGAAAGAAAGTAGGAGAGTCGAAAATTAATGTTTCTTAGGGCCTCCTATGCTGATTTATGGTTAATTCAAAAAAGCAAACAAATGACAGTAATATGATGAATCGGCAATTCAGAAGTATGGTCTTTCCAGAATTCTTTTCGTCAAGTCAGCAACAAGTAATGTACAAGTACGCATATCGAGAAAAGTACAAGGAGCACGTTAAAACAACTCATACGAGGAAGACGAAATATGATGAGGTCTTCAGAAAACATGAAGTGAAGGACCAACTTCCATTTCGCTGTCTGGATGATTTTATGGCAGTAGAAGATCTTGACTTAAAGGATGTATATTCTTTTTTTGGTCAAGAGATCGGACCGATGCGATCTGAAATAAAAGTAATTATAGAGTTCTGTTCATTATTATCTGAAACGAGCAAAGAAGAATTACTAAAAACCATAACCTTGATGACACCGACATGGTGGCGGGAAATCGAAACTGTTATGGCGAAACCAAGCTACCGTGTGTATTTGGCACATATTAACAAGAGCATCATCCATGATGTTGACGAAGATGCCCTGCGAAGTTCTTCTGATTACAAAAAAATTATTGCTAATAAGCGTAACTTTCAAAGTTCAAATTTCTTCGCATATCCTGATTTCGCAAGAATGTTAAACGTGTCTCTACGTTGGTTACTGAGGGATGTCACTTTCGTATATACTAAAGACGAAAAAACTGAATCTATCATAGATGCATTCTATTTTTTGCGTCCAGAAATCCGCGAGGCAATGATAGAATCTTTTCAGAATAAGATTTCTGAGAAAAAGGGGGAGGATTTCTGATGGATGAACGTGTCAAACAATTATTAAATCTGCCCCGTGAAGGAAACTATAATCTTGCCACTTCTGTTTTTGAAGAGTTGCGCAAAGAGGCCAGACAAAGATTGGTTGATGAAATTGACGCACGATATATGTCGAAGCAAGAATTTGCCAATTATATTGATTACCCTATATCAAAGGTGTATCACAGTCTGCAAGAAGGATATCCTTTCAGAGGAACGTATGATTATATCATTAAAGTGGCCCATGAATTCATGTCTACAAGTTGCCATGAATTCTTGTTCGGCTACGATGAAGTATGTATTTTGCCACCAGATGAAGCGGTAATGGCTTATATGCTTGAAAAAATGAGCGGGGAAAATTTGAATAAAGCACTATCGTGTGCAAATGATAGTATGAAAGCAGCGGAACAGGATGGCAGTATTCTCACGAACAGATCTGAGAACTATTGCATCTATTATCGTGGCAACCAATTAGCAAAACAATTGTGTATTCCTCCTATTTACCTAACAGGAAAAGATACGATAAGAACTTTTCGCCGCATCCTACGTTTTCTCATTGAACCTTATAATGGAGATTACGACAATGAAAGAGCCTTGCTGAATTATAATACTTTAATGTATTTAACATTATTCACGCAAAAAACAATCGATTTTTATATTGACTGGAATTTCGTTGAGCACAATAAGGTTGGCTATTTCCCAATCGTCTATTATGATCGCAGCTACAAATTTACGCATGAGATTGAGCAAATAAATGAGATTACTTTTCTTTCAAAACTTGATGAAGAATCGGAACCGACATTTTATTGCCGTTCGTTAGACGATTTTCGCAAAAAGTTTGATTTCTCTCCTGACTTAAAAGACCCATCACCAAAAGACCCGCTCCAAAAATTTCTTCCTGTCGTAATGACCTACCATCATGCCACTAATCAAGAGCCACATATCATTTCTTCCTGGAAGGTCCTGGTCATCATTCAAACACTCATGGTGTTAGACGAAAACCATCGTAGTGCTTTATGCAAAAAACTGTATGCTTTGTATCTTGATCAACTGCTTTCCTGACATTAAACCGCTCATCGGCTGCAGAGATAGGAATCTGATCCTGGCTTTGCTAGAAGAGGGAGCAGCGGCTAGATTATATTTTCCAGCCAATTTTCAGCGTCAGATGATGCTATTTTGCTAGGATAATATTTTGCTAGGAAAATATTATAATATTATCCTAGCAAGCTATTTTGATAGCAATGGAATGAGAAGTGTTTTTATCAGGTTGACTCTGTACAAAAAAGGCTTAGTTGACGTGTTTTTGGACATTCTGTTGACAAAAAGAAATGATTATGCTAAAATCAAGCTATAAGTATTAAGAAGTCACATCACGCGCAATCTTTGCGCCTATGTTTAATTACATTCAAATAAAAAGTAGAACCAATGATTTCAAAAGAATCGTTGGTTCTTTTTTTATTATAAAAAGCAAATATTTTATAAGGAGGAAATGCAAATGAGTGCAATCAGCGCAAGCAGTGCAAAAAAGCTAAGTGAAAGGTACAGGATTATTGATTTTAAAGAAATCTACGAAAGACACAAACGAATCTGTCCTTTCGCGTATTATTGTTGGCAAACAGTGCAAGAAGAACCGGAACTCAAAGGACGTTCCCTTACTGAGTTGTGGGATATCCTGAAATTCGACTTTGAAGAATTCTTCATTGACGGCCTCTCTTTAATAAGACAGGTGTATTTCGTTATTCCTGGTGGAAAGTATCTTGTAATAGACAAGAATTTTGAAAAGGAGAGATCAAAATGAAAAGCAGCAAATGTTACTCAATCTTCTGCGTTCAAGATCGTCAAAGATACCGTGACGTGTCTTATCACGGCGTATACGAAGATCGTAGATCAGCTTACAACGCTCTTGTTGAACACGCAGAAGAAACCTTAGACGAACTTTTGACAATGAACCCTGGACAGCTTTTTTGTCGGGAAACAGAACGGTTCCTCAATGTTGAGGCGCAGAAAGAATCTGTTATTATTCACGTGTTTTCTAAACCCGTGCATGATGAATATGAGTTTTCTGTAATGTGGAAGATGCTTGGACGCGCTGGCAATAATCATTCAGCCGAAACGCTTATGAGTATCTAAGAAAAGTTGAAAGGAATGACTAAAATGAGAGATTATCACACTTATGGAGAAGTATCTCTTGGTAGCAGTGATGTTGCAACGGTGATCCTTGCTGGAATGAAACCTCGTGGTGTTGGTACGATGACGTTACATTTCGGCGGCGACGGTCACTATGGCGCATATCTTGTGAATGAGAATGGTCAACTACTCGGCAATTGAATTACCGAGGCTCCTTGGCTTGTTTTCCTGAAATCGGCAGTCACTACAAACTCAAAGGGATTTTTCGCAGCTGGCTAAAAGTCTATGATGACGATAGTTTGATGGTGTATCTTCGTGCCAAGAAGATCAAGGTCTATCGGGCCGGCGAATACGGCTGCATCATTCAGGTTTTCGGGAAAGTCGATTTGGTGCATTATGTGCCAAAAGGAGATCAGAGTCTACAGGGCTAGCGACTATGGCTGTGTCACTAAGACATTTGGAAGATCTTACTAATTGGTATATGCCGTTTGCGGCAGAGAATAACATCGGAAAAGGCAGGAAATATATTTCTGCCTTTTCGGTTTTTAAGGAGACATAAATTGTGAAAAAGCATATTGTTTGGCAGAATTACGACGTAAACGTAGACGACTTTCGCGATTGGCTGGAAGAAGAGTTTCCTGACGTAGATGACGAATGGGAACAGCAAAGCCTAGTGGAAGATCTGAACTGGGGGTATCTGGATGACGAACGTGCAAATCTCAACGTCTCATGCGAATCTGAGATCCTTGCCTTTGGTACGCTTGGTCTTTGGGATGGAAAGCACAGGTTATATTCGGAGAGACATACGACGAATCTTAGCGATATGCTTCATCTTGAACCTGACTGCGAGTTTGCCGAATTCTTTGTTGATGAAAATGGAGAGTTCCGCAGCAGACAATCGCACCACGATGGCACAAATGTTTACGTGTACCGCTGCTGGAAGCCAGAGTTGTCAGAGGAAGAGCGAGAAATCTTTCGGGACGCTATTTTTGCCAGAAAATGCGATAAAAAGATGATCGCTAAATACACCAACAGCCTAGGACCACTGGTTAAAAAAGTTTACGGCTGGGCATAAAACCGTCCAGAGTAGAATAATTTTGCTGATTAATTTTTAAGGAGGAAAAATCAATGAAAAATCAAAATGTACAAGAAAAGATCTACAAGGTGCCCGTAGGATACGCATACGTCCTTGCAGACGGATGCTCGTTCGATATTAACCTTTACCATGATGATTTTACGTTCAACGAAACAAGAGAAGTGGAGTTCACGGCGTTAAAATCTCTTGGAAATCGATCCGTTTTTCTCGTCGAAAATCCCGAAGTAGATCCAGATATTGCCGATCCCTATGCCGTCTTTATTTGTGAAGATGATCTATGGATCGTTTGCGAAAACACTTTTAATCATTTGTTTCTCTGGAGCGATTATCAGGAAGTAGATTCTAAAGAAGTCTACCGTAAACTTGGACCTACAGAATCGGTTATCGAAATCTGGCAAATCACAAAGTTAGCACCAGAAACGAAAGATATCTGGTTTGAAACATTGGATTATGTGCGTCAGCTAGGGAAAAAGGTTTCAAAGAGAAACTATGACTATGTTTATCAGTATAGTGACGAATATCCTGTCCCTTTGGAAGACATTAAAAAAAGATTCATGTTCAATCGCCCTAATGATTTTAAGGGCCATCGCCTTGCTGTCAGCGACGTGATTGTAATAAAAGGTCCTGTTTCAACAGCAGCATTTTATTGCGATGGGAACGATCAGTTCATTCAAATTCCAGAATTTCTTCTCGATGAAACGTCAACGGACGAAACCAAAACGAGTGAGGTTCTTTCAGTCACCAATGAAGAAGAACCTTCAAGATCAAATTCTGAACAGGACATGACCTATCTTTTCATTAAGGCGGATCAACCACTTCCAGAACAAGTAAAAACTGGAGAAATGATCCACACTCAAAGAGGAGATTTCAGTGTAGTAGTTCTCAGTCAAGATGATATGGAAGTCCTGGGATATGGGGTTCACCATATTTCAAAAGACGGACGGTATCTGATTATGGGAAGTGATACACGCGCTTATGCGGTGCAAAAAGATTATTCTGCTCCATCTATCAAATTAATTCCAATTGAACTCTTCAACGAAAAGTTCAAGGAACAATATGAATTTTTGTATGAAGCAGAAAGTGGAGGAATGAGTGTTGCCGGATATTATGATGCTATCGAAGCCGGTGAAACGTTCGTCCATCAGCATAACGAATTTGTTGCAGAATTCATTCGCTATCGCAGAGATTTTATCTCCAGCGACCGAGAAATAGCAGCTTTCATGTTCGCACTTAGCTGCTTCGATTGATATAAGGAGGAAACCCATGGCAGACAAAACAAACTATGATCTCGCAAATCGCCTTACCAAGCTTTTGGAGGTAGAAGACAGCGAAAGATTCGAGGAGCGGTTAAACACCGCTCTTCTCGAATCAGATTATCTCCTCACCGAGATCCTCGACAAGCTTGCGATCAAGCTCGAGGTCATCCAGAAAGTACAATCCGCTTCTTCGCTCTTTTCCACAGAAGCCCAACTATATCGTTATCTCGATGATAATTACATCGCTTGGAAACTTTGGAGCCAAGAAGACATCCGCGACTATCTCAAAGACCAAGGCTATCCAGCGACAGACCAAAATGTAGATGCCGTCATCAACTGTGACCTGCGTTATTTGAGCAACACCTCGGAGGACGACTGGGCCATTATCGATATGGCCGTCTACGAAGCAAGAACCGCAGGAAAGCTCATCATCCAAGACAAGGAGGATTTAAAATGACTAAGAACTTAACGATCTCTTCCGCACCTTATCGTGCCCACGGCGAACGAGTCATTCCATTCGAAGGACCTATCGTGCCTCTTCTCGGCGGTCCTTGTGCACCGGTCGCTATCTACGACCCACGTTGGGAAGCACGAGCAAAAGACGAGGAAGGCAAGCCATATATTGTGATCTGGGAAAGCGACAGTGATTCATTTGATCCAGAGCCAGATCCAGATTACATTCTTAAATACGATCCTTGCCATCGCAGATTCTGCTACGCAGATCCCAAAAAGTACAGCATCAGAAAGTGAGGACCTATCATGCACACATACCCATGTAAGATCGATTGCCCAAACAAAAAACGCCATTGCATTCTCGACTGCGAGCAATACCAGAAGGTAAAGCAAGAAGTGGTCGACCAACGCGTAGGCGTGATGAAAAAAGAAGGCCGGTATACTGAGAAAAAAATCTCGCAAGAAGACCGGAGCCTGATCGAAAAGATCAACACAGGGTTGATCTGACAGTGTTATTTTCTCAGTTTGTCGCTCGATTTTATTGGGTGGCAAACAGAGAGTAAATATATTCAGCTTGTCGAAAAAGGTCGTCAATTGGCGACCTTTTTCGACAAGATGAGCAGAGAGATTCTAATAGATCTCTCTGCTTTGTTTTTAGGCAAAAGAAATATATAATGTTGACACTGTAATGATAGAAGCGATATAATAATTAAAAATGGAGGTGTAAACAATGAGTGAAATGACCAATCTTAATGTCAGAGTAGATAAAGAAGATAAAAAAGCTTTTGAAGATCTTTGTTCAGCCATTGGAATTAATCTCACCACAGCAATAAACGTGTTTATCAAAAAATCCTTAAAAGAATATAGAATTCCTTTTGAACTTGATGCTGAAAGACCGAATGCCGACACCCTGGCTGCTTTTGCAGAAACCGAAAGGATCAAGCAAGATCCTACCTATAGGAAACGCTACAAATCAGCCGAAGAGATGATGGAGGATATTCTGTCAGATGTATGAGATTACGACAACCACGAAATTTAATCGTGACTTAAAACGTATCAAAAAAAGAGGATATGATCTGTCCCTTCTCAGCAAAGTCGTTAATCTCCTGGCAACAGGAGAACAACTTCCTGCAGTCTATCGGGACCATAAATTAACAGGAAATTATAAGGATTTCCGTGAGTGCCATATAACACCAGATTGGCTTTTGGTTTACCAAATCTCAAATGGTACGCTGCTTTTGATTCTGCAAAGAACAGGAACACATAACGACCTTTTTGACTAATAGAGGCATATAACAATTTAGGAAGAAAGCAGAGAGATTCTAATAGATCTCTCTGCTTTGTTTTTTTGGGGGGAATACAAAAGCAACGATATGTTTTGACGAAATATTCTCGATATTGACCGGAATAAACGATTGTGTTAAAATCGAACTATAAATTATACTTCGGGGAGCTGATGAAAAAATGAGAAGAGCGTCTAAACGATTAATTTCCAGTCTAATGTGTTTTTCTGTTCTAGCTGGCACCACGCCTGTCGCTATGTTGGCAGCACAACCTAGTGAAACAGCGCAAGAAATCGTAACTTCTACCGTACAGGCAAGTAAATATTCGGATCACGAGATTGAAGTTTACACTTCCAACGGAGGGCTTGTTCAGGTCAATCCAAGCAGTGCATCCGAGGGTGAATATGTTAGAATCACAGTTAATCCAAACTATGGCTACCGACTGGATAGTCTTACAGTCACCAGAAGTTCCACAGTAAAAGTAACTCTCAAACAAGAAAACACCAATCTGTATAGTTTCACAATGCCAGACAGTGATGTATCCATCTATGCTATTTTCGAGAAAAAATCCACTTCTTCTAACCAACCAAGCACCAATCCAGATCACAACTATCCAAACTATCCAAGCCAAGGCCAGGTTCCATTCACAGATATCGTATGGAGCGCTTGGTATTACCCATCAGTCAAGTATGTCTACGATAATAACATTATGAATGGTGTGACCTCCAGTTTGTTCTATCCTAATATGCAAGTCACTCGCGGTATGGTATGTGCCGTTATTGCCAACATGGAAGGTGGCGCTGGACGTGGATATCAAATCTATTGGGATGTTCCACAAGGAAAATGGTACAGCGATTCAGTAAACTGGTGTTCACGAAACGGCATTGTTAACGGCTACGGCAACGGAGCCTTCGGTCCAGAAGATCTTGTTACCCGCGAACAGCTTGTTTCGATCCTGCACAAATACGCTGTCTATAAGGGCTACGAAACAAATCGCAGAACCGATCTCGGTATCTATCGCGATGTAAATGAAATCTCCGCTTACGCTTATGATACCATGTCCTGGGCAGTCGCCTCTGATGTTCTCTCTGGTGTTTCCTATCATCGCTTAAACCCACAAGGTACAGCAACCAGAGCAGAGTTGGCGACGATGCTTATGAACTTCGATATTGCAGTAGCATATTAACACCTATCTTATCTTAATATTTCTTAAACTCCTTTCTTCTAAGTGCCCTTGCGAAAGCAAGGGTATTTTTTTATGAAAATTCCGAATGCGTTTTACTAGAATAAACATTTATGTTACAATGGAAATACAAGTATATAAGGTGGGATAAAAGATGTTAAAGAAATCAGATCAGGAATACGATGTTGAACAGTTTGCCAATGTAGAAAACACCGAAGACGTTTCTGAGGCAACAAAGCGTCGCTTTGGAATTAAGATTGCTGCTGGCGTTGCCGTCGTTCTTGCTATCGCTGCAGGCGCTACATATTTTTCTAATGGCCTGGATATTCTCACGATAAAGCAAGCGGATATTGTCGAATTCTCAGCGGCAGACGTAGAAGACCACGAAATCTATGGGATTTCATCTGAATGCTTCTACTCCACCCAAAAAGAACGCGCCGTTCAAAATAAGATAAAAGTTTTCAGCGATAATGCTGAATTTCAAAAGTGGTATGAATCTCACCATGACATTACCCGCACAAAACCGTCAGGCTTAGAAGAATGCACCGCAGCAACCTTTTTTAATAAGGGGTATTATGCTGCCGTGATCTCTCCTACGGATCTGTTCGATCCAGATAAGACTGTCTTGGCGACAGCGAAATATCAAAATGAAGCAGGAGATATTGTCATTGCACTAAGCCAAATGGACCGTGATCCATCCTACCAATACGACAAGGATCTGAAAAATGAGTGCCAGCAGATCTATACCATTTTGTATCTTAATCCAGAGGACGTAAAAAATGCCGAGAATTTAACCTTTGCAATCGACAAAAACTGAGCAGAAGGGAGTCTTGTATATGTCAGAAACACTATTTCAGTATTGTATGAGAACGAAACGCACCGATCTGCTCCTGGAATGGAATTATCAAAGGAATCGTCCTTTAACACCAGATACAGTGAGTTATGGCGCTAAAAAGAAAGTTTGGTGGATGTGCGATCAAGGACATGAATGGCAAGCAAGAATAGATTCTCGAACCACTGGGGATCATCGCTGTCCTTATTGCAACAACAGATATGTGATCCAGGGTGTCAATGATCTCGAAACGGTCAATCCAGAATTGGCTGCAGAATGGCACCCTACAAAAAACGGCGATCTACTTCCCTCTCAGGTTTCGCCGTATAGCCATCAAGTGGTTTGGTGGCGATGCAAAAACGGTCACGAGTGGCAACGACAGGTGAGAAAACGACACGAAGGCAGAAATGTATGTCCAATATGTACGCATCGGGTATTAGTCCCTGGCGTTAATGATTTAGCTACAGAGCGTCCAGATATAGCCAAGGAATGGCACCCGACAAAAAATAAGCCGCTCACGCCAGCGGATGTGAGCCCTGGCTCCAGATTGAAAGTGTGGTGGAAATGTGCAGAAGGCCACGAATGGGAGGCCAGGATAGCCGCTCGAACGCGTGAAAATGGAACCGGCTGCCCGATCTGCAGCGGCGCACAAGCCCTGGCAGGATATAACGACCTGAAATCTCGTTTTCCTGCTATAGCAGCGGAATGGCACCCCGAATTCAATGGTGATCTCACGCCAGATCAGGTTACGCATGGAAGTAATCGAAAAGTATGGTGGCAGTGTTCCGCTGGGCACGTATGGCAAGCTAGGATATCCTCTAGAACCGGTCCGTCAAAATCTGGTTGTCCAATATGTGGTTCAGCAGCCAAACAAAGACGGAACAAACACTTTGCAGCCTATACTCAGCCAACTACCATGCAATATGCTATGAGCGCAAAAGAAGGGAGGGTGTGATATGAAAAAGTGGGATATTGGATTTTGGCCTACCAAGACAGATGCAGTGTATCGCTCCAGACTTTTGCAGCCAAATGAAATCAGTGGGCCGTGCAGGATCTTGCTTCGACGCAATAAATACCATCACAAGGGCGATAAACTTCCAGTCTATATAGGCCATATCGTTTCAGAAGATACAGAAGTCCAGGCTCAGAATATATCTTTGGAAGAAAACGTTTCCATGCTAAAGCAACTTATCGTCGAAGCAAACGAAGCCTCTGCAACCGTCAGAAATGCGGCAGATAGTGCGGCAATGGCAAATGATTACTGGCGCGAGATCATACGCCAGGTTGAAGAAATCACTGGCGAAAAGATTGATATTAAAGTGTGGGGACCTCTCTCAGGCAGGGCGGACTGATCATGGACAGAAAAGAAACAACGAGTTTTCTCAGTGATCTTCTGGTCAGAGATCGGCTCGGAAGGCGAGGAAAATACTACGCGAAAGAAGTCTCACTCGACTACGGAACCGTTGACGTGCGCAGGATCGATTTTCTGGAGTTCGTTCCCGCCGGCACCATCTACATTTCAGATATCGAAAAGGGTCACTTCATAGCCTATGAGGTTAAGAGTTGCCTTGCCGACTATAGAAGTGGCTACGGACAAAACTTCATCGCAGAGAAAAACTACTACGTTATGACCATCGATCTTTACAAACAGCTTGCTACTGAGATCCCCCATGATCTAGGGGTAATTTGTCCTGTTCCAGACGGAAGGGATAAACTGGACGAATTTGAACAGCCAACCCCGATTGATCAGAGCGGCATAACATGGACCATAAAAGTCATTAAGCCAGCGATCACGATAAGACGAAAACGTTCCATGATAGAACTACTGTTTTGTATGCTGCGGTCAGGGCAGGAATAGGAGGGAGAGATTATGCTACTCAAAACATTCGATGATAAATTATTGATCAGGGGATCGCCGCTGCGATCACAAATGAGTCATGCGCCCCCGTTCATCTTCCGGTTGCAAAATCATCAAATGATCGGAGGTGAATAAGATGGCACTCGAAAATAAATTAGATCTCCCTTGGTGGAAAAAATACTGTTTAACCATTGATGAGGCAGCCGTTTACTACAACATTGATGCTGACTACTTAAAGGACCTTCTAAAAGGCAATCCTCGCGCCACGTTCATTAATCAACATGGAAAAAATATTACCATTGTCAAAGACAAGTTTGAGTCGTGGTTTTACAAAAAGCAGGATGCCCTTCCTTGGTGGGAAAAATACTCCCTTTCAATCAAAGAAACCGCAACCTACTACAACATCGGAGAAAACAAACTCAGGGATTTACTGAACAACAATCCTGATCTCCCGTTTATCGTGCGTGTAGGTCAGCGAATCACGATCAATCGAAAGAAATTTGAAGACTGGTATGACCAGGTATCAGATATCTGACGTTGTTGTGGCTCAGAATATGCGGTATACTATACCTGTCATACTGAGCTTTCTATTTTATGAATAGAAGGTGTTTAGCATGAGTGTAAAGAGAAAAGATAAGAAAGGTCGAATTCTAAATAATAATGAGTATCAAAAAGCCGATGGGAGGTATGAGTACAGGTATTCACAGAATGGCAAGGCCCGTTCGGTATATTCGTGGCGCTTGGTAGAATCAGATGCTACGCCGAAAGGGAAAAAGACGACAGACGCACTTCGGACGCTGGAAAAAAAGATCCAAAAAGATCTACTAGAAGGCGTTAATATGTTTTCTGCTAAGAAAACAACATTAAACGATATGTTCAAGCAGCTTATGATCGCAAAAGGTGATCGCTATCGCCCATCTACGAAGGCCAACTACACATACATCTACAATTATTACGCGAGAGATACCATTGGAAAGATGGCTTTAGATGATCTAACTCCTTTGTATATCGTGAGTTACTACAATGGACTCAAAACAAGCGATCTCTCGGAATCAACTTTGTTTAATATTCATTGCTTACTCAAAATGACTTGCGATCTTGCGGTATCTGGAAAACTTATACGAGAAAACCCTTTTGCTGAAGCCAAAAAGATCTATTTTGGTAAAACCTCATGGGATTCTACCCCGAAAAAAGAAGCATTGACGAAACCGCAAGAACAATTACTTCTAAAGTTGCTTAAATACGAGCGGAATTGTCCCGCATATCTTCAACCGATGGTTACTGTCGCTCTTAATACAGGACTAAGAGCAGGCGAACTGTGTGCCCTTCAATTCGACGATCTGGATTTCTCCCAAGGGATCATCTTTGTTCGCAATAATTTAACAGCAGCTACAATAGAGGGTAAACGAGAATACTTCATTGACCAGCCGAAAACTGAAAGAGGCATAAGGAAAGTACCAATGCTTTCTATCGTCAAAGAGACACTTCTTTACCTCAAAGAACAGGAAGAATTTGAACCGCTACCACAAATTGGATTGGCTGGATTTGATAATTTCGTTTTTACCAAGAAACGAAAGCCTGTTTTACCAGAATCGTTTCGTTCAAATTTGTATCGCTTGATCAATCGGTACAATGCTGGCGTTGAAGAACAAGCAAAGGAATCTGGAGAAGAGCCGGAATTACTACCATACATCAGTCCTCACATATTGCGACATACGTTCGCAACCCGACTGAGTGAATACGGCGTCCCGATCATAACTATCAGTAGCCTGCTTGGGCATTCGTCCACACGAGTGACAGAACGCATATACATATCCAAGCAAGTCGATGAAACGGTAAACATGATGCGTAATCTGGATGACTTGATAGGCCACAAAGCGCTTGGAGAAGGATCAGTAAACGTTCTGGCTCCAGAACAGTGAACCGCTCAGTTTTCGTGTTTGTAGGTTTTACCAGCTACCAAAACCTAGAAAAATTCTTTCTTACCAAAGCGTTTACCAGAACTGCAGGGGAAACATTAAGAAAGAATAAGACAGATTATAAAACTCTAAATCAACTCAGTGTTTAACTTGAATGTTTCTAATTGTGAGTAACATTGAATGCTCAAAAAATACCACTATCTGTTTAATGGTTAACGCTGTTCCAAAAATGGAAAAATAAGACAGATTAAGGAAAATTAAGATGGGATATGTTTTTCGGACCTATGAGTTAATTCTGCAAACAATGATTGACATAAAATCTATAGAAAAAATCCCGAAAATATTTGTTGCAGATTCTTGAATTTTGCGTCATAATGTCTCATATAAACGCAAGGCGACACTGAAAGGAGGAGAAGGCTTATTCAACTGAGCAAAAAACAGATCCAGATTCTCGATATCGTAAAGTCGCAAAGTCCGATCACCGGAGATCATATCGCGTCTCAAATGAACACGACCCGTGCTTCTCTGAGATCAGATCTGACGCTGTTGACGCAGCTGGGGCTTCTGGAGGCGCGTCCGCGCGTGGGCTATTATTACAACCAGTCGCGCCAGGGCTACGACATCTATATGAAGATGATCCAGATGTCTGTGGAAGATTATCAGAGCATGCCTGTTGTCGTTAATGAAAAGGCGTCGGCCTATGATGCGCTGGTGTCGCTGTTCATCAATAACATCGGAACGCTCTTCATTGTCAACGAAGAGGGCCTTCTGGATGGGGTGCTCTCGCGCAAAGATCTACTGAAACTGGCGATCGGCACGACGGATATGCACAAGGTGCCGGTGAGCGTAATCATGACGCGCATGCCTAACCTCATCATGACGACGCCGGACGAAAGCCTGTGGCACGCGGCGCAGAAACTGATCACGCATGAGATCGACGGGATGCCTGTGGTGAAACAGGTGGGCGAGGACAAGTTTGAGGTTTTGGGACGATTCACCAAGACGAATGTTGTCCGTGCTTTTGTGGATATTGGCTATGGATATGCGGGAGAAGACGTATGATGGATCAGGTTCAAAGAATTTCTGTTTACATTTTATCGGATTCTGTCGGTGAAACGGCGCAGTATGTGGCGCGTGCCGCGGCCAATCAGTTTCCGGGGATCGAAGTTTCCTACAAGCACATTCCTTTTGTGGAGGATGCTGCTTATATCACGGAGGTGCTGGAACGCATCGACCCGAAGGACAGCATTTTGTGCTTCACGCTGGTGGTCGAGCAGCTGCGCCAGTATGTGATCGATTTTTGCAAGAGCCACAGCATTCAGTATTTTGACATTTTGGATACGCCGTTTCAGGCGTTTGAAGCGCTGACGGGGCAGCATCCTGTCGGTCGTCCTGGGCTGGTGCAGCGCATGGACGAAAGCTATTTCAAAAAGATCGAGGCGATGGAGTTCGCGATCAAATACGACGACGGCAAGGATGTCACTGGCATCACGTCGGCGGATCTGATCCTGATCGGTGTGTCGCGAACGTCGAAGACGCCGCTTTCGATGTATATGGCGTATCGCGGCATCAAGGTGGCAAATGTGCCGCTGGTGCCGGAGGTAAAAGTTAATGAAAAACTGTTCGAGATCCCAAAGCGCAAGATCATCGGGCTGACGATCCAGCCGGATATTCTGGGCGAGATCCGAACAGAGCGCGTGCGCGGATTGGGCGTGGCGAGTCCGACAGATTACACGGATCTCGGGCGCATCCTGGATGAGCTCGACTACGCGGAAAAGATCATGAAGCGGGTTGGCTGTCCGATCATCGACGTGACACATAAAGCAGTGGAAGAGACGGCTAGCGTCATTCTACAAATATACTATGGCAGAGGAGAGAATATCATTGGCTAAGAAATTTGTTTATTTATTCAACGAAGGCAACAAAGACATGCGCGCCCTCCTGGGCGGCAAGGGTGCCAACCTGGCAGAAATGACCAAGATTGGTCTGCCTGTTCCTCAGGGCTTCACGATCACGACGGAAGCCTGCAACGAATTTTTCACAGCTGGCCACAAGCTGCCGGATGGGCTTCTGGATGAAGCCTGGGTGGCGCTGCACAAGCTGGAAGAACACACCGGCAAAACCTTCGGCGATACGGAAAACCCACTGCTCGTTTCGGTGCGTTCCGGCGCTGCCATCTCCATGCCTGGGATGATGGACACGGTCCTCAACCTCGGTCTCAACGATGTGACGGTGAAAGGCTTTGCCAAGCTGACTGGCGACGAACGCTTCGCGTTGGACTGCTACCGCCGTTTCATCCAGATGTACGCCAACGTTGTCATGGGCGTTGATTCCTACAAATTTGACAACATCATCGAAAAGATCAAATCCGATCAGGGCGTCAAGGACGACTACGAACTCAATGCCGATAGCCTCAAAGAACTCATCGAGCTCTACAAGGGTGTCGTTGCCAAAGAAAAAGGCGTGGATTTCCCACAGGATCCAAAAGAACAGCTCGTCATGGCGATCACCGCTGTGTTCGATTCCTGGGGCAACAACCGCGCGATCGTTTATCGCCGCATCAACAAGATCCCGGATGACATCGGTACAGCTGTCAACGTGCAGTCGATGGTCTTCGGGAACATGGGCCCAACCTCCGGGACAGGTGTTGCCTTCACGCGCAACCCTGCCACCGGCGTCAAGGAGCTCTACGGCGAATACCTCATCAATGCGCAGGGCGAAGACGTCGTTTCCGGCGTGCGCACGCCACAGCACATTTCCCGTCTCGCAGAAGATCTGCCAGACGCGTTCAAGCAGTTCACCGATACCTGCGAATTGCTTGAAAAACATTACACCGACATGCAGGACATCGAATTCACCATCGAAAATGGCAAGCTTTACATGCTGCAGTGCCGCAACGCGAAACGCACGCTGGCAGCTGCTGTAAAATGCGCCGTTGATATGTACAAAGAAGGGCTCATCGACCGCAACACCGCCGTCATGCGTGTGGATGCAAACCAGCTCGATCAGCTGCTGCACCCAAGCATCGATCCAAAGGCGGAGATCAACGTCATCGCCACCGGGCTTCCAGCTTCTCCTGGAGCAGCCAGCGGTCACATTGTCTTCAATGCCGACGAAGCAGAAAAGCGTGGCAACAATGGCGACAAGGTCATCCTCGTGCGCAACGAGACCACGCCGGATGACATCCACGGCATTGTCACCGCACAGGGCGTGCTCACCAGCCGTGGCGGCATGACCAGCCACGCAGCCGTCGTTGCCCGTGGTATGGGCCGCTGCTGCGTTTGCGGCTGCGACGCGCTGAAGCTCGATCTCGACGCTGAGACCATGCAGGTCGGCGATCTCCTGCTCAAGAAAGACGACGTCATCACCATCGATGGTTCCAACGGGAACGTCATCCTCGGCGAAGTTCCTGTTATCCCACCAGAACTCAGCGACGATTTCCAGCAGATCCTGGCATGGAGCGAAGAGCTCGCTCAGGAAGGCGGCATGGAAGTGCACGCCAACGCCGACAATCCTCGCGACGCCAAGAAAGCGCGTGAATTTGGCGCCACCGGTATCGGCCTCTGCCGCACCGAGCACATGTTCATGGAAGTGGAACGTCTGCCGATCGTGCAGCAGATGATCCTCGCCGAGGACGAAGAAGCGCGCAAAGAACCGCTCGCCAAGCTGCTCGAATTCCAGCAGGCTGACTTCTACGGCATCCTCGAGGCCATGGAAGGGCTGCCAACCACGATCCGTCTGCTCGACCCACCACTGCATGAATTTCTGCCAAACATGGAAAAACTCATGCTCGAGATCAACGACCTCAAGCACACCGGCGGCGATCCAGCTGTCATTGCTGAGAAGGAAGTGCTCCTCAAGAAGGTACGTTCCCTGCATGAAATGAACCCAATGCTCGGTCATCGTGGCTGCCGTCTCGGCGTGACCTACCCAGACATCTACAGAATGCAGGCGCGCGCCATCCTGCAGGCGACTGCTCAGCTCGTCAAGGAAGGCAAGGACATCCACGTTGAGATCGAGATTCCGCTCGTCATCGACGCCAAGGAAGTCGAGATCCTGCGTGCAGAGATCGACAGCGTTGCTCAGGCTGTGATGGCGGAACAGGGCATCGAGATCCCTTACAAGGTCGGCGCCATGCTCGAACTGCCTCGTGCCTGCCTGACCATCGATGAGATCGCTGAACACTGCGACTTCTTCACCTTCGGCACCAACGACCTGACGCAGACCACGCTCGGCTTCTCTCGCGATGACGCAGAAGGCAAGTTCATGCCGATCTATCTTGAACATAAGATCCTCAAGGACAACCCATTCGCTGTGCTCGATCGCAAGGCCGTTGGCAAGCTCGTTGAGTACGCAGTCAAGAACGGCAGCGCTGTGAATGACAAGCTGACCTGGGGTATCTGCGGTGAACACGGCGGCGAACCAAGCTCCGTTGAATTCTGCCACGAAGCTGGCCTG
>OGWZ01000333.1_pt1 | contig 54928 bp, 49 predicted proteins | sample 1576141 | NCBI WGS metagenome assembly OGWZ01 (sample SAMEA3541512, study PRJEB24748) | human gut metagenome | biome: human gut; feature: human-associated habitat; material: faeces | place: China | collected 2012
CGGTCGTCCCACTGTTCACCGTGTTGGTGACCTGGTTGAACTGGTTGCGGATGGCACCGGAGACCTGCGGACCCGCAAAAATCACCACAAGGCCGATGACGGCCGCGATTAGTACGTACTCGATAGTCGATTGGCCTCTGAGGCGGGTCGTCTTAGGAGCGACCCCCCCCCCGAGGCGAAATTGCCGCTGCATGCATATGCGGCTCCCTTCGCTCAGGGTTAATAGAAACGACCAAAGCGTAGGGGCGGCACGGGGTTTTGGGGCGCTCTTGCCGCAGCGGCACCCCAAAGCGATTAGCACCTCACCTAGAACAGCAAACGGGACGCCTTTCTTGGCGTCCCTTAGTACGGCAACTTGTTATTATTCTCATTCTTCTAATGCACTTAGCGTCCAGCCATCCACCCAAGCCATTACCCCTCACCCCAAACCCGTACAAAAAAGCCGTGCCAGATGAAATCACCCAGCACGGTGCCCCAAACACGATGGAGGGCGAGACAGGAAAGCTGTAGAGCATGACCCTCCATCTGTTCAAGTATCCCAAACGGCGAGAGGTGGCAACCCCTCGTGCCGCAAAGGCACACCTCAACGCTCCAAGGCAACTTCCACCTCAGCCGTTCCCGCCTGATCCCCGTACACCTCGGCCAGCTCATCGAGCGAGACGGATGGCCCGTCCTGCTCACGGACGGTAAGCCCGCGCCGCTCATCCATGTCCTGGTCGGCGTTGAGCCTGATTCGCCTCGAGACCTCGTCATCCGTCACGAAGTCAGGCAGCTGGTCGATGCAGATAGCAAGCGCGATGAGATAGTTCGTGTCATGCTCGTCGACAACCTCCTCGAAGACATTATAGGGGATCATGGTGGCAGCGCCCGAAGCCCCTGCAAGCGTCTCGGCAAACCTTGCCGCATCGTGCGCATCGCTAAGCGAGCCGCGGTCTTGAATCGCCCCGCCGCACGACCAGATGCCCGCCTCGTCGCGGCTCCATACCGCTACCTGCAGATCCCAGCCGCGGCCAAGGGAGGGGTCTTCGACCGCATGGCAGTCGACGAAGATAGGGGAGCGCTCCGGTTCCTTCACGACCCAAGCGGCGCTATGGTGTACGAGGTCTTCTTTGGCCTGCTCCAGAAAGTACGGCTGATGGTGGGTTCCCATGTTGTCTCCTAACGCTCATCACTTGATAATTTGCACTCCGTGCCGCGGCGCTCAGGCTGAATGACCCCATCGATTTCGAGTCCATCGCTATCGCGACCGAACTGTTCGTAAGAATCCTGCGTGATATAGATGCCGAAACACTCGGCAAGCTCTTCCTCGATGCCCAAATCCGCATCCTCCACGCCCACTGCACATACGCCATCGGGTAGACAAAGTTCCCCCGCGTGCTTGATATCGATATCGCCGATTGCGCGGCCTTGGTAGAAATCGGTGAGTTGCAGCGTGTACCCCGAATGGGACGTGTGCGAGAGCATATGCGAGACGCCGCGACCGCTTGACCAACAATACGCATCCATGGCATCGTTTACGAGCCTTGAGATCATGTTCGTCTCCTTGACCGTGTTGCGGGCGATTGCCGCTGCCGACAAGGTGAAGTCATCGGAGATGTACGCCGCATCGATGAGTTCCTCGACAGGTTCGAAGGCGATGGGGAAGATGTTGCGATTGATATCCATGCGATGGCTCCAATTGTTCATCGAAATGCCGATGTCTTCACGATGTATACGGCGCGGTAGTGGATGTTGCCTACTAACGCTCCTGACTCGATATTTCGCGGATAGCATCCCGCGCATCCAATCGAACGGATTCCCCGCGCTCGGGCCCCTCGCCAACGCAGCCGAACCGCTCATACACATCGGGTGTGATATAGATGCCGAAACGCTCGGCAAGCTCCTCCTCGATACCAGAATCGGCATGCTCGATACCGACCGCACACACGCCATCTGGCAAACTGAGCTCGCCCTTGCCGGCATGCTTAACATCGATATCGCCCCACGCATGGCCGCGGTGAAAGGTGGTGAGCTGGAGCGTGTACCCTGGATGGGACGTACGTGAGAGCATGTGCGAGACCCCGCGGCCGCTCGACCAGCAATACGCATCCATGGCGCCGTTCACGAGTCTCGAGATCATGGCCGTCTCCATGACTGTGTTGCGGGCGATGATCTCATCCGCCGCTTCAAAATCCCCAGACTTATACGCTTCGATAATGAGATCCCTGACGGGCTCGAAATCGATTGGGTGGATGTTGCCGAAGTTATCCATGGGATGGCTCCAAAAGTCTATCTAGATGCCTATGCGCAACAGCTCCATTGCACGGTCGCGGTCGAAAGAGGCGGTGAGCTTGCCAAAGCGCTCGATATAGCCGATATGCTCGAGCCGCTTCACCAAGCGGCGGAACGGTTCGTACTGGACGCCTGCCTGATTCGACAGCTCTCGTATGGTGACGCGCTGCCCGACTGACTTCTCAAGGGCATCGAGAGCCGCCATATAGAATTCCCGTTCCGAGGGGGTCAACTTGAAGCGACTCGGATCGCAGCGATCCGAAATCTCATCGGCGGCCGCGTCTGCGCGTCGGTACACCTCGGTCGGGATGTGCCGTCCCGCCGCCTTCTCGAGAAGGGCGAAGACCCTGATCGACTGCAATGCGGTGAGGGAGAGGGAGAATTCGCAGCCTGTCGCACTCACGGAGCATTTCTTGACGATCAGCTTGGCGATCTCAGTGGACGACACGAGATTGAAGGAAGAATAGCCGCCGTCCAGCAGGTACAGCTTGGCGAGCATCTCGACAAGCTCATCGCGACTGAGTGCCATATCGCAGGAACCTTTGACTATCATCGATACCTCCTATGCAATCGCAACATTGCCGTAAGAATCGAACTCGATGAGCTTCTTAATCTCAAGGGAAGTCAAAATCGACTCGAACGCTGATTCGACCGGTGCGGCCATGATGCCATCTCTAAGCTCAGCGCGGCTCACGGTATGATCCCTGTTCTCGTATAGGTAGAAGAGAACCTGTTGTTCGGTCCTCTCGAAAAAACTGTCCCGTTCGTTCATTTGGTCTCTTTTCATAGAAGCCTCTCTTTGCCGAACAGGATACGGAGACTCGCGCAGGCGCTGACCTTCTTGCCGCAGCGGCAGGTCTACCGGATTGGCGGAACCCTAGCGCCCCACAGACTGGGTCATATTGCAAATCTCATCATCTATGCAGCACTCATCCATGCGCTCGGCGATATCGTCCAATCCCTCCTCGAGCCTGAACCCCTCGGGGACGTCCAGCGCCCCGATGGAGCAGAGCTGCGTGATGGTCAAATTAAGGTAATCCTCGCCGCCGTCCTTGGAGAATTTGCCGAGCCAAAAAGGGGAGTTCTCTAGATCGGGCGTCTTGATAGCCATATCGATGTTCCAATCGCTCGCCTCGATCCCCCTGTCCTCAAGAATGCCCGCCACATCGGAACGCTTCCATTTAACGGTGGCGCCTTCGATGATTTCAGGGTCGGCGATATCCCATGCGACAGACAGATCATCGACGCGAACGGAATCGCCCATCCACTCGCCGGTCTTGCTGTCATATCCCTTCACGACCATAAACGGCTCGTCACCGCCGCAAAACAGTATCGCCGTCGAGCCGAACCTCGTGAGTTCGACATTGCCCCTCGGATCGGGTTTGATTTCCGTGCCTTGGATATCGATATCCATTTCTTCCCTCCTAAAATCCAGCTTTATCCCTGCCGCCGCGCCCATAGGGCTGCGTCGAATCGAGCTCGACGGCCTCCATGAGGTCATCGAGCGATTCCATCCTCCCGTTCCCGGAGAAATCCCAGCCGAACACCGCGCAGATATCCCGCTCGACGCATGCGACGTCGCCGCACATCTCAGCCAGGCGCACGACAAGGTTCTCTGCAGGAAGACCTCGCCGCATGCGCAAACGAGACATCTCCCGCCCGAGCTCGTCATTTTCCATGGCAATTACCCTGTCGCTCAGCGACTTGGCGATGAAGAGGACTTCATATTTCCCGTTGCCGTGTGCCATGCTCGGTGTCTCATCGAGGATGAGCTTACCGCCTTCCACGACAAGCTCGAAATCCCGTGCATCGTCATCGAGCCGATATCGCCCAGCGGCGAGTTCGGCCGCGAACTCGCCGACGCTGCGCGGCTGCGCCCTGATGAAGGACTCGGTATCTGAAAACAGGTATTCGCAAAAACCCGAAGCCGAGTCCTTAAGGATGACGATGCATTTGGACGTGTCGATACAGTCGAGAAGGACGCGGACGTTATCTGTCGCGCTCGAATCGTAGAACTCGGCTTCGGATTCGAGGTCGCGACTGAAAGCAGAGCGGATGACGTCACACGCAAACCCGAGATCCGCGCAAAAATCCTCATAGGCGTCCTGGTTTTCGCCCGCCGCAGTGCGTGCACTGTCCAGAATCTCATCGGTCAGCCCGCTCGGAATTTCGACATCCGGAAAGTGTGATGGGTCGGCGATTCGTGAAACCGCCTCGCGTGCCCAACTCACACCGATGTCGTCGGCGAGCTCTCCCATCCGTGCCGGGCCATGTGCCAAGACTATATGCCTGTCGGTTCGGGTAGGTACCTCCGCGGCAGCCTTGGGGACAACGGCTGCGAGGCGGGCGAGGTTGATGAGCTTATGGCTCTCGACTGCCTTGCCCAGTAGCATCTCGTAGCTTTTCTCCGATGGGATATTTCGAAGCTCGCGAACCTTTTCCGTGATGGAGAACAGGCTGCTCGGGATAGCGGAGATTCGAGCAGACGCAGTGTTGCCTCCATCATCTGAGAGAACGAGCTGCCCGTTTGACTCGGGGTAGAGTCGCTCGGAATCTCCGACGAGACTCGACACAAAGTCATCCGCCCGCGATCCGTCTTTCTCCGCTACCCAAGAATCTCCTCGGCGGCAGAGGAGAACCGCATCGGGTACCTTTAGGCCTTCGAGATTGTCTATGGGTATTTCTCGCATCGGCGCCGCTCCCATCATGTTCGATATTTCTGCGATCGTATATCCTGACTTTACGAACATGTATGGCAGACAACCCTTGCGGGGACAGAAATAGACTTGGAGGGCGACCCGAAATGGTTCTCCCTCCGCAATGCTCTGCCTTCCGTGCTCTAGAACTCGACATCCTCGTCGTAGAGCTCGGGCTCGGGCCCGGTGATTACATAAGGCTGTTCACCTTGAACCTCGGCCGCCTCGCTGCTCTTCACATCGCACAGATCATTCAGCGGCGCGTCCTCGCCGCCGCCCGTCTGGTGATATTCCAAGGCCACGGCCTTGCTGCCCTGGCGCGATGCAGCGGCATCACGGTCCTCGAGCATCTGCTTGGCCTCGGCAGCGGCGGGATTCATTTCCTTGCCAGCCGCCGCGAGTTTGTCCTCGTAACCCTGGGCGTTGAGCAGGCGTGCATCGTAGGCGTCCTCGATGCCGGCAACCAAGGCACCTGCGCTGAACTCCTGCGGGTTACGGTAGTCATAGTCGAAGTTGTCGCGGGAATCCTCGCCGCTGACAGGATAGACGCGGACAGGCAATTCAGTTTTGAAGCTCACCGTGAAGGGCTTACCGGACTGCGCATAGGGCAACTGCCTGTCCGTGAGGAACTTGCTCACAATCATGCCGCCGAGGTCTTGGTTGCCGACCATGGTGTGGGGAGGCAGCTTGCACAGCAGGAAGTTCTTATCGGGTCCGTCCTCAACGGGAACGGTCTTGACCTTCATATCGCAGGGCGCGAAGGTGAGTCCCGTGTATTTGTAGCTCGCGCTGTGCTGTAGCTCCGGCTTAGCGGCTTCCTTGCCCTGATAGGCCGCCGACACGGCCGCTGCCAAATCACTCGGCATGATCGCGGGGTCGCCCTCGCCGGGATAGTCGATGCGTTGGTTGTTCTCATCGTACCTGAAGAAGCGCACGTCGCGATCGGAGCGAAATCCGTACTTGACCGCCTTTCCGGCATCCTTGTCCTGCTTCATGAACTCGCGGGCGGGCATGGAGACCTTCATGCCGGAAAGGTCCTTATCCCCGACAACGGTACCCTTCGGCATCGTCATGTTGATGCGCAGGCGCTCGTTGCCGTTACGATCCGTATACGGCTTCACACGGACATCCTTGTTCTCGAAGCTGATATTGATGTACTCGGGTTTCTTCGACTCGAATTCGTTTGCCATATCCTTCTCCTTTTCCTTATTATTCTTCTTCTCTTTATCTTTGTTCTCCTTGCCCTTTTCCTCATCCCGCCCGTGGGTTTCCACAGCCTCCCGCCCCTCAGCGGGTTCCACCTCGCGAGCAGTCACCTCATCGCGGACGTCTTTGCGCCTGGATGCGGCATCGACTTCCGACTGAATCAAGTCGCCCAGACTCATCGTCTTACCCGTAGGTTTCCTGACCGTCTCGATATGGATGCCGCCGTAGCCATTTTCTAGGGCGCGGTCGACCATGCTCTCGAGCTTCATTCGCATCTCGCTTCCCACGGGAAGGGACTTGATGGCCTCCTGCACGCTGATTGCCGCATTTTTGAAGCCCGTGATGACCTTCTCGCAATCGGGGGCGACATCGACCTTCTCGACATCCTTCACGGGATGCTCCTTACGGTCGAGGGCGACCTCGCCGCGGACGATATCGATGATGTCGTGGTACCCGTAGTCGAGCTGTCCGCTAATTCGTGGCCTGACCCCGCAATCCCTGAGAAAGGACCTGAACTGAGCGAGGGTATGCTCGGTAAGGCTGCCGCTGGGGACAAGCTCGTACTGGGCGGCATCCAGCTCAAGTGCCGTCTCGACGGCAGCGCGGTAGAAGGAGTCCTCGCGGTCTCCCTTATAGCCCCAGAAGCTATCGACCACAGGTCCGCAGACGATCACCGCATCCAGATCGGGGTCGATGGAGCGCCGGTTACGTTCGGCCTGCATGGACGCGAGCTCGACGCAACTTTCGAGGGAGCCGTCCGTGAGCCGGATCGCCTGCTCATTGCCGCTCAATGCAGCGAGTTCCATCTCTCGGCGGCAGGACGGTACGGCGGCGGTACTGTAGCCCATCTCCGCAAGGGCGCCTGCGGTGAGATTGCCGAGTGTGTTGGTATTCGGGCCGTGCAGGTTGATGACCAAGGCCATGATGGCTCCCATCGTTCTCGCATTTCATATACGATTCAAAGTATGGGAGCCAATGGCCACCTGATGATCTATGGGACGGAAGTAGAAAGTGGGTCGCCCGTCTTTACCGGTAGTCTCCCGCGGCACCAAAAAAGGGGCGCACCCGCAAATCGGGCACGCCCCTTTATCAATTCACCCAGCCTCTAGTAATTCATCAAATGCTCCGCGGCGTCGAGCATCGGCAAGCCCACGCCCTCCATGCCGTACCTCATCGATTCGGACACCTCGGTCTTCTCATCGCAAAGCGAATCGATGCTCTGCTCGCGTCCGACCGCCTTGTCGGGATTCATATACGGCTCGGTCGCCACGGACACGACCAGTTCGGCGAGCTCGCGATTCTGATCGAGTGCGTCGGGCAGCTCAATTTCCTCGATATCGCCCTCGAACCCATCGGGACGGAAAGGCTCGAAGACGACCGAGTCGTAATCCTCCGTACTTCGGGTGCTGTTCGGCCGGTAAAAGTAGCAGGACTCGCCCTCGACCGTCACCGTTCCTTCGATGAAGTTGTCGTCGTTGGTGCTATCGATCTCGACTTGAATATCCGGCACGCCCGTGCGAAGGCATTCCTCTACCCGCGCCCGATCGTCGTTAGCGGCGCGTTCCTCGGGTTCGATGCCGAAACGATCCGGCATGATTTCGAGAAGCTCGGGGACTGACTGCGTGCTGATGACGTCGCTGCCGGACAGGAGCAAAGCCAGGCTGCCGAGGTCGACATCGTTGGAGCGATCCCGCCCAGCAGAGTCGATAAAGGTCGGCTGAAAGGCGATGGGGTCAACGACAGGCCCGCTGTAGGGGATGTCGGCTACGTTCTCGAATCCATGGAACAGCTTCTCGTAGGCAAGCTCGGACGGGAAGACGTTGAAAATGGCCGTCTGGGGGGCATCGAAGCCGTCCGGGACGAGCTCCGTAGTCGCGACGAGAAGGTTGAACTCGGGAAAATAGCTCACCGTCTCGCTCGACGTGAGCTTATCGAGTAGCTCCTTGGCATCTGCCCCGACCGGACGCTCCGATATCTCGGAAAGCGGCTTGCCGTGCGACAGCTCAAAACTCTCCCGATTCGACATCAGGTGTTTTTGATAATAAGAGGCGCGGCGTACCATATCGGGAATGCTGCCAGCAGTGATGGTCGAACTCCACGAGAACAGGCGGGACAGCATATCGATTCGGCGGTCGTGGAAGGTGAATCCATCGGAATCCTGCTCGTATGAATCGATGATGGCGATGGCCTTATCCCGCCCGTCCTTGAAAACAAAGTCGGATACATAGTCCCAGCCCTTGAAGAACTCACCGCTGGAGATCTCGGATGCCGTGACGTTGAAGATGGCTGTCTCCCTGCTCATCGGCCCACGGAACAGGGCGGGGCTGGAAGTGGCTGCGAGAAGGTTGAACTCAGGGAAGAACGTCATGCTGTTCTCCTTGACGAGCGTCTCGAGAAGTTGATCCTTGTCCTGGAAACCATGGATTTTATACATGGCTACTCTCCGATTTCCGAATTATCGTGATTCTTATCTTCTAGACCGCGGTCTTCCGCATCGACATCCTGTGCCATAGAGGCGACCTCGCGGCGATTCTCGCACATATCGTCCAAGCTCTCACCGACCCCGACAATCTCGTCGGCGAACCGCTCGCAAAACCCGTGCGCATCATCGAGGTCGGCGCAGAAGTGTCCGTAGCCGCAGATATGCCCGTCGGTGAGAACCTTCACATCGAACCGCGCCCCCTGGTCATAGGCGAACGAATCCTCCTTGACCTCGGTAATCTGGAATTCGGTTTTCACGCCATCATGTACCATGATGTACTCCTCGGCGGGCATATCGAGTGCCTTCTCGGCAAAGCGCGGGCGGGAGCACATCTCGGGGTTGTCCCACAGGTCATGGATGAACGCACTTTCATCGCCCTCTCGGTATACAAACCCCATGGTCTCGAAACCGTTTTCAGGCAGATAGAACCCACCATCCATCTGAAAATCCGAATAGAGACTCTCACCCTTATCGGTCAGCTGGCGCATCTCCACGCGGGCGCGACCGTCATGGTGCGCACCGGTCACGAACAGCGACCCGTTCTCATCCCACATGCCGTCGATTTCGCAGTCGGCGAAGATGTTGTCCCCGCCGTGCCAGCTCTCAGACGTATCGACCGCTTTCTCGAAGTTCTCGTAGACGGTGATTCCGCCGCGCGGACCATTATAGAGACCGTTGCTGCCCTTGACGAGGATGGAATTCCCCCAGCTATCATTGGTTTTTTCAGATTGGTTGACGCGGCCGGTGCCGAAGAACTTCCCGAGCTGTTCATGTACCTCGCAGTAGTCATCGCCGACCATCTGGTCGAATACGGTGCGCTGTTTGGGTGCAAGCTCGGCATGTTTCTCGATGGCACGGCCATTTTCCACGTCGAAGCCCATCTTCTCAAGAGCCGATGCGATGTACTTGCATTCACGCGCCTCATTGGCAAGTGTCGCGCAATATGTCTCGCTGCAAATCTCGACATCGTAGAAGTTTGTGAGTGCCTCGATTTCGCTGTCTTCAAGTACTTGCCCCAGCGCGTCCATATTCTTCTCGCAGGCCTCCGTCAGGTCGTCCGCGCGGGCATCCGACAACCTGCGCCCGTTCTCCTTGAAAAACGCTGTCTGAACCTCCTCGGTGCTGGCACCGTCGGCGTATCTATAGTAGCCCTCGGCCGTTGCATACGCCGCATTGGCGAGGTCGATCTTATCCACATCGATATCGTTGAGCTTGGAGAAGGACAGCGTCACCTTCTTGTCCCCACGGCTCAAATCGACCTCGATAGTATCGCCGGAGCTTCGTACGGAGCAATCAACGGCATTGATGATCTCAATCGGATCTTCCGCAGTGATGAACAGCTCGACATCGGAGCTGACACCCTCAAGGTCATATCGGCTGGCACCCTCGAGCCAATCGATGATATCGTCGATGTTGTCGCGGGCATCTTCGAGCAGGCTCTCGTTGCTGACGGCCTCGAGGTGCCCATATCCGTTGAAGCGGTAGCAGTCGGCATCCGACTCAACGTGGCGGCTCTCGCTGAGAGCGGTCTCCACGTCCCAGCCGCAGAGCTTAGCGGCTTCCTCCACGGAATCATACGTATCGAAATGGCCGTACTGGTTTGCGGTATCATACGCTTTCGCGCAGTCCAGCAAATCGCTATCGCTTGCCTCGTTGAGCAGGTAGTCTTTCAAACCGATGCGGTTCATAGTTCCTCCAGCCAGTCAGGGTGGTCACACTCGAATCATCGCGCTCGGCACAAGCTGGAAATCCCAACGGGACACAAGTAGCTGGCTCAATTGCGTAAACGACTTCTACATATGCGAACTAGATTTATAGCCGTATGTGCTACGGACCCTTCCTCATCCATATATCCCCCCCTGCTTTTCCTCGTTCTTATCCTTCTTTTTATTTTTCTTCTTCTTATTCTTCTTATCCGTGTAGCTCGGTAGCGCCTTATGCGCCTACCGAGCTACACACCAAGCCGAACCGTCAACGGCTTGCGTCCCCACGCTGCTCAAGATCATCTTCGGCATCAAGCGAAGCCTCTTCGGTCTTCGCACTAACAAGCTCATCGAGCGACTCAGTAGCCTCGGGCTGCGGCGGGAGCTCGGCAAGGGCATCATCGACCTTCAGCTCGACCTCCAGAAGCGCGAGCATCGACGGCATAGACAGTGTCTCATCGCCGAAGACCTTCTCAACTGCCTCGCTGGGCACATCGAAGAGGTAACCGTCCTCATCGCGGAGCATATCGACACCGGCGGGAGCAAGTTCATGGAACGTCAGAAAGGTCGGCGGTTCGCTGAGGACCTTACACGCAAGGGCTCCGCCGCACTCACCCCAGTCTGCACCATCGCGTGTAAAGGGGTGCTCATCGGGGATTGTATCGGCATCGCTGAGAAGGAAATAATCCCGTTCCCCCTCGGCACCGTACATGCGCTGCACGGCGAAAAACACCTGGCACTCCGAAGGTCGCTTTCCCCAATCGTCCATGGGATACATAATGTCATCCAATGCAGCGAAGCATGCATCGATGATGGCATGCCGAACTGTCTCATCGTCCTCTGGATATTTGCTTCGAATTTCACCCCCGAAGGGCATGAAATCGTCCATCTTGTTCTCAATCTGACTCATAGCAGGTCCTTTCAAAGCGGTTTACCGCTTTCATCCTCAACGTTTACCGTCCACTGGCGCAGCAACGGGACAGAAGTAGCCCCACACCGACAAGGCGCCCAACTGCCTACTCGCCCTCTGTGAGCTTGCTTGGCATGATCGTCAGCGGGACCTCGCCGCCGCACTTGAATTTGATTTTCACAGGTGTCTGCAGGTCGTCGATATTCCAGATGGCAATCCCGCTCGCAGTTTGCCCCGGTTCGACCTCGACCGACTCGGGGTTCCGATAGTTGCCCTCATCATCGTACAAAGCCCCATACTGCAAGGTATCGCCGCTCTGCGTCGCCGACAACAGGTCGATAGGTGAGATTACCGTCTTGACATTTGAATTGTTCGTCAGCAGCAGGTCGCAGACGAGCACCTTCTGTGTACCGATGGAGCCCACTGAGGTTCCCGTTGCCGTCGAGGCGTTGACCTCCCAAGACCCGCGCCCCAGGCGATATCCGGCAACGCTGATATTCACCGAGGAATCGCCCGGTTCCACACTCGCAGATTGAATGGCATTTGATTGACCGCCCCGTATGGCGATGCCGCAACCGGCAAGGCCGGCGCTGAAACCAAAAACGGCGATAGCCGTCATCGCAGAAACAATGAACCGTTTCATGTCTTCATCCTGTCTATCTCGAAAGCCGCTTGGGGTACGGCCTATACCAAGATGATAGCACGGCGATAGACCATGAAAGAATTAACGACACGCCGACAATATTTCCCTCAAAGCCTTTCGCTAGGCGAAGTAGGCGAGAACCAAGCCAAGGAACAGCCCTGACAAATTGCAGACGCAGTGCGCAATGACGCCCGAGCCGATCCCGTCGCGCTGCCTGAGACCGCCCAAGACCAAGGCGCAGACAAGGGCATATGCCGACTGCACGACATTGAAATGGAAGCAGGCGAACAGCACGGCTTGGATGAGGTTCGCAACCCAGAACGGCAAGCCGCGCCGCTCCAATGCCGCCAGCGAGACGCCGCGAAAGCACAGCTCCTCCGCAACCGGATCGATAACGCAAAGCCGTAGCAGATAGGGGAGTGTGATGGCGACCGTCGCCGCGGTATCGATTTTAGAGACTATCGCGATGGTGCCGATTGAGACGGCTTGCAGCAAGACCCCGGCACTGACAGCGGAAAGCACGGCAACGACCCCGAGACGGTTGAATCCAAGTCCGAAAGACCGGTACAGCCATGCCATGGCCGCAAGTGCGACCAGCGATGAAACGGCATGCGCGATATCCTCGGGCAAACCAGCCGAAAGGGTCATCAGCCCCGCGCCGAGAAGCGAGACACCGAACAGCGCGGGCGCGATGAAGGCAAAGCGCAGAGGGATACCGTTACCCTCGGACTCGGCTTCGACTTGGTTCACGCGAGCCTCCTTGCAAACAGATGCCTGCCGATGGCGCGGATGCCCTTCACGCTGGCAAGGATGCCGCCCGCCACGACTGCCGTACCCGCGACAAGTGCGACGACCCCGAGGGCGACCGCGCAGGCATCGATTGGCACCTCGTCCTCGAGGACTTTCTGTGCGATATAGCCGGAGAACCCCAGAGACCCCAGGCATGAGAGTCCCGCCATGATGGCATCGCGCTCCGTGCCGTTCCATGATTCGGTGCGAGGGCGAATGGAGAACAGGAACCCGTTCGCCAAATTGGCGAAGTCGCCGACATCAAGCCCGTTCGTCTCGAACAGGGGGCGGACGAGCCGAAACGCCTCGCCGTTATCCACATGTCTGCCGCAATCGGGCTTCCTGAGCACGATTACCGTGACCTCATTCGCTCTACCCATTGCACCCCTCGTGTCGCTGCACCCTAATTCACCGTTCATTTCCGTTTCCCCTTCTCGTCGAACACGAACTCGATCTTGCCCGATTTGTCCGCAGCCAGCCTGAGCTTCGCACTGAATTCCTTACCGGTTTTCGACTTGAACCCCGAGATCTTCCCGGTCGTACCGCCCTCGAGAAGCTTGCCCAACTGAGCCGCCGTCAGCTTCTTTCCCGCCACGCTCTTCCAGATCTCGAATCCGCACCCTTCGGTTTGGACCCATTTCCCATCTGCGTCGCGCTTCCCCTTGTTGGAGGAGCAGCTACACGTCTTGGCCTTGGAGCCGCGGTCGATGACGTCTGCACCGCATCGCGGGCATTTCCCGACGACCTTGGACCCAACGGATCCCAAGCTGCCGAGCTTCTCGCCGTTTTTCTTCATGACCTCGATATCGTGGACAACCATATCGGTGACGGAGTTCACCACATCGTTTGCATCCAACTCGAACCTGCCGACAGCCTCCATCTGGTTGAAGAGCCTCTCGGTTGCTTCAGGCGACGCTATCTGACATCCTCTGAGCAATTTGTAGGACACCGCGCCGCAATCGGTGAGGGACAGCGTGCCCTTCTTCTCCCTCATGAGGGCGCGGTCCTCGTCCTTGGTGATCTCGGCGAGCGTGCTGGTTCGCGTGGCACCCGTGCCTACGTTGTACTTCTCGAAGCGCTTCGTGAGCCATTTCATGGTCGGCTTCTGCGGGCGCTTATTGGCGCCTTCGAAACAGAAAGGCGTGGCGGTCTTGCCGAATTCGGCGCTATTTTCCTTCTCGGCACCCTCCTGGGCTTCCCCCTGCGATGCATCGGAATCGAAAATCGCCTTGAATCCCCGCGACAGCGGTATCTGCGTCGAGCCCGTGAACTCGGAAAAATCGGCAACGTGTGCCTTCACGAGTTCATACTCATAGTCCTCCGCGAGCATCGACAAATAGTTCTTGGCGAGCACGACGTAGATATCGCGGGCGCACTTGCCATATGCATCGAGCGCGGCGAGGGCAGCGGGGACGTTCGGACCGGGTCGGTTGGCACCGTGAGCGCCGCCCTCCTTGACGTGTGTCTTGCGGGCGGTCCTGTGGGAGCAGATGTCTGGATCGACCCCGACGACCGCGCAGATCCTGTCCACGAGGGGCAACAGTTCGTTGAACTGCTCGGGCGTGATCTGCTTGTCCTCGGTACGCGGATAGCTGACCACCTGGTCCTCATACATTTTCTGGTAGCAGGCCAAGACATCGGCGGGCTTGTGTCCGCGGCGGGCGAGGATGCCCGATAGCCCCGCAAGGTCGAGCAGCTTGCCGGGTGCGGTATGCTTCTTCGCCCTCGAGTCCTCGACCACGGCCGACTCATGGAGCGCGGCCAGATCGACCTTCTCGGCGCTATCGAAACGCCACTCATCCCCGTCCTCGTAGGTACGCGCGAAGACGTTGCCGTTCTCGTCGCGGAATCGCGCCTCGAAGAACGGTTTCTTGACATAGCCGTTGTACACCTCGAGCTGGTCGCCCGTGAGCTTCACCATGACGGATTTCAGGCGCCCCTCGCGCACGACCGTATGAAACCCGTGGTCGCGGGCGATGCAGGTCGCGGCACGCACGAACTGCATAGATGCGAGGTCCCAGCGCTCACGCACGTGGGCCTTGACGAAGTCTCCGTCCTCCTCCATGGCCCCGAGCATCTTACGGCCCTTGAAGGCCTTCTGGACGCTCGCGGGAGCCTCGTCGGTGAAGTACATGCGGCTCGTCTTGCCGTGCCAACCGCACTTCTCGAGCGCCTCCCATGCCAAAAGCTCACCCTCGCCGGAAGGGTCCACATCGGTCGCGATGCAGACCTCGTCCACCCCGGCAAGCTCCCGCTTCAACTCGGAAATGACATCGGAGCAGCCCTTGAGCACGCCTTTCTTCCAAGCGAATTGTCCGAGGTCCCAGGGCAACCCTTCCAGCGACCATTTCTGCATGGCTTCGGACTGCTCGGCAGGCACCTGCTTGTCGGGCGGGAGCAGCCCCATGACATGACCTCGGAGGGCGCAGATTTTATACTGCGACCCGCCATAGGTTCCAGAAGTCCCATCAAGGGCCTTAGCGAAGTTGCGCTTAGCACTTGGCTTCTCTGCGAGTATGAGAATCATCGAGGCTCCTTTCAGAAGGCAGTTGGGCGGTCTTGGAGGTTTTGTTTTTCCAAGCAGCGTCGATTTCCCTAGCTTTCAGCACGGAGCGCAGCATCGGCCCCTCATCGCTTCCCATGAGCCAGTCACAGGGCACACCGAGAACGAGGGCCAGCCGCAGGATGCATTCGTAGTTCGGAAGCCGCGTCCCCGACAGGTACTTCTTGAAGGAGTCCTTGCTGATGCCGCAGACGCGACCGAGCTGGTACAGGTTTTCGTAACCGCACGCCTCGGCGGCCCTGCGCAGGCGCACCTTGAAACGGGCTTTGCGCAGGGCGACCGTGCGGTCGGTATCGGGATCGACCGCGACCATGGCTATCAGCCGCCGAGGGCTGCGCGGGCGAGCTGCGTCGATTTAGCTAGGGTCATGGCAACTACGCCACAGCAGGCGATAATTTTGACGAGCGTATGGGCGACATTCCCGATGCCGCTCAGGCCGGTTCCGATATCGCCGACGACAGACACGACCAGATAGGGGAACATGTAGAGGACCACGACCATTACGACGCCGGCGAGACAAAGCGAGAGGAACTGTCGGAGGTATCCCCATCCCCAGCTGCGGGTCTCATCGAAGCCCATGAGGGCGAACGGGATGGGTGCGAACATGGCGGTGAGGTAGATCTCGATGGCGCGGCCGATCATCATGGCGTACGAGATGACCAGGGTGAACTGTGCGACTATATAGGCAATGGCGACTTCGAGCAGGATGACCAGGCTTTCGATGATATTGCCGTCTTCGGGGAAGACGATAAGGTTGTCCTTGCTCCACCAGTCGGTGCCAGCATTGGCCCCAAGCGAGCTGGCGGACGTGCTGGCGGTCTTGATGATTTCCAAGACGATGGAGTACAGGTCTTTGACGATTCCGACGCCGTTGCGGACCATGTACATCATGACGGCGCACCAGACGAACAGTGCGACGACCTCGCGGACCGAGGGCATCATGCCGCCGCCTTGGTCCATCTTCTTGGCAATCTTGAGGAGCTGGAGCAGCATGCCCATGGCGAGAAGGGTGGCGGCGACTGGTTTGATGGCGCTGTCGGACACGTTGGTGACCAGGGCGGCGAGGTTAATTTTTCCGCTCGTATTTCCCAAGAGATGGTCGAAGTCGCAGAGCAAGTCCGACGCCGAGACGCAATTCTTTATATCGCCCAGCGTGCATTTGAGCATGAGGTTGGCAATAGGTTGGACTAAGGTTCCGTTGAGGAACTTCATGATGCCCTGACCGATGGCCTCGGTCCAAGAGCCGATCATTTCCCCGACCTTGTTGACCAAGTCATCCAAGCCGAAAGCCGCGGCGCAATGCGGGGTCAGCAGCATGAACAGCAGCATGATTCCGAGCGCCAGCGCGAAAGACGCGCCCGCACGTCTGGCCGATGGGGACTTGATGCCATCGAGCTTGCACTCAACAGACTTTGCGACCGCGACGAGATGATGCTTCGCCTTGTTGAGGACGCCTTCATTGCGGGCGTAATCGAGGGCTTCGACCCTGATGGCGGCTACGTCCATCATTGGACATCGACCTCCTCGAACTCATGGGTGTCGGTGTGGTAGATGACGAGAATGCTCGGCAGGGAATCCTCGGCTGCGTTCGTGGCGTTCTTGATGCCAAACGTCAGGGTGCGGGTGGACTCGTTGAAGTTCTCGATGACCGTGCCGTCCCACGTCAGCTCGGTCGTGGTGGAATGGTTTGCGAGCAGGTATTCGATAACGGAGCGCTTGAACTCCTTGGTGCGGCCGTCGATGGCCTTTTTGAAGTTATCGCCCTCGATGCCGTTGAATTTGGCGCTCTCGGCGCAACGGTTGTTCGAATAGCCGTTCTCATTGTGGAACATATCGCACTTGAGCTCGAAATAGGTGTCGTTGCCCTCGCCGGTGAGTGCAGCGGGATCGACCCTGCTGAGGGTCATGATGTGGTCGTTGCCGGACGCGTCGATTACGGAGAAGACCTCCCAGCTTAAAGCTCCCGTCTGGTCGCCGGCGATGGTATCCACCGCAGTGATTGCAAAGGTCTGGACCTGCTTTTTGGTCTTCTTGACCGAGTCCTTGGACTCTCCGTAAGACTCGGTGATGATGCCGTCCTTGATCGTCATCGAACCGCTGCCGTCATTTGCCGCCCATTTCGAATTCTCGATCTGCTCGACGATTTGCTTGGTGGCCTGATCGTAGTCTCTGGTGGCGGAGCGCTGTCGTTCGGTCAGCTCGGTTTTGGAATCGGCGGCATCCCCCTTATGAGATGGTTGCTCGCTTTTCTGCTCTAACTGCTCCTGCGCATCGGCTGGGGCGTCGTTCCCGCCGCCCTTCGCGACGCAAGACGTGATACCGTTCATTGCGATGAACAACACGATGCCCGCCGCGACCGCGACGACCGCCGTGTTGTTCTTGAGGAACTCCATGAATTTATCCATCCTGTCTCCTTTCCAGTCTGAGGTTTATTTCGAAAGGTCGATTCCGCCGATCCAGCCCCACTTGCAGCCGGTACCGGCGCCGTAGAATCTGATGAAGGTATCGAGCGATTTGACCGTGATGGGGCCCTCGTTGCTCATGACCCTGTTGTTGCCGATGTAGATGCCGACGTGTCCGTACGTGAGTCCGGGAGCACCGGTACCCGGGTGGGAGACATCGGCGATAATCATGCCCACCTTGAGCTCCGACCTATTGGAGCTATGGCACCAGGACCGGCACATATCGCAGGCGTTGCCGCCGAAATAGCCCACTCCCGCCGCGCGGAAGACATTGGTGACCCAGGCGGCACACCAGCCCTGTCCGGGAGACGGGGTGGCATAAGCCATGTTGACGACGGTCTGCTGGCGGGCCGATGCACCCGCAATCTGCGGGGCGCCCGTCCCGTTGCCATGGTCTCCATCGCCGTCCGACGGGTTCGTAAGCAGCTCGTAATACCTGTCGGCGGCTTCATAGCGCACCTTCAGGCGCGGGATTCCCGCCCCTTCCCAGCCGTAACAGAATTGCCTGACGGCATCCTTCAGGTCGGTGGATGCCAAGAAGGCCCGCTTGCTTCCCGAGACCAAGGTTCCCCCGACGGGATCGAGCGAACGGTTTTCCGAGCCATCGGGGCCGTGCTCGGACCTGATGGTATAGGCGCGGCTCCAATATCCCCAGCTGTCGTGGTCCCAGAAGAAATCGAGCTGGACTTGAACCTCCGTCCAGGACTTGCCGACGGACTTTGCATAGTTCACGAGATTCGTGTGGCGACCATTCGTCCATTGGCAAAGTCCGATGCCGTTGGCGTTCGTGCCGCCGCCTTCCTCCGATCCCGGATTCATGCCGCTCTCGGCGTACATGTTTCCCATGATGGCGGCGATTTGCAGGTCATCGAGCCCCTTCTCCCTGAAGAACGATGCGACCTGCGATTCCACTTCGTTCATTCCCTGAACCTCCTGATCGGCGCTGCCGCCGGATAGAGCCAGCAAAAGGATTAGTACGGGAACGGCGGCGAGGATGAGCATCCCGAAAGTCGAGCCGCCGATAGCGGTCGCAAGGGAGCCGACTGCTCCGGCGACAGCGGCGGCAAGTGACTTCAGGAGGGCTTGGAGTGCCGCGACGGCATGCTGCGCTGCCGCCTTGAGGCCGGCGGTGAGCTTGCCGATGAGCGCGGCCTTCTGCTCGGCCTCGACGGCCTCGCCCGCCACAGCCTTCGCCCTGGCGATCGACATGGAGCGGCGCTGCATCGATTTAGAGAAGGCGGCACGCTGCCCGTCCTCCGCCACCCGCGCAGCCTTCTTCTCGGCCTGCGACATGAGCTGCGACTTGCTGCCGCCCTTGGCTTTGGCTCGGGCTGCCTTGAAGTCCTGAGCCTTGCCGCGCACATAGCGTCCGGCGCGTACCGCCTCGTCCGCCTTCTCGACCCCGTCGAGACTGCCTTCCTCATCGAACGCGAAAACCGTCGACTTGGCGGCCTCGGCGGACGAGGAGAAGAAGCCCCGCGCCCCGGCTTGCTTTCCGGCGGCCCTGCTGGCCCTGATAGAGCGGCCGGCGGAGACTGCGGCGCGGGCAGTAGAGCGGATGGCCGTGCCGGACACGGAATCGTCCCCGATGGATGCGACGGCTGAATTCACCAAGGCGTTTGCCGCAGCGGATTTGAATTTCGCGGCGGTCTTGGCGCGTTGCTCGGCTTTGGTGATAAATGCCGAGGCTTCCCTGTGGGCCGCGACCATATCATCGGAGGCCGCCCGGACGTGCTCCTTCTCGGCGACCACCTTTTGCGCGGCAGCGCGGACGCTATCGGGGGCATCGGCGACATTGGATACGGTACCCGTCACATCGCCATGGTTGTCCCCGCCGCGGGGCTTACCGATACGCGCGGCGGTTCCACCCGCGCCATCGCGCTCCGCCTGGGTCATGAATCCGAAGTCACGGGAATCAGATACCCCGGCTCGCTCGATGCCGTCGGCGCTCGTTCCGAGTCCGTCCTTGAAGCCCTCGGCTCTCGATGCGGAATCGGAAAATGCGGATGCCTGGACGCCCGAGTTCCATCCCGAGGCGTCGAGCGTCTCCAAGGCGTCCTTCTCGGCAGCAGCGAAGTCCTGCTTAGCCTGCAAATAGGCGGCCCTCGAGTTATCCAGGTTTTCCTGAATCTTCTTGCTGAGGTGTACGTCGCTCGCTTTGCCGCCGGTGAACATATCGGCAGATGCCCACGATGCGGATGAACCCTGGTGCGATCCAAAACCGATTGCCTCCGATACGGCTTCGGTTTTTTCCTCCGCGCCGCCCGTGTTGGCAGCCATAGGGGAGCCGCCGCCAAAAGGTTGCTGACCTCCCTGCATAGGTGCCGAACTCTGCCCCGCACCGCTCACGGACTTGGAAAATCCCGCCACGCCCGCATCATACGCGCCGGAGAAGGCATCGCGTGAATCGGCCTGCACGGACACGGCAGCGCCCTCGATGAAATCTCGGGAGCCGGCGATACCGGCCGCATCGATGCCGTCGAAAGAGGTCATCATGTTACGCTGCGCGGCGGCGGCACGGTCGGCACCGCCCGCAAACTGGGTGGCAGTACCTTGCTGCTCCATGCGGGAGGTAAAGGCGCTGGGGATCTGTTGGATTGGCTGCGCGGCAATCGGGGCGGCAGGACCCTGAGATGCCGCAGCAACGAAACCCTGTTCCACGCCGCCTGTTTGATGGTTAGTCCCCATCACGCCGGCGCTATAGGCACTAGGAACAGCATCGCGGATAACAGTCGATACCGCGCTGGGCGTGCTTGCCGCATCGGCGCTAGCGGAATATCCAGAACTGGCCACATCGACATGGCGGTAGAAATCTGCGCCAGCCCCGGCTGTGCGTTGCAAGGCATCGTCATATACCGCCGCAGCCTGCCGCTGGCGCTCTGCTGCAGAGGACATGCTCGCCGTGCTGCCATCTTTCAGGTTAGACGAGGAACTTACGTTTCCATATTTGGAATCGTCTGGCAAGATGTCCTCCTTCCAAAATCATTTGGGTTACGGCCTCGAAGTATCGACCTGGCACTCGGTAATAGACGGGCAGTTGCCACAGCGGCAACTGCCCGTCTTCACATTTGGCTACACGTTCGAGCCGCTCTCAGAACTCTCAGAACCCTGCTTCGGCTCGTTGCGCTTCTTCTTGCGGCCGCGCACGCGCTTGCGGCGGCGGAACTCGTCCTGCGGGGCGACATTCTCGGCCGTACCGCCGTGCTTTGCCGCATCGAGTGCCTCTCGCGCCTTCTTCTCGGCCCACTCGTTCGGATCCGTGGAGAACAGCTCATAGAGGTGGTTATCAGTCGGGAACTCGCCCTTGATCGGCACGCGGGCCGACCCGAATACGAGAAGGCCCCAACCGCGGGGGGCGCCCTCGTCGATGCAGGCGACCTCGAGCGGCGACAGTCCCAAGGCGTCCGCCCAGTAGTCGCGATCCTCCTTGGACTGCTTGAGCAGCATGATGAAATCGGAGTTCTTGACGATTGCGTTGGCATCCTGGTTGCGGATCATGGATTCGGTCGACTGCGTGATGCCCGTCAGGTACATGCCGAACTTACGGCACTCGTTGGCGAATCGGCGGAAATAGTTGAGTACCGAGGGGTACTTGAACAGCGACTCCATTTCCTCGATATACAGCCATGTCCTGCGTCCCTGGTCGAAGTTGCTGTACATGATGTTTCGCACCGTCTCGCAGAACGAGATCAGCGCGAAGACGAGCATGGAGTCGGGCACGTCCTTGAAGTTCAATCCGACGGTGCGGGCCGTGAGGTCGATGTCGGTCTCGTGGTTGAAGAAGTTCGAGTAGCCGCTGACGAAGCGCTCATAGCGCAGGGCGATATTCTGCGCCATCGGCTCGGGCTGGCGCTTCAGCTCCTCGTAGAAGTCCTCGAGGATCGGCTCGCGGCCCCCCTCCATGTTGTAGCGGCGGAAGATGTTCTCGACGCAGCGCTGGATGATGGAGCGCTCCTCCTCGGAGAATACGGTCATGGTCTCGTTGGCCGCGGCCGCCGCCTGCGCGATCATGGCATCGGCCTTGAAAGCAACCTGCGTGCCGAAATCCTCGGATTCGCGGCGCTTGTCCATGCCGAGCGGGTTCAGGTGCGCGTCGAGGCCGACACCGAACGAGGCATAGGTGCCCCCCGCATGCTCGACGAGCAGCTTGTACTCGCCGGCACGGTCGAAGATGATAACCTGGTCGTCAGGCTTCGAGAGCAGCGTGCCCTCAATCTCGTTCTTGGCGAAGAATCCCTTGCCCGATCCCGTCTTGCCGGAGATGAAGCCGACGGGACTTGCCAGGTTGGCTCGGTTGCCGAACACGAGGTTGTTCGACAGCTTGTTCTGGTAGTACCAGCTACCGCCCTCCTGCTCGAGCTCCTGGGTGGCGAAAGGGACGAAGATGCACGCCTCCGACGTGGTGAACGGGCGGGAAATCTCGATGTGGTTGAGGCCGAGGGGCAGAATCGAGTTCAGACCTTGGCGCTGGCGGTACTCGAGGGTCTCCACCTGCACGCCCGCAGAAGACGCAACGTCGAGGATCTGGAGTACCTGCTCGGTCAGCTTCTCGGGGGACTCCGCCCACGTGTAGATAAGGCCGGAGAACATGAAGAGGTGCTGCTGCTGGCCTTGGAGCTGCGTCAGCAGATCCTCGGTCTCCTCGCGGGAGTATCGCAGCTCCGAGGGCAGGATCGAGTAGTCGTAGCCCTGCTGGACGGCCTTCTTCTGCTCCTCGATGGTCTCGGCATCGATCCATGCGCGGCGGGTCTTGACGAAGTTGATCGCCTTGGACTTCTCCATGGGCTGAAGATACCAAGTCACCTCGATGGGCATCGACATGTTCACGAGGTTCGCGACGACCGTGTCCTCGAGGGGGGAGTCGTACTTGCGCATGACCAGCACCTGGCAGTACTTGTCGTCGACCTTGAAGTACATGTTCGAGCCGTCGGGCTTGAAGTTGATGCTCATCGGCGCAATGAAGTCCTTCGAGCTGTCGGGACTGTAGATCGACAGGTCGCGCTCGTAGTCGAACGTGAACTTGCGGTCGGGGCGCAGCAGGGACTGGAGGACGGACAGGCGCTCGAGACCCGTCATCGGCGTGACATCGCAGCGAATCTGCTCGAAATTGCCCGTCAGGTCGGTGTTGATGCGCGAGAAGCGGGTTCGTGCCTCGATGGGGTTGTTCGCATGGATGCCGATGGTCATGTAGCGGGATCGCTTGATGTTCGAGACGCCCTCGGCGAGCTTATCGGAAAGCACCTCGTTCATCGTCTCGGCGTCCTCCTTGAGGACGTCGTTCGCCTGGCGCGACGGGTCGTAGAACTGGCGGTCGCGGATCTGGTCATGGCGCAGCGGCGTGTTGACGACGGAGAACTGCACCGTGGTGTCGGCGGGGAAATAGTTGTAGATATCGCACATCGCCGCGAGGATGGTCTTCTGGTCGTCGTCGCGGGCGTTCTGGTAGGTGATGTCGTCGAAGGAAAGGGTCTCGGAGTAGTAGCCCTCCTCGACCTCGCAGATGCCGTTCTCGAACATTCGGTTGTAGCCGATGGCATCGACCACGTTCTTGGCGTTGTCTCGGCGACGTCGCTGCTCGGCGGTGAGCTTGTCGCTCTTGGAGCTGCGCTCCTTGAGCTTCTTGGTCACCTCTGCGGCGCTTTTCGCCTGCGTGCGCTCCGCCTCCTTCGCCGCGGAGCGGGCATCGCGAATCTCATGGCGCTTGCCGGCAAGCTCGCGGTCGAGCTCCCTATGCACCTTCTTGACGTAGCGCTTGCGCTCCCGCTTGCTCATCTTCGCAAACTCGGGGTCGAGTTCGAAACCGACCTCACCCGGGCGGCGGAGACCCTCGGCGAGCGTCTCCATGTTCTTGAAGCTCTCGTCCTTGTTTGCCATTAGTCGCTCCAAAATTCTTCGATCTGTCTCTTGTTGGGGGCTGTGGTGTTCATCGGCTCAAGCGGCCCGCCCGGTTCCCACATCTCCAGGCCGTTGGTCTTGTAGAGTTTCGTCAGCACCTTGCTGCTGGCTTTCTTGCGCTCGTCCGCATACGCTTTCTTGAGGGAGTCCGCCTCGGCCTTGAATTCTCCGCGGTTGCTGGCGCTGACGTAGACCAGGCACTGCTCGTTGAAGTTGTGCGCGAGCCACAGCGGCGCGAACTTCTCGAAGTTCATGCCGTGGGGCGTATAGAAGCCGATGAGGGCGGCGGGAGCCGCGGCGAGCCATACGAGGTAGATGACGTCGTTGATGTCCACGTGGAACACGAACGTGCAGAGCAAGCCGAAAGCCAAGGCGCAGCCCACCGCCGCTCCGATACAGATGATCGTGCGTGCGGTGAGGCCGCCGATGACCTTGGGCTGATACTCGGTTACATCCTTGTGGACCGGTACCGACAGCACCCGCTTAGCCTCGCACCCAGCTGGTGTCGAGCGTACCGAAGTACAGGGCTGCGGCAGACACGATGACGCCGCCGATCAGCGTGCCGACGCCAGCGGCGATAGCAGCGCCGTTGCCCGAGGCGCCGTTGTGGACGTTGATGCCGATGGTGACGCCGCCCCAGACGACCATGATGGCGCCCAGCATCTGAATACCGCCCTTGAGCAGGGAGGTGATGTTGCCGAGGATGCCGCCGGCGGAATCGAGCTGGCCGAGCTGGACGGTGGCTACGGCAAGGGCGTGGTAAATCGGGTTCATGTGTATTCCTTTCAGGTGTATCGGTGCAGATGTGCTAAATCGACCAAGTAGCTTGAAAATGCCTTATTGGTCCAAATGCGCCGAATGTGTTACTATGCGTATGTGCCGATAAGGCGCCAGGGTGAAGAGGTTCGTGAGAACCGCTGTCATCTCCTGTCTAGCGCACCCATGAACTGTTTGGGGCCCGCAAGGGAATGCAGGTAGGTCGTTCGCGGCCGGGGTGCGCACCGCATGTCAAGGCGTCGGGCCGTCACGGGTCCGGCGCTTTTCTTTTTCAGGTGCTTCGGTAGACATGCGATCCTCCGTACCGGGTACAGGGCGGCGGCGTGCCGACCCAATGGACGCCACGAAGATACACGGCGCGGCCGAAAGGCACCCACGTCTTGCCGCAGCGGCAACATCGAGGCATTCGCACAGTTAACGACCTCGGGCAGATGCAAAAAAGGGGCTCGCCGGACGCTCCCGTGAACCCCTTGCACAGAATCAATAGAGCCGCTGCCCTCTATTCCGCCTTGCCGGTTGAATCCGTATCGCGGGACCTGTAGTGCCTGCCGGCCTCGGCATCCGTTCGGCCACGCAAAGGCGTCCGACGCGGCATCGACTTGGATTGGCTCGCGAGGCGTGCGGAGTACTCGCGCTCCTCGCGGCGGCGCTTCTCCGCCATATACTTCTTGATATCGAATCCGGGCGTATCGGCCATCAGCCTGTAGTTCGGATGCTCCGTGAGCGGGTACTTCTCATCGACGATGGGGTTGGCGCCGTTGATGAGCACGACGCATTCCGTCTTGGGGAGCTTTGCCACCTCGGCGGGGTCGATGAGGGCGCGGCCGACGGTCTGGCCGCTCTTCGACCAGCTGCCCTGCCCACCGTGGCTCTGGGAGTAGTTCTCCTGGAAGACGGTCTGCTGTCCGCAGGAATCGGAGATGAACTCGCAGGTCGAGGTCGTGCCCTTGTTGGCCTTGCCGCCGCCGAGATACAGGACGGTATCGCAACAGCCCACGATGGAGTCGGCGGTCGCCTCGTCGTAGAGCTCGGCGAGCTGGGACTTGGCCTGCAAGATGACTGACATCGCGATGTTTCGCGAGCGCAGGACGGAGATGAAGCCCGAGATGTCGGCGGGAAGCGACAGGGAGCGGTACTCGTCGAGGATGAAGTTGACCGGGCGCGGCAGCTTGCCGTTATATTTCTCCAAGGCCTTGTGGCACAGGACTCGCACCGTCTGGTAGACCATCATGCCGTGCAGAAAGCCCAGCGTCCTCTGGTCCGTGTCGTCGAAGATGGCGAAGATCGCGTTCTTCGAGTCGGGATCGCCGAAGCGCTCGAGGTGCATCTGGTCCTCGCCGACGACGAGCTGCTTCACTTCGGCGGCGGTGAACGGCGCCAGGCGTGCGTTGCAGGTGATCAGAATCGACTTGAGCGTCTTGCCGGCTGCGGACTGGAACTTGCGGTAGTTCTCCAAGGCATAGTCCTCGGTGGGGTCGAACCCGCGCTTTCCGTTCTTGTGGACGTTGTCATACGGGCGCTTGTTGTCCGAATGACGGCGGAAGGCCGATGGGACGAGGTCGAAGCGCTCGCCGTCCGCGCCGGTGTAGACCGAGATCTCCTCCGGTGCGTCCGAGGGGGTCGGGTTCTGAGCCGCACGCTCCTTGACCTCGGGATTCTTCGGGTTGCGCTTGACCCGTCGCATACCGGTCTCGATTTCGTCGAAGATGAGGTCCAGCGGGCTCTTGTAGTTCTCGTTGGACTCGGATGCCTTGGCCATCGACAGCAGCTTGAGAAGGCCGCCGATGTTGTAGTCCTGGGCGGGGCAGTAGTCGCGCATGAACGCGATGAGCGCCATGTAGAGCATCTTCTCGGACTTCTCCCAAAACGGGTCTCCCGAGCTGGACTTGGGAGGCGTCGTCATGGAGATGAGAAGTCCCGCGAACGATTGGATCTCGAGGTCGGTCCTGACGTAGTGGAGCGGGTTGTAGATCAGGGAGCGGTCGGGGAAGAACGTGTTGAACGAGCGGATCTCATAGCCGTTGTTCGTGAGCATGTTGCCGACATCGAGCAGAAGGTCGCCCTTGGGGTCGGTGATGAACAAATCGGAGTTCATCTGGCACACGTTGGGCTTCACATAGTAGCGCGTCTTGCCTGCGCCCGAGCCGCCGATGACCAGCACGTTCATGTTGCCGTCGTAGTTCATCGAGAAGCCCTCGCGGCTCCAAGCGCGACCGGTGCTCTTCGAGAGGAGCAGCGCGTTCGCAGATCCTTGCGGATTTTTGTCCTCGATGAAAGGCGCGAGTTCCTCGGTGGTGGCCCACCGCGCCGAACCGTGCTCCTCGCCGACTCTGGTGTTCTTCTGCCCATAGACCAGGCACACCATGGCGATTGCCCAAGGGATGCAGATTCCGAGGAGCATGCCGAGCATGCCGGCGTCGTTCATCAACAGGCGGAACGGATGGGCGGCGATGTAGCCCCACATCTCCGCAGGTGCGGCCGTGAGGCCCTCGAGCATATCCGAATAGGAGCAGGCGCAGTCGACGAACCTGTTGCCGAGGTAGGCGAAGGGGAGGGTGGCAGCCGCCGCGCCCAGAAGCGGCGCCACCTCTTTCGTGACCTTCATTAGCGATTCACCGTCTCGAGCGAGACGTCCTTCTCGGCCTGCGCGGCGGAACGGGATGCGACATATGCGGCCTCTTCGCCCTTGTCGCTCATCAGCTCGTCGATGTTGCGTTCCTTCATGCTGACGGGCTCGTAATCGGGGTCGTCGTCGATACATTCGGCATCTGGGTCGAGCTTGTCGGGCGTCCCGTCCCCATCGCGGTCCTCGGCGGCATCGCGGATGCCGTCTCCGTCGGAGTCCCCGGTGCCGGGGACATCCTGCCCGTCGGCATAGGGCGTGGAGAGGTCGCCGTTATGGGCATCGGGGCGAGCCTGGACGCAGTCCGCCGTGGTCTTGCTGTTGGAGATATCCTCGTGCAGCTCGGCCTTGCGGGTCTCGCGCGACAGCGCCTCGTCCGCATCGGCGGCGCTCAAATCGCTATCGGCCCGAGCTGCCGGCGCGGCCTCCACCGTCTTCTCGGCCAACTCCTCCTCGGCGATAGCCTCCGTGGATTCAGGTCCGGTCTTGCCGTCTGCGGCGTTGCCGGCGGGACTCTCCTCACCGCGTGTCTCATCGACATCATCGAGACTCGGAACGAAGACCCTTCCATCGTCCGGGTCGCGCACATCATGGTCTGGGTCTACACCCTCATCTGCACGCCCATCGGCATCTTCACGCTCATCGTCTTCATGCTCGGGTTCGACCTCGGGCGTCGACATCTCGGCACCCATATCTCCGCCTGCCTCGTCATACCCATCGGCCCCATCTTCGATGAGCGGAGGCTCGAATTCCACGCCGATGCGGTCCTTGTAGCGCTGGCGCATGAACAGCTCGCCGCGCTCGGGTCCCATGGCTTGGATCTTCTTTCCCTCGATATCGAGGGCTTCCAAGGCTTGTTCTGCATCGCCTTTGTTGACGATGACCTGGTTGCCGATATGGCGGGCGTTGATGTCGTAATCCTGCAGGATGGAGCAATAGTAGGCGGCGTTGAACGAGGATGCCTCGTTCTCGAACTCTCCGAACGTGAAACGGGTGCAGTCCCCATCGGGCAGGCTTTTGATATAGCCCTTGTCCGCTTTGCCCTTATCGAGCTTGTCGAGATTGATGATGCGGGCGGCATATCGATGGTCTCGGCTGATGTCGTAGATGGCATCTTGAATGGTGTGGGTGCGCTTCCCTTTGCTGTCCTTTCCGTCTTTCGGATGGACGAGGAAGTGGCCGACGACGGTGGAGTTGGCAAATAGTTTCGGGGAGATCTGCTTCAACTCGCGCAGGGTCGTCTGCGCTTCGGCGGGAGAATCGAACCAAGTCGTCGTATAGTCTTGCTTTTTCATCCCCTTGCCGTTGTTCGATAGGCCCTTGGCCGCCGCCTTGGCGTCTCGGGCTTCTGCCCGCAGGCGGTTCGACTCATTGATTTTGTTCCTGAGCATCTCCCTGCCGAACATCTCGAGTATGTTGAGCAGCTTGATTCCGGCCTCATCTGAAATTGATGGCATATCCTCTACCTCCGAAGGTCGCTGTGACCAAGCCCAATGCTCAGCCACAGCGCAGGCTACATCGGAGGTAGAAACCCCCTTCGGGTCGTGCCGCAGCGGCTAGATTCAACCGTTTCGCATCGACTCAACGGGAGTGAAGGTGCCATCTAGCGCCAAACGCCCATCGATACGGACTGACCGTGCTCGTTTTCGGCGAGGATACTGCCGTCGGACTTGTAGATGAGTTTCTTGACGAGGAACTTCTGGAATCCCGACCCGAATGCGACGGTGGTCACCTCCCCAGGGAGAAGCCCATGGGGCAGGGCGAGGCTTTTGACGCCGTCGGCTTCCTGCAGTGCGGCCGAGGCCCCGTCCGCACGCGATGACTCATCGGCGAGCTTCATGTTGACGCGCTCGAGTTCCTTGGCGAGCCTGCTGGAATCCCGCTCGGCCGCGCGGGCGCGGCTCTCGGCATCGGTCGCGCGTGCGGTGGCTTCCATCAGCTTGGACTCCGCATCCTCGAGGTCGTCCTTCAGGTTCGAGCATACCGAAAGCTGCTGCCGCAAGGCACCGACCTTGCCCTTGTAGCTTTCCAAATCTTCCCGCAGAAGCTCTGCGGCTCGCGCCTTCCCCTCAGCTCGATCGGCTCGCTCGCGCTCGGACTCGACGGCGGCCTGCAGACGCTCCAATTCATCCTTGTGCGACTCTTGAGCGGCGCACACGACCTCTTCCTGCTTGGCCTCGAGCGCCTCCTGAAGCCCCGCGATACGCTTTTCGTATTCCGCCGCATCATCTTCGAGCTTGCCCTGTGCCGCCTGCACCTGCTCGCGGAGCCGTTCCTGCCCGCGCACCAGCTCTCCGATTTTCTGGTCGTAGTCATGGCGCTGGCGGTAGTTCTCCTCCCGCGCCGCCTGAAGGTCCGCCTTGATCGAATCGCTGTTCGCTTGCACGGCCTCAAGGGCTGCGGCCGCATCGGCTCGTGCCTTCTGGGTCTGTGCGAGGCTTTTACCGAGGGCCTCGTTTTCCCGCGCGAGGTCGCCGATCTTGTCGGCGCTCGATTGTTCGCTGTCGCGCATGTGGCTGGCGCCTTGCCGCTCGACCTCGAGCGAGGACTCCAGCTCCTCAATCCGGCTCGATGAATCGCCGAGCTTACCCAGCAGTTCGTCCCGCTCGGCCGAAACCGTCTCGAACTCGGCTTTGGCCTGAGCGACAGAATCGTGCAAGGCGGCGTTGTGGTTCTCGAGCCTCTTCATCTGCTCATCCGCAGCGGCCTTGAGCTGCCAGCAGCTCTCCCGAGCTTCCTCGAGCTGCCTCTCGCGGTCCTCTGCCTGGTTTTGGAGGGTGGACATGTCGAAGGCCAGCTCGCTAGCGCGATTCTCGGCCTCCTGTGCCCGAGCGACAAGGCCGTTGACCTCATCTATCGACATCCCGCTCGTGTTCTCTAAACGGGAGCGCAGGCCGAGAACTTCCTGACGGAACTCCTCCTTCTCGCTGCGTTCGCTCTCGATTTGGTCATTGGCCTCACCGAGACGTTCCAAGAGGCCCTGCGTCTTGCTCCGCTCGCTATCAAGGAATTCGAGCGTCTCCGCATTGATGCGCTTGAGGTTCTCAATCTCATCTGCGGCTGCGGCGTTATCTGCCGCAGCCTCCACCGCCGCAGCCATCTCGGCACACTTGTGCTTGAACTCCTCGCATTTGCGCTCATGCTCTTGCTTGGTTTTCGCGAGCTCGGCCTTTACGGACGAAAGTTCGGCCAAGGCCGAATCGCGCTTATCACGAGCCTCGTCAACGAGCCGTCTGGCCTCGGCGCGAGCGGCCTTCATGCGCCGTGCGCGGTTACGTGAGCTGTGAGCCGCCTTGCAGGGGGCGTCTGCAGGCAATTGTCCCATTGCTTCTCCAATCGGATCTTAGTTTTCCGTCAACTCGTCGATATCCTTCGGCACCTCGATGCCCTTGACCGAGCACATGTAGCGAAGGGCCTCGCGTCGGTTCTTCGCGCGGGGGGCGATCATCGCCGAGTGGTAATCGCCCATGAACGTCCAGATGATGCCCGAGGTCGTCTTGTTGGCGGTGAGGCAGTACTTCCTCGCAAGCGCCTCGGCTTCATTCGCGCATTCCGAATCGTTTTCGGGCGCATCCTCGTGGCTGGTTCCCGCAGATTTTCCGCTGGCCGCTCGGACCTTCTTCAGATAGAACCTAAACCCGTCCGCGCGGCGAAGCCAGTTGAGCGGGAACATCGCGTAGCGCTTGAAGGCGGCCGAGCCGCCTTCGGAATTCTGCGTCATGAGCTCATCGAGATAGAGGTCCCACGCGTCGCATATCTCATCGGCATCGGCACCCGCGTTCATGGCATCGCGGATCGCGTCCATGGTCCTCTCGAGGAAGATGCCGTCGCAATGCTTGGGAGACGAGTCGGCGATGAAGCGGGCCGCATAGCGGACCTCGGCGCTCCAGCCGCCTTCACCGCCCGGCTCGCCGTTTCCACTCCCTTCGCAATGTCTATCTCCCTCGTTGGGATTATCAGAAGAATAAGAAAAATAATTATCATTATTATTCTTATTATTATTTATATATACGTCGCGTTCAGAAGAAGACAGGTCGCTATCCTGCGGTTTTGCTGCATCTCCGCAGCTAGATGACGCTGCGGTATCTTCATCAGATTCGACGTTTGCGCAGGTCGCGCCGATACGACAACTTGGCGCATCGTTGTGACAAAATGACGCATCGTTGCGCCAAGTTGACGCATCGATGTGACAACTTGGCGCATCGTTGTGACAAAATGGCGCATCAGCCTGACCTGCGGATTGTTGAAAACTCGAGTTTTCAACAGCCGAGATGTGACAAGTTGGCGCATCAGCCTGACCTGTGCTTTGTTGAAAGTCGAAATCGAGGATTTGCCCGCCCCGCGAGGCGGAAACGGGTATCGTCGCCTCAATCGCGGCATTGATTTTCTCCTGGACGGCGAAGTAGGAGCGCGGCGATTTCATGCCGTTCGCCTCCCTGCCGGTACGGTACAGCTCGGTGTAGCCGATGAGGCCCGCCTTGCAGAGGCTGTCGAGCGCACGCTGGACGGAGCGGCGCGAGATATACAGATCGAGGGCGAGCTGGTCCTGCGTGACGTAGTAGCCGTATGCCGAATGATGGCTCATCGAGTAGATCTTGGCGTAGACCGACAGCTCGGCGCTGGATGCCTTGAGACCCAGCCCGGCCGGGTCCACCATCCAGTCGAATACGGTATAGAAGTTGCGGTCGAGCGCGCTATCAGGACATCTTGTCGTAGGCACCGTCGTCGACCTCGCTTTCGCTTGACCCGTCAGCCAGCTTTCCATCCTCGGTGCCGCTGTCGGCATCGGCGAGAACCGATTCCACGGCATCGTAATCGCACTTGAAGCTCATCGACAGGCCGTCCTCGTCCATGACGGCGCAGACGAGTCCCTTGGCAGCAAGCTCGTTGAGCGTCTTGAAGACTCGCGCGATACCGTGCTCGGCCGCCCTGCGACCGCGGGCTGGGGCAGGGCAACCCTCATCGAGGGCCTGCGCGATATATTTCGAGGTAATGCGCTCACGGGCGGGGTCGTCGGTGCAGTCGCGCTCGAAAATGAGCGCGAAGACGATTGCCTTGGCGTTGTTGAGGCCGAGACGGCTCATCCAGCCGTACTGCTTCCAGTAGGTCTCTTGCTCCAGACGGTTGTTGCTACGATTGTTGTACGCGAAATCCATGATAGTCCTCCTATTTTGCTATCGACATGACTCTGCTCCGGCTGTTTCGGCCGGAAGGCGTTTCGATAGGAGAGGGAGAGCTGGGTGACTGCTCGCCGACACATGCGACCCAAGTGCTCGGCTCGTTCTCACCGACATGGGTGCGCTCGATGTAGCCGCGTTCGGACAGATCGCTCAGAACACGCCTGACGGTCGTGACCGATGTGTTGCTGAGGAACGCGAGCTTAGGTTTTGAGACGCTGAGGCCCTTTTCGCCCGCTTCGCAGACCAGGGCGAAGATGATGAGCTCGTTTCCCGATAAATCGAGATCGCGCATCATCCACGGGTCGATGGTGAAACTCATTTGAGATCACCTGCCAAAGTGCACGTGCATGGCGAAAAGACCCCGAAGGGCTTGATACCCTCGGGGTCGATAGCTAACAGATTGCACGGATAGGCGGCAGCGTTCACAGCTGCACGCCCAGCAGGGCGGGTCATGCAGTTCATCTCCTATCGTCCGGCTTGGGGAACCGGTATGCTTTGATTTTGTGGCGCTATGCCGAGCTTGTCAACTAGGCATTTTTGAGAAGGGTCTTGAGTAGCAGCTTGCCGAGCTGGGCTTCTCCGATCTGGTCGATCAGTGCTTCGTCCACCTCAACTTCGTCGTTTTTCATAAGAGCCGCACTATCGGGCGCACCTGCGCCCAGAAGGGTCTCGCCTCCGAAGATATCCACGCCGTATTTTTTGAAGAGCGGGGCGTACTGCTCTTTGATTTTCTCCCTCGCAAGGCAGCGCTCGCTCACGCTCTTGTAGAGAGCCTCGTAGCTGATCCCCGCGAGCTTGAAGATATAATCGCGGTTGAAGGTGAAGCGGTTTTGGAGGCGTTGGTACTCGACGGTATCGGCGCGACACATTGATTGGAGCTTCGAGCGGCTGCAACCGAGGACTTTGGCGGCCTGGTCGGAGTTGAGAACGAGCGGGAGCTGCAAGAGCTCCTCATCGCTGAAGGATGCGGACTTGGCGCTCTTTTTGACTGCGGTATTCATCACGCTACATCTCCTCCGCGACAGACGCGAAGGATGGATTTGCCATGCGCTGTATCTGCTCCTCGACGGCAGAGTCGAACGCGTCCAAAAGACGGGCGGCGCCTTCCGCGGGCAGCATCGCCCTCACAAACACGAATTCACTAGCGGTCGGCTCGCGAAGGAAGTTGCACTGACAGTCGAGAAGCTCGGCCCCGCCGACCGATTCATTGATAGCCGTGGCGAACAATTTCGTGTCCTCGACGTAATCCAAGAGGATTTTGGATGCGGACTCCAGTATAGGGTTTGCGGTCATCATGTCTCCGTAACTAACGAACTACTTGGGGCATAGTTGACGAATGTGGAATGGTGTTCCTCATTCGTAGTTACGAGCGAGATATTAACCCTTTTTTCTATTCTGGGCAATATAATTTGGAATCGTAATTTACATACGTGGAAATTACCTATTTGCGCGATTTATATCTACATACGCGAAAATGACTTCCAAATCATGTATTCTGTAGCCGGGTAGTAACCTGATCTACAGATAGGGGAGACCATGACCTTCAAGGAGATTCTTGAGAAGTACGGTATCACGGCATCGGAACTCAGCCGCAGGTGCGGGGTTTCGACTTCAACCTTGAGCACCTTCGTGAACGGCAGGTCGAAATGCCAGAACATGCAGATCTCCACGTTTCTGAGGATATGCAAGGGCTTGGACATTCCGTTTGAGACATTTGTGGAAGACCTGTTCGATGGTGAGGAGGAGAACCCAGGAAAGAAGGCGCTTCTCTCGGGCGACGAGGAATCCCTCGTGAGCGATTTCAGGGGCTTCAACGCGCAGGCGAAATCCTGCCTCATGCGCGTATCGAGCGCCATGAAATTGGATCCCACCAACATGCAGAGAAATCACGAGGTGCAGGTCGAGAAGATAGAGCCTGATGACGTGGAAACAAATCCGGATGGCGCAGGGGAAGCCGATTAGCTCGCCAGGCGGCACCGGCGCTTTTCAAGCTACAGCTACCGAGCTACATATGTAGCCATGTAGCTGCATAGCCGCCTACATGACGCTATACAGACATATCGAGAAAGATAGGAGTTCGATACCATGGCTGGGAAAAAGCCCACCGCGGCTCCGAAAAAGCAGGTAGCGGGCAAGGACCGCCCCTACTCTAAACTGGAGTCGCTCATCAAGGGATCCGGATACTCAAACAGCCAGGCGGCAAACCTTGCCGGCATTCCGGTGAGCACGTTGACGACGATTATCCGCCCTGAAACCGACTTGGGAACGGTCCGCGTCTCTAACTTGCTCGCCCTTTGCCGGGTCTTGAACATAACCATAGAGCAGCTCTTCGACACCGAGATGCCGGTAGCCGACGACACCGATGCCCCTGTCGGGCAGAGGCTTGAGTTGGTCACGCTGTTCAATCGCCTCAATACCGAGACCCGCGGCGAGCTGATTGGCATAATGAGGAGCCTTGCGAAAGACCCGAACCGCCTGATGGTCTGGCCGAGCGAACGCGACTGACCGATTTTACAGGTAGCCGTGTAGCTCGATACTCAACTACACGGCTACAGAGCTACACGCCTACCTAGCTGCCTGAATACCCGTGCTACTTCAGGCAGACGACATACCACTTGCCGCCGTCGGCGATAATCGACCTGCGGTGCGTCCTGTTCCCGCGACCGATGACATAGACATCGCGGACATACGCGAACCTGCCCGCGGTACGGGACGGGCACATGAGCGGCGCACCGCTACTCGAGATGGCAAACCTTCGCCCATCGGGCCAGATGATGCATGTCGGGTTGCCGCCCGCATCCTTCTCAACCGACACCTCCACGAGATTCAACTGATCTCCAACCATTCGCCCTCCACAAGACAGACATCGCCATACGCCCGCGAAGCCGCGGGCTTTATTGATTAAGCGTCCCACGCGGCTACCGTCCACATGGGGCGCTTGCCGCAGCGGCATGCTCCACGCCCATGTCAAGCCACGGCGATGGCGCTCGCTCGGCCTTTTCCTTCCATCGCTATGCATCAAAGCCGGCTACACAGCTACACGGCTACCGTGCATGTCACGTAGCCGACTACCGAGCTACATGGCTACAGCCAAGCCGATTCCGCTGCTAGACGGCGCTTTACGAGGCAATCCCACGCAACCTTGACCGCCACCTGCTGCCGCTGCGGCAACAGGTGAATGGCAATGCATAGATTGGCGTATTTTCACGGGGCTAGCAAAACCTCCGAATGGAAGGAGACCTCGATATGCGCAAACGCGAGGCAAAGAACAAGAAGACGATTTTGAAGCCGGCGGTGACCATGGCCGTGACTGCAGGCCTCATGCTGTCCCCGGTCATGCAGACCATGGCATTTGCCCAGACGGCATCCGCAGACGGCGATCAGCTAACCACCCAGACCGACATCCAGAAGGTCACCGAGCAAGCCGTAAAGGATGCCAAGGCGACCATGGATCTCGCCAAGGGCAAGCTGGACGAGGCGAACGAGCAGCTCGATACCGCGAAGGCCGCCATGAATGCCGCACAGTCGGCACAAGCCGACGCCCAGACCGCATACGATCAGGCAACCGCCGACGCTGAGGCAGGTGAGGCCGATGTACAGGCCGCGTCCGATGCCAAGGCTGCAGCCGACCAGAAGCTGACCGAGGCCAAGGCCGCATATGATGTCGCCGCTGCAAAGCGAGCCGACGCTGCAAAGGCTGCCGAGCAGGCTGCTGCAGCCTACGAGGCCGCAAAGGCGGGACGCGCAGGCGCGTTCGAGAAGATCGAGACCACCAAGCAGGTATGGACCGACGCCAAGGCAGCGATCCATACCGCGAAGAAGGCCGTCGAGAAGGCCCAGCAGGGCGTCGACGAGGCCGAGGCTAAGGTTGCCGACCTCGAGCAGCAGGTATCCGATGCCCAGGCGGCCGAGGATGCCGCCCGCAGCCAGCTCGATGCCCTCCAGTCCGAACTCGACCAGGCAAACGCCGAGCTTGCAGACGCCCAGAAGACGCTCGATGAGAAGCAGGCCGAGTTGGATGCGGCGCAGGCCGACATGGAGGCCAAGAAGGCCGATTGGTACGGCAAGGTCCACGCCTATCTCGATGCCTTCGGCAAGTGGGGCGATGCCGCTATCCAGAAGCTGACCCAGGCTAAGGATACCGCCCAGTCCAAGGCGGCAGATGCCCAAACCGCCCTCGACCAGGCGAACGTCAAGCTCGAGGCGGCCAAGCAGGCCGTCGCCAACGAGCAGACCCGTCTCGATGCCGCAAATGCCACCGTTCCCCAGGCAGAGCAGAACATCCAAGACGCGAAGGCCGCTCTCGCTGCAGCCCAGGACGAGTACGACCTCATCAAGTCCATCGCGGACTCCCTGCCCCAGTATCGCCAGAACCTTGATAATGCTCAACAGAAGCTCGAGCAGGAGCAGACCGCCTATACCGCAGCCGCAGATGCCTACTACCAGGCTCAGGTCGCAGGCACCTCGACCGAGGAAGAGCTGACCTCCCTCATGGATGCGGTCAACGCCGCCCGCGGCACCTTCCAGCAGGCACAGGACATCTACAACGACATCAAGGCCGCTGTTGACGAGCGCGAGGCGCAAGCCGCGACGCTCGGTGATAAGCAGGCCGCGGTCGATGCCGCCCAGCAGGCCGTCGATGCCGCTCAGGCCTCCTACGATGACATCGTGAACAACTACATCCCGTCCTGTGAGGCACAGCTCAAGGCCGCACAGGACGATCAGGCGGCCGCACAGCAGGCCGTCGCAGACGCGACCGATGCCAAGGCCGCGGCCGACAAGGCCGCCAAGGATGCGTCCGATGCGCTTGACGATGCTCAGAACCATGCTGGCGATCTCGAGCAGCTGAATCAAGCCCAGCTCGAGGCGAACAAGGTCTTTGCCGACGCCTCCTCCAAGTATCAGGGCTTGAAGCCAGGCGTCGAGGCTGCTGCAGGCATCCGCGACCAGGTGAAGGCCGTGACCGATGAGAAGCAGGCCGCCTACGACCAGGGCGCGGACGAATTCAATGCCGCGCATGACAAGACCGTCCAGCTTCAAGGCCAGCTTTCCGATGCCCAGGCTGCCCTCGCCGAGACCCAGAAGTCCCTCGAGGATGCCGTGGCCGAGATTGACGTGAAGAAGGGCGAGCGTGCCGCCGCGAAGGCCGCCTACGAAAAGGCCTTGGGTGACTACGAGGATGCGGTCACCGCCGAGCAGAAGGCTCTGGATGCAAAGGAGGCCGCCGACGCCGACCTGGCTGCAGCCCAGCTCGCATACGACGAGGCTGAGACCGCCTACCAGAAGGCCGCTGAAGCCGCCGCCACCGCAGCCACAGGCAAGGACGAGGCGGAGCAGAAGCTAGCCGACCTCAAGGCTGCTGCCGACAAGGCCAATGGCACGCTGATTGAGGCAGCCGCCGCCGTCAAGCTCGCTCAGGGCGATGTCGACACCGCTTCCGCCGCCGTGGACGAGGCGCAGGACTTCTACACCGCAGCCGCCCAGGACTATAAGAACCTCTCCGATGCCTACGAGGCTTCCAAGACCGAGAATGGCAACGGCACCACCGCCGGCGGTAACACCGAGACCGGCGCCGAGGGCGGCAACGCCAACGGCGCCGATGGAGCCGGAACCGACCAGGCTGCGGGCGCGGACGGCAAGCAGGCTCAGGGCGGGCAGGCTCAGGCCGCTGCCGCTACCGCCCAGCAGGCCCTGCCCCAGACGGGTGACTCCACCGCGCTCGAGGTGAGCGTCATCTCCGGCATGGGCGCAGCCGCGATTGCCGCAGCGGGCATCGCACGCCGCCGTGGTCTCCATGCTGCACTCTAGATCCTAGCGGTCTAGACTCCATGCCCTTTCCCCTCGAGAGGAGGAGCCGCCGAAATGGTGGCTCCTCTTTTTTGCTTCACTGCGTAGCTGCACGTCTACCGAGCTATCTTGTTACACGACTACGGAACTGCAGAACCATTCGGCTAAGCCGCTGCCACAAGATTGCATTCGAAGAAACTCCCTCATATCAGGTGATTACTTTTCTTATTCTTATTCTTTTCCTCATTCATCTGGACAATCGTTTTGGCAATCTCGTCTATGCGTCTATGTATCTATGTGCCTACAGAGCTACCGAGCTACATAACTACACGCCTACTGAACCGCGTGCTTACACGCAGACCGTTGGCAAGAAAAGAGCGCCTCGAAAGGCGCTCTTTGAATTTAGCTTGAGTTCCGTTGCGATGCCTAATGCTCATCGACCAGCGCGATACGCGTGCCGATCCACTTCATGACGGGAACCGCCATGGAATTGCCGATGGCCTTGTAGCGCGGCCCATCGGGGCATTCCTCGGCGGGCTTGCCCTTCCATCCGATAAGCGTATGCCCATCGGGGAAACCCTGGAGGCGTTCGCACTCGAGCGGGGTGAGCCTGCGGACGAGCATGGGATTTGCCTCCATGATCTTGTCTGCGGTTTCAGAGGCAACCATTGCTCCATCGCCACCGCATTTGAGGGTCGGGCAGACGTTGCGGCAGATTGCCGTATGTGCATTGAGGTCGTCCATGGCGATAGGTTCGCTCCCGCTGCCGGCGGCAACCATATGCGGATGGTTCGCCATCAGCGCGAAGGCGGAATCGCCGTCCACACCGATTCCAAGGGCCGTTCCGCGCCCGAGCTTCTTGTCACGGGTTGCGACTTGCTCATTGATGGGATAGGTACCGCCGGTGCAGACGAAGGTCGTCTGCTTCATACCCGGGTTGGCGGCAAGCGGCCCGCTGATGGTCCCATCGCCGACGATACGTACCTCGTTGCGCACGTTCTGCGCGAATCCGAAGGGCGACAGGACGCTATTCTCGCGAGCCCAGACTGCAGGACCGGATGAGGTATCGAGGGTCGGGAAGACATCGGACATGCCGACCCCCAAGCCGTTGCTGCCCGAGTGGGCGGTCTCGCAGACATATGTCTGAATATTCGTGCCGTCCACCACCACGGGGGCGTCGTCCTTGCCCATATGCGCGGTAAGGCATCCCGCGATTTCATCGCTGATATGGCAGTGTGCCTGCGTGCCCGTCATGCAGACGATGTTCTGACCCCTATCAGCGCACGGTGACGAATCGCCTCGGGCCGTAAGGCATCCTGCGACCTCCGTGCCGTACTGTGACATCGCCATATAATGTTGGCCGGTGCCACTCAGAGGCAAGACTGCCGGTGCGTGCCAGTCAGCCGTGAGCGTGTTCGCCCGTTCCTCCGCATAGCCTATTGTGTTGGCGCGGGGCGCAGCGGAGTACTTGAAGCCTGCGCACGCAGCGCTGCGTCCAGCTCGGCGGGCAAGCTCCTTCCTCTTTTCACGGCTCGATTGAGGATTCCCTGACAGGCAGTCGGGCTCAAAGAGAACCTCTGCGGGGGATTCGGCTCCAAGATGTCCGACAAGAAACAGACGGCGGCGTTGCTGGGCCACTCCGAAGAATTGCGCGTCCAGAACTCGCCATGCGAGACTATACCCGAGTTCATCCATTTCCCTAAGCAGCTGTCCGAAAGCCCCCCCATCTTCGCTCGCGAGCGCTCCTGGGACGTTTTCCCATAGAAACCAGCGAGGACGAAGTTCCTGTACGCATCGAATGTACTCGAACATAAGGCCGGATGCGCCTTTGAGGCCTTCGCGCTTACCCGCCACCGAGAACGATTGACACGGGGATCCGCCAACAACAAGGTCGATAGCTCCATCGATTTCTTCCTTCCAGTCGATTTTTGTGATGTCTCCGAGGTTGGGGACATCTGGCCACCTTTCTGCCAGCACGGCGCATGGGAACGGTTCGATTTCCGAGAATGCCACCGGCTCCCAGCCGAGCGGCTTCCAGGCGAGCGTCGCCGCCTCGACGCCGGAAAAGATGCTTACATAGCGAAAGCCCAAAGGGTCCTCCTGACCGCGAACCTACAACGGTTCCCAGTCTCCGGCACCCCGAAAAACCCGCCGGAGTCTTGCCGCAGCGGCAATCTCCCAGCTAGATAGCCGTCTACCGACCAATATCAAAGTGAGATTTTCGCCCTATGCGGCTACATTTCTACCGAGCCACACAACTACATACCTACCGAGATACACAAACAAATAGAAAGCCCGCAGCTCGATATCTACTTCGTCCGATAAAGTAGATCTTGACTTATATGTACCGAATATGTATCATGTCAGTATGATTAAGAACGGATACATAGAATTCGAGTGGGACGAGCGTAAAGCCGCCGTAAACGTGAAGAAGCACGGAGTGAGCTTCGAATCGGCGGCCGATGCGTTCTCGGACCCATACGCCCGCGTTGTGCCAGATGCTAGGCATTCAGACTACGAGGAGAGGTTCTTCCTGATAGGGATGGACTTGGAATCGCGGGTGCTGACGGTCTGCCACTGCGAGAGACACGGCGGCTCGACCATCAGGATAATCTCGGCGAGAAAATCGACGAGGACAGAGGAACGGCAGTATTGGAGGTATCGGAATGAATGGTAAGGACGAGATTATGGAGATGCCTGCTGAGGTCAACTTCTCCGATAGCGTTCCGAATCCCTACATTGGCAAGGTCCGCCGCCGCGTCACCATGAATATCGACGGTGAGAACATCGACTACTTCAAGGCGGAAGCCGCCCGTACGGGCGTGCCGTACCAGGTCATCATCAACATGTTTCTCACCGAGTGTCGCGAACAGGGAAAGCATCTTGCATTCTCCTAGCACACCGGCTGGTGAGTGACGCGAGGTGAGAAAGTGATTGTCTTAAGGGTCGTGCTGCAAGCGCGGCTCTTTTTCATGTCATTCTTCGGTGTCCGTTGCTATCGCAGATCCGCTCAGACCACGAATCCAACTGCACTATACGCCTATCGAATTACGCAACTACCGAGCTACACGACTACAAAGCTACACAGCTACGCCGTCCCACATAAAGCTCCTAGCTAAGCTCTTAGCAAAACAAGCGGGACGTCCCAACAGACGTCCCGAGAGCAAGGCGGCTTGTTATTATTCTTCTACTCATTATCGATGCCTCAACTACCCAGCTTTTACTGACCGCCAAGCTACCTCGCTACACTGCCACATAACTACAAAGCTACACGGCTACACGCATGGCTACTTGATCTTCTCAGCACCCGGGGAGCGCGGCGCAACCTTGAACTGTTCGCGCTGCCGATTGAGCTTATTGAGTTCCTTGGCAATCGCGGTCTTGTCTTCAGCAAGCTCATCGATGCTCATGCTCTCATTCGGACTCAACCCCAAGACCTCATCCATGATGGACGGGTATGCCTTCTTCAGTTCGTCCGTATTTCCGAAGCTGCGGATAATGAAGCCGAGGTTCGCCTGGCTCTGTTCAAGCAAATTCCTATCGACGTACAGAAGGGTATCGTAGCTTTTGGCTGAGGCTTCCTTGCTGAGCATGGCCGTTATCGGCAACCTTTGACCGCATGATTTCTTGTCAACCTCGGCGGGCTTCAGGAGCTGCAAACTGCTCGGCACAAAGCAGGACGAACTGTGGTATTGGGCATCTACCTTCAGACAGCCTATGGCAAACTGCGCCGTATCGCCCGATACTCATATATCCGCATTGACTTTTGTCGATAGGGGATTGACCTCGCTGACGTGGGTGGCCGTGCTGATAAACGCGTTCATCATGCGAGCGGCCGTGATTTTGGACGGAAAGTATTGCGAAAGCGAGCTTCCCAGATCGTGGGGCGTCAACGTACCCGCGAGAGCCTTCTTATAGAGCACCCACGGCTTGACATTACATCGGTTGATATCGATCCCGACGAGGTGGTTAAAGCGCTTCTTGGAAAACGACACCTCGAGCATACGGGCATCGTCTCCCGAGCCGTAGCAGATAAGGAAGTCCCTGCCGCACAGGTTGCGGTCATATCCCCGTGCGAGATTGATAACCCGCCGGACATCCCTCTTGTTCGCTTTCATGGTGGCCTCCTTGTCTTTTCGACAAGGATGACCCGGTGAATTGGAACCCCATCTTTCATGCCGCTGCGGCATCCGTCACCTATGCAGAATCGCCCGTGATCCACATTGGCAATATTCGTGCAGTTTTTTCTGGATTTAGACCGAAACGGCAAAAAAGAAGGAGGGGCGCGAAGCCCCTCCTTCTGGACAGCCTGTATCCCGGTTCCCTGCCTGCCAGTTCACTCTCTCCGAAGATATCGGAGCGCTTGGGGTCGTGCCCCTATTCATGGGAAATTCTATCGCGGCCATGCCCGCTAGATACGTCACGCACACCGTATCGAACGTCAGGTTTACCAGCCGGGGCTGAACCCTCTTACGAGAGCGAGAATATTATAGCATCCACAAATCCGAAATACCTTGACGCATTTGAGAACTACCAAGATATGGGCCTATATCGTCATAAACCCACCGAGCTACATAGTCATCCAACTGCATAGCTACCTACCTACACGGCTACGCGCCTACACGGCTACATAGCTATTTGATTACGTGTGAACTTATGCACCACACTTTGTTGTCCATGCACTCGGAGTGATAACACCCGGTGCATCTGAATTGAAATAATCGCGTGATGCGCTGGAAGGGATATTTCAATTCGAGCAGTCGAGTGCAAGGGAACCGCAGCGGCAATTCATCTACGGTGGTCCGGTTGCTTTCCCTGCGCTACAATAGAACATGCGTTCGCTAGCCATTTGAAGGGAGTATCATCGTGGGGGAGAGCGAGAAAACCATCCGCTTGGTCACCGCCTTGGTCGAGTGCCGCCCAGACGGCGAATATGCTCCTTGGGGGATTAAATGGTATGACGGCAAGATTTACCCATTTAACCGCATTGAATCCTACAGCTCTCGCTCATGGGCACTCGGTCCGAAACATCAGTCCGAGTCTTGGCGCGTGGTGATGGGGGACGGCACCTGCCGAGACATCTGCCATTACAAAGATAGCTGGTATGTCGTTCACGACCCCGACAACGACACCCCCGCAGCCAGCGCCCCGCAGGGACCGTGCAAGTAGCCCGCTACTGCACTACCCGTTCTCACGGCTACCGAACTACACAGCTACACGTCTACATAGCTACCTAACTACAAACCTACCGATCTTCTAGCCTACACACCCAGCAAAACGGCAGGTGAGCCACGCAAAGGCTCCCTGCCGAGCCAAGCGCCTTGTTATTATTCAAGGTTGCTTTTCGGCAGCGGGAAATAGCTTCAGCCATCCCATAATATCGCCCCCGCCCGTACCGCCGAGCGGACCGCGCCCCGCAATACCTCCCATAAACCAGAATGATCGCTATCCTTGGTCGTAGGGGAGACAGAAGGGGAGAGCATGGCCAAGGGAAACCACAGCTTCACTGAACAGGATATCCGTAAGCGCTTCGGCGCCATCGTCGGCCATACCGTGGCCGAGGTCGATGCCGCCGGCGTTCTCACCGCGTCGGCGGCATCCCGCAACAAGGGACGCATCGGTGCAGTCATCGAGCAGTCGGTGCTTGGCTATCCTGCAGACTCCGACCGCCGTCCCGATATCGTCATCGACGGGCAACCATGGGAGGTAAAAGCCACGGGCCTAAAAGAGGGTGCCCGTGGCGGCTGGTGCGCGAAGGAACCCATGTCCATCACCGCCGTGGCGCCTGAAGGCATCGTAACGGAGAGCTTCTCTACCTCCGCCTTCTGGCACAAGGCCGAGCGCCTGCTCGTCGTCTACTACCTCTACGTTCGTCCCGGCAGGGGAGTGAAAGTCGAGTACGCGGGCTTCGAGTTCAAGGGCTACGACCTCCACACGTGGCGCGAGGTAGACCGATGCCGCCTGGAGGCGGACTGGACGACCGTGCGAGAGTTCGTCCGCACCGCCCTCAAGGGCGATGTCGATACCGAGATGCCGAACCTCTCTACGCTCATCAACCCCCAGCTGCTCTACCTCGACACCTCGCCGAAGTGGCCAAACAGGCCGAGGTTCCGCCTGAAGGCATCCCTCGTCACCCTGATGGCACGTGAGCGCCTAGATGACGGCCTGCACATGATTCCCGACCAAGGCGGCCTGTCCTCGATGAGTGAACTCAAGGCGCATCTGCACGGTATCTCCGATGCCTGCGCCGGTCAGACGCTGGAAGAACTCGCCGCACCGTTCAACCTGCCGATTAAGACGAAATCTGGCCGCGAAAACAAGTCCCTCGCCGAGCAGGTAGTAGTCAGGCTCTTCACAGGTCATGCTGGCAAGATCTCTCAGGTCCCGCTTTTCGCCAAGGCCGGAATCGTCTTCAAGACGATGACGCTGACACCCACAGGCGGCAGGACTGAGGATATGAAACTGAACCCCTCAATCGACTTCGATGAGCTGTGCGACCCCTCGGTGGAGTTTGAGGATTCCTCGTTCGCGGTTCCCTTCATCGACTCCACCATGGTCGTGGCCGTTTTCGAGGAACGATACCGCAACTGTCCGCTGTATCAGTGCCGTTTCATTGGATTCAACACCCTTTGGCTCGGGACATACCTCGATGCCGCCAGGGCGCTCTGGGACGGCATGCGCGGCCTCATATTCAGCGATGGTCTAGTAGATGCGCCCGTCCTGAAAAAGGACGGTACGCCGCGCGTGACGCCCAAGACGGGGATACCCATGACGGCGCCCAACTGGCCGAAGAGCCGCGACGGCGTCCTGTTCGTCCGAGGAACCGGCACCGACGCGAACGATAAGCCCGTGACGGTCAACGGAGTTCACATGTACCGCCAGAACGTCTGGATTAAAGGAAAGGAGTTGGCCGAGCAATTCGGTCGCGAGCCTTCTATCTAACTTTTCAGCTTCCCCACCCATCTTTCCAGCTTTCCACCTAACTTTCCAGCTTTCCAGTCGAAGTGTTAAGTTAAGTGGAAAGTTGGAAAGTTAAGGTAACCCTCCAGCCGACGCAAATTTCGCTTCGGATCTTTACCTTGTCCGCGAGATCGGTTATCATCGATCACGCAAGAACGGACACAGCAGCGATTGGAGAAACGTGTCTGAGATCAAGATCGCCGAGCTCTTCGCGGGCGTCGGCGGGTTTCGATTGGGCCTCGAGGGCTTCGCGGACCCCAAGCATCCCGAGTTCTATATGAAGCCCGCAGGGCCGTTTACCACCATCTGGGCGAACCAATGGGAACCGCCTGGAACCGAGTCCCGCCAGTTCGCCGCCCGCTGCTACGCCGAACGCTTCGGCGATGGCTCCGTGGTGAACGAGGACATCAACAGGGTTTTGGAGAAGGCCGAGGCGGGGGAGACCAAGATTCCCGACGTCGATATGGTCGTCGGCGGCTTTCCGTGTCAGGACTACTCCGTGGCTCGTCCCCTCAACCAAGCCCACGGCATCGAGGGTAAGAAGGGCGTCCTGTGGTGGGACATCTACCACTTCCTCGAGATGAAGAAGCCGCGCTTCGGCCTATTCGAGAACGTCGACCGCTTGCTCAAGTCCCCCGCGTCCCAGCGCGGGCGCGACTTCGCCATCATCTTGAGCTGCCTCGCCGACCTTGGCTACACGGTCGAGTGGCGCGTGGTCAACTCCGCCGAGTACGGCTTTCCCCAGCGCCGCAAGCGCATCTACATCTTCTGCGAGAAGGATGCCACTGATACCGATCTGACCGAGCGCATGCGCCGCGGCGTTATGGCCAAGGCGTTTCCCGCTATATATCCTGACGAGATAACCGAGCTCGATGTCCTGCCCGACCCCTACGAGAACTCGACCCGCTTCGGCGGCAACCAGAAGGTCTCGCAGTTCAAGGCCGCCGGCGTGATGCAGGGCTGCCACGTTCTCACCTGCGACTTCGCCGAGGACTACCACGGCGAGCGCCGCGTGCTGGGCGATGTGTTGGTAGACGAGTCGGACGTACCCGAGCAGTTCTACATCGCCGAGGAGAAGCTGCCCGACTGGCGCTACCTCAAGGGAGCAAAGCGCGAGGAGCGCACCAACAAGAAGACCGGCTTCACCTACACCTACTCCGAGGGCGCTATGAGCTTCCCCGATTCCATCGAGAAGCCGAGCCGCACGATTCTCACTGGAGAGGGCGGCACCGGCGCGAGCCGCTTCAAGCACGTCATCGAGTGCCCCGACGGCCGCTTCCGCCGTCTGGTGCCCGACGAGCTCGACCAGTTACAGGGATTCCCCAAGGGCTGGACCGATATCAGCATGACCGACGGGCACCGCGCCTTCTGCATGGGCAACGCCCTCGTCACGGGCATCCCGCACCGCATCGGCAAGGCCATGGTCGAGGTCTACGGCCTATAGATACCAAAAGGGGAGGGCTTGGACCCTCCTCTTCACTTTCCGCAGATGGGGCAGTTCCCGCCGCCTGCCTTCCTCCGATAGACGACCGCCTGCCACTCATGGCCATCCCGGCATTTCCACCAGACTCTTTTGGATGAACCCGCAACGACATCGGTGGGCTCCAGTTCCCCATTGCGTCCGTGATTCCATTCCGCCGCGATTTGGGGATGCGTGGTCGCTAGGTCGTTGACACCCTCCACCGCCACCCTGTTCGTGCAGCAGGGGCATGAGCAGGAGCGCAGAACCGTCGCGGGAAACGCATCCCAAGTGTAGCCGCAGGTTCGGCAACGGACGGTCAGCCTCGTGTTGGCTCCCGCATACCTGCCTGTGATTTCGATATCAGGGCAGCAGGCCACCGCCCGCTCGGCAAATGCCTCATGCGTCAACATCCTCGATTTCCCCGATGACTTGCCCGCAGCTACCCGGCCGCATTTGGGGCATCGCGCGTTCCGGCGCAGCATCGAGTCGGGGTTGCCGTCCCATACGTTGCCGCACACAAGGCAGCGACATGGGAGGGGAGTACTGATACCTGCGTATTCACCGAGTACCTCGAACTCCCCAGCGGCGTAGTGCGAGTTTTGCTCCCGCAGCCGCCCGAGGAACTCACCTGGGCTTATTTTCCCCATCTTTCTCTCCCCGAGATCTAGACGACCAGATGCGACAGCGATAGACTTTTACCGAATAGAACTTCCAAGGAAGAGGTTAAGCCCAATGGAGCAGAACGAGAAGACCGACCAATCCGCAATTGTCATCTGGGTCACCGCCCTCGAAGGCGCGTCCTTCGAGACCTATCGCAAAGCCCCGAGCGTCGGTGCCGAGATTCGCCTTCCGCTGGCACCCGCACAGCTCGCTGACGAACTCGCACGCGAGGCGGAACGCGAAGGAGTCGAACCGAAATCCCTGCGCCTCTGCGGATGGAAATACCTCGGTCGCTTCGCGCCTTTCGAGTGGCTCCCACTCAATGAAATCGGTACCGCCGAGGACGCGAACCTGCTCGCGGCGGCGATCATGCGCGACCCCGACATCGATTGCGATGTTCTCTTCCAGTACTGCGACCTCAGCGAGATCTTCGAGCCGCTCGGATACATCAACGTTGCCCTCCAGTACGATGCCCTACCGTATCGCAAGTGGTCGAACCCGCTTGATCTCAAGGAAATTGGGATGGACGACCTCAGCCTGCACGAGAAATGCGCCCTGCAGCTCGGCTGGGAACTTGCGGGAAAGGATGATTCGCGCGACCGTGCCGACATGTCCGTTGATGAACTCATCGATTTCGGCGAGAATGAAGCCGAGAACCGTGATTTGGTTGTCTGGCTCCACGGCTACATGGACCCCTACGAGGGCGAGATCGATACTGCGAGGTATTCCAAAGAGCATATCATCGAGACTTGCGAGAGACTCAGGTGCGATATCGATTTATCTCGCCTACCCGAGCCGGAGGAATGTTTGGACGATATGGCGCGGGCGGCTGAGTCGGCGCTCGAAGAAAACAAGGAAAATAACCTTGAGGGTGAACATAAGGAGGAAATCCCGCTCTAAATAACTTTCGATGAAGCGGGTCCCTTCGGGGGTCCGCTTTGTTTTGGGGCCGGCGGGTGGGGAGGACAGACCGTCTCTCTAAACGTCTCTCCAAGGTTAGAGAGACGAGGGCAAGGCTTCGGGGGTCACTCGGTCGAGGAAAAGAATAATGAGAGTAATGACAGGTGGCGCGCGCAGACGTGGTGTAAGAGCGTCTCGAGCTCCACGTCGCCCACGGCGGTCTTGAGCGACCTGGGGCGGTAGCCGTTGCGGCTGTTCTCCCTGCCGTCGCTGCGCTCGTTGCGGCTCGCGCCGCACATCTGCTGGGCCTCGGAGTCCATCAGCGCGTTCATCACGCTGCCCAGCACCCTGCACGCGAACTCGCGCGCGTCGCCGCACTCCTGCCAAAGCCTCGCCGCCTCGAGGGCCTCGTCGCGGCCGAGGCGCAGTACACTCTCTTCTTGGGGCATCGCCTTTCCTTCCATTCGTCACCTTCATTACTCCAACGACGAATTCTAGGCGGTGTCCCCTCCCTTTCAAGAAAGGGCGGAGGCGGGGCATTCCCCGCCTCTTACACCACATCTCTGCGCGCTACCTAATGACAAGTTGATTGGCTCTGTTAGACCAAGATTTCAAAAGTTCTCTTCGTCCTTCTTCTTTTTCTTATTTTTGTTTTCCCTATTCTTCTCATTCTCCCTGATAGATCGCCTCGGAAACTACGGATTCACCCAGTAATTACAGCAGGATAAAGTCCACTGAAGCTCGAACTTCCCCTTGCACTGTACCCCCTTTGGGGGTATACTTTTAACCGACAACAAGACGCGGGTCTAACCCGCAAACCGATTAGGGAGAACACCATGACCGAACTTGAACCCACCGACGAGAAGATGTACACCGTCAGCAGTCGCGAGACAATCTACGAGGGTAACGGCAAGGACACCGCCGTGAATCCACTTTGTGACTCTGACACCTGGTACGAGGGCGCCAACATTGACGAGGCTCTGCGAATCGCCCGTAAGTACGCCGCGGACGTACGCGACACGGGAAAGGTCGAGGTCTGCAAGAACGGCATTTCACGCAATGTCTTCGAGGTCTGCGAGACGCAGCTCGACGAGGACGGGGACATCGTAGACGAGGACACCATCGAGATTGTGGACCCTCTCGACCGCATGCCCGAGCTACGCGAGTTCGCCGACAAGGCCGACCATTGCAATTGCCAGCTCCCGAGCTACATCACCGGCGAATGCAAATGGATCGTCGATGTCGAATTCGACGGTAAATGCTACGGGCTCTACCGCTTCGAGCATTCCGCTTGGGGCGATTTCAGCGCGTACACCGACAACGGCGGCAGCATCTGGCTTCCCGCTGCTTTCTATGATTTCGACCTTAAGACCGCCGAACAGCTCAAGGAAGTACTTGAAGATGTGTGCGGCGAGTGGTGGCAGGACTGGCAGACTCCTGACGAGTTCGACCAGATTATCTACAAGCTCTTCGCGGCCGAGTGCTAACGCTCAGCTGGAACATTTTGAGACGGGTGCGTTCGCATGGTCGCACCCGTCATTGAGAAAGGCTTAAGACTATGGCGAAACGCTACCCGCTTTCTCGGGCATCTAAGGAATACGACCGCTTGGCTGGTCTCTATCCGCAGCTGCCCAAGCTCGTCGCTCCGTACCCCCAGATGAACTCGGGCGATAGGAACTGTCTAGAGATGGCACTCGATATGCTCGACGCATGCTCCGCAAAGACAGGGATGCCGATTGACCTGACCGATACGGCATCGACCGTTGACGGTCTATGGGTCATGTCCGATGACCTCCCTTGGATTGCGAGGTGGCACGCATGCAGGCAGGTCTACAAGATTGACCGCACGGTGTCCGACACGCTGGTCGAGCAGGAACTAGACGGAGACCTGCCGGTAGAGCTGATTCATCGCATGCCGTATCCGATTATCTATGTCGATGCACATGTGCCGGTGAGCTGCCAGACCACCAAGCGCTGGGCAGATGGCTTTTTCGCCTACTTGGACCGCGACCTCATGGGCGAACTCGACATGACGTTCGTCTACCTCATGGACGATGGGACGCGCTCGCGCATGTCCTTGGTAATCGAGGACGGTGCTACGCTCGAGACGTGCTTGGCGCACATCGCCGACGTCGACGATGTGCTCGACGAGCTGACGGGAGGGGCGATGTCCAGAAACAGACTCTCCGACCCCGAGGAGCTGGCATGCCTGCGCTATTGCGCCACGGCCTCGCTCAACCTTCTACTTTTCGTACTTTCTGCCGAGAACGGCGCGGAGATTGTCTACACGCCGCCGAAAACCCCAAGGGGGCAGAAAGCCGGCAGGCGCACGAACACCGAGACCGTCCGTATGCTCGGAGCCAAGATTGGCAGCGCCATCGGCGCGGCACGCCGAGCCAGATACGCTCCGCATCAGGGGACAGGAGAGCGCACCATGGCGCCTCACGTTCGCCGAGCCCATTGGCAGAGCTTCTGGACCGGAAAGCGCAAGGGCCGCGAGGACGGCAAGTTCGGTGACGAGCTGGTGGTCAAGTGGATTCCGCCAATTCCCGTCAACCAGGGCGCGGGGGAGGTTACCGAGACCGTCCATCTGAACTCGACCGAGGCAGGCGAATAGGATGGCGAGGGGAAAAGCCGATTTCAGGGCCCGCCGCGAAATGCTGGGACTCACCCAGCAGGACGTGGCGGATGCCCTCAACGCCAACGTGAAAACAATCAAGAATTGGGAGAACCCTCGCCAGACGAGATACCGCATCTCCGATGCCGCATGGGAATACCTCGACCGTGCCGCCGATATCCAGGCTCAGCAGGTGGCATACGCCCGCTCCGTAATCGAGAAGCACGCCGAGGTATTTGCCGAAAGCCCGATTGTTGTGCCGATAACCTACTTCAGGGACCAAGCCGCCTATGACGAGTGCGGGCGGGACGCAGGCCCCTACGGTCAGGCAAATGCGACCTCCCGCGCCATCGCTCGCGAGCTGGAGCGCATGGGCGTCCAGGTCGAGTTCCGCTATACCGACAGCGCAGACGCATAGTCCGATTCCGATAGCTGACTCCAAACTGAAAACGGGAGGGGCTTCCCTGCCATTCGGCAGCGATGACCCTCCGCTAGATACCGTCCCGCTGCAGCGCCGCCGCCGTCATCAAAGCACTGTGGCCTCGGCAGGGATGGCTCCCAGCACCGCCGCGTACTCGGTGGGGTAGAGCCGGCTGATCGTCTTCACATCGCGTATGACGATATTTCGGTCATCCGGCTCGGTGATGCCATACCCGAACGCCTGGAGCGTCTCGACGGCCTCCTGGATGCGTTGTTGGAACATGGGACCCGGGTCGACCCGAAGCCCAAGGTAGCCGCGCCAAAGGCAGGGCGAGACGCGCAGCATGTTGTGGATCTTGGAAATCGGCTCGATGTCGGCATAGACGTTGAGCGTGACCATGGCATCCTTGTGCCCCAAGATTGATTGGAGCGCCTTGATATCCCCGCCTTGGCGAATCCACTGCGTCGCGAAGGTATGGCGCAGGCCGTGGAAGGTGATCAGCTCATCGTTCGTGCCCATGAGCGCGTTGGTCTCCGAGAACGTCTTGAACGCCCTGCGGATATAGCTGGTCGTCGCGAAAGTCGCGCCAGGCTCCGAGAGGATGTAGCAATTCCCGATTTCGACCGAGCCTGTAAGTCCGCGCAGGCGCATCTTCCCGAGGTCGAGGTCGTATATCTCCTTCAGGAAGGGGAGAAGACCCACCGGGTCGATGGGGATCGACCTCAAATCATGGGTCTTGGTGTCCTTGATAAACGACCCCATGCCCTTCGCATACGCCACCGAGTGCCTAACCGTGATGAGCCCCGACTCGAAGTCGACGTCGCACCAGCGCAGGGCGCAGACCTCGCCGATTCGCATCCCCGTGTGCAGGGCGAGCACGACCGCCCTCTTGAACCGTGAATCAGGCATCATGGAGCAGATGGAGTTGAGCTTCGGCACGAGGTCGGACCTGAGCGCGTTGCGCGGCTTACCGAGGATGCGCGGCGCCAAGGCCCCGTCGAACGGGTTCTTCCCGATCGTGTCGTTGCTCCTTTTGATCAGGACCGCATACAGGCGCTTGCCCAGCTTGAATGCCTTGTTGAGCGTGTCGGGCGCCGTGCCCAGGGCGATCCTCCGCGCGGACCACGCGTTGACGTCGTCGGTGGTGACCTCGTTCACGGGGATCAGCCCCAACTCGTCGCGCTCGATATGCAGGGCGCTGAAATGGTAGTCGTCGCGCGTGGTCGGGGTAATCCTGTTCATCTGCAGGCAGAAGTCGATGAACTTCTCGAGCGCGTTTCCCAGCCGGAGAAGCGCGTAATCGTCCGCCTCGAGTTTCGCCTGCCGTTCCTCGACCGCTGCCCTCAGTTCCTCGATCTCGGCGAGTTCCGCCTCGATCTCGCGCCTGAAATCCGCGAGCGCGTCGAGGGCGGCCTTCTTGCCGCGGGTGCCCTCGGCAAAGCAGGCGATGCCCGTACTCCTCGTCCTCTGCGTGCGCTCACCCGACTCCTCATCGACGAGGGTGACGATGGCCTGCCATTTACCCTTGTTCTTCCTGACGGAGCCGTTTCCACATATGCGTAAGCTCTTATTGCAGTCTTTTTCGTTTGCCATGATTCTCCCCAAAACACCTTTTGATTCCAGATGGGCATTTCTGCCTGCGGAAACCCGATGGCTGTTGATTCCGGTCGCTCCGGAGTCACCAGAGAATCAACGGCTGCGCCATGAGTTCGTAAGCCGAATAATAACGAAATGTAGAAACCTGTGCTGACCTGCGTTAATTTACATATGCGGAAACCGCTTACATGCGCTATTTGCGCGTGCTATAATAAAAAACACACAGGTAGAGCCGAAAATAGGGGTCTGGGGGTCAAGGGGTCGCTGGTTCGAATCCAGTCGTCCCGACCAGAAGTTTGCAGGTCAGGCACTAGGTGCCTGACCTTTTTTGTTTTAAGCAATTGCTTAATTTTGATTAAGCAACAGGGTGCCAAAAATCTAGCTGCGCGATAATCGCCTTTTGCGGCTACTTGCGCGTTTTGCACACGCATGAGCCGATTTATTAACGCGATATGATTCTACATACGCGTAGCTGGTATACAGTCGAGTAGGGGCTGTATTTATCGCGGCGATTAACACAGATATAGCGACTGTAACGGACAAGCGTGTCGCTGTATTAATTCCAGTAGTTCACTTGATCGGTGGACAAGTGGTCTGTTGCAACGAAACGCCAAGCGGGATGAACTCTATACGAGGGCGCAGCTGAGGTAATGGCGGGGGAGTGCGGCGGGCGCTCTGAGAGCCGCTGTATGACCCCATTTCTCCTTAACTCTATAATTTGTGTTTCAAGCCACGAATCGATCGAGCAATTGCCAAAAGAAAAGCCCGCGCGGGGTCGCGCAGGCTTTTCGCTAGACAGGCTAGAAGACAAACTAGAAGCACCATGCGGGGCAGATGCAAAAAGTGTCTGAAGCGTTTCCATTAACCTGAGGATTGCCGTTATTGTGGACTCGAAGGAAGAACGTGGTGCTTCCCGGATAGGCAGTACGCTGCCACCAGAAGACGCCAATTGAAATGGCAGCATTTTCGGAATGATTGTTGGTCACCTTGCCCTCAAACGCCTCGTACTGCGCACCCTCCGAAGAGGTCCATTTATAATTATTCGCCCATAATGACGTGGGGACGATTTCGGAATAGCTGAGCAGGAACAACTTGTCGATGGTAGCCGTCACGGCGGCGTTCTCATCGATGGCAGAACCGTTATTAGTGAGCTTTGTGACGGCTTTCACCTTGCTCTGGAAATCGCTGGGCATCAGGTTCCAAATCTCGCCTGAGTTCATCTTCGCGCGAACATCCGATTTCTCCCAGCCACCGGCATTGACCTTCTCCATATTCATGCAGGAACTGATGCCCGTCGAGGTAGTCAGGAACGTCAGGCCCGCCTTGCCGGTGCCGTCTGCGAGGTCGTCGTGATTGATGCCGATAATCTTGTACTCGAGCGTCTTTCCGTTCGTCAGCTTCATCGAAAACTTCGTGCCGGCATCCATGGCGGCCTTGGCTTTGGCGTAGGCGGGCGAAGCCTCGCCCTTGGCGGCGATGTCCTCGGCCACGGCCTTCTGCTCATCGAGCGTCCAGTCCTTGGCGTCCTTGGCTACCGCCGCCTGGACGGTCGCGGAATCGGCCTCCGCGGAACCGCCGCCGTATGCTCCGCCTCCCTCGACGCCGCCGGTTGTCCCGCTGTTCACCGTATTGCCGACCAGGTTGAACTGGTTGCGGGTGGCCTCGGCCACGCCGGGCCCCGCGAACGCGATCACCAGGCCGATGACGGCGATGATCAGCACGTACTCGATGATTGGCTGCCCTCGGAGGTGGGTACTCCTAGGAGATACCCCCCCCCGAAGGTTCTGCGTCGCTGCATGCATATGCGACACTCCCTTCGTATGGGATTGATAATGCATGCAGGAGAGTACGATGGAGCGGGCTAATCAGCCATCAACGTGCCGCAGCGGCAACGATGACGGTAGGGGAGGAAACCGAGTGTCTTGAATGCAATCAATTGCCCTCCCGAAGCCCTCGCACGGCTGTACCTCGTCGATATAGAGGCGATTGTGGGTGCCCCCCGTATCGCCCAATGTTTGACAATCTTGCTCGAGTTTCCCGCGCCGAGTTTGGCAGCAGAACCAAAGGCATAAAAACGCAAAGCTATAATAACGCCCGTATTAGAAACAACGCGATTCGAACTGTCTATCCGCCCACGAGAAAGAATCGTCCATGAGCATATTCGACAAAGGCTTCGACCCGCTGCAGGAGATTCAGAGGGCCACTAAGACTGCCGGCGAGGCGACGGCCAGGATTGCCGAGGGGGCATCTGGGGTGGCGGTAGCGGCAGGCGCCGCGATCGTAGACGCGGCGACAACGGCAGGTGCGGCTGTCGCAGGGGCGGCG
>OGWZ01000335.1_pt1 | contig 54754 bp, 36 predicted proteins | sample 1576141 | NCBI WGS metagenome assembly OGWZ01 (sample SAMEA3541512, study PRJEB24748) | human gut metagenome | biome: human gut; feature: human-associated habitat; material: faeces | place: China | collected 2012
GCGGACAGGGTGCTCTGAACGCCGGACGAGGTGATCTGAACGTGCGGAATAATCAATAAAGCGATAATCGTGGGAATCTGGATTCCCATCACCATTGCTGTCAGGATAGAGAGTAAATGTAGCAACGAGGGTAGGAAAATATTTCTGAGGATAATGTCCCAGAGCCAAAAGCCCGGCTAATGTTGGCCGAACTGTGCCATTGTCTTCGGCTACGATTCGCAGATTGGAAAGCACTTCAGTTTCCGAGAGGTGCCCGAATATTCTGGGATGCAGCAGTTTCTGCCTTTCTACAACCCGCTGTACCAGCCTTTCTTCAAGGTCATTAAGACTTGCCTCTGCTATTAGTCCGGAATCCCAACGAGGCTGATGACTGGCTTCAATAAGCCTGTCTGCTTCATATCTGGTAAGGCGGCGATTGCCATCTCTGGTGCGGATATAGGAGCCCCCGTACACTCCTCTTTCCGTGATATAGCAGGGCTTATCTTCTCCGGGCAGAGGCAATACCCGGGCAGCAAGCACGTTTGTTCCATCCAGGGGAAAAATTTCTATCTCAGGCCGGACAACAGGCGTGAGTTTCTCTCCTACAGAAACAAGAGCGTCCTGCATTCTGGCAGTGGAAAATTTTTCTACCGGGAGGAAACCATTTTTCTCAGAGAGCCCAAGGATAATAGTGCCGCCACGGGAACTGTTGGCAAAGGCAGAAAGTGTTTCCGCAAGACTGGAAGGGAGCTTGTCGGCAGACTCCTTTACTTCGCATGTCTGCGTATCAACGCCTACTTGGCGGAGATGCCTGACAACATGCTGAAATTCTTTACTATTCATGTATTGCCTCTCAGGCAGCAGTCATACGAACTAAACAGAGTAACTAGTTAATTGTCTAGTTATTACCTAGTTACTAGCCAATTAACTAGCTAATTGGCTAGTTATTGCCTAGTAACTAGACAAAAAAGAAAGCTGGCTAGTATTCCAGTCTGTTCTGGATCATTGCATCTTTTCTCTCTGGTTCAAGTGTAAGACGAAAGAATAACTGACCCCTTAAACGAACGAAAACTGCCCCCTACAAGTGGGAGCCGACTGAAGTTCGGGAGAAGAATTTAAAAATTTTAGAACGGCAAAAAAATCTCCGGCAGGCTGCCGGAGCTCAAAAAAGGCCGGCGCGGATGCCGGCCTTGAGTTTGTTGGAAGGTCATTATCTATTGATGGGCGGAGTGAAGTTTTTTAGGATCGCGATCACGAGTGCGGCTGGGCTCCTTTTTGACAAATTGGCAAGCGATCGCTCAGTGGATCCACTAAATGATCGTTTATTGGCCCCACCTCTTCAGTCCGGGGCTGGTGAAGTGGGGATGTGACGAGCCCGCTTCTTTAACACCTGGGTCAGTTCTGACTGACACAAAAGAATGCAGCGGAAGCCCCTCTCGTCCTTCTGAGCAACGCGATCCTGTTAGAACCAAGCTCGCTTTGGATCTTATCTTGCTCTGCTTTGGAAAAAGAAAAAAAGCTGCGGGGCAGAGCCTTTCCGTGAGCTTTTCTGCCCTTTTCTGCGTGATGAAAAAGTTTCTTTCAGACCCCGGAAACGAGAAAAGGGAACCTGAAAAATCAGGTTCCCTTTGGGGTAATCTCATATGGTCGGGATGAAAAGGTTTGAACTTTCGACCCCTTGAACCCCATTCAAGTGCGCTCCCAGACTGCGCTACATCCCGAGGTGAGAAAGGGGATATACCGGAAGGCAGAAGTTGTCAACGGAAAAACTTTTTTTTCTGCTTATTTTCGCGGCGGGGCCCCGGAAAGGACAGTGATACCGGCGTGAACTACTTGGCCGGAGCAGCAGGGGCAGCCGGAGCCGCGGGAGCGGGCGCGCTGGTCGTTACCGCGGGTTTGGCCGGAAGAAGCTTCGCGAGTCTGCCGGATGACCACAGCCAGCCGCCAAGGGCGATGGCCGCGATGAGAATGAGCGCCAGCCAGAATCCGGCGTGTCCGCTTTCCTGGTGGAGCGGATCGTTATGCAGGCGTTCCGCGTCGGGAGGGAGTACGGCAGTCTGGGTCAGGGCAGCGCCCAGTTTGAGATTGATGGGGAGCTGTGAATTGACAGCCCAGCCGGAGGCTTCCAGCACGGGGGCGAGGTTGCGCCTGCGCAGCTTGAGCCACGCAAGCAGGGCAGACGGTCCGGAAATCACGACGAAGATGCCGATGATGAGCAGGGGGAACTGCCACCAGGTCAGGGAGAAAAGGGCGTTGGCGATGCTGCCCACGGCAGTGCCGAGAGCGCCGAGAGCGAGGCCTACGGCGGCGAAGATGCCAGCGCTCTTGCCGATGTCGAAGCCTCCCCCGGCCGGAGCCTTGTCGGCCGGTGCCTTGGCCAGTTTGGCAGCGTCAGCAAGGGCGGTATTGGCCTTCGATGCCGCGTACTTGGCAATGGCGTCACCCGCCATCTGACGCAGGCGTTTGTAGGGCGCCCAGACGGCCTGTCTGATACTGATGGGATTGTGAATGATTTTGACGAGAACGGCATCCCAGTCATTGCCCTCGTTATCCACGAAGACGCCGTTGCGGCCTTCGACCAGATAGTCTTCGCTGCCTGCCGTGACCGCGGCCATGATGAGGCGCTTTTCAGCAGCGTTGCTTCTGCGGGTACACTGGCAGTAGAGCAGGGGGAGCTGGCTCAGAGAGGCCATGCGCGAGTGAGCTGCGAGATCAGCCGCGGGCACGCAGAGCTTGCAGGAGCGGCCATCTATATAGAGGGTGCCCGCGCGGAAGGTCACGGACTCGCCGAGGCTGTAGAAGTCGACAAAGGAAACAAAGTTCTGAAGGAGTTTGCCGAGGTGCAGGTACATGAGCACGAGGCGGCGCAGATCCTTGATGTCCCTGGCTGCCTCAGGACCGTTCACGTCCTTGTCAGCGAGTTCCTCGAACCGTTTTTCCACGCCGTTTTCGAGCATCTTCCTGGCTTTCTCCACACCGAGGGCGTCCAGGGCCTTTGCGGGATCGGATGCCGGAGAGAAGGAGCCGTCAGCAGGAGCGGCCACGGCGGGACGGGCGGCGAGGGCAGCCCCGAAAGGAGCGAAGGCGTCCCTGATTTTCTGCCAGTCCTGCCAGGATACTCTCTGGGGATCCGCCAGTAGGGGCGCGGTCAGAGTGAAGAAGCGCGTCACGCGGTCGCGCCAGATGGGATTAAGTCCTGTAGCCAGACGGAGGTCACCGTCCGGCGTCACGTGAGAGAGGGGAAGGGCGGAGAGTGTTTCTCCGCTGAGATCGTTCTCCTGGAGAGCCGCGCTGAGTTTTTCCTCGGCGTTGACAGGCGCCTCGATACCGGGGGCAAAGGCGGCAAGCCGGCAGCGCAGGAAATAGTCGTCCACCTTGGCACGGATCTCTTCAAGAAGATCCCATGCGTCCTGTGTGTCCGCACCGGCCGGATGCTCTGCGGCGTCCACCTGATCGCGCCAGGCGAGCCAGTCTCTGAGGGCAGCCTCGAAGGCTTTTGCCAGGGCCGTGTTCAGCCCGGGCTTTCCGGAGGCATCCTTCGCGCCGCCGCAGACGGCGATACCGGCTTCAACAAATTCTTTCATGCCGGGTTCGAGCTCATCCGAGGCCGGAATAACGCCATCGCCGTTGAAGAGGGTCTGATCCACGCTGTCCGCTGCTTCCTGGGCCTCTTCCTGACTAATGCTCTCGTTTTCCGGATGCCCGAGGCGGGAGAGCAGTGCGCGCGCCGTGGCGCCGAGATGCTGTCCTTCGGGCTTTGAGGTATCAATGGCCGAGAGCGGCATGGCCGCTTGAGGCTTTGAAAGATCGACCGTGTCGGCGAGCCGGGCACAGGTCCAGTTCACGGCCTCGAGGACTTCGGGCACGCGGATGCGGCCGTCACCGTCCGTATCGAGAATGGCCGCGGAGGCTTTGTCATATTCCAGTCCATCGGCCGGGCAGCTCAGGGCACCCCAGAGCTTTGGATCAAGCTCTGGAAGTCTGCGGATTTCCGCCACAGTGCGCAGGAGAACCTGATCGTTGTCCCCCATGCGCTGGAACTGCCATGATGTTGTATTTTCGCTTTCGCTCATTGTGTTTTCCCCTGCTGCCATCCCACAGGGGGAAAGGCAGGCCTGAAAGGTCATATACGGCAGGGCTTTTTCGGCAGTATGTGTCCGGAACCGGCCCCTGTCTGCGCGCGGTAGTTACGAAAAATCCGCCTCTTTTGCAACAGAGCAGCGGCTTTTGGGACGGAAGAGGCTGGGTGACAGCGTCCTCATGCAGATTCCCGTGAGAACCGGCTTTCCGGCTGTCTCACAGCGTGACTTATACTGGAAGGGAATGTATTATATAAAACAACCGCAGGAGAAGAGCCCGCGGTGGAAGACTGTGCATGGACGCTTGGGCGAAGAAAAGCGCAGCACTGGCTGACATCCTGCACCTGGACTGAAAATTTTCCATATCTGACAGATGAGCCGCATGAGGGGAGGAATAAAAGATGAGTGATGGGTATGTTCCTCCCTTTCAGGTGACGGAAGAGATTACCAATCTGACGATTGAAATTGGTCAGTATGCCGGCTTTACCACCGCGTTCGAAGAACTGCATCCGAATCCGGTGCTGCGGAGAGAGAACCGGATTCGTTCTATTCACTCTTCCCTTGCGATTGAGCAGAATACACTGACGCTGAATCAGGTGTCGGATGTCATCGATGGAAAACGGGTTTTCGGGCCACCGCAGGATATACGGGAAGTGAAGAACGCCTATGAGGTTTACGATGCCGTTTCTTCTTTTGATCCTTATAGTGTGAAAGACCTTCTGCGTGCGCATCAGATAATGATGGAAGGCCTTGTCAGAGAGGCGGGAGTGTTCCGCTCCGGCAATGTCGGAGTGTATGCCGGAACTCAGCTTATTCACGCTGGAACGCCAGCAAAGTATGTGCCAGAGCTGATGAGACAGCTGTTTTCATGGCTGAAGAAGTCAAAATATCATTCGCTGATCAAAAGTTGTGTTTTCCATTATGAGTTCGAGTTTATCCATCCATTTGCGGATGGGAATGGCAGAACGGGAAGACTATGGCAGTCACTCATTCTCCAGAAGTGGCAGCCCATTTTTGCCTGGCTGCCGATTGAGACACTGGTGCATGAGAATCAGGAAGAGTATTCCCGGGTGCTTCAGATTTCGGATAACGCTGGGCAGTCCACTGTTTTTATTGAATTCATGTTGCGGATGATCCGGGATGCATTGAAGGAACTGTCTGAGAAGCAGAGTGCAGGGCAACAGTCTGGCCGTAGGAATGTCGGTATAAATGTCGGTATAAATGGAGAAAAGCTTCTGCTTCTGCTGAAACAGGACGGGACTCTGACCGCGAAGATTTTAGCCGGAACACTGGGCATTACACAGCGGCAGGTGGAGCGCATGATCGCAAAACTGAAGCGGGAAGGCTCTCTGATCCGGCATGGCGCCAATAAAAATGGCTTCTGGGAAGTTGTAAAGAAGGATATGTGATCTATGGCGGAATTGAAAAGTGCGCCGCAGCATTCCCATGACTTTAGTCATTAGTGAGCGTCGCCAATATATGTCACAATAAAAACGTCTATAACTACTTGTATAAATTTATATGTTAATATATACGCTGAACAGGTACAGGGTCAGCCCAATCATGGCTGTATTGGCCGAAGGCCATGGAATTAAGACAGTGGAGGGGATGGCGTGAGTGAGAATAAGGTTATGCGAAAATCACACTCAAGTGTATCACCGTTCTGACTCCTCTGTCCTGTCCCAGGGCCCGGAGGACAGAGGGGGCAAATTTTGTTCGTTCTGAGGGTTCCAGAACTTTCGTCTGAGATATGGAGTCTAAGTATGTTCAAAAAACTTGTGCCTTTGCTTTGTGTTTCCATGCTGTCCGTCATGCCCAATTCATCTTTCGCCGGCGGCCCGGACTTTGAATCCCTGTTCGGGAAGAACAGCAGCCAGCAGCTGGTTTTCAACATGTGCGGAGGAGGCGACGGTGAGCTGAAGGACATATGCCGGAACCTTAATTCAGATCTGTCGTATACCTTCTCCAGCAACCACACGCTGACCATCACCACGCCGGATGGGAAGCAGACGGCGAAATGGAAAGCCAAGGGACAGGAGGTCTACGTGACCCAGCCGGGAAGCAGTTCCTTCAAGGAGGCAAGTGAGTATACCTTCTGCGAGGGACAGTACCTTGCAAGCTACAGCGAGGAGAGCGGCGACCTCATTGCCATGAAAATGCAGAAGCCACGGAGTGCCGTCCCCGGCTCCTTTGAACAGGAATACATTTCCTACCTCAACGACAATAAAATTCTCAGAGAGGCGGATAGCCTCCTGAACGGGAGATTGAAGGCCATTACCGTCCATATGACGCCGCAGGGCAGAGATGTTCTCATCAGCGACCAGAAAAACTGGACCGCTCAGCGTCCGCAGCTGATGAAGCAGGTGCTGGATGCCGGCAGGGCTTCATCACTGGGAATGGCACTTGGAATCGTTCTGGAGGATCGCATCAGCTACCTTTCCTCGATAGGGTTCCAGAAGGTTCCCGGAACGAACAAAACGTACTATGAGTCTGGCTACGTCGAAGGCCATAGATGATAGGAATGAAACCGGGCGGGGCTCCCAGGGAGTCTGGCCGTCCCCGCTCTTATAGAGTGAAGCAACAAAAAAGCCTCCCGCCTGCCGTCAGGAGCTCCTTTTCTGTCAGTCTTCCGTATACGGGACTGAGAGCTTCGGAGACATCCCGCGCTGGGCTGCCAGTGGCGCGCAAAAGGGCCAAAGCTCTCATGGCCTGGATTCTGCCCGGTGACCTCCAGACTGGTGGTGTTTCTCGGAAGATACCCGGTTCTGTCCGCCAGGGGGGATTGGTACACACATGAAACATATGGGTGAGCTTCAGAAGCTTACCGGAGGCCATGATATCCTCGTAGTCGTCTGTGGCAGCCGCCTGATATAGACCGCAATGCGTCCTTTCCATGCTGACCTCTCCAGGCGAGAACCCATGCATACTGAGGGCGTTTTAACCCTGTCTTCTCAGACAGATATTTTAAGATTTCTCTTATAAAATAACCTGTTCCAATGTTGTACGAAACTGACAGGCCGCAATGACAGCATTTCAAGTTTGCAAACGTACACATCAAATAGTTGTTTTTATCAAGCCCTGCTTTGTCTGAAGCATCGAAAGCAGAGGCTGATGTGTTCCATGTACATGCCCGGCGGATCCGCACACCGGCACGATGAGCTTTGTCGGCAGCCTACGCTGGGCAGCCCGGGCTCTCCAGTGCTTCCGCCTTTGTTCCTTTGCCCCTCTCTTCCTGCCATTGAGATCAGGATGCTCAAAGCCAAAAACATCAGCGGAGCAGAGCGTTGCAGCGCCAGCGATAAAGGTGAAATTTTATTCCAGGTGCAAAATTTTAGGCAAAGTTGCGGAGCCTTTCAGCAAAGCAATTTTTACGCATTTGGTTTTGTTCAAAATTTGTGAGTTTTCATTCCAGGTGCAGGGAGTGAGGGCAACGTTCTGATTCGGTTCAGCAAATTAAGGAACCATGTCTGCGTGTGTTCCCCGGATTTTTTAGGGGACCGCATAGGGAGGGGGAGTCCCCTCCCTATGCGGAAAAAGTTTGGTTTCAACGGGCTGGAATAAAAAAGGCCCATGCAGTAATCCTGTGTTGCTGCAACAACCAAACGAATGGAAACTCACAGCTTCGAGTGCCATGAAATTTTTGATGGGAAAAACCAATTGCGCTGGCACGGCGTTTTAGTTCACTGTCAGGCCTTTCAATGTGACGGATTGTCTTCAGGCCCGTCTGAGCTCCGCGGGAAAAGCAAAAACAGTCATGACACTTTCAAATCCTTAGCCGGATATCTCTGTCAGCCCGGCCTGATACTTCGCCGGTGACTTTGAGGTAATGCCTCTGGTGAAGTCCCGGGATGGCGGATCCAGCCGGGAGTGTGAAGAAATGCGCGGCGGGCTCTCTGCACCAGATGCGTAGTACATCGTGGTGCAGATTGATATCCGCAAAGTGATACCGCCCTGAAAACGCGCCGGGTTAAGAGAGAAGGTTAGTAGAGGCAGGCAATTCTGAGGAGTCCTTCCTCACTCCTGCCCGCGGCTATGAACGCCTTCTTCACAGGTTTGATGGCTGCGATTTTGTCCGTGAGTTCATCCGGAACCTGTCCTATAGTCTTATCGAAGTAGTTGACGTAGAACTCGCCTTTGCCCTTCTCACCCTTGGGTTCTTCTTTGGTGAAGTACTTCTGCTCGATGTCCACGGGAGCGCAGATAATGGGAAGCTGACTCTCCGGCGCTTTGACCGTGATGGCAAAGCAGAGGGAGTGGCAGGACTCTGTCGGCGAGAAGAGGACATCCAGCAGGGGGCGTTTCTTTTCATCGAAGCCGGTGAGGCGCGCGAGGCAGTCCATACCGGCCTTGATGGGATAGATGAAGTCCGTGGGAGCGCGGCCTATGCGGCCCATTTTCGAGAGTACGTAGACGTCCTCCCAGTCCACTTCCAGTCTGACGCGCTCCTGTGGGAGCATGTGGTTCAGGATTCTGCGGCGGCCCACGCCGTCGCGGTTCATGTCATCGCTGCCGAGAACGGTGACCTTCGGGAAGGCGAGCGTGCCCTCAACGCCGAGGCGGGTCTGCCATTCGGCGTCGCTTATCTGTGTATCATTGACGATTCTGTCGGGATCTTTTTCTTTGGCGAAGAAGAAAGACATGTCTGCCTCCGGATCTGATAGGAATGGGGAGCCGGCCGCCCTTTATGGCAGGGGGAGCGGTTCCCGTTCTATTAAGATAAGCATGTTTTCCCTTATGACCAAGATCCTTTGAGTCTCCTGACTGCGGAACGTTGGTTTATCTGCGCGTGATTTCCCAGACAGAGACGGTGACGGGCACGGTCTTGGTGTACAGGGCATCGACGCGGCCCCTGAAGACCTTCTTTCCGGTAAAGCCTCCGGAGGCGAGGCCGTTTAAGAAGGCCTGGTACACTTCCCTGCCGGGCTCAGCCACCCAGGCCTTTCCGCCGGGGGCGAGACAATGGCTGAAGAGGCTGAGGACAGGATCGACAAAGCGGGTTTCGTACATGATGTCACCGCCCCAGATACGCTCCATGCTGCCTTCTCTCAGGGCGGGGTGGCGCCAGTCCATGGCAAGCCATACAGGTTCCGGGCTGATGCCGTTGGCCGCGGCGTTGACGCGGGCGTAATGCAGGGCGTCAAACTCGTAGTCCACGGCCGTGACGCGGGCGCCGAGAGATGTGGCAGCCAGGGCGGTGAGGCCGAGGCCGCAGCCGAGATCGAGGCAGGATCTGCCTGCGATTTCGTCCCTGCGTTCGCTGAGCCAGGAGCACAGGGCTATGCTTGAGGGCCAGAGTTCTGTCCAGTAGGGGATGTGTTCATCTGCGTCGGCCCTGCCGTCCGCGACCATTTCGTCCCACAGCGAGTCGAAATCCGACGCCCGCTTCAGTTTCCAGTCCCTGCCGGCGGCAGTGACCGTGATGTCCGGCATGTAGTGATCATATATCTGTCCCATCTGCCTCTCCTCCTTGGGGGAAAGCTCCCGGCTTTCCGTGTCCTTTCTAGATACTGTGGGGAGGCCGCGTCAACCAGCGTTCACGGGCGGACCGGAAACGGAATCAGGAAAGTCACCATTTTATGATACTGTCCCGGACGCCTGCTGCAGCAGCTCCTGCGCGTGGTACTTGACCCGGTGCCCGTAAGCATGCAAAAGACGTAGCGGAAACATGATACCTTCGCGAATGTGAGGTGTTTTTCGATATGTTCATTCCTCTTCCCCTTCTGCCGTTCGTTATTGCCCTTATCAGCGCTCTCCTCGGCATGCTTTTCCTGCCGACACTGTCCGCCGACACGCTCTTCAGGTGCACATCAGTGACCGGTATCCTCGCGGCTTCCACCTTTCTCATTCTGCCGCCGCGCGTTCTGCTTCTCTTCGACAGAAAGAAGGATTTTCCCCCGGACCAGCTTGCCAGCACCATGCACATGCAGTTTGTGTGCTGCGCCTGGTGCGCCGCTTGCATTCTCCTTTCCGTCATGACGCCCATGATTGACGCCACGGGCGCCAATGTGCACGTCCTTGTGGCGTTCTGGAACGCGTCCTGGACGGGAGCCCTGACGGCTTTCATCGTGGCCTGGCTCTATAATTCGAGGCTTTACAAGGATGCCGCAGCGGAGGCGAAGAAAGCTCAGGAAAAGCAGGAGAGCACGGCGCGGGGCGGCTCCCGGGCCTGAGACCTGTTTTTTTCTTTTTACCAGTGCCTGTCCCCCGCAGGGCAGGCCTTTTTTTTTGAGAATTCCGGACTGGAGATGCTATGTACACGCTTTTCGCGGCAATCGTTCCCGTTTTCATCATTATCCTGATCGGTATGGCCGTGGAGCGTACGAGCCTTATTCCGGAGTCCGCCGGACAGGTGCTCGGCATCTTCGTGGTTAATGTGGCCATGCCCTGCCTGCTTTTTCACGCCATGAGCCAGGTCACGGTAGAACAGCTGGCCCAGGGCGGCTGGTGGCTCGTGCAGGTCGCAGCCCAGCTCATTTTCTTCGCGGTCTTCTTTGCCATCGACCGTCTGCGCGGCTGCTCATTCGGAGCCTGCGTCATCTCGGGTATTTCCGTGGGCTTTCCCAACGCGGCCTTTGTCGGGCTTCCCGTGGTCATGAGCCTCATGCCCGGCAACAGTGAGGCTCTTACCGTGGCCGGTCTGTGCCTCGTGGCCACCAACATCAACGGCGTGCTGGCACCCGTTGCCCTCGGGGCCTGGAACAGGAAGCGCCGTGGCGAAAAAACAGAAGGATCCGCGGCAAAGCGCTTCCTTGCCGGCCTCAAATTTTTTGTGCTTGGCAACCCTGTCGCCTGTGCTACGCTTCTTGGTGTCCTTGTTGCTCTTCTGCACATTCATATCTGGGAACCTCTGGACAAGGCCATCAAGATGGTGGGTATGCTGGCCCCGGCCTGCATGCTCTTCTCTCTGGGCTTTGGCCTCAGGGCAAAATTTGTCAGAGCCCTGTCCGGCGGCATGGGTGTCCTTCTGCATTCCCTTATGATTAGTACCGTCAAGCTCGTTCTCTTCCCTGCCTTTACCTGGGCGGGGCTCGCCTTCATGGGCTATACCGGCGTGTGGCTCGCCGTGCCGGTCATCATCGCGAGTACGGGCTGCGCTGTTGTCTGCTCTGTCTTCGGTGAGGTGTACGGAGCTTCCCCTGAGGAAAGCGCCATGACGGTGGCCATCACCAATATCGTGAGCTTCTTCAGCCTGCTCACCGCCATCTGGCTTCTGCAGCAGGGCGTGACGTTTTAAGAGACTTTCGGGCCGTTGTTTGACGCCTCGTCTCACCGGCCGTACAAAAAGAGAAATCTGCAGACTTTTTCGGGAGCGTTCACGTGCTTCTTCCCATTTCCCTGATTTTTGCGGGCATCCTCCTTGGGATCCTGCTCCGCAGGACAGCCATACCCGGGATCGCGGGGCGCATCTTCACGCCCGTGGTGGTGCTTCTGCTCTTTGCCATGGGCTGCGCCATTGGCCGCAACAGGACGGTTATGGATAACCTGCCGCGCCTCGGCCTGGACGCTTTTATCCTGGCCACGGCTTCGGTAGCGGGATCGGTCATCGCCGTTCTTCTCATTTCCCGGTATCTGCCCCGGCCCGGCCGCGGCAGGGAGACGCGCAGATGAAGGAAAGTCTTCTCATCGTGGCCTTTTTCGCGGCTGGCATTCTCTGCGGCCGCTTTGATCTGGCTCCGGACTTCGCGTCGTCCGATTTTACCAGCATGGCGCTCCTCTGCCTCCTCATGGTGTGCGTGGGGATATCTATAGGGAGCAACGGCCGTCTCAGGGAAATCCTGCGCTCTCTCTCCCCCCGTGTGCTGCTTTTCCCCCTGGCTACGGGCCTCGGCACATATGCGGCTTCCGCTGCCTGCTGCCTCTTCCTGGGCTACTCGGTATGGCAGTGCCTGGCCGTGGGCGCGGGGCTCGGCTATTATTCGCTGTCCTCGGTCCTCATCAGCCAGGCGGGCTTCATCGACATCGGCACTATCGCGCTCATCAGCAACCTCATCCGCGAGGCGTACGCGCTGCTTCTCTCTCCTCTTGTGGCCCGTTTTTCACCCTTCGCCGCCATCAGCATAGGCGGCTGCACTACCATGGACACGACCCTGCCCGTCATGGTCTCCGCCCTGGGATCGGACTGGGCCTTCACCAGCATCGTGCACGCCATCGTTCTGGATTTCACCGTGCCCTTCGCCGTCATTTTTTTCTGTTCCCTGTTTTAGATCTGGCCTTCGCGCCATGAGGGTGAAACCATGAAAATCTGTGCCATCAACGGCAGCCCCCGCAAAAGGGGCAACACGGCCCGTCTTCTTTCCTGGGCCCTGGACGGCGTGAAAAACGCCAGGGAAGACGCCGAAACCGAACTCATCAACCTCTATGACCTCAGCTTCACGGGCTGCCGCAGCTGTTTTTCCTGCAAGCGCGTGAACGGCCCCTCCTACGGCCGCTGCGCCGTGAAGGATGACCTCGCTCCCGTGCTCGGAAAGCTTGCTGACGCGGATGGAGTCATCCTGGGCTCACCCGTCTACTTCATGGGGCTGAGCGGCATGATGCGCTGCTTCCTGGAGCGCTGGCTCTATCCCTATCTCGTGTATGACGCTGCCCGGAGTTCCATTGCCCCGAAGCGCATGGCCACGTCCATGTTTTACACCATGAACGTGACGGAGGAGCAGGCTGGGGCAGCGGGACTGCCCGCTCTTCTGCGTCCCATGGAAAATTTCGTCGAACGCATTTTCACGCGGCCGTACGTGCTCTGGTGCTATGATACCCTGCAGTTCAGGGATTATTCCGACTACGTGGCTCCGGTCTTTGACGAGGCCCACAAGCAGCAGCACAGGGAAGAATGCTTCCCCATGGATCTCAAGGAAGCCTTTGAAGTCGGCCACCATATGGCTCTCGGCGAACTCAGGGAATTTGACGAGCACGCGCGGGAACATCACCATCACGACCACGACCATGAGCACCATCATGACCATGATCATGAGCACGCGCACGGGCACGATCACCACTAGCCCGCGGCGGTCTGCCGGCCGGCTGTTTTCATAAAAAAAGAGGCACCCGTCCCGGACGGGTGCCTCTTCTATACTGGTGAAGCGGGCTGCCTAGTCGTGCAGCTGATAGGGCACGGGCGTGCCGGGCTCGAGCTCGAGAGCCTTTCTGTAGGCGGCGAGGCCCTGCTCGAGGAAGTCGCGGGAGCCGCAGAAACCGCCCCTGTCGATGATGCAGCGGTTGAGGGCGTACATGCCGGCTACGACGTCGGCCCAGTCGACCCAGCCCATGTGGCCCACGCGGACGATGCGGCCCTTGAGCTGATCCTGGCCGCCGGCCATATAGACGCCGTACTTGTCGGCGCAGTCCTTGACGATCTTCGTGCCGTCAAGACCGTCGGGGAGCAGGATGGAGGTGACGCCCCAGGCGAAGTTGTCCTTTGCCAGAAGTTCGAGGCCGAGCGCTTTGGCGCTGTGGCGGCAGAGCATGGTCAGGGCCCACTGCTTGCGGTAGATGGCGTCGAGGCCGTTCTCGAAGATCATGGAGAGGCTTTCCTCGAGGCCGCAGATGAGGTTCACGGGCGTGGTGAAGTGGGTTTCGCCCTTGGCGAGCTTCTTGCGCTCAGCGGGAAGGTCGAAATAGAAGCAGCCGGGCTCGATGTCCTCGCAGCGCTTCCAGGCGCGCTCCGAGAGGGCGATGAAGGCCAGTCCGGGGGGAACCATGAGGCCTTTCTGGGAGCCGGTGAGCAGGCAGTCGATGCCCCACTTGTCCATGGGGCAGGGGGAGAGGCCCACGCCGGAGATGCCATCCACAATGAGAAGCACATCCGTGGCACGGGTCACGGCGGCGACGCTTTCGATGGGATGCAGGACACCGGTGGAGGTTTCGGACATCTGGATGAGGACGCCTTTGGCCTCAGGGGTCTTCCGGATGGTCTCCTCGATTTCCCTGGCGCTGACGGCTTCGCCCCAGTTCTTCACGATTTCCACGACCTTCAGGCCATGGCTTTTGGCGATCTGGCCCCAGCGTTCGCCGAATTTGCCGGCGTTAACGGTAATGACGGTTTCGCCGGGTTTGAAGAGGCTGTACACGGCTGCCGTCATGGCGCCGCTGCCGGAGCAGGCCAGAGGCATGACGGGTTCGGTGGTGCCAAAGAGGAGTTTCAGCTTTTCTTCCACATTGTTCATGATCCTGTGGAAGTCAGACTTGCGGTGATGGATCATGTCCCTGGCGAGAGCGAGGCGGACTCGTTCGGGAAGCGGCGTAGGACCGGGGGTGAGAAGACGCATTTTGTTGAACATGTGGGTAAATCCTTTGGAGTCTGTGCATGGCCCGCGGCTGGCGGGCCAGAGATCCGTGTATGTCTGCCGGCGGCCCGGAAGGGGTGCCCGGCACGCTGTATCCGGGAAAAGAACGGGGAAAAGATACGAGTTTTTCCCGGGCAAGGCAACGAACGCCGGGGCCTGCCGGTTAGCGGGAGAACTTGTCCACGTAGCCGGAAATGAAGAGAATGACGATGATGACAGGCAGGATCCAGCGCAGGTAGACCCTGAGCAGGCCGTGCAGCCTGATGCCCGTGCCGGCGTTGGCTTCCTTCGCGAAATTGTCCCAGCCCCAGCCGCTGTGCAGGGAGCAGAAGAGAACGATGAGCAGGGATCCCAGGGGGAGGAGGTTATTGCTCATGATGAAGTCCTCGAGATCCAGCACGCAGGAGCCCGGTCCGAAGGGCGTAAAGCCTGAGAGGACGTTGAAGCCGAGGGCACAGGGCAGGGAGAGGAGCCAGAGCAGGATGGCGTTGACCACAACGGCGCGGCGGCGGTGCATGCCGTACCTGTCTATGAAGTAGCTCACCATGTTCTCAAACACGGCGATGACCGTGGTCAGGGCCGCGAAGCTCATAAAGACGAAGAACAGCGTGCCCCAGAGCCTCCCGTTCTCCATGGAGGCGAAGATGTTGGGCAGGGCCACGAAGACGAGACCCGGGCCCTGAGAGGGATGCACGCCGAAGGTGAAGCAGGTCGGGAAGATGATGAGGCCCGCGATGAGGGCCACGAGAAAGTCCATGCCCGTGATGAAACAGACTTCGCCGGGGAGAGAGTGCTCTTTGCTGATGTAACTTCCGAAAATGCACATGGAGCCCACGCCCACGGACAGGGTGAAGAAGGCCTGGTTCAGGGCCGCACTGGCGATGGGGAAGAACCCGATGCTTCTGAATTTCTCAAGATCAGGTTTAAGGTAGAAGGAGAGGCCCTCCGGAGCTCCGGGCAGCGTCATGGAGTGCACGGCCAGGATGACCAGGATGATGAAGAGGCCGGCCATCATGAATTTGACAATGCGCTCGACGCCGTTCTGGAGCCCGAGGAAACAGACCGCCGCGCCGCAGAGCACGGAGAGCGACATGCCGAGCGTCATCTGGCCGGCGCTGCCCGTAAAGGAACCGAAGAACTTTCCCACGGCGTCAGGCGGAAGGCCCTCGAACGTTCCCGTGAACATGTACCATGTATAAAGGACGATCCAGCCGCAGATGGTCGTGTAGAACATGAGCAGGGTGTAAATGCCGACGATGTTGAGCCAGCCGAACTTATGCCATTTCGTGCCCCTGGGCTCCAGGCGGCCCAGGGCCATGCCGAGATTAAGGCGCGAGGCGCGGCCGATGGCGAACTCACAGATCATGACCGGCATGACCATGAGCTGACAGACGATAAAGAGCAGGAGAAAGCAGGCCCCTCCGTACTCTCCGGTAATAAAGGGGAAGCGCCAGACGTTGCCGAGTCCTATGGCGCATCCGGCAGAGATGAGCAGGAAGCCGAGACGGCTTGCCAGCTGTTCGCGTTTTGCGGGTTTTTCCATGTATCCTCCCAGAGTAACCAGAAAATAATCCGGAAACATATCGCACAGACCGCTCCTCTTGCAAATCACCCGAGTTTTCGCGGGAATGCCCTGAACCCGCAAAAAGCGGCCCCGGCGGGGCTAGCGCGCGCGGGCAAACGTAGTTATCTCTGTTTTCGGATGCTTCCCCCGGCCCTCCGGGACTCAGGGCGGCACCGCTACATGTTTTTGCTGGAGAATGAGCCATGTCGGATTTACGTGACGGTTCGGATCGCAATGTTCTTTACTGGAAAGCCCTCAGGGACACACTGGGCAGGATGCGCCAGGCTGAAGGAGAAGCCCCCGCGTCTCCCGGCGCGGGCGCCCTGCCTCCGGACGACGGGGGAAGGGAGGAGGGACTTAAGGAACTGCGCTCCCTCCGCGTGAGGCTTGAAGAAGCGCTTGAAGAGCAGACCTCCCTCATGGAGAGGCTTGACAGCATGCCTTCCGACGGCGTTCTCCTGGATGGCCTTGTCCAGGCCACGCACTACATGCTGGAAAGACAGACAGAGGCGAACGAAGGCCTCGGTAAATATCTCGGAGAGCTTGAGAGTCTGCGCGGGAGCGCCGCTCCCCAGGCCCCGGCCGGAGCCGCTGACGGCGCCGGAACCTGCCAGAACGGGGAGGCCCGGGTTTCAGGTGCGGCAGAAGATAGCACTGCCGCCGGATCCGCCGCGGAAGCGGAACCCGAATCCGGACCGCAGGGACAGTCCGGCCCTTCATGGCGCGCAGCCGCCGGGGACATCGTGGCGGGCCGCTACGACGCGGATCGTGACAAACTTCTTGATGTGCTCGAAGCCGCCATAGCCGGAGCCGACAGGGAGAACGTCCCCGACGCGGAGCGCGGTCCCCTGAAGGCTGCCCAGGAACATTTCACGGATCTTCTGGCCCGTGTTTCTTCTGACACGGGCACGGAGAAGAGCCAGCCTCTCCGGGAAGCCGCTGAATCTGAAGCCCCGGCCGCATCTGAGGCTTCTGATGCCCGTGAGACCGGCGAGAACGCCCCCGCTCAGGAGGCTCCCGGTGCGGAGCGCGCGGAGGATGCTCCGAAGCGCATCCCGGTGACGCGCGGTGACGGCGGCGAGCAGGCTGTGCCCCTGAGGCGTGTCAGCGCCCATGACGAACCCGGTACGGCCAGTCTGCCTGACTGGATGGCGGATATCGTCGGCATCGCGGCCGGCCGCTTTGACACGGGCAGCAGCCTCGCTGACGTGCAGACCCAGAGCGAGCTTCTGCGCCGCGCCATTGACCGGGCCCGCCAGGAAGGGCGCGAACAGGATTTCAGGCCGTGGTTCGATCAGGCCTCAGCACACATCAACTCCCTTCTCAGAGGCGCTGCCGCCGTGGAAGGCCCGGGCCGCGGGGACAGGGACGAGCCCGAATACATGCGCCTCGTGGACCGCGTCAACGACGGAAGCTACGACAACAGGGTGGAGGACATTTTCCCCATCATTAACGTTGCCCTGCAGGAAGCCCGCCGCCAGGGCAGGGACGGAGAGTACCGCTCCCGTATCCAGCAGGCGGCCGACAGGCTCTCGAAGCTTCTCGGCGGTTTCGGATCAGAGGCCGGAAGCAGGCCGCAGTCCGGAGAAGGAACCCCGGAACCGGAAAAAACGGAACCCGTGCAGGAATCCGCCGCGCAGGCCGGGGAAAGCGCAGATGCCGGCCGAGAGGACGCCGGGGAAGAGGAGCTTCCTCCCTACATGCAGGAAGTGAAAAAGGTGCTGGACGGTTTTTACGATGAGGATCCTGCCGAGGCCCAGTCCATCGTGCGTTCCGCGGCCATGTCCGCGGCTGAGGATGGGCGGTCGGAGGAGTTCGAGGACATGCTCGGCGCCGCGTCTGATCGTGTGGACACGCTTCTCGGCGGCCGCGACGAGCGTCAGCCCGCCTCCGAAGGGGAGCTCCCTCCGTACATGCAGGCCGTGCAGGGCGTCCTTGAGGGCGCCTATGACAGTGACCCCCGCGCCATGCTGGCCATCGTGCGCAGGGCGGCCCAGCTCGCCGAGCAGGAAGGACGCCTTGAGGAATACGGCGACATGATCAGCGCGGCCTCCGCCAGGGTCACAGGCATCATGCGCCAGGGACAGGCGGATGGCGCAGAAAATCCCGTGGACGTCACTGACGACGACGGGCGCGCCCTGCCTTCCTACATGGAGGCCGTCCAGGACGTTCTCAGGGGCAGGTACGACAATGACCCCGGCGCCGTGCTGGTCATCGTGCGCCGCGCTGCGGAACAGGCGGCCCGCGAGGGGCGTCAGGAAGAATTCGCCGATATGCTGCAGGCCGCCTCGGACCGCTTCGCCATGCTCATGCACAGATCCGGCCCGGGCCGGAGGGATTTCGGACAGCCGGACTGGCTTACGGCGCTCCAGGACGTGGTCCGCGGCGCCTACGACGATGATCCCTCGCGCATGGAAAGCCTGGTGCGCTGGGCCGCGGACAGGGCAGAGGAAGAGGGCCAGATGGGGCGCGTCAGAGGCCTCATCGAAGAGGCCGCGCGCCGTGTCAGGGCCGTGTCGCGCCGGAACGGATCTTTCTGGGATGCTTTTTAGGCCTGCTGCGGGGAGGTCCCCGGAGTGAATCTGAAAATTCCGCTGTCTGCTGCATGATAGCGTACGGTTCATACAAAAACAGAATCGCCGCCTCCCTGTGAGGGGAGACGGCGATTTTTGTGTCTGTTCAGTGTGTCAGACCGCGTTTAGGCCCAGACCACGAGATGGCTGTCGAGGTAGCTCGGCAGGTCCGGCGTGATGGGGATGACGCGCACGCCGTAGGCGTGGACGCCGTTGTGGCGGGTCTGGTAGTTGCAGGAGTAGACGAGGCTCTTGTCGCTGGTCGTCCTCTCGAAGCTCAGCGGAACGATGTCCGGGGTGCCGATGAAGTCGGTGCCGTCAAAGGGACCGACCACGAGCTGCACGAGGATCTCGTCGCGCTGCATTTCGCCCTGTTCGAGGCTCAGGGTCACGTGGATGTCCTGGCCCCTGGAGCAGGTGTCGCCTTCCATGCCGTCCACGCGCAGGAGGCCGGTCCTGAGGGTGCTGAAGCGCTGGCTGATGTTTTCCTTCCACTTCACAAGGCGCTTCACGGACTCGAACTCGTCGGCCTCAATGGCCTTGTAGCGCAGGGCCGCGGGCTCGTAGGACATCTCGAGGTAATCGTGCACCATGCGGTGTGAGCTGTAGACGGGGATGAGGGAGCGCATGGACTCCTTGATCATCCGGATCCAGCGCACTGGGATGCCGTCCTGGTTGCGGTAGCTGTAAAGCGGGATGACCTGCTCCTCGAGGAGCGTGTAGAGAGCCTCGGCGTCGGAGTAGTCGTTCTGCGTGTCGTTGTGCTGCACACGGGTGACAACGGGGCCGATAGTCCAGCCGTTGCCGCCGTTGTAGCCTTCGCACCACCAGCCGTCGGAGATGCTCAGGTTGAGCACGCCGTTGACCGAGGCCTTCTGGCCGCTGGTGCCGGAGGCTTCATAAGGCCTGCGCGGCGTGTTCAGCCAGACATCGCAGCCCTGCACCATCAGGCGGGAGATAGCCAGCGAGTAGTCCTCGAGGAAGAAGATGCGGCCGAGGAAGCGCTTCTCCGTGCAGTGGTGGATGATCTCCTGCATGATGTCGATGCCCTGGCTGTCCGCGGGATGGGCTTTGCCCGAGAAGAGCAGGGCCACGGGACGATCCGAGGAATTCAGGATGCGGTCGAGGCGGTCAATGTCGGCGAAGAGCAGGTTGGCGCGCTTATAGGGCGCGAAGCGCCTGCCGAAGCCGATGAGCAGGGTGTCAGGAGAGAGCTTCGAGATGGCCGTTTTGCTGTCCTCGCGGCTCACGCCGAGCTTCTTGTAGAACTCGGGAAGCCTGTTGCGCAGGACGTCGAGCAGATTGGCCTTCATGGACTGCCGGGCGCGCCAGATGACCTTGTCCGGGATGGAGGAGAACTTGTACCAGCCCGTGGCGCGGCTTGACAGATCGACCCAGCCCTTGCCGAGCGTGCTCGTCAGCAGGAAGTTGATTTCGGGGCTGGCGTAGGAGGGCATGTGCACGCCGTTGGTGATATGCCCGATGGGCACTTCGGCTATAGGCATGCCGCGCCAGAGGTTGTGCCACATGTGCCGCGAGACATCGCCGTGCAGGCGGCTCACGCCATTGGCCCGGCTCGAGTAGCGCAGGGCCAGGATGGTCATCTCGAAGGAATCGCTGCCCGTGCCGGTCATGCGGCCGATATTGAGAAAGTCGCCCATGCTCAGGCCGATGTTGTTGGCGTAGCCCGAGAAGTACTTCATCATGAGCTCGTTGCGGAAGCGCTCGTTGCCGGCGTCAACGGGCGTATGCGTGGTGAACACGCAGCTCGAGCGGACGATTTCGCCAGCTTCCTCGAAGCTCAGGTGGTAACCGTTCATGAGATTGCGGATGCGCTCGAGGATGAGGAAGGCGGAGTGCCCTTCATTCATGTGGTAGACGGAAGGCGTGATGCCGAGTTCGTTCAGGAGCATGACGCCGCCCATGCCGAGGAGGATTTCCTGGCGGATGCGGAAGTCCCTGTCCGCCACGTACAGGCTGTCCGTGATTTTACGGTCATCGGGGGTATTTTTGGGCAGATTGGTGTCCATGAGGTAGAGCTGGATGGTGCCCACGCGCACAAGCCAGACCCTGGCGAAGAGCCTGCGCTCAGGGAGCTGCAGGCTGACCTCAAGAGGATCGCCTGTGCTGTCCCTGACGAGCTCCATGGGAAGCTCGGTGACATCGTTCTCCGGGTAGATGGCGATTTGCCGGCCGTTCTTGTCGATCTGCTGTTTAAAGTAGCCGTAGCGGTAGAAGAGGCCGATGGCCACCAGCGGGATATTGAGATCGCTGGAGCTCTTCAGATGGTCGCCGGAGAGCACGCCGAGACCGCCGGAATAGATGGGCAGGGACTCGTGCAGGCCGTATTCCGTGGAGAAGTAGGCGACGGGCGTCTCGGGCGTGACCGCGCCCTCCGAGTGCACGGGACGGGACATGTACTCATCGAAATCCCTGAGCGTGTCCTCATAGAGGGAAAGGTAGGCGGAGTCGGAGACGAGATCCGAGATGGTTTCGTCCGTGGCTTCCTCAAGGCAGGAGAGCGGGTTGTGTCCGGAGCTTTCCCAGATCTGGGGATTGAGGCGTATGAAGAGCGGCCAGCACGAGGGATGCCAGCACCACCAGAGGTTGTTGGCGAGTTCGCGCAGGCGTCCGAGCGCGCGCGGGAGCCTCGTCAGGGACGTGAAGCTGTGCAGGAGGGGCGTCAGCGATGAGACGTCGAGGAAGATGTGCGTTGAGTGGTCGGAGACGGCCTCGCGCAGTTCCGCGCCGTGTTCCAGTGCCTTGCCGAGAGCGAGATCGTAGGCCCTGATGTAGTAGGGGAAGAACGAGGACCAGTCACACTTCGTGGCTGTCGCCCTGGCCGCTGTCCTGAGCTTCGCGAGGGTTTCGTCCGGCATGGCGACGAAGTCCGAGATCATCTTTTCGAGGCTTTTCACGCAGGCGTCACCCTGATGACGGCGCTGCAGGACGGAAACGCCGAGCTCGGAGCTTTCCTTGTTCAGGGAACGGGCCCAGAGGCCGAAGCCGGCCAGATCCGAGGTGATGGTGGGAACGCTGCTGGCCACGCTTTCCTCAGGGGTGTAGCCCCAGGGCTCGTACCAGGACGGGAAGACGCCAAGATCGCAGGCTGCCAGGACCTCGGCGTAGCGCATGTTGAAGAAGCCGTCGCGTCCGTCCAGGAGAGCGGGATCGAAGATCACGGAGACGTGATCCTTTTCCGTGTTGTTGAGGCCGTAGGTGTGGCAGGCCGTAAGGATGGGATCGTTATTGATGTTGTGGACGTGATGCGAGCAGATCCACTGGCTGCCGTCCCCCGGCATCTTCGCGGGATCGCCGGACACGGCGTCCTGATTCACGCCGGAATGGCCGCCCATGACGCAGCAGAGGGCCAGAATGTAGCTCTGGGAATCAGCCAGATCCTGGTTCACCCTGCCGAGGGCCTGCAGGAAGACGTCGATGCCTTTGTTATGGAACTCGTAGCGTCCGGAAATGATGACGATGCGCGTCTGTTCGGGGAGTTTTCTGCGCAGAAGCCTCTCGGCGCAGCTTATGACAGCGGCGCGGTAGGCCTGGGGACGGGTGCGCTCCTTCGAGAAATCGGGGATGACGCGCAGGTCGAGGCCGTTCGGGGTGACGATGTCGGGCTTCCGGCCGAGAACGACGCTGGCTTCTTCGGCCGTTATGTCGCTCACCGTGGTGAAGCAGTCAGCTTCCCTGGCCGAGGCTGTTTCCATGGAACACTTGGCCGTAATGCCGAGAGAAGCCGCTTCCCTGCGGGGATCGAATTTGGTGGCCAGCATGGAATAGAGGTCGCGGCCGTTGCCGGAGAGGGAGCGGCCGAGCATGGTGGCGTGCGTTGTAAAGACCGTACCCACGGGCGGGCAGTGGCGCTTGAGGTAGAGGAGTCCGGCGCCGCACATCCATTCGTGGAACTGGGCTATGGCCGGGCAGCCTATGGGCTCGAGCATGTGCTGGTAGATGGTCGCGATGACCTCGCCGCAGGCCGTGGCGAACATGACCGGCTCGATGTAGTCCCAGCCGCCGGACATGGAGTCGACCTGGTATTCCTTCCAGTATTCGTAGAGGAGCTGGTTCTGGTCGTAGCGGTTGCGGAAATTGACCAGGATGACCTTGGGCTTGCCGGGGATATTCCAGTGTCCGAGGCGGCATTTCAGGTTGTGCGCCTTGAGGATTTTGCCGACGGTTTCGATGACGGGGTCGCTGTCTTCCTCGAAATCAGGGTTGTTGCCCAGATCCGGTCCGAGAAGCCAGTAATTCTCCCCGAAGTTTTCGATGGCCTGAAGGGCTTTGCTGCTGACGACGGCGTAGATGCCGCCTACTTTATTGCAGACTTCCCAAGAGGTCTCAAACAGCGTGATATTGCCATAATCCATCAAGAGCCTCCTAAAAGCATGAAGAGCTGTGAAAAATGGTTCGCGTCAGTCCTTTTCCGTCCGCACTGAGGGGAAGAGGCGCTGCGGGAGGGAACGGGATCGTTGTTTTCTCTCTGGAGAATGAAATCTAAGTTCCATTTTGGCAAGAAGGAAATGACGGTCTGGCGCGGTCTGCAGGAAGCAGTCCCGCGGAAAGAGGCTGGGGGCCGGAAAGGGGGGCTGAGAGAAACAGAACAGGAGGGAACTCCGGCCAAAGCTCTTTCCTTTCGTACCCCCGCGCGTACCGTCAGGTGCGCGGCGGTTTCCTGATTTTTACGAACCTGCAGGGAACAGCCGGGCACTGTTTTCTCCCCGGATCGGGCGTCATTGTATCAGGCGGCAGCGATGCCGCCGTGTCCTGCAGTCCTCTGGTGCGCGTCCGTAATTTTCCCGCCTGCAGGGCAGGTCCTGGATTTTCACTCTCCGGAACGCGGCCATGCCGGGCGTACGGAAACGGGCCGGCGCCAGGAAGGCAGCCGGCCCGGGAAAAGAGGGGGGGATTATACTGTGACGCCGAGGCGCTGCTTTACGGTCTGCTCGAGATCGGCCAGCACGTTCATGTAGAAGATGTAGGCGTCGTAGGGGGAGTCGTATGGAGAGAAGTACTTGTGCACGTCGCCGTCCGAGAAGAACTTGGTGCACATATAGTAGAAGTGGTCCGAGGTGGTGAGCCGGCGCCAGGTGCGGATAAGCCCCTCGTCGCCGGTCCGCTTCACGTTATTCTCGAGCGCCGCGACAGCCCCGAGGGCGTCGTCCTGCAGATCGTTGCCGCGCCAGGCCGAAAGATCGCGCTCGGCGTCGGCCCAGGAGATGAAGCGGGGGATATCGAGCCTCGCCATGGGCGAGCAGTGATCAGCCACTTCGGTCGGTGTGGCGAAGGAGAAGTCCTTGTTCTTCAGAACCATGCCGGGCAGGGCTTCCATGAAGTCGAAGATGCCGGTGGCCTCCCACTGGTGCTCACCGAAGGTCTCGTAGTCCATGAAGAGATTGATGGTCTCGCCCTGTCCGTTGAGGGAGAAGAGCCAGCTCGTGTACTTCTCGGCGCTGAGCGGATATTCCTCCCACGCGCGGTTGGAGAAGCGGAAGGCGATGTCGTCGGAAAGCCGGTAGTTCTTGAGGAGCAGGCGTATACGGCGGCAGGTGCTCGGCTGATAGACGAAATTGGGGCTGCGCCAGTTGATGACCTGATCCGCGCCCTCCGTGAGGATGGCCCTGAAGCCCTTTTCCTCGGCGACATTCGCGATATCGTTGTTGTAGATGAGCTCCGTGTTGCGGAAGGCCGTGGGCGTGACGTTGAAGTATTTCTTCACGAGGCGGTCGTGCTCATCGATCTGGGCCCTGAACTCGTCCATGGAGAAGAGGAAGGCCAGGGTATGGGCGTAGGTCTCGGAAAGCACTTCCACGCAGCCCGTGTCCACGAGCTTCTGGAAGCTCTCGAGCACGTCGGGCGCGAACTGCACCATCTGATCGATGAAGACGCCGGAGAAGGAGAAGCACACCTTGAAGGCGCCGTCATGCCTCTTTATCTGGCGGTAGAGAAGGTCGTTCATGGGCAGGTAGCACTTCTGGGCCACCTTGCGCATGATGGAACGGTTCGCCTCGTCATCCTCGTAAATATGGTTGTGACCAATGTCGAAGAAGGAATAATGACGCAGACGGTACGGCTGATGGACCTGGAAATAAAAGCAAACGGAAGGCATGTCAGTTTCCTCTCTTCACAAGGTCGGCGTATATCTGTTCAAGTTTGACGGCCGCATTTTCCCAGCGGATGTGCTTGAGTTCCTCCGCGCAGTTTTTCGCGATGAAGCGGCCGAGGGCCGGATAGGCGAGGACAGCGCAGATGCGGTCTGCCATTTTTCTCACGTCCCAGAAGTCGACCTTGAGGGCGTTGTGGATGACTTCGGAGACGCCGGACTGTTTGCTCATGAGCACGGGAACATCATACACCATCGCTTCGAGGGGCGCTATGCCAAAAGGCTCGGAAACGCTGGGCATGACGTAGAGGTCGCTCGACGCGTACATGCGATCCACCTCGTCGTGCTTCAGAAAGCCCGTGAACGTGAATCTGTGGCCCATGCGGTAGTGGGCCACGCGGGCCACGATGGAGCGCAGCATGTCACCTGAGCCGGCGACAACGAAGCGCACGTCGGGCATGACGTTGAGCACGAGACGCGCGGCTTCCACGAAGTAGTCCGGCCCCTTCTGAAAGGTTACGCGTCCCATGAAGAGGACCTGCCTGGCTTTGCTGCCGCGGTCCGCGTTGTGGTAGATGTGGCCCGCCTCGCGGCGGGACACGGCGTTGTGCACTACGGAAATCTTGCTCTCCGGAATTTTGTACACGCGCATGACGAGATTCTTGGTGAAGTGGCTGACGCACACGACCCTGTCGGCCGCGGTCATCCCCTCCCACTCGATGTGGGAGACCACGGGGTTCATGTGCTCGCCGCTGCGGTCGGCTTCGGTGGCGTGTACATGCACCACGAGCGGTTTGCCGCTGACGCGCTTGGCCATGATGCCGGCGGGATAGGTCATCCAGTCGTGGCAGTGGATAACATCGAAGTTCTCCCTCCTGGCGAGCACCTGGGCCGCGAGGCTGTAGCGGTAGACCTCGCTCAGCAGATCCTTCCCGTAGCCGCCGTGCAGGGTCAGGGTTACGTCCGGAGCTCCGGGCCACGTGACGGTCTTCTCCTCTGTCGTGGTCTTCTGCCCGCGCTCAAGCTCTTCGCGCGTCTTCGCGTACGTCTGCGGAGTGATGTAAGGCGTGAGGCTGGAATCGAGGTACTCGAGCTTCAGGTTCTTTTTGAAGAAGGTCCTCGTGTCCGTGAAGATTTCCTTTTCGGATCCGCCCCCGCCGCCAGGAACCACGATGCCCGAGGCCGAACGCATGGAGAGGCCGCCCGGTTCGTCAGCTCCTTCACCGGAAAGCAGTTTGGGGACGACGAAAATGACCTGGGTGCCTCTGCCGGTGAGGGCTCTGACCATTCCCTCGCAGGCGGATCCGAGACCGCCGCTGATGTATGGCGGGAATTCCCACCCGAACATGAGCACTCGCATTAGTCATTCCTCCATTTCAGGTGCTTCTCCCAGCGTTCATACGCTTTCGGATCGGCCGCGCGGGCGAGGAGCAGGGCGCGGTAGACCTCGGCCTCACTCCAGGCTTTGGCGATGCTGCCGTGCGGCGCCCAGGGCTCGGTGCCGGAGAAGATTTCCGAGATATGGCCAAGACAGGATTCCGAGAGATGTCTTGTGAAAAGCGGCGAGATGGTATTCAGGAAATCCGTCACAACCCCGGTCATGACGGTCCTTTTCCCGGCGCTCACGGCTTCGGTGGTTTTGAAGAGAGCATCAGCGTAAACGCCGAGGAGCCATGGCCAGACCGTGCCCTGATGGTAGCTTCTGCCGCGCTCCGCGGGGCTTCCCGCGTAGTCCGGGCAGAAGGCCGGATCATCGGGAGAGAGCGTGCGCAGGCCGAAGGGCGTGAGGAGCTTTTCCCTCGCAATTTTCACGACCCCCTCCGCCTTCTCCGGCTCGAGAACCGGGAAGGGCAGGGCCGCCGCGAACAGCTGGTTGGGACGCACGGAATTGTCCGGGCCGCCGTCCTCCTCACTGCGCCATACGTCGCGCAGGGAGCCGTCCGGAAGCAGGAAGCGTTTCCTGAAGACCGTCCGCATGGCGGCAAGTTCCTTCGCGCTGCAGGGATCGGGATCCTTTCTCTGCAGGGCGATGTGGTGCGCCAGGGCCAGGGTATTGTACCACAGTGCCTCGATTTCCACGGGATGGCCGTTGCGCGGCGTGACCGGCCTGCCGTTAATCTGCACGTTCATCCAGGTGAGCTGGGTGTTCGGCGTTCCCACGTCCAGGAAGCCGCTTTCGTCCGCGGAGACGAAGAGAATGTGCCCCTTTCTGTAGGCGCCGATGATGCCGTAGAGGGCCGGGGCCGCGAAACCGAGAACTTCCTTCCTGAGGGCTGCCTCGCCGCGGTGCTTCGATATGGCGGAGAGGAGGGACTGCACGGCCCAGGCGTACCACAGGGAGGAATCAATGCAGTCATACCCCGACGGCGCGCCGTCAACGGTGAACGTGTTGGGAATGAGGCCGTCGCTGATACTCGCCGTGATGCGCTTCAGCACGGCCATGCCCTCTTCGAGGCGCCCTCCGAGAAAAGCGCAGCCCGGCAGGGAAATGAGCGCGTCACGGGACCACGAGCCGAACCAGTGGTAGCCCGCGAGAATGGCGTCCTGACCGCGCGTATCCTTGATGAGGAAGACGCCGCACTGGGCCTCCAGAAAGTCCGCGAGAGAGGCGGTATCGGCCCGCCCCCTGAGATGCTCCTTTTCTTCCTTCTTCCAGATCTCGCGCAGGGGCACCGTTTTTTTCGTGCCGCGCGGCGGGAGAATTTCCTCCGTTGAGGCGGAGAGGATCACGTCCCTTCCGGGCGTCAGCGTGATTTCGAAGAGGCCGGGAGAGAAGAGATCTTCCTGGTAGTCGAAGCCGCGCTCCTGGTCGAAGGGATACTCCACATTGTAGATCCAGTCGGGGGAGGGCAGGAAGTCGAAGGTGCCGGAGCACTGCATGAAGAAAGGCGGGAGGCTGTTGTAGGGCTGAATCTTGAATCCCTGCCATACGGGATAGGTCTTGACCTGCAGATCCATATTGGCGTGGGTCAGATCGTGATAGCCGCGGAAAGCCAGAAGCGGGGCGGCCTCAAGGGTGCATTTCAGGGCGGGGGCACTGCTGTCGGTTTTCTTCAGGCTGTAGCGGATGAGAACGGTGTGCCTGTCCCTTACCAGCATGAGAGAGCGCGTGAGGCGGAACCCAGGGCCCTCGAAGACAAAAGTCGGGTACGGTGAAGCCGAAAAGGTTTTCAGACTGCCGGAAGGATCCGGATAGATGGCGTTGGGGTGTTTGCGGCTGGAGAGCGGTATCCTGCCGTTTTCCGTGACGAGCCAGTCTTCCATGCCGGAAAGAAGGACATGGCGGCCTATGTGATCGAGATTTGCGACAAGGAGACCGTGGTAGCGCCGGCTGTTGCAGCCGGTGATCGTGCCTGAAGCGTAGTCGCCTGTGCCGTTACATTCCAGCCATTCGGTGCGGAGGGAACGGTCTGAATTCTGAAGTTCTGGAGTCTGACAGCTGAACATGAGAAAAACCTCCGGGCAATTCAGCACGCCGATCGGACAAAGGAGCGGATATCTTCGTGGGCGGATCCATATCCTGCCGTGCGTTTGTGGCAGGGCTGTGACGGAGCGAGGGAAAAGGGGGAAAACCTGTACCCGTATGGAAATGCAGAACTCGGGCTTCTACGAAATAATTCTATGAATTCGGAGGCTGTAGTCAAGCAGTGGCGCAAAATTACATGGTTTTTTCGGCAAATGACACAAAGTTGTGCCGCAAATCTTTCCCTGTGGGGAAAAAAAGAGGGAGCGCCGCGGCGCTCCCCCAGTCAGAGACTTCCTCTAAAGAAGAATAATCGTTTCGTTTTGTGTTTAGAAAACTATTCTTACTTTATTACTATCTTTTTATATCCAGTCCACAACCGCGGGTCTGCGTTCCGGAATACGGAGATACTTCACTGAGGGGTAGCCGGCCATGCACCCGGCGAAGATGTTGTGCCCCTCGGGAAGGCCGAGGTAGTCACGGATGGCGGGGGTCTTCTGCGCCGTTTCGACGACGTACCCGGCCCAGGTGGTGCCGAGTCCCAGGGTGTAGAGCATGAATTCGAGATAGGTGAGAGCCACGGCGCAGTCGGAGAAGCACAGACCGTCTGTCTCGTTCTTCGCGTGGGCGAAGATGACGCAGGGAGCGTGGCGCAGGATGACGTCCCGGCCCCTGTCAAAGGCGGCGCACTCATTCTGGAAGCCCTTCATGCCGCGCATGGCGTTGATGGTGACGGCAGCCAGCGCCTGGATCTTGGCGCGGTCATCGAGGACCACCCATCCCACTCCCTGGACATTCTTGGCTGTGGGGGCGTAGCGGGCCGTGTCCAGGGCCCTGCGGAGGAGTTCCCTCGGCACGGGCCTGTCCTCGAAGAGGCGCGTGGAGCGGCGGGATTTGGCCAGCCCGGAAAAATCGTCAGCCGTGATGGTGTTCTCCGGCACCCTGGGAAGGACGCCGGCCTCCAGACCGTCCATGCTTACGGCGCCGGCCGGGCAGATGGCGGCGCAGTGCCCGCAGCGGATGCAGGCGCATCCCGCGAGATCCCTGAAATAGGCGCGGCCGTCCTTCATCCGTATGCAGTGACAGACGCAGTCCCGCACGCAGAGACCATCTCCGAGACAGCGCGAAGCGTCAATACTGATAAATGACATGATTACCTCTTTTACTGAGTCCCGGGAAAGACGGCTGCGCACCCGGCGCTCCCCGAATGGGGATGTGCTGGGCCTCTGCTACGCGCTGGACGGCCTGCCGGGATGGAAATAATGCGATGGACTGTCAGGATAATGCGGACAGGAAGCCCTTCTTCTGCTGACAGGAAAGGAGGATATTCTTTGCGGGCGTTCCTGTCCGTTTTTCTGGTATGTGTGGAGGCTTCTTCCTGTGCTCCGGTCCTCAGGCTCTGTGCGCGCGCCCAGCTTCTCCGGAAGCGGGTGCCACCCTGGCACCGGCGTCAGGCGCGACGGGCGCGTAAAGGTCATAGAGCGCCTTCTTCAGGTCCTCTTCCTTGATGCCGAGCACTTCGGAAAGCTCGCCGGCCACAAGGCTCATGGCCTGTTCCTTCAGGCGGCGTTCGCCGAAGGACAGATCCTTCCTGCGTCCTATAACCAGAAGCTCGTGGAGGACACCGGCGACAACCTTCAGATCCGGACTCTTCATCTTGTCGATGTAGTCCCTGAACCGCCGGTTCCAGTTCTGGCCGACGAAGACCGGCTTGTCTGTGCCGTTCTTCAGTGCCTCGAGTATCCGGGAGGCCTTGTCCTTGCTGACGAGACGGCGCAGTCCGACATTCTGGGCGTTCTTTACCGGAACAATCAGCGTGATATTGCTGTTCTGAATGCAGACCCTGTAAAAGTCGCAACTGGTTCCCGCCATGGACTTGCTGTCTATGCGGTTGATCTTGCCCACGCCCTGAGCGGGGTAAACCACCAGGTCGTTTACTCTGTACATTTCTATGCCCCTTCGCCTTGTGGCGGCAGTAACACAATCCTCTGTTGATGGTTTCTGCTTGGGAAAACACCGGACTGGGTACGTGTGCGGGACAGCCCATCCCACAGGCGTATTTCTGGTGCCCTCCGCAGCGGATACAGTTATCAGCCGTGCCAGAGGAGGCGTCTGCAGGGGCAGTACGGGCAGGAAAATGTTTTTCTTGAGAGGGGAGAAACCCGTTTGCGCCGGAATTTTTATCTCGGCGCAGTCTGCCTGTCTGACAATACTTAGACCTCTGGCCTGATTAATAATAACTATCCTCCTGAAGGATGTCTAGAGAAAAGGCAGAAAAACACATGGCTGACGCATCTGGCTCAGCCTGGGCCTGCAAACCTGAACAGGGAAGATTCCGTGCGCCCTGTGACGCCCTTTCCGGCATCCCCATCCCGTTATCCGCGGCTCCCGGTCTTCCCCGGCGTCAGTGAAATAATATGATGGCCCCCGGACGGAGCTTCCCCCGGCCGGCTCCTCTTTTCGTCCGGAGCCCGGCCGTCACCTGATTTTTTGATGCGTCAGCCCTGCGGAAAAACGCCTCTCTGCATACTGGCCGCGTCCTCCGGGTCTTTACGTGAAAAGCGGGAGGCGGTAGCTCTTTGCGGAACTTTTTTCTTCCGGGGAGGACGGCAAATGGAACTTCTTATGCTCGGCACCGGCCACGCCATGGTGACCCGCTGCTACAATACGTGTTTTCTGCTCAGCGGAAACGGGGAACGCCTGCTCGTGGACGCCGGCGGCGGCAACGGCATTCTCGTCCAGCTTGAAAAGGCGGGCGTCTCCGTGGATGAAATCCATACCATTTATGTGACGCACAAGCATGTGGATCACGTCATGGGCGTCATCTGGATGATCCGCACCATCTGCCAGAACATCAACAGGGGCACCTACAGGGGCACGCTTACGGTCTGCGCCCACCAGGAACTCCTTGATATCATCCGCTCCATCGTCATGATGCTGATCCGCGAAAAGGAGACGCGGCACATAGGCTCCCGCGTGCTTTTTGTGCCCGTGGCCGACGGGGAGGAGAGGGAAATCCTCGGGCATAAGACCGTTTTCTTCGACGTGCGCTCCGTCAAGGCGAAGCAGTTCGGTTTTTCCATGTTCCTCCCCTGCGGAAAATTTACCTGCCTTGGCGACGAGCCCCTGAGCCCTTCCGGGGAACCGTACGCCAGGGGAAGCGCGTGGCTCATGCACGAGGCTTTCTGCCTCGAGTCCCAGAGCGATATCTTCACGCCGCACGAAAAGCTCCATTCCACCGTGAAGGAAGCCTGTGAGAACGCGGCGCGCATGGGCGTGGAAAATCTCATTCTCTACCACACTGAAGACAGAAATCTCCCGCGCCGCAGGGAACTCTACACTGAAGAGGGCCGTGCCTTTTTCGGCGGCAGGATATACGTGCCGGACGATCTCGAAAGGATCACCATCTGCTGACAGCAGAAGCGTTTTATTCTCTTTATGCGGCGTTGCCAGAAGGGAAACTTGTGTTTATATACAGGGCGGAAGGGATTTTTCTTCCCGAGGCCGCCTGCCCGGGAGCACGGGCGACCGCGTCCGCAGGCTGGCAGTTCCGCAACGGTTCACAACTTTTCCCAGGAGGCTTTACGTCATGGCTGTAAGAGTAGCTATCAATGGTTTCGGCCGCATCGGCCGTCTCGCTTTCCGTCAGATGTTTAAAGATCCCGAATATGAGATCGTGGCCATCAACGACCTGACCAGCCCGAAGATGCTTGCGTACCTTCTCAAGTACGACAGCACCCATGGCAAGTTCCCCGGCACCGTCGAAGCCACGGAAACGTCTATCAAAGTCGATGGCAAAGAAATCACCATCTACAAGGAAAAGGACGCCGCCAATCTTCCCTGGGCCGATCTTAAAGTCGACGTGGTGCTCGAGTGCACCGGCTTCTATACGTCGAAGGAAAAGTCCATGGCCCACATCAAGGCCGGCGCCCGCAAGGTCGTTATTTCCGCTCCTGCCGGCAAGGACCTTCCGACCATCGTCTTCAACGTCAACCACAAGATCCTGAAGCCCACCGATCAGATTATCTCCGCGGCCAGCTGCACCACCAACTGCCTCGCTCCCATGGCCAAGGCCCTCAATGACCTCTGCCCCATCGAATCCGGCTTCATGACCACCATTCACGCCTACACCGGCGACCAGATGATCCTCGACGGCCCGCAGCGCAAGGGCAACCTGCGCCGCTCCCGCGCCGGCGCTGTCAACATCACTCCCACCTCTTCCGGCGCTGCCAAGGCCATCGGCCTCGTCATCCCCGAGCTTGACGGCAAGCTGAACGGCGCCGCCCAGCGTGTCCCGGTTCCGACCGGCTCCACCACCATCCTCGACGCCGTCGTGCAGGGCAAGGTCACCGCTGACGAAGTCAACGCCCAGATGAAGAAGGAAGAGACTCCTTCCTTTGAATACAACACCGACGACATCGTCTCCCAGGATATCGTCAACAGCACCGCCGGCTCCATCTTCGACGCCACCCAGACCAAGGTTCTGCCCATGGGCGACAAGACCCTCGTGCAGGTCGTGTCCTGGTACGACAACGAAAACTCCTACACCAGCCAGATGGTGCGCACCATCAAGTATTTCTCCGAACTCAAGTAGTCCGGATTTTATCTGAATCAGAAGCTCTCGGTCCTTCGGGACGCGGGAGCTTTTTTTTGTTTTCTGACGCCCGGCCTGGGGTCTTTCTGACACCTGTCTGTTGCCAAAAAATCCGCTGATTGTTATTTTTTTCCCAACTTGTAAGCAAAAGGCACCTGTGCCTGCAGGATGCGGGCGGCGGAGGTACGCGGCCTCTTTTTCTGTCCTGCCCGGCGCAGCAAAACAGCTTCTTGGAGGTAGTATGGATCTTCTGACTTTTATCATGTGCTGGATTGTTTTCGCGGTCATCGCGGGCTGGCGCTTCTACATCTGGAAGAATGAGAGCAAAGCCGGCATCACCCTGGAAGACAGGAACGACACCTTCGGCGCGAAATTTTTTGGCGTGAGGATGCGCACCATCGATTTCGTGCTTCTCAACTTCGTTACCGGCAACTTCCTCTTCGCCTACTTCTGCTATGACATGTCCAAGCGCCTCAAGAAGCGTTACCCCCAGGCCGGGATCATGGTTGTTCTCGTCATCATCGGTATCGCTCTCATGATGTGGAACGCCAACCTGCTTATGGCACAGTATGACCGCGTCTTCAGCAGCCTGAAGGAAACCGGCATAGCCCAGCTTCCCGTCACCCTTGGATGGGCCGGCACCGTCTTCGCTGTCATCAGCCTGGTGGAGCTCGTCATCCTTATCGCGCTTTCCCTCATGTCCAAGGGCTATATCGAGCGCTTCATGATGGAAGAGGGCGTCGGATGCAGCATGAGCTGGATTTTCTGCCTCATTATGCCCATCTTCTACCAGTACTACTGCATCAGGAACGCGGAAAAGCGTTGCGGCAAGGAAGTCCCCGGCGGACAGCAGGAGAATCCCCTGGATTCCGCTTCCTCTTCTGACACGGCCGAAACGAAGTAACAGGATATCTTCTTTTCCAAAAAAGCCGGAGTGATATTCCGGTCTTTTGAATGCGGCAGGCTCGCATAATAAGACAGCGGGCCTGCCGCTTCCTTTTTTCAGGCTGTTCCGGGAAAAGTCCTGTCACACGGGCAGGGGCATGACTTTCCTTATGCTCCCATGCCCCCGGCAGCTGGCGCGGCGGGGCCAATAAACGATCATTTAGTGGATCCATTGAGCGATCGCTTGACACCTGTTGCTCCGGAAACAGTATCCCTAAAAACGATATGGCTTTTATCTGGATCGTTCAGAATAGCCGCGCTGTACTCAATGCCATTCCAGCTCACACGCGCAGCGCCTGCCCCGGTAATGTCTATAGGAACGTCCAGATCCCAAAATCCATCCGGACCTCTCTGTTCCAGTCTGTCACCATACAGCCCGAAACCGGTATGGCTGGCGAAATGCACAATTATCTGTGCAGCATGCGCATCAGCGCAGGATAGGAACAGCACGGCGCACAACGGCAATAGCTTACGTATCATAATATACCCCGCTTAAATGACCCTGCCGAACCAGCGGACTCGGCCGATAACGCGAACGGTTCCCAGCTCGTCTCCTTGCAAGTCTATCGGAGAATAGTTCCTGCTCTCTGAATGCAGCCTCCATCCCATTGGGAGACGGAAAAGCCTCTTAACCATCAGAGTGCCCCCGACACTCAAAAGGTAGATTAGTCCGTCCAGTGGGCTGCGGTCGCCTTGATCCACCAGAATGAAATCTCCATCCCTGATGAGCGGTTGCATGCTGTCACCTCTCACCAGCAGCATTGCACAGTTTTTGGAATGAATTCCGTTTTTGCGAAAAAAGTCCTGCCGGAAAGCATAATAGCCCTGTACGTGGTCGTCTGTCTCCAGGCTTTCACCCGATCCGGCCACGGCCTTAACGCTCGGAACAAGAACGAACTGCCTCAGCTCTTCTCCTGGGAGGGCGAAGTTCACATGGAGCTTGTCCAGCCACTCACAGAGCACATCAGGACTTGGCAAGACGGGGTTCTCATCGTCCAAAGCCCGGTAAAATGTGGCTTTTTTCGCGCCTAAAAAGCGCATCAGTTCCGCCTTGCCCCCTGCCCTCGCCGCCGACTGCCGTAGACAATTCACCAATTGCTCGTAGGCTTTCATGTTTACCTCCTTATTGGAGTTGTTTCACAATTGAAACAAGCCTATTGCTATATTGTCTGTAATATAAAACATTAAGTCCATGAAAATAAACGATATTATCATCAACAATTTCAGGGTCAGCTCAGAAACCGTCTGCGTTTTTGCAAGATGCGCACATGTGGGGCGGCAACCCTGTATAGAGCTATCTAGGGGTAAACATCTTCATGGGCTCTAAGGTCTCCTGCATCCGTCGACAGCCGTATCAGCAACAGACAGCCCAGAGCCTTGCACTTTGAATGAAAATTCACAAAATTGCGTTTCAGTTCACTGCGGGAAGGGTTTTTCTCTATCCGGTGACGGGGACATCGGGCATGGCGGAGAGAAATGGCAGTTCCAAGGATACTCCGATAGAGTGGCATGTCAGACGGCAGAAAATGTCCCCTGCCGGAGAGAACAAGCCGGCAGGGAAACTGAACGGCCCCGTTACGCGGGGAGGAGGGGTGAACAACAGGAGCGGAGAATACAAAAAAAGGGACTCGCGTTTTCACGTAAGTCCCTGATTTTCCAGTTGGTCGGGATGAAAAGGTTTGAACTTTCGACCCCTTGAACCCCATTCAAGTGCGCTCCCAGACTGCGCTACATCCCGACTGGTGCGAATGGGTCTACGCCTGAGGGCCGTTTCTGTCAAGCGATTTCGGGAAAAAAGCGTTTTTTCTGTCTGTCAGGGCAGGGCCTGGATGCGGACCCGGGTGATCCCCGAGTTCTCAATGCCAAGCCGTCTGGCCCCCGTGCGGGAGAGATCGACCACGCGGTGGGCCACGAAAGGGCCGCGGTCATTGACGCGCAGCACCACGCTTCTGCCGTTGCGCAGGTTCGTGACCCGTATTCTGGTCTGCAGGGGCAGGATCTTGTGGGCGCAGGTGGCCGCGTCCTGATCGTAGATTTCTCCCGAGGCCGTAGGCTTTCCGTCAAAGTCGTCGCCGTACCAGGAGGCCGTGCCTTCCTCGACGAATCCTTCGGCCGAAGACAGCGTGTGCCAGGTGCGGCCTTTTTCTTCGTAGGAGACGCCGCCCGTCTCGCCTCCCGTGAACCAGCAGTCCGCCGCGTCGCCGTACATGCAGAGAGGCAGGCAGACAGAGAGGCCAAGCAGGCCGGCGCGCTTTCCGATTTCACGCGCTTCGGCCGGAACGAGCCGGGAAAGAGTGCTGAGGAGCTGCTGTCGTGTATAACGCATGCGTCCAGAAAAACAGACAGAAGAGCTTTTGGCAAGCCGCGGGAAAAAATATCCCGGCGGGTCTTACCCGCCGGGATGGGATATTAATAAAAGGACGTGTTTTAGCCGCCGATAAGAGGCGTCCACACCTTGCCGGAGAATTCCGCCAGGGCGCGCACCAGGGCCTGCGTGCCTTCCCTGCCGTGGCCCTTGGCCTGCATGCTGCGGTAAAACTGTTCGGCCAGGGTGGCGCCGGGCAGGACGAGGTGCATGCGGCGGCATTCCTCGAGAACAAGGCCGAGATCCTTGACGAAGTGATCGATGAAGAAACCGGGGCGGAAATCGCCGTCCATGATGCGGGATCCGAGCGTCTTCATGGCCACGCTGCCTGCCGCGCCCACGGAAACAAGTTCATGCCACTTGCGTACGTCGAGGCCCGCCTGCTGGGCGTAGATCAGGGATTCGCAGACGCTGAACATGACGCTGGCAATGGCGATCTGGTTTGCCAGTTTGGCCTGCTGGCCCATGCCGGATCTGCCGCAGTGCAGGATTTTCTGTCCCATGATCTGAAGCAGGGGAAGGATGCGGGCGTAGCCCTCATCGCTGCCGCCGACGAAGATGGACAGGGTCGCGTTCATCGCGCCTACGTCGCCGCCTGTCACAGGGGCATCCAGGGAGATGACGCCGCTCACGGCTGCGCGGTTCGCGATTTTCCCTGCAAGGGTCGGGCTCGAGGTTGTCATGTCACACAGGATGGATCCTGCTTTCATGCCGTCCAGGCATCCGTTGGGACCTATGGTCACGGATTCCACGTCAGCGGGATAGCCCACCATGGTGAAGACGACATCTGACTTTTCGCCGACCTCGCGGGGAGAACCGGCCGGAGCAGCGCCCTTTTCCACCAGAGACTGGCATTTTGAGGGCGTACGGTTGAAGACGGTGAGGCTGTAGCCTGCTTCGATGAGGTGCCCGGCCATGCTGTGTCCCATGACGCCTGTGCCAATCCATCCGATACGGGGTTTATCTGCCATGTTGCTTCCTCTCAGTCTAAGAGCTTGTCCGATTTTTTGATATCAGCCTGAATGTCACTGTCCGTGAGTTTCCTGTGCTGGCGGAGCAGACTGCAGTGCTCCCTGATGATCATCAGGTTGTTCAGAGAACGCCGGCTGAACATATCCTTGCCTTTCCCGTAGTCGGAGGCAAGCGATTTCAGAGATCTGTCAACCAGATCGTCTGGCGCGTCGGCGATATCTTCCAGGGTCGCGCGGTATGAGGCCAGAGTTTTCTTCGAGGTCTCCTGTACCGTTTCCAGGGTATGGTGCTGCGTCTTCGCCAGTCTTTCCCTTTCTTTTTCTCCCATGGTGGTGTTGTTTTTTATCTGCTGCTCGAGGTACGCGACCATATTCAGGCGGAAATTGTAGTTGCGCAGGGACTCGAGGTAGGAGACGCAGGACGTGAGCCGGGCGATGATCTCGGCCTGGCGGCCGCGTTCCTGAATGATGCTGCGTTCCTTGATGGAAGATTTCAGGGCGAGCAGGTTTTTGCGGATACCTTCGTTCTGGGCATCGGCAATGAGCCTGTCGAGTTCAGCCTCGGGCGTGGACGCCGCGGCCGGAGTGACGCGCTGGCCTGACTGCGGGGCGGACTGGGCGTCCGTGGTCCCGGCCTTTTTGTATTCGGCGAGGAGTTCGGATGGCCTGCTGCCACCAGGCGTGTTGATGCCGGAAATGACAGGCCTGAAACCGAGATCCCTGGATTTGAAGGCGCCATTTTTCTGGAAGAAGGGAATTTCCTCGCGCCGGCCGGGAGTGATCTCCTCAACGCCTGACAGGAAGGAGCCGCCCTTGCGCACGAAGCCGCCTGCTGATCCGAGGAGCCTGCCGCCCACGGAGAAACGGAACATGTCGATGGTCATCTCTGCCGCGTTGCCGGCTGTGTCGTAAAGCCCCAGGGGGTTGGGACGGCGGGAGCCCACCTTCGCGATGTTTTCGGCGCCGTGGGACGTTTTCTCGACCTGATAGACGGCGTAATCGCGTATCTGCGTGCCGTCAGCCATGGGGAAGAAGTCATCACGGAAAGTCTGGCTCGGCACGTTCTGTCCGCCCCTGGCCGCGTATTCCCACTCCACTTCCGTAGGCAGGCGCACGAAGGCCGTATTGCGTGTGTCGCCCTTGAAGGACGGCAGGGCATCAGGGCTGTTTTTGAGAAGCCAGTCCGTCCAGCGCTGCGTGAAATTCACGGCGTCGAACCAGGTGATGTCCGTGACGGGCAGGGCATCATCAGGTTTCGGGGTCTTCGTGTCCGCGTTTTCGTCCATGACGGCGCGCCACTGCAGGCGGGTTACCTCGTATTTTGCGATGAGGTAGAAGAATTTACTGTCCGGGGGCGTGCCTTTTTTCCAGCTTGCCGGAACGTCGGCGGCAGAAAAGGGCGCTGAAATACCGGTAGTGTAGCGGCCGTCGTAGAAGCCCCGGCTATCGGCCGCATCGCTCGTGCCGGGCCTGACCGTCTTGTCCCAGAGAAAGCCGTTGGCGTCCACGGCCACGGCGCGGAAGGCCATGGTCACGCCGCCCGGCATGGGCAGGATGATGTCCGCGGCGTCGCTCTCCGGGTTCATGGCGTCGGCCTTCGAGGTCTGGCCTTTCGGGGTGAGCCCCGCGGCGGCTTCCCCTGCCAGGGGCCCCGCGAGAAGGCCCGCGCCAAGGGCGAGTGTGAGGGTGAGCGCCGCCATTCGTGTTTTGCCTGTGGTAAAGCTTTTTAAAAACATCGCGTGACAACCTCGGATATCTGCCTTCGTGGCTTTTTCATAATATACATCAGTGAGAGAAATGCGGAAGGGAAAGGGAAAAAACGAAAGGACAGGAATGGGCCTGTCCGGTGGCAGCCGGTATTTCAGTCCGGTTTTTTCCCTTCGCTACACATCGCGTATGACCTCGGAGGGCTGGATGCGCGTGCTCTTCAGGGCCGGCCCGAAGGCAGCCAGGAAGGAGAGTCCCATGGCACAGGCCAGGGCCATGCCGAAGTGGCGCGGCAGGAGCAGGCACACGCTCTCGAGTCCCTGCAGGGACGAGGCGAAGAGATGGTTGATAAGCCAGGAGAAGCCCAGATAGGCGCCTGAGGCCAGGAGCGTGCCGAAGAAGGCGGTGAGCTCCACCTGAATGAGGGGGAAGAGCATGAGCGAGCCGGTGGAAAAGCCCGTGAGCTCGAGAAGGCCCAGGGTGCGTTCCTTGCGCTTCACGCTGGCCATGGCGCTGCTCGCCGTGGAGGCGAAGAAGCCGAGGGCCGCCGCGGCGCAGATGGCCAGGAAGACGGCGTTGAGGGCCTTTTCGAGACTCTCGATCTGGGCGATTTCCTCGGCGTGCGTGTATGTGTCCACGCCCTTCGCGGCAAGGCGTGCGCGCAGGGTAAGCACATCGCCGAGATCTTTCACGTAAAGCCTGAACCCCGGATAGACGCGCTCGCCCTCCGGCCTGGGCTCGCCGGTCCAGCCGTTTTCGGTGCCGAGCTCAGGTACCGCGCGTCCGTCACGGAAGTCTTCCGTGGCTTCGAGAAGCGGCAGGGGAATGTAGGCCATGGCCTTCTGCTGGGCTGCCAGGGGCAGGACGCCTGTCACGACGAGCTTTACCCTGGCTGCCGAGATTTTGCCCCGGTTGGCGCGCTCCACGCGGCCGATGACCGTATCGCCCTTCTTCACGTGAAGCCTGGCGGCGGCTTCCTCGGAAAGGACGACCCCGGAAAGGCGGAGTGTGGCGTCGTTTTCACCAAGGCCGCCCGTGAGGAGAGCCGGTTCCTTTCCCGCCGCCCCCCTGGGCATCAGGCCGTGAGAGGCCTGCTTCGCTCCGGGAGCCGGCGTGTCCGCGTCCGCGGCGGTCTTTTCCCCGGCATGAAGCGCGGGCCCCGGGGTTTCCTGCGCCGGCGCTTCCTTCAGGGCCGCCCCGGCCTGCACCCCTGGCTTTGTATCAGCGGCTTCGCGGTTTGCATTCTCCGGGGCGGGCGCCTGCGTGTCTTCCGCAGCTCCGGCTTTTTCTCTCTCAGCCGCCTGACTGTCCGGGCCTTCTGCCAGCTTCTGGTTTTCCAGGGGCAGGGCGAGGGGGGAGACTGCTGGGAGAGGCGCGTCTTCCGGCGCTGCCTTTGCCCGGTTCTGCCCCGCAGAATGGTTTCTGCCGTCCGGGACAGCGGGATTCACGCGTGTGCTTCCGGCCTTTGTTCCGGCGGGCGCCTCATGCTTCTGCGCACCGGCGTTCCGGAGAGGAGCGTGTTTTGCGGCCTCGGGCTTCTTCTGCGCCGCCGGGGTTTTCTGCGCCTCTTCCGCCGGCTGAGCATGGGCTTCCGGAAGGAGAACGGCCCCAAGCCTTTCCATGAGGGAGCTCCTGGTTTCTCCATCCGGGGCGGGTTTTATTCCGCTGTCAGGGGAGGTCTGCTTTCCTTCCTGGAGGGCAATGGCCGGAGCCTCGCACCCATAACGCGCGAGGAGGGGATCGCCTGCGGCCGTAGGCTCCATGGAGCAGACAACGGTGCGGCGCGTGCCGTTTCCGTCCGTGTTCGAGAGCTGCATGGTGGCTGCGATGGAACGCGTCCGGGGAAGGACGAAGGCGACGCCGGGTTCCTGCCGTAATGAGGTGAAGAAGTCCTGGGTGAAATGGCCGCTCGAGACGGGGGAGAGCTCGAGCGTGAGCGGATCAGAGCGCATGCGCGAGACCATGGTGGTCACCACGCCGAATTTGACACCGTAGAGGACGAGCAGGGGGGCGAGCACGGCGGCGAGCCCCAGTATGGAGCAGAGGGAGAGAAGGCGTTCGCGGCGGTAGTCGGCCGTGGCGAGGCAGAACATCTGGAAGCATTCGCGGATCAGCATGACGCTCCTCCGTAGCTGATTGAGGCCGTGACGCTGTTCACTCCGGACAGAACGGTGACGGGCACGAGCGTGAAGCCGAGCTCGCTTACGAGGCGCTGGTCGTGGCTTACGACAATGAAGGTACTGCCCTCATCGCGGGCTATTTCGAGAAAGAGCTTCATCACGAGGCTCGCGTGCGTGGGATCGAGGGCAGCTGTGGGCTCGTCCGCGAGAATGACCGTGGGTTTGTGGGCCAGGGCGCGGGCGATGGCCACGCGCTGGCGCTCGCCCACGGAGAGGGCTGAGGGAAACTTGCGCAGGAGCGGCGTTATGCCGAGGCGGCTGCAGATGGAGGCAATGGCCTTCGCCCTCTCGTGCACCACGTTGAGCACCTTGGAGGCGAGCATGATGTTGTCCACGGCATTGAGGAAGGGCAGGAGGCCGCCTGTCTGCAGAACGTAGCCGAGATAGCGCATCCGTACTCCGGCGAGGGCGTTCGGGCCGCCGTTGAGCCAGCAGCTTAAGACATCGCGCGTAACGTCCGGAGCGGGCTGGAAGATGAAGCGCTGCTGGCTTCTGTCCCTGAGAATGTTGGGCCTGAGAGCGCAGGAAAGGAGATCAAGCGCCGTGCTCTTGCCGCATCCGGAAGGGCCGATGAGGGCGATGGTCTCGCCCCTGAAGACGCGGAACTGCCGGATTTCCAGGCGGTAATTTTCCGAGCCCGGGCGTGTTTTGTAGATGTTCTGCAGATCGAAGACTGGCTGAGCCATAAGGGGTCCTTTGTCCCGGGGCGCGCGGGCGGCCGGGGGTGAGAGAAAAATCCCCGCCGGGGCCTGCTGCCCGGGCGGGGATGGCGCGTTTCAGGTCAGGGAAGCATGCTCAGGGGGACGCGGTAGACCCAGTCCCCGGCGTTGGACATGCCGAAGCTTTCCCAGTTGGCGCGGTCGCGGTCGTATTCCTCGTAGCGGGCGATCTTGGACTTCAGGCGGTTGATGAAGGCCGTCTGTTCGCCCACGCTCTTGCGGTACCAGTCCTCTTCCGTGAGATGCTGGACTTCGCTCTTGTAGGGGAGCCCGTCCAGGAACTCGGAGAGCACGCCGAGCTGGGCCAGGGTCTTGCCCTGGGTCGGCATGCTGGGATCGCGGGACATGCGCGTGGAGGCAGAGAGAATACCCTGGAAGAAGTCGTTGGAGTCCGTCTTCTTGGTGCGCTCGGCGTTGTCGATGATGGTCTGCAGCTGGTCATGCAGATCGCTGAGCTGGTTCTTGGTCACGAGCACGGCCACTTCCACGGCGGGCACGAGCTTCTTCTGCTCGAGCTGGCGCAGATCCATGTCGGCTATCCAGGAGTCCACCACCTCGGGCGAGACACTCTGGTTCTTCCTGCCCAGGTAGTCAAGCTGCATGGCGTAGCCGAGGCGGGCGCCGAGATCCGCGGCCTCGGTTTCGGGAGTGTCATTCTTCTTCTTTTCCTCCCCATCGGGCCTGGTCATGAGTTTACCCTCGGACGTGGAGCGCACCATCTGAACCATGCTGCCGGCGATGGATTTGGCCACGGCCGCGAAGTAGCGGGAGCCGGTCTGGGGATCGGGGGCGTTGATGGCCTGATAGTTGGAGCGGCCGTCAGGACTCTTGCTGAGGGCCCTGTAGGCGGCTTCGGCGTAGTCGTGGTTATTCTTGCCCGCGGGCGTTTTGATGTGCAGGGCGATGACCCAGATGCCTTTCTGGCGGGCGAAGTCGCCCACTTCCTGGGGACCCATGCGCACGCTGGCGTAGCGGTCGGTCTGCTGCAGGGGGCCGGCGTCGGTGAGCAGAATGATGAGGCGGGAGTCGTAGTTTTCCCAGCTTAAGGACTCGACAGCCTGGTAGACGCCGGCCAGGGAATCCTCGTTGAAGTCGTGGCTCGACACGGGGGCTTCGCGGAGCGCGGCCAGGTTTGTCTCGAGTTCCTTACGGTTTTTCACCGTGGTGAAGTCGCTGATGACCTTCGAGGTATACTCGAGCTTCGGAGTGGCCGCCGTGCTCGAGCGGAAGGCCACGATGGCGAAGCCCACGTTGTCATTCATTTTTTCCTTTTCCAGAGAGTCGTAGATGGTCTTGATGACGTTGCGGCACTGCTGGATGTAGGGATTCATGGAAATGCTCGTGTCTATGACAATGGCGATGCCGGTCTTGGGCGCGCCGTTGTCCCTGCCGGCTGCGCCGGCCGCGTTACCGTCCTTTTTCTTTCCTGCCTTGCCTGGGTCGATGGAGGCCACGTGCAGGAATTTGGTGCCGTCAAAGGGTTCTTCCGGGGCGCCCAGGATGGGCATGAGGTAAAAGCGTTTGGCTGAGACAGCCGCGTTGCCGGGCTCTGCGGCCACAATACGGGGATCGGATTCGCCTCTGGCGGCCTTTCCCTCAAGTTCGGTGATCTGGGCTGACATGTTGTCAGACGAGCAGAGCTTTTTCAGATCGTCGACGCTTTTGTAGAAGAGCACGGGATCGCGGCCCGTGCGGGGCGTGAAGAGAAGGGTGAGGGACTGATCCCAGGCGGTGGTGAGATCCTCCTTAATCCATCCCTGGGGCTGGTGCGTGTCCACGCCCACACTGAGCCATCCCTGGCCGCGCTCGTACACGTAGAGCACGGTGAACGGCTTGAGTCCCCGGTTTACGACTTCGCTTTTCTCGTCGGGACTTGCGTAAAGCTTTGCTTCAGGATGGCTCACCACCCGCTGGTACAGTGTTTTTTTCCCTGGCTGCAGAAGCGGCGCGGCAGAAGCTTCCCCTGCGGCGAGGCAGAAGGAGGCTATAAAGAGCAGAAGCAGCATGAAACGTCGCATGACGGTAATCCTTCCTTGGATCGTATATCGTTGTTACCAGGCCCTGAGCAGGCGGCCGGCTTCGGCATCGCCGCTCTCCGCCTTTTCGGCAACGGCGGCCTTCAGCCTTTCGAGATCCTGAGCCGCGCCGGAATAGCCCGCGTCCAGGGCTTTTTTATACCAGTCGTGGGCCTGGGCCATGTCGGGCTCGATGGTGCCCCGCGGTCTGGTACAGGTGGGATCGTAGAACTGCGCGTAGAGGTACATGGCCTCGGCATTGCCGTTGCCGGCCGCGTCCTCGAGCAGGAGGAAGGCGCCGTCATTGTCGTCAGAGGACGCTTTCTCCGTGCGCATGGCTTTGGCTTCCCTGAGCGCCTCCTCGGGCGCGACGCCCTTCTTCAGCATGCCGCGCGCCCTTGAGAGGAAGGGCGCGTTTTCTGCGGGAGCCGTGTCCGCACCGGAAGCGCCGGGCTTCGCCTCTTCAGCCGGCGGTTCGGCAGCCGGCTTTTCTGCGGCCGGAGGTTCGGTTCCGCTCTGGACGGGAATTGTTGCGTTCTGGGCGGGGACGGGGGCCTCGGCGGTCTTCTCCCCGCGTCCCAGGAAATACCAGGCCGCTGCTCCCGCGAGCCCGAGCAGGACGAGGACGGCGATGATGGGGACGAGCAGGGAGCGCTTTTTCTCCGGCACTTCGGTGCCGAGGTTCAAATCGGGAACGGGCTCTTCCTGCGCGGGAGCCGGTTCGGGCTCAGGCTCCGGTTCAGGTTCGGGCTCTGGCGCGGGCTGGGGCTCAGGCTTCGGCTCGGGCGCGGCCTTCGGGATATCGCCCGCTACGCCGCTCGCTTCCTGCATGAGTCCGAGACTCAGTTCCTCGGGGACGCGCAGGGACACGGGAGCTTCGCCGTTCACAGAGATGCGGTAGGCGGAGAGACTGTCCAGTTTGTTGAGAACGTCAGGGCCTATGCTGATGTTCAGGGTGCCGTCGCCGCGCGAGTAGATGTAGTCGCCGTCAGCCGCGGTAATGGGCGTTTTTACACTGGCCCAGCCTGTCGGCGTCAGGTAGAGGCCGTCTGAACTTTCGATGATGTAGGAGGGGTTCCCCTCGAAAGGGGCCGCCCCGTCCACGGCGATGATGGCTGAGCCGCGGCTGCGGGACGCGTCCTGTCTGATGCAAGCTTTCATATGGCGGATAAGGGCGCCATGGGGCGCCAACCTCTTTTTAAAGTAAAAGATGAAGAATTTCCGGGGAAAGGAACCGGGGGATCCTGTCCCCGGATGAAGATACGGTCTCAGATCCTGCTGGGATCAAGCTGGGCGAGGATGTCGCCCAGCATCTTGTTCTGGACGGGATCCTCGTCGGGGCCGAGATCGGCGGCGCCGGCGACAGCGCAGTCGAAGAAGGCCTTCATCCAGTCAATGTAATACGCGCGGTCGAACTGGGAAGGCTGTTCCGGCACGATGGGCTCGCCGTCTTCGCCAAAGCTGAGCACGGGCGGGGTGAAGAGTTCCACGGGCGCGCCCTTGAATATGATCTGCGTTTTCTGGCCGAGCCTCGCGTCATGGCCGAGCCAGGCCACGAAGCTGTTGATGCGGCAGGTCGCCTCGCTCGCCATGCGCCAGGCCGCCGCGTCACGGGTGACGTTCCTGAAAGCGCTCTGCTCGCGGATGGCGCTGATCATGGAGTCGAGGAGCCGGAAATGGCGGGCTGCCTGGGCGATCTCGCCGGTAAACTTCTCGAGAAACGACTGATCCACGGCGTAAAGGCCGGGGAGCACGGGATTGGCGGCGAGGTCGCGCATATTCTGGAACCAGTACTCGATGGCCTTGCGGCAGAATATTTCGGCCTGATCCTGCCCCTGCTGGACGACGTTGTCGAGAGGCGCCGCGGGCGTGGCCTTGGGCTCCGGCGCAGGGGCCGCATCCCCGAAAAGGTCGTCCATGAGGCCGCTCGCGCTGATGGAGGAACCGACCACGGTGCCGGGCGCCGCGGCGCCGGACTCGTCCGTGGACGCCTGATCGGCGCAGTCCTCAGCCAGCTGATAGAGCGTAAAGTCGTCTATCTGCAGACGGCTCTGCAGATCCGCGAACTGCTGGCGTTCGATGATACTGGCGACCACCCTGAGGAGCTTCTGGGCCTGGATTTCCTTTTCCTTCCTGAGCTTTTCTGAGTCGCCGCTGCGGTAGTAGGGCGCGAGCCTTCCGGCTATGCGCCGTGCCGTGGCGGTGCCGCGGTCCAGAGTCTGGTTGTACTTGCGGTTGGGATCGCAGATGGGGGCGAGCTTCCTGCGCAGAAGGTCGATGCCGCCGTCATTGAGCTTCATGGCCGCGTCCCAGGCCTCGGCCGGATTCTCGAAATGTTCCAGGACCAGGGGGGACTTCAGGAAGGACTGTTTCACTTCCTCCACGTAATCCTTCATGTCGGGACGGATGCCCGTCTCCGTGCCGTCAGCACTGAAGGTGAAGATGGCGTCGCAGCGGAAGTTCGGGTTCCGCATGAGGTACATGTTGCGGAAGGGACGGCCGTCCCAGTTCTCGGGCCAGTCGAACTGGACACCGAAGAAGTTGGTCAGGGAGGACTGCAGCCTCGTGTTCCAGCGGTTGCTCACGTCCTCGACGCCCTGCTTGCGCTCGAACTCCATGTCCATCTTGGTCAGAATGAAGAAGAGGGTGGGCTCGTGACCGCGCCGTTCCTCTGGGCTCGCTCCCTGGGTGAGGCTTATCCAGTTGTTGATGGCGGCCGGCAGATCCTGCACTTCCTGGTTGCTCGGGCCGATACAGAGGAGCATGCCCGTAAGCTCCTGCTCATCGCAGTAGCGCTCGAAGAGATAGGCCACCTTGCCGCGCAGGAAAAACTGCTCGAGGCTTCCGGCGCGGCCCAGCTCTTTGGCGAGGTCCGTGACCTTGAGGCGGGAGCGGTAGCCCGGGAAATCCAGAAGGTCGGTGTAGTCAAAGAATTCCTCGGGTTTTTCCGGCATGTAGATGGTGAGTTCCGCAGTCAGGGCCGTGACCACGGATCTCGGCAGGGTGGCGGTCTTGCCGCCGACACCCTCGATTTCAAGCTGCTCCGATGCGCCAGGCGCCGCGCTGTTTAAGAGCGTCACATCGATGATGCTCTTCTCTCTCGGGAGGAGCGCGTCAAGCGGGCAGTTGGCCTCGGCCGCGAAACCGAGCGTGGAAAGGGCCGTGGCCAGCCTGAGGTGGAACTGGTCGAATTCCGGCGTGTTGTCCCAGATGCAGCCGAAAAGACGGCAGCGGTCCGCGAGGGCGAGGCGCGGGGCGAGCTCCATGGCCTTGACCCAGTAGACGCGCGAGAGGAGCTGCACCCTGGGCCGGGAGGCGAAGTTCTTCTGCAGGTATTCCTTGAGGTCCTCCACATCATCGGAGGTGATTTCCCCGCCGGCCGGGCCGGCTTTCTGCTCGAGCTCGCGCAGAAGTTTGATGACGGCTTCCTGATCCGGGATTTCCTTGTGATCGCAGTCCGAATAGTAGGTGTTGGCGAAGATCTTCACGAGGTCCATCTCGGAAAAGAGACGGAGCCTGATGGGATGCCGTTCGCTGATGCCTTCCGGCGGCGTGGTGGTGAAGCGCGTGACCAGTCCGGTGGATTCCTTGCCGCCCTCGGGGTTGATCTCACGGATAAAGTCCACGGCTTTGCCGCAGAAGTCGGCGCTGAGTTCGCCTTTCCGGTCTCTGGCCAGGGCGGAGATAAGGTAGCTCTTGCCTGCCTGGCTCGGACCGAAGACGCCCACGCACATCTTGCGCGAAGCGGCGCGTGAGAGTTTTCTGAAGCTTCTGGCCGCGCTGCGCATGTCCTTGCGCAGCATGTCGCATTCGGCGCCCACGAGCTTGCGGTTGTCCTGCAGCCATTTCTCGGCCGAGAGAGCCGCTTTGCTCCAGCTCTGGCACATGCCGGCCAGCTGTCTGTCTTGATCCCTCATTGTTCTTCTCCTAGCCTTCCGTGATCACAATGCCCGTATCCAGCCAGTAGCCGGCTACGCCGTCCACCGAGGGCAGGGTCTGGAGAGTGGCCGTCATGTCGGACGGACGCATGGGTATTTTCTCGCCGCCCTCAAGGCGGCTCACTTCCTGGATGGAAATCTCGCCTTCGGACTGCTGTTCCTCATCGGCGTTTCCGGATCCGGGGCGCCCGTCGTCTTTGTTCAGCCTGAGCGTGACGAGGATGGGACCGCCGAGCTGGCCCTTGTTCACGGCGTCAATCTTGTAAAAGCGCGAGGCGGGCCAGCGGTCTACAGCGAGCTGGCGGTAGCCCACGACGATGGGACTGTTGTACGTGATCTCCCTGACCTCGGGCTCCACCGTGCCGTCGTCCTTCACCGTGAACCATACCCTGGCCTTCTCGAGCTGGCCCTGCATGTTGAGCTCGCCCACGTAGCGGGCCGTCGAGGTCATGTGCATGCTTGAGGCATCGAAATTGATTCCCTCGAGATAGCCGCTTGAAAGGGCGCAGAGAATGGCGCCCACGACCACGGTGCTCTTGGGGTCGGAAATGCAGCCGTACACGTCGGCGCAGGGGTACCAGCTGCCAACGTGGTAGGAACGCATGGGGATGATCCTGTCGGCCGAAAGCGGCGTCTGGGCCAGAATGGTCTGGAGCACGCCCTTCCAGGAACTCGGCCTGCCCGTGACGATGAGGAGGTCGGAGTCGTAGAGCTTGACCATCTCGCAGAGGCTCGAGAGCGTGCCGCCAAGGGTGCGGCGGATGTCCTCGTTGATTTCCCGCAGGGAGAACCGTACCGGGGTGTCCATGACCCTGAAGTCGCCTTCCCTGCCGCCGCAGCCGGTGATGATCTCGTCGATGTAGTGGAACACGCCTTTCTGCGGGAGATGGCACCTGTGCTCTGCCTCAAAGGCTACGGTCTGCGTTTTGTCCTCCCCTTCACTGAGGACGGGGCCGGCGCCCTCCGTTCCGGGCGTCTCCGCGTCCTGACCTTTTTTCTGGGCCTTCGGCTTTTCCTGGACAGCCGGCTTCTCGAAAAAGTCGCTGAAGCGGCAGACGTAGGTGCGTCCGTCGTCGCGGTCCATGTTCTCGCAGGCCTCGAGAATGCCGAGAGCTACGGGCACGGCCACCTGGCACACGAACTGGGCCTGGCGGGTGCGCTGGGTCGCGGACTTCTGCAGCGTGTAGCGGCCGAAGAGGCCTATTTTCACAAGCCTCGATTCAAGGCCGAGATCAGCGGCCGCCTTCTCAATGGCCGGGATGACGTGCGTGCGGATGACCTCGCGGACCACCTCGTCGCCGGCGATGTTAAAGCCGTCCCTGAACTCCATGTGCGGCTTGATGCGCGGGGACTCGGAGGCCGAGCTCGTCAGAAAATGGGTGGTGATGGAGAGATCCGTGGTGCCGCCGCCGATGTCGATGGAGGCGATGCGCACGGAGGGCTTCAGGCTGCCGTCCTCGGTTTTGCGTTCCCTGCCGTACAGCCTGAAGTAGTGGGCCGCGTCGCCCACGTGCTTGACCATGATTTCGTTATAGAGGAGCACCATGTGCGAGCAGCTGGCCTCGTCCCATTCGCAGAGAATTTTTGGCAGTTGCTGGTAATGGAAATCCTGTCCGTTCTCCCCTGTGTCCCAGCCCATGCCGCGCCAGACAACGCGCACGGCGAGCTCGACCCAGCGCTGGAAGATGCGCCGCTCGGCCACGGGCATGGCCGTGGGCACGGTGAAAATGATACGCCTCAGATGCCTCGGTTTGTCCGAGAGCTGGCGCCGCGCCCTGTTGGCCGGGGAATTGATGTTGACGAGGGCCTGGGTGACGATTTCGCCCACCATGAACATCATGAGGGAAGAACGCGTGAAGTGGGATCCGAAGAGCGGCTCGGCGGGCTGCTGGCGCAGGGCGGGCGTGGTCAGATAGCGGCTGCGGTCGCGTCCCTCGAAGCAGAAGAGGGGCGTGCCGAATTCGTTGAGCTGGCGGGGAAAGAGGCCGCGCGTCACCATGGGTTCGCTTCCGCCGTGCGTATTGTAGCGCCAGCTCTGGATCCATTCCTTCTCGTCCCACAGGTAGCGCTTGGGGCTCGACATGCCCGTATTGCCCTGGGAACAGGTGGCGAAAGTGGAGAGGCGCGTAGCCTCTGGCCCGACACGCACGCAGGAGGGCCAGGCAAAGGCCGGCGTACGGCGGCCGGAGCGGCGGCTTAAGAGATCATTTCCGAAGGACACGTCCACGAATTCCACACGGGTCTCGAAGGGATCCGTGTAGACCTTGTTCATGTCGCTGAGATCCCTGAGCTCAAGAAGATAGCTGTTGTTGAGGTCAGTCTTCTTGTCGGACAGCGTTTCCACAAGAATGCCCGTGGTGCGGGAGTTGCCGATGTCAAGCACGAGGTCCACGTTGATGGCGTCGGAGCGGTTGGAGTCGCTCACCTTGGTGCGCACGCTGCCAACGGCCCGGCGGGCGGCGTCGAGCCAGGCCATGTAGTAGGCGAGGTGCCTCAGACACATGGTGTCGTCTTCGTCGCCGTAGTGGCGGCGCGTCTTGTCCCAGGCCTCATAGCGCTCGCGGATCCACTCGTCGACCCAGCCTTCGTTGACGAACCAGCTGATGTCGCGCACGTGCCACGAGAGGAGAAATTCGGAGGCGGCGTTGAGATCATCCTGGGAGAGCGCGAAATAGCGTCCGTCCTTGTCCCCGGGCTTTTCCTCGATCTTGGTGTCGAACATGATGACGAGGTGCCAGACGCCGGGCTCGTCCTCCAGGGGCACGCACATGCCGCGCGCCCAGTTGGACGGACCGCGCTCGACCATGCTTTTCCCGTCGGGCCAGTTCTGGCCCGTGATGCGCAGGAAGGGCAGGGGCATCCACTCGCCTTTGAAGCATTCGAGGCTCTCCTGCAGGGAGACTTCGTAATCGGAGGCGAAGCTTTTCGGTCTCGGGGATCCGGCGGGGCGGGTTCCCCGGGACTCGCGCATGTCCACGAGCTCGCCGGGACGCTCCTCTGGATCGTCCTCCACGAGGCAGCGGAGGTAGTGCTCATAGAGGCCGCCCTGGCTCTTGTCCGCGGTTTCCTCGCGGAAGGAGCGCATTTCCCTCTTCATGCTGTCCGCGTCCAGCCTGAAATCGAGGAACTGCGGGCAGCCGCCGGGGATAAGGTTGACTATCTGTTTGTATTCAGGGAATTTCATCTCTTCTCCCGGCCCTCCTTTCCGAGGGCGCGCGTGATGGGATTATTTGCTGTCGTCCGCCTCGAAGGGGACGTTATTGGCCTTCAGAAAGGCGGTGATGGTCGGTGAGCTGATGGCGAGGGACGACTGACGGTAAGACTGGTTGTCGAGCTGGATCATGGTGTTGATGCCCACGACCGTACCCTTCTCGTTGACAAGCGGGCCGCCGCTGTTGCCCTGCGAGACCGTGGCCGAATGCACGATGATGGGCGGCCTGCGGTCGAGGATGACGCTCACCGTACCTTCCGTGTACACGACTTCGGGCGCCGAAGACGCGTCGCCGTGAAGGAGCTTCAGGAACTTCGGATCCGAGTTGGCGACCATGCCGGGGTAACCCCAGGCGCTCACCTTTGTCGTGCGTTCCACGGTCTGCGTGCTGATTTTGAGCGGCGTCACGTCCATGGGATCCGTCTTCAGCACGGCGAAGTCGAGGCCCTGTTCCTGCGTGCGCAGGAGAACCGTGGCGTTGCGCACCTGGCCGATTTTCTTGTTGATGAAGACGGCCTGGCTGGCCGCGCCCACGACATGGGCGTTGGTCAGGATGGTATCCTTCGCGATAAAGAAGCCGCTGCCCATGCTGACGCCCCTGTCCTGCAGGGCCAGAATGAGAACAGTGTCCTGTTCCATGAGGGCCGCGAGGGAGCCGGGCTTCGCCTGGGACTGGCCGGCTTTTTCTTCTGCCGGAGCCTTCGCCTGCTCCGGAGCCGGGGTAACCGGGGGTTCCGCACCCTGGGCCTTTTCCTGGGGAGCCGCGGGAGCGGGTCCGGAGGCAGACGGAGATCCCGTGCCGCTCCTGTCCTGCAGGGTGGGGAGGGCGCTGCCTTCGGGCGGCGTGATACCGGAAAGACCGGGCTCTATGGCGCAGGGATCTTTCTGGAGGAGATTTCTCAGCTGATTGAGATAGGCTTCCTGTTCGTCGTTTTTCTGCTTCAGGGCCTGGAGCGCTTTCTCCTGCTCAGCCGCGATTTCCTGTTCGCGGAGCCATTTCTGGTGCATGAGCAGGGCCAGGATGAGCCCGATGAGGGCGAGAAGTACGATGGACCAGAAAAGGGGCCTTTTATACCAGGGAAGAGCCGCAGCGGCTGCCGCTGCCGCCGGAGCGGCCGTGCTCTGCGCGGGGCGGCCGGTGCCGCCGTCCGCCGGGGCGTTTTCTTTCGTTTCGTCTGCCATGTGTATATCTCCGGAAGTTTCGTTTTTTCTAAAATTGCCTGACGCGTTTGACAAGACGGAAGGGGCTACTTGTGCCTGAATGTGGCGCCCCAGGTGTTGCCTTTTTTGTCCTGGGTGATTTCGCGCCCCTTGCACTGGGTGGTATCGCCGCTTCCTGTACACTGAATTTCCTGCGGCACGTAGCGGCGGCCCCTGCTGCATTTTGCGTAATCAGCCCCGATGTCCAGACTCTTTCCGCTGAAGCGCGCCGTGGCCGAGCCCGTGCACTTGTCCCCGTTTTTCTCGTAGATGGTGCGGGTGCCTTTTCCCCGGGAGTCGAAGCAGTACTCGCCGACGATTTTCTCGCCGGTGTCATTCACGAGATCGGTTTCCGAGCGCCAGCAGCCCTTCAGGAAGCTCATATCCTTGTTGTCCGCCGCGCTGTCCGGGATTTTGAGCGCCTCGTCCTTTTTCGCTTCCGCTTTTTCATCCGGCTGGACGTCGCTGCCGAAGAAGGGCGTTTCGGCTTTTTCTTCAGGCTTTGCTTCAGGTTCCGGCGCGGGCTTTTCCTCCATTTTCGGGATGACGGCCTGCCGCTCGGGCTCGGGTTTCGCCTCACTGACAGCCGGGCGGCACAGGGCAGCCCGTTTTGAGAGCTCGTCGAGGAGTCTCTCCCTGTCGTTCAGAAGTTTTTCGGTGCGCATCCTCTCGGAGGCCGTGTCAGCCGGCAGCTTTCTGAAGCAGGAGGCCGGCAGGGGCGAGGGGAGCCATCCGAGGGCGGAGAGGAGGAGCCAGAGCAGGAGAAGAGCCAGCAGGAGCGGCAGAAGGCATCCGGGAAACCACGCAGGTCGGGGAGTAACAGCCTTCTGCCCGGCGGGAGCGGCCAGAGGCGCGGCCTGTGCCGCAGACCGTATGGGGCGCGGCGTTTCCGGAACCGGGGCGGAAGCCGGCACTGCCCCCTGACCCATGCGCATGATGTCTTCCGGGGCCTGGCCCAGGGCTGATGGCGCGAAGCCCCAGTTGATGAGTACGGGGCGTCCGTCCACGGCAAAGAGATCGTCCGTGGCCGAAGGGTGGTTCAGCGCGAGGCGCGTCAGCTCGGAGGGGGCCCTGTCCTTCTTCTGGGTGTCTTCCGTGAGGCAGGCGCTGAGAGCATCCGCGAAAGCATGAAGCTGCGTTTTAAGTGGCTTCTGCTCCGCTTCCGTCATGTCCGTGAGCTTTTTCGCGGGACCCGTTCCTTCGGCGTACCAGTCGATGAGGCCGCTTCTCTCGTCAATGACGGGTTCAGCCAGGAAGGACAGGGGATCTGTTACCCCGTATTTCTGGAAAATATCTCTGTGGCGGGAGAGGAAGGACGCGATGAGCGCGTAGCGGTCCACTGCGGCCACGCTCTGATATGTCAGTGCCCGCATGCTGTTGCGGCTGCTGGTAGCTATCCGGATACTCAAGTCTGCCTCCGGGAATACGGGGTGTGTACGATGACGCTATGAAAAGCTTCTTTCCCTGGACACCGCACCGCGGGCAGTATAGCCCCAACGGGGGGATTTCACAAAATTTACGCGGAAGGGATCTTCCGGTGCCCGTATTCCTCGGTTCAGGAGAACAGACCTCTCTTCCAAAATCTGGAAAAGACGCTCTGAAAAGTATTTTTTTTCTTTTCCCGCCCGGCCCTGCGGCCCGGTTGCAGGCAGGACGACAACGCGATAACGCCCTCTCCCTGTTCATCAGTGTGGGGATGCGGCCAAGTGACGCATCGGCGGCCTATATCGGCCATCCTCCTCCCCATCTGCTGAAGAATTCCTCTATAACGGAAAGCCCCCTGGGATGATTATATCCCAGGGGGCTCTGTGAGGCGGGTTTTCTGCACCATGGGCCGGGTGCAGCATTCCGTATAAATTATTTAAAGCTTTCCTTGAATTATGCCGTTACTTGCGGCGGAAGCCGGCGTCCCATCGGTTTCTTCTGCCGCCGAGTTCCTGGCCGTCGCACTTTGTGCTGGAGCCGGTGCCGCGGCACTGAACCTGCTGGGGCACATAGGTGGTTCCGTCCGGGCAGTGGGCTTCGGCGGAGTCGATGGCAAGGTTGCCGCCGCCTCCGTTGAATCTGGCCGTTACGGCACCGGAGCAGCGTTTGCCGTTCTTTTCGCGGATGAAACGACGTCCCTGGCCGCGCTTGTTGAAGCAGTATTCGCCCACGATGGGCTCTCCGGAGTTGTTGAAGAGGTTGGTGACGGACGTCCAGCAGCCTTCCAGGAAGGACACGTCGTTGTTCTTCGCTGCCTCCGGCGGAATGTTCATGGGATCGTTGTGCTTCGGCTTCGGCGTGGGAGCGGGCTTGGGTTCCGGCTTCGGCTCGGGCTTGGGTTCGGCCTTCGGCTGGGGAGCGGGCTTTGGCTCGGTCCTGACCTCGGGCTTCGGCTTTTCCTGCTTTGGCTTCTCAGCCTTCGGTTTTTCCTGCTTCGGCTTTTCGGCCTTAGGTTCCTCCGGCACGACAGGAGCCGCGCCGAAGAAAGGTTCTTCCTGTTTGGGCTCTTCCTTTTCCGGCTGCTTGGGCTCTTCGGGCTTCACCACGGGCGGCTCAGGAGGAATGACGGCCTCGCGCTCGGCGTGCAGATCTTCCTTCGGCGCGGGTTTGCACTGCGCCGCGCGGTCCCTGAGATCGGAGAGAAGCTGCTGCTCGCGGCTTTGCAGCGCGTCACGGCGCATATCCTCCGCCTTCGTGTCCGGCGCGTCCTGACGGAAGCAGGAAGCGGGCAGGGGCGAGGGGAGCCAGCCCAGGGCTGCCAGAAGGAGCCAGAGCAGGAGCAGACCGAGGAGAAGGGGCAGGAGCCAGCCGAGGCATCCCGTCATGGCAGGCCGCGCCGCGGCGGCTGCGGGCCCCGCGGGGGGAACGGGCGGAACCGCT
>OGWZ01000351.1_pt1 | contig 53623 bp, 54 predicted proteins | sample 1576141 | NCBI WGS metagenome assembly OGWZ01 (sample SAMEA3541512, study PRJEB24748) | human gut metagenome | biome: human gut; feature: human-associated habitat; material: faeces | place: China | collected 2012
GGGGCATAAAGTAGATTCATGCAATACCGATTTACACAAACTATTTTACACTCCCGGCAATACAGGAAAGATCCCTTAATTAACTCATAAACTATGATATAATACGATTAACAAAATTTATTATGGTCTAAAAGCTTCAGAAAGGTGCGTAATTTTATGCAGAGACTTGTTTCATACAATATTAACGGGCAGCGCCAGTGGGGTGTACTCACAGCAGATGGCAATTATATCTATTCAGCAGAAGACTTGGAGGAAACCTATTTCATCCCTCTCGGAGAGAGCATGGAATCTTTCATCGAATTCGGTGAAGAAGGCCTCCTGAATCTGGCAAAGGTTCTGGAACTTAACAGCAATGATAAAATGATAACCCCGATTCCTCTTAATACAGTTCAGCTTGAAGTCCCCTTCTATCCAAAACGCAATGTATTCTGCGTTGGCAAGAATTATAAGGCGCATATCAAGGAATTTGACCACGCTGAAGATCCACAAGCTCCTGGAAGGCCGATTTTCTTCACAAAAGCTGCCACATCAGTCATCGGCCCTGAGGAAGAGATCGATGCTCACACGGCTACAACCCACCAGCCCGACTATGAAGGTGAACTTGGCGTCATCATTGGAAAACGCGGAACTAATATCTCTGAAGAAGATGCCTTAAAATATGTCTATGGCTATACCATCATCAATGACGTGACGGCCAGAGATCTTCAGAAGTCCCATATGCAGTGGTTTAAAGGAAAGAGCCTGGACACGTTCTGCCCGATGGGTCCGACTGTCATGATTGGCGACTGGCCGGTACCGTTTACGATTTATACCAAAGTCAATGGAGAGCTTCGTCAGGAAGGAAATACACAGGATCTGATTTTCTCCATCCCAAGACTTATCGCTGAATTATCTGAAGGAATGACCCTCCTGCCAGGAGACGTTATCGCAACCGGCACTCCGCAGGGTGTAGGAATGGGTTTCAATCCGCCTAAATTCCTCAAAAAGGGAGACACCGTAGAAATAACAATCGACCCCATCGGAACCTTGAAAAACACCGTAAAATAAAGAAAAACTGATGCCAGAATCATTGAAATGGCATCAGTTTTTTATTTATGTAATTTTAGACCAATCACTTAATATTCGCCCTTTTTGATTCTTGAGAAGAATAACCTGAAGCCAAGCAGCAATTGTATGACTCCGGCGGCTATATATACCTCCCGGATGCTTCCGGTCATGGAGACAAAAGACGCCAGTATCGGTCCTATCATGTTCCCAAACTGCTGCGCCGTATTTGATAATCCAAAAACGCGTCCTCTAAATGACGAAGGTGTATATTTCACCAGTGCAGCGTTCAGGGAAGGATTAATCCCAATGACAAAACATCCCACCAGGAACTGACAAATACCGAATCCTATGATTGAACTTGGAATCGACTGTGCAATCGTAATCACCCCGGCAAAGGAGAGCGTAATGAACATGGCAGCATAGTATCCGCGGCTTTGGCCGAACTTGCCCCAAAGGGCTGTGGTCAAAGCACCTGCCAATCCGCCGCTGCTCATAATAAATCCTGAAACAAGCTCTACATTGCCGCTGTCCCCCATTAACTTTCTGACCCATAAAGAGGTGACAGGCTGTATCATCAGGATTGTTACCTGAAGCAGGAACAAAATTGCAAGCAATTCCCTTAAATGATCATTCTTCAATGCATATGATATGTCATCTTTTATCGATGTTTTCTCTCTGTCAGTACTTTCCTCTCCCTTTAAAGCAGGTTCATGGACAAAGAATATAACGGCCAGCGATACGATCCATAGAAATGCTGCCGAGACAAAAAAACTTCCTCTCATACCAATGAATTCTGACAAGGCACCGCCCAAAAGAGGACCGCAAATCCCCCCGATTACAAGAGCTGTCTGTGCAGCCCCTAAAGTTGCGCCTATTTCAGATGACTGGACGCTGACAGAAATAATCGCCATTGCAGCTGCCACAAAACCATTGGCAAATCCCTGGAAAGCTCTTGCCGCCAGAAGATGATATTCATTTTGACATAAACCGCAGAAAAGATAAGAAAATCCGAGCAGGATGCCTGCACGAACCGCCATTTTCTTCTTGCCGCTTGTATCTGCTAATTTTCCCCAGATTGGACCCATGAGAGCTGCGACAAAAAAGCATGATGAAAATACCAGCCCTGTCCAAAGAGTCAGCTGCTCTTCCGGGACTCCCAGCTCGGAAAGGTATAGAGGAAGAAAAGGTATCACCATGGTATATCCTGCTGATACCAGAAACATACTAATAATTAATACAATTACGTTCCGTTTGAATTTCACTCTTTCCAAACTCCTCTAGAATTAAATTTTATTTTCTGGCGGACACCTCATCCATCCACGAAATTGCGTCATCCATCATATTGGTCGTCACGAAGTGGCCTAATAATGGATATGTAATTCTTTTTGATGTATGGTTTACCTGCATTAGATTCTCATAGAAATGCGCCTGCGCTCTTGGATCTATTGAGATATCGCTTTCTCCATTTGTCATTAAAATCGGAATGTCAGCCAGATGTTCCAGATTATTCACCGGCGATCTGGCATCAACCACATCTTCCAATACCCAGTTCCTGCCTACATTGACCCCGAATCTTGCCTGGATAAACAGATGAGTAAGCCCCCAGTCACCCGAACCATTGAAGGAAACGACTCCTCTTACCTTATCAGGATATTTACAGGCAATACCTAAAACAGTCATGCCTCCCATTGAATGTCCCATGATAAACGGAGCCATCTTCTCTTTGGCCGTAATAAATTCATAAAGGGAATTGTACTCTTCTATGTTATTGAAAATAGTATTCCAAAATACGGGATAGTCTTCTACAACATAATAATCTTCCAATGGATCCCTTTCGCCATGATGAAGAGCTTCCGGCAGGTACACCGTATATCCATTGACTGCCAGCAAAGCTGCGCGGGACATCTGTGCCAGAGCATTGCTGCTCCAGCCATGATAAAAGATAACGGGTCCTTTTTCTTCTCTTATAGGATGCACTACATACACGGGAATTTCCCCAATATATATCTTCTCAGACTTTAGCTGCATGATCATTTCCTTTTTTCAACTCTGGATAAAAACGATCTGTCCATTTCCAGCGATTATGGAGCCAGAACCATTCTTCCGGATACTTCCGTATCCATTCTTCCAGCCTTATATTGATCTTATCCGTCACATTCTGTATAGCTTCCTTCTTATCAAGTCCTGCGTCAGCCTCTATAGGATCCCCTATCACGATGGTATAGTGGAACGGTCCGTCCTTGTGAATAAGTGCAGTCATGACAGGAAGTTTGCAAAGAAGAGAGAAATGGGCGGGGCCGGTTGGCGTCAGCGTCTTCTGCCCCATAAAATCGGATAATATCCCTGTATCACCAGGATCCTGATCACATAAGAGGCCAATAAAGTAGCCCTGTTTCAGACGGCGGAGCATATCACGGACACCAGTCTTATACTCAACCGTCTGTCCCGGCATAGACCTGTACTCGCATAAGAACTGGTCGAAGCCCTTATTTTTTTGTTTCATTGCTACTGAAAGGAGCGGGTATCCGTAAAGGGCAAGTGCGGCCCCTTCAAGTTCCCAGTTTCCGCAGTGAGTAGCGGCCAGGATACAGCCTTTTTTGCTTTCTTTAATAGCATCAAGCTTTTCTTTCCCTTCAATCGTTACGTATTTCTTTATATTATCCTGATTGAGGAGCGGAAAGCGAAACATGGATACTCCAATATCGCCAAAACGTACGGCAGCCGCTTTGCTGATCCGGGACGCCTCTTTTTCATTATCTGTTATCCCGCATCGAATAATATTATTAATGGCCAGCTTCTTGCGCTTGGGAGGTACAAGCATCCAGAAGAAAGCTCCCAGATAATTCCCCATGCGCTGTGCATTTTTTTCAGAAAGGCTGCAGGATACGCGCCCAAGAAGCTTCATGAAATTATATGTCAGACTCATAATCATACACCCGCAAAAAATGGTAAAAATACAGGACTCTATATTTCCAATCCATAGAAATACGAGCCCTGTATCCACTGCAAAATATACTTAAATACTACTTTTTATCTTTCTGGGCTTCCAGCTGCTTTTCCAATTTTTTTACTTTTTTCATCAGTTCCGGCAGATGAGAAACCATGACTTCAACCCTGCCCCATTGAGCATGCGTTCTTGCAGGATAGCCCATATAAACGCCTGGTTCAGTAATATTTCCGATAACACCAGTCTTGCCGCCTAAAACGACATTATCTGTAATTTTTACATGACCATTGATTCCAGTCTGTCCTGCCAGGATGCAGTGATTTCCAATCGTGGTGCTTCCTGCAATTCCCGTCTGCGCAATGATAAAGCAGTCATTGCCGATTTGAACATTATGACCTACATGTACCAGATTGTCGATTTTAGTGCCGCTTCCGACAACAGTATCATTCATGGCACCATTATCGACAGCAGAACCTGCACCAATCTCGCAGTTATCACCAATCACAGCCCTGCCCAACTGGCGGATATGGGTATGATGTCCCTGTTCATCGGTTGAAAAGCCGAATCCCTGTCCTCCGACAACAGCATGCGCACGAAGTACGACATTATTTCCTAATATACTGTTTTCATGAACGACCGATCCCGGATTCAGTTCACAGCCATTTCCGATAACTGCATTTTTGCCGATATATGTATATGGATAAATCACCGTGTTGTCACCAATGACAGCGCCATCTTCAATGATACAGTACGCCATGATGCATACATTGCTGCCAATCTGAGCTTTCGGGCTAACAATAGCTGTCGCATGGATGCCCGGTTCAAAATGAGATTCCGGATGGAATAAATCAATCAACTGGCCGAACGAACGGCGGCAGTCCGGGACGACAATAAGATTTTTTGTGAAATGCTCCGGCAGTTCATCGACTAAAATAACGCCTGCATGCATCTCTTCAATATGCTCAGCATAAATTCCACGTGCAAAGGTAATGTGAGACGGTCCTGCACTTTCAGCGCTGCACACATCATCAATCACAAGAGAAGGATCCCCATGCAGAACTCCGCCTACGATCTCGGCCAATTCGCCAGCTGTCTTTTTCATAGTCGCCTCACTTCGATGCGGATCCTGCTTTACTGGATCCATCCATCCTCTTTAAAACTTCATCAGTTATATCTACCGCACCAACAGGCACCGCTCTTTGATACATGACAATTCCGATGTTCTTTTCTTTAGCAATTGCACCACACTGCGCCTGAATGAGTGATTCCAGTTCCTTCTGCTTGCTCTGAACAAAAATCATGCGTTCCTGCTGGGCAGCTTGAACTTTCTTCTGCATTTCTTCATCAGAAAGCCCGGACTGCGCTTCCTGATTCAATCTGTTCTGGATTTCTGTATCTTTATCAGTAATCTGTTTCTGAATGTCTTTTACTTTTGGAGATTCATTCTCTATTTTCTGGTAATCGACAACTGCAACTTTACTCGAATTACCACAACCGGAAAATACAGCTGCACACGCAATCAAACCAACGCATGCCAGCTTTTTCCATGTAGAACATATCATTCTGACTCCTCCTAGCCATTTTCATTTATGATTTTGCCTAAGATATCACTTGTTACATCTACAGCACTGACATTAGCCTTGTACTTAGAGAAGATCATTGTCAGGTTTTTCTCTGATGCAACCCGCCCGGCATCCTTCTGGATATCTGCCATAATCTCAGCCTTCACAGCAGCCATCTGCTTCTGCTTGGCATCGATTCTTGCATTCCATCCATTATTCCATTCTTCATTATTCGGCAAATTGGCAATCGCGGAATCCGATACACCATTGCTGTACTTCTCAGCCAGCTCTTTCTTTATTTCTGCTGCTGTGGACGCCGCATAAGATTCCAGCTGGCTTTCAGCAGCTTTTTTAGCATCCTGCATACGCTTTACCTCTTCAGGCGTCCACCCTGTCATATCATTCTTTTCGCGCTGAATTCTGGCATCGATCAATTCTTCGAGGCGTGCTTTTACTTTATCCTTTTCAGAACCTGAAACACCCAGAACAGTAAGCTTCATTTGCAAATTTGCCATCTCAGCCCGTTCTTCCGGAGTGAGCCCTTCAAACGAGGTTTCTCCTGATTTATTGTGAGCAGCACTGATTTCTGAATAAAGACCAGCAAGCCCTTTGTTCAGCTCATCTTCTTTCATCTTGACTTTCGTCTTGAGCTCATTCTCAGCCGCCAGCTGCACACTTTGATCCTGCATAGCCTGCTTAATTTTGGCTTGCTGCGCAGAGATTGCAATCAGACGTTTTCTTTCATTCTGATATTGATCCAGAAGATGATTGTATTCTGTTTCCAATTTGAAATATTCACTGTATTTAGGATGCGCTTTAACAAGTGTCTCTAAATCGGCCACTCCATACACTGGAGCCGGCGGCGGAGTCTCTTCCTTTTTTAAACTACACCCAGCCATAATCAGCGAAACCATGACTATTATTATGGCAGCAGCAGAACCCAAACAGTTTCTATTCTTCATTTTATGTATTCCAGTTATTTACTAGCGGAAGCGGCAGATGACTGGGCAGCCGTAACTGACTGATTCAATGCATCTGTTACTTCCTTAGTGATATCAGTACCGCCGTAAAGAACTGCGGATTTATCAACGACCAGGGATAATCCCTTTTGGGAAGCCACAGACTTGACTGCGCTTGTAACCTGGTCTTCCATATCCTTTTCGATGGATGTTCTCTTCTGATTGAACTGCTGCTGCATGTCATTAAAAAGTTTTTCCTTTTCAGCATCGCTCATGCCTGCAGATTTCGCATCAAAGTCCTTCTGCATTTCATCAGCTGTGGATTTGAGTTTCTGCTGATAGTCCATTGCCAAAGTACCATTGCTGGAAATGACTTCCCTCTGATCAACGACACCGATATCAGAGGTAGGAGCTGCATTTGCAGTATCCCCCATGGATACGACTGCCATGGCAGCAACCGAAGCAATAAACACTCCCGCTAAAGCAAATGAAAAAATCTTTACATTTTTCTTATTACCAAGAGTTGTCATCATAATAAAATTACTCTCCTTCATTGATCATGGAATCACAGTCCCATACGGCCTATGATTCCATAATTATATTTTCGACTAAAACCGTATCATGCCAGAACCATTTCCCGGCATGATGCATTTATAAAATCAGTATTCAAACAGGACTTAAGCCGCTGAATAACAGCTCCCCTTTTCCTTAGAACTGTGTACCAAAGCTGAAGTTGAATTTGTTTCTATCACCATGACCATAATCCAGTCTGATCGGTCCGATCGGAGTCTGGAGTCTGATACCGACACCGACAGACCAGTTAAGAGAGTCGTCATCTGTGTACCACGGTATCTTTCCTTCATCAATTCCCCAGGTGCTTCCTGCATCAGTGAACAGGACGCCCTGAACCTTTTTAGCGATCGGGAAACGATATTCAAGGGTAGCTGCATACATTTTCTTGCCCTTGAACTGATCATCTTCATAACCGCGCAGTGTATCCGATCCGCCCAAATCAAACAGGTTTCCGTAAGATACGTCGCCGTCAATATAACCGCCCATCAAACGGAGAGCTAAGATATGGCCGTTTCCAAGAGCTTTGTAGAAACGTCCTTCTGCTGTAAATTTATAGAAATCATAATCGCCGCCAAGGCCATGGCCGCCCCACTGTGCTGCGAACGAAATTCTGCGGCCCTTGCTGGCATTGAAGTAATTGTCTCGGTTATCAAATACATGGGTGAAGGTAAAGCTGTTCGTGGTTCCAAAGTTATCCATGATAGCTTTGTACCAGTCAGAATCATGATAATCAGTTATATTGTTCTTAGCCAGATATTTGTCCATAACTTCTCCAGTTTCGAAGCCGTCATGATCATCATAAGATTCTTTGGAACTTTCGAAATTGAAGTAGTTCGTTCTGTATTCGTCGGAAACATGACCCCATGTCAAATTCCAGCCTTTTCTGCGTTTATCATATTCTGCTACTTTGTCCCCGTTGGCATCATAGTCATCGTATTCATAAATACGGTTGAATATGGATGCACCCAGAGAGTCTCCGTTATCATTGATCCAGGGTCTGGTATAGGAAAGAGTATAGTTCTTGCCATCGCCTGCACCGCCGAATTCCCAATGCAGATTGATCTTATCGCCAGTACCTCTGAAATTGGTATCGCCCAGTTCAATAATACCTACTGTGCCATCAGCATCAGAATAACCGGCACCTACAGTTACGATACCTGTTTTCTGTTCAATGACATCGATTTCAATGATGACATCATGTTCATTGGTCTTTCCCGGGAGCAGCTTCATATTAACGTCTTCGAAATAACCTAAGTTATACAGACGTTCCATACTTCTGCTTGCCAGGAATTTATTGAAAGGCTTGCCCTTCTTTAATTTCAATTCTCTTGTAATAACGTAATTCTTGGTCTTCTCGTTTCCGACAATAACGATGTCTTCAACAATGCCTTCGGATATATCGATATGAAGTGTCCCGTCTGCAGATACCTGTACGTTCGGGATAGACACGAGCATGTATCCCTGCTTCAGATACAGATCTTCAATTTCCCTCAGCTTCTGGTTTACGAGCACGAAGTTCAAAACGCTGTCTTTCGGAATCTGCATAATGGATTTCAGATAATCACTGGTAAATACAGTGTTGCCTGAAAATTCTACATTTTTGACGACTGGATTGGAAACCAGCTGATATGTCAGTTTAACACCTTCCGGAACGCTGACGAAAACCGGTCTGATCTGAGAGAAAACACCAATGCTCCCTAAGGATGCCACATCATTTCGGATTCCCTCAACGGTAACAGTGGATCCCGGTTTGCTTTGAATCAAAGGAGCAAGTTTTGCCTTTACTTCTTCCGGGATTCCTTCAAAATCAACAGAAGTAATTGTTTTGCCGACCTGGGCCTCAATAGCAGAATCATCATTAGAGGAAAGATACAGCGATGCATCCCCGACAGCTACAGTTTGCTGAGACTGCTGAACCATAACGGCAGGTTCTTCATTAGCCGCCTTATCCGTTTTATCAGTGATTTCCCCAACCTTGCCTGTTGCCTGTCCGCTTTTTACATCAATCATTGAGCTCTGGGACATTCCATTCTGGCTGCCTGCGATGCCCGGAGCCTGCGCATAAGCGGATGCGCCTGTCAAAGAAAACATTAGCGCAGAAAGGATGACCGCCTTTTTGTGTTTTGTTGTAATCATAAAATCCTCCTCTTTTATTTTTAATGATTTTTTCTGTTGATTTCAAATGAACTGACAGTTATTTACTGCTATTTGCTGCAAGGCAGACTGCCTCCCATACTTTCATTAATACCCCAAACTGATTCCTATGAAGCGGAGCTGTCATACTAGAATTTAAAGCTCCAGTCAGTTCCAATATAACTGTCATGGTTACTATTATACCACGATGAAAGCCCTATACGCGAATTGAGATCATAATGGAATCCTACGCTCTTTTCATCATTGTTGACACCCATCGTAGCAGTAAGCATAAAGTCGTTAAATATATACTTCCCGATCTTTATGTAATAGTAATTATCGTTGTTATCGTTGATACTATCATAATAATCAGTCAGGCTCGAGGTAATGCTGATAAGGTCAAGGCCTATCTTATCCTGCAGGAAATCCTGCACTCCGTTTCCGAAGATCATTGTCAGCCCTGCATTGAACAGTGCGCCTTCCATGGCACCGCTGCTGTCCTTGTCCGGATTCTGATGCAGAGTCAGAAGCATCAGAATTTGTGAATCCGACAGATACGGATCACTGTGGAATACGGTAGTCATTTCCGTTGCCGGTCCTTCGAGTTCAGCTGTTATATTATAATGACCGACTTTAGTAACTGCATTTGCACGAATGACAGGAATCAGAGATCCGGGCTCACCGCCCCAGATAGCACTGGCCTGATCTGCTCTGAAGTCAGTCGTATTGATCCTTACATCACCTTTTTCCACATTGACACGCCCTGTCACAACCGGTGCTTTGACCGGACCCATGACACTGACGTTTCCTCTAATCAGCATATCGTACAGGAGACTATTGTAAAGCCTTACATTATCGCCGACACTGACATCAACTTTTGTCAGCATATTCATCGTCGTACTGCCTGAACTTCCCAATAAAGCAAATGGAACATCTATAACGGCATCATGGATATTTAAGTTTCCGCTGATGCCCATCTGGCCGAACACTTCGCCCAGCGTAAAGTCACCATCAAGGGCTCCCTTGTAATACGTCGATTTTATAGAAGGCGTGTGAATATGTGCTTCTCCGCTGTATCCTGTAATAGCCGCATTATTCCAGTTTATGCTGCCTTTGGCACTTGCCTGTCCGCCGCCAAATACAGCACTCATATCAGCATCTGCCGTCCTGCCATTAAAGGCAAGATTCAAGTTGAACGGGCTGATAGGTTCGGACATTGTTGCCAGCGTAAACGATCCATCCTTTATAGTGACGCCGCCAAAGATCATTGGGTCATTATACGCTCCGGTTACTTTCAGATGGCCCTTGATCGGTCCATTTGCTGAAGTAACGGCTTTAGAGAACAATGCCAGTATATTCATATCTGCATGGTCAAGATTGATATCCAGATCAATCGGAACATCCGAAACGACCGGGAGGCCAAACATTGCCCCGGGGATCGTACCTTTCATGCTTGCCTTGTACGCATCTCTGGTAATAAGTGCATTCTGCAGTGTAAATACATTGTCGCTCATATTGGCCATAAGCGAGAAATCATCGAATGAGATATCACCATAGCTTGGATGATCGACGCCGATGGAAATATCAGCAACAGGCTTGGTCTTATTTCCTGACAGATAAACACCTGCTGTCAGTGTCCCGCCTATTTTAACGTCTTTCTTATTAAGCACTGAAGGAATCCAGGATACATCCATATCGCGGGCGGCAAACTGGATATCCAGATCACCCTGGCTGTTCATTCCCCCCTGGGCAGCAAGCACGCCGTTTCCAACAGGAATATTCATTTTTCTTATGGACAGTGCTTTATTCATATAGGAGAAGTCTATTACCCCATCACCTACACTTGTCGCACCCAGATGGCCTCCGAGAATATTGGCTTTGAAATCCACACTCGGATTGTCTAACGTACCGCTGATACGCATACCGCCTTCTACAGGAATATCAACAGCATCCGAGGTCACTTTGAGCATACGCAGGATTTCTTTTGCATTCCAGTTGTCAAATTTCAACGTTCCGTCAATCGAACTGTTTTCTACGTTGTAATTCCCTTTCCAGGTGAAACTGCCGCCCTGCTGCCTGAACGAGCCTTCATCCAAAGTCACGACATGATCCCTGTAGTGGACGCCTGTGGAAACCACTCTGACGACGCTTCCTCCTACATGGATTTCACGGCTTGCTGCCGTTCCGTCGAACTGCGGATTATCCATCGTGCCCTTCACTCTGCCTAAGAGCGATACCTTGCCTGTAATTCCACTCTGCGGCAGCATTCTTTCAATACTGATATCATTAAAGGACGTCTGAAGATCAAGACCATCCGGCCTTACTACGCCATTGACCATAGCTGTGCCGTCATAGATATAAGCCAGGCCGTTAGAAAGTTTGAGGCCTGAAGAATCATAGTCATATCCTGCGGAGATACTCTGGAAGAGTTCCCCCTTGATGGATCCATCCCAGGCCAGGAAATTCCCCTTTACAACAGGGTGATCGACATCTCCGGAAACAGACATATCGTTTTCTATCCAGCCTGTAACCGGGTAATCGAGCTGGGCCAGCCTGAGCAGATCTTCTATACGGCTCTTTTCCGTTTTGATGCTTAAATTCAAATTATGCGGTTCTGCAATGCCTATAGTACCCTTGACCGTATGATTCTCGCTGTCACCTGTCCATTTTGCATCAGAGATGGTCAGTGTCTTCTCATCCGCAGTAAGCCTTCCCTTCAGTGTATTGAATGCAGCTCCTTTGATTGCTCCATCAGATGCATTGAATATAACATCGGCCTGAGGCTGCTGAGGAGTACCATGAATATCTGCAGTCAATGAAGCTGTGCCGCTGACAGGGATACCTGCTAATCCGGGAAACTGTCCCATATCAATATTTCCTGCTTCAGCCTTGATATTCATTCCCTGATCAGAATAAACGCCGGAAGCAGTAAATGCACCATTTCCCATGGTTCCCGTCACATAGGAGATATTCGTAACGCCATTAGTACTTTCTGCATTGCCGGAAAGCGTATCTACATGGACGCCCTTAGCAGACATATCTCTGGCATAGCCGGTAAAATTCCAATTTCCGCTGTCATAACTTCCAAATCCGGACACATTGCCGGCTGAATAATCAGTGTACGAAAGACCTTCCCCTTTTCCTACAAAAGATCCTTTATTTAAAGAGAAAGCGCCGTCTTTATAGTTTCCGGCAGCTTCAACACTGCCATTCAATATTCCGGAAGCTCCAATATCAGCAGGAATATTTCCAAGGGACAAATCAGTAACTACAGCCTCTCCGTTAAATGCACCAGAGGTAAGATCATATCTGCCGTCCCCGGTAATTTCCCCTGCACTTGTTTTTGCTTCCAGAGAAGGAATGATGATCCCGTCGTCCCCATAGATAAACTTAGCTTTGGCCAAATAGATATCCATATCCTGATATCCGCCGTTTTTCAAAACGACGTCGCCGGACACATATGGATTTTTCAGAGTACCCGATACAAGCATGCTTCCTGTCAATGCCCCGCGGATCTGCTCGTCCGGCAGGACCTTTTCGATTTCAAATCCATGGAAATTCAGATTACTTTGAAGCATGATCTCCGGCAGATTCCAGTTAATTCTGGCATCGCCAGAAATATTTTGTCCATTGATCTTTGCTGAAACATCAGAAAAGGATGCTTCTCCATCATAAATATCAAAAAAAGCTGCTCCATCAGCCAGAATGTAGTTTTCATAGCTCAGAGCAGCATTATTAAAATGGCCTTTTACGTGGTAAGCCACAGCGCCATCACTTCTCCAAATCTTTGCACTCGTCGCTTCTCCTGTACCATTTTTTAATTCTATTTTCTTGCTTAAGTCAGGAAATTGATTCAATAAAGGCTGCAGTGACTTCAGTGAAATGCTGTCAGCTTTCAAATCTACTTCCAGATTATTCTCATCAGTATACTTAAGCGTTCCATTAAAAGGATTATCAATAAATGTTCCGTTGAAAGATCCATGGATTTTCTGATCTTTATTCCAATCAAAATTTCCCTTTAAATCATTGAAGACATAGCGATCGGAATTAGCGGTATTTACGGCAATGGTTCCGTTTTTGATTGCCACTTTTCCTGTAAATGTCCCGCTGTTGGTGTCATCAGACGGCTTAAGAATATCCTGAATGTTCCAGGAATTATCTTGCCCCTGACGAAGATCGATTTCAGGATCTTCAACAGTTACACTTTTAACAAGGGATGCAACGCCGGAATCATGTACCAGGTAATCATACAGAGAAGATACTGTCCATCCAATCGTCAAATAGGACGACTTTAATACAGTATCCCCGTTATTATCTTTCAATTCCAGACCGGCGAATTGAAGATTATAACCCGGATCGAGATCCAGCTGCTCCCAGGATATGGTGCCATTTACTCTGGCTCCAATCTTTTCGTGCAGCACAGGATCCAAGTTCTGTACAATTATTGGCCGTATTAGTAAGTAGACGAAACAGATTGCCACAAAGATGAATGCGGCAATTCCGTTCAGCCACCACTTGATTCTGCTTTTATTCAAAGTCTGCTCCCTACCAGTTCATATATTTTGAAAATTTTCGTGTATTATTTATTTTCGCTGCCTGCAGCAAACTCTGGATGGATAACAGCAGGAATTCCCATTGCATTTTCCAAAGTTGCCAGACCGATATTGTAGTTGTACAAAGCGCTGATATAGTTTGTACGAGCTGTACTCAGCTGCAGTTCTGCATCCAGTACATCAAGGTTCGTACCAACGCCGCTGCTGTATCTTACCGCAGCAATCTTGTAAGCTTCTTCAGCTTCAGCAACGGAAGCTTCGGTCGAACGGATCTGCTCTTTAGCAGCCAGAATATTCAGATAATCCTGTCTTACTTCAAGTTCGACGCTTTCTCTGGACTGCAGAAGCTGCTCCTGCGCAACCTTAACTCCTGCTTCTGCCTTCTTGATAGCAGCCTGAGTTGCACCGCCGTCCCAGATCGGCCAGCTTACGGAGCCGCCAATGCTCCATCCTTTATTGGCAAATCCCGGGAAATCAGAATCTTTCCAATTATATCCGCTGTTTACTGCTACAGTCGGCATATAACCGGCCTTGGCACTTCTCAGATTCTCATTAGCTACTCTTACCTGATAATCTGCTTCAACCAGTTCCCATCTGTATTTCTGCGCCATGAGAATTGCCTGATCCATCGTAATGTCGAATTCAGGTTCCGGGAAATCCTTATCCAAAGCATTGATCTTTGTATTCATTGGAATACGCATAATATTATTCAGATTTGCTTCAGCAACATCTCTTGTATTATCCGCTGCAATACTTGCCTGTTTTGCATTTGCCAGAGATACATTGGAGGTCAATACGTCAAGCTTTGCAACAACGCCTGCATCAAACTGCTGCTGTACGTTGGTCAGATGGCTCTGGTAATCGCTGACTGATTCATGCTGTACTTCTGCAAGCTTGATAGCTTCCAGATAATTGTAATATGCCTTGACTGCAGAAAGTTTTGTTGCAGCTTCAGTCCTGTAAACTTCAAGGTCAGAAATATTTTTTGCATATCTTGCAGAGTCAATGGCACTTTCAACAGCTCCTCCCGTCCAAATCGGCCAGGAAACAGTCAGTCCATTTCCAAAACTATTGCCAATTGCATCCTCACCTACTGACTTAGCTCTGCCAGCACTCCAAGTGTCCGACAAAGATGGATTCTTTTTTGCTGCTGCTGCACTGACATCCGCTTCAGCTTCTCTTCTCTGGAGTTCAGCGATAGTAATATCACGGTTGTTCTGGATTGCGAGTGTCACCGCACCGCGAAGATCTATATCCAAAGTAGAGGATTTAGGAGCTGCCGTCTCAGCAATGGAATCTCCCAAATTCTTCTGAAGAAGCATATTGTTGAAATTAACATTATTTTCTGAATTTACCTGATTCATCTGCGCTGCAATAGCTTTTTCTGTAATCGCAGGATCGGTTGTCAATCTTGTAGGAGCAGCCTTTGCTTCTGCATTTGCTCCGACAGAAAGCGCAAGCAGAACTGATGTAAGTAACACATGGTAGGTAAATTTATTCATATATTTCCATCCCTTCTAAGACTCATTTTTTATCAGTAGTTATATCCAAGTCCTAAATATTCTCCTCCTCCGGTTTTGCTATGAGGAAGGATGGACTGGCCGATGACGAAAACGTTATCGCCTAAGTCATAAGTCCCGCGTATACGAAGAGCCAGGTCGTTCGGATCGAATAGATCGGCGGAGAATTTCCATTTTTTCTTTTCATAATCTGCACCAATACCGAGTTTATTGCGGATTATTCCCGCATGTACTCCATAAATTCCCTTCATTCTTCCAAACATGGCATCATAGACAGGATCATTCCCAACAGATTCTATCCCAAACAGGCCATAAGAATCTTTGCCTGCTTTCAGGAAAATGTTTGGTGAGAAATCGTCTTTCTTAGTATTATATAACAATTCCCCGGAAACAGACATACCTAAATCTGCATTTCCATTCATTATATTATTAATTTTACCAGATATGTTCTTTGCATTTCCAGATATTTTCCTGGCATTTTCTGATGTAACTACCAGATTATCCATGATTGCCCTGGCATCAGCAGCCGCTTTTCCGTCTCCATTGAACTGCTTGAGCATGGAGTTGATCTGGCCCGTAATTTCCTGAATTTCAGAAGCGGTCTGTATGCCCTGGGATGTCAAAATGGCAAGATTCTGGGAAATGGCGTCGAAATTACTGATGCTGTTCTTTACATTTCTCTGCGCATTAGGATCTGCAACAATTTCATTGATGCCGTTCAGCATCATCTGCGCTGAATTAATGAGCTTATCCATTTTATCCATTGCCTGGTCAATTCCCGGGCTGGCAACACCTTCTACGGTCATACCGTTCTGGAGATATCCGCGGTCCTGATGGCCTCCGGAAACCTTGATGAATCTTCCGCCCATGACACTGCTGGTTTGAATGGTAAACTCAGCATCCTTAGGAATCTTGGCATCATTATAGAAGCGCAGCGATAATACCGCTTCGCCGTTTTTAACTGCAATGTTGTCGACCATGCCGACTTCTACGCCAGCATAATGGATCGGGTTTCCTTTTTCGATGCCTTCCGCTTCTTTAAAATAACCTGTTACAAGAAAACCGCTTCTGCCAAAAATAACCAGAGTGCTTAAATGGACAATGATTATTGTAAACAAAATGATTCCTGCGAGCGAAAAAGCCCCTACTTTCGCTTCAGTTGTCCACTTCATCATTCATCCCCCTCTTTCTCTATATCCGGCGAAGACGGCAATCCATTCATGAATTGTTTTATTCTCGGATCTTTTGACTGGTAAAGCGCAGAAGGTTTTCCGATTTCAAGGAAAGATCCTTCATAAAGAAACGCCATCCGGTCAGCTATAAGCTCCGCTGATTTTAAATCATGTGTTACTACAACACTTGTAACATGCAGCTTTTCCTGCATATTCTTTATCAATAAACTTATATCCGTTGAACGGATGGGATCAAGGCCTGCTGTCGGTTCGTCATACAGGATGATTTCCGGTTCAAGGACGATAGCTCTTGCCAGCCCTATACGTTTCTTCATGCCCCCGGACAAGTTTGACGGCATCAGTTCTTCTGTTCCATCAAGTCCCACCAGATGAAGTTTTTCCTTGACCGCCTGATCAATCTCAGGCTCTGACAGTTTTGTATGCATCCTCAGCCCAAATGCAATGTTTTCCTTGACATTCATGGAGTCAAACAGTGCTGAATACTGGAAAACCATGCCCATATGTTTCCGCTGTTCATTGAGCTCTGTTTCAGGCATCTTTGTTATATCTCTGCCATCGATCAATATCTTGCCTGATGTTGGCTTCAAAAGCCCTATCATCATCTTAAGGAGCGTAGATTTTCCTGAGCCGGAGGCCCCCAGGATAACCATCGTTTCTCCCTTATTGATCTGCAAATTTACATTTTTCAGAATTCTTCTGTCGCCGAAAGTCTGCTCGACATTAATAATATCAATCATATGCGCCTCAGAACAGTATAGATGAAAGAATATAATTTGCAGCAAAGAGCATAATTATGGAATAAACGACGGACTGCGTCGTTGCTTTGCCGACGCCTTCTGCGCCGGCAGTACAGGTCATCCCACGGTCGCATCCGACCAGTGCGACAATCATTCCAAATATGATGGATTTTATAACACCGATATATAAATCAGACGGGACGCAGAATACACGAATCGAGTGCATAAAGACATAGGAAGACACGCCGTGTGAAAGGGATGCTACAATCATTCCGCCGCCGACACCGATTACAACGCCAAAAATATTCAGTATGGGAAGCATTGCCATACATGCGACAAGCCTGGGAACGACAAGGTAGCCGATCGGGCTTACGGCCATGCACCTCAGGGCATCGATCTGCTCAGTAACGCGCATTGTGCCGATTTCCGCAGTAATTGCAGCACCGACTCTACCGGCAAGCACAACACCGCAAAGGACCGGGCCTAATTCACGGCCTATGCCGATGGCGACAATAGCTCCGACAGTAAAATCAGCCCCATATTTCGTAAGCTCCCCTGCAATCTGTACCGAAAGTACCATGCCCGTAAATAAAAGTGTCAGTGCAACAATCGGAAATGACAAAACACCGAGGGACAGGCACTGCTTAAACGTTTCCCTGCTCCTGATCGTGCCTATTTCCTTTACCGCCGCAATCAATAAAAGGATAATGGCCCCTAATTGGTGAAATATACTGATCGTTTGTCTTCCCAAAGATTCAATAAATGCCATATGGAGCCCCCTTCAAAAATCTATATTTCCCCCCAGCATTTTATGCCGTGGGATAAGTGATTATTCTATAACTGCGGTTTACATAATCCATCAGGCTTTGTCCTTGCCTGCACTCTTATCGGAACCAGGTTCTGAAGTCTTGTCTGATGCTTTTTTCTCAGATGTCTGCAGCGCACTGCTGTCCATCTTCTCAAAGCCTTTTTCCTTTGAATTCTTGATAAGGACTTTCAGCTTACGGTCTCTGTCTTCAGGCGTAGTTACTTTGAAAGTAAACTGTCCGTCGCCATATATAACATAATCTGTCAGCACAGAGCTCTTGGCGGTCTCCTTGCTCATATCGCCATGATCTGCGCTGTTTCCTTTTCTGCCCTTCAGGTAATCAGGAACATCCGAATCATCCCGGTCAGTAATTTCTGCCTTGGTTTTCGAAGACGATGTCTTGTTATTAATCGTGCTGACAGAAGGATCCAGAATTTCAGCGACGATCTGGTTATTCTGATCTTCTTTCTGCAGTTTATCGAAAAGGTCGTTGAAATCTTTATACACACGCACGCGGTCAAGGACTTCATCCGTCAGATTATACTGCTGCTGCTGCAGAAGATACGGAAGCGGAATCACGCCGCCTCCCCGTATTTCAAGAATCATCTCCCCAAGCGGCTGATCAGCAGGAACGGTAAATGACATCTCTTTATAGAAAACCTCTCCCCTGTATGGCTGGAGCCTGACACGGATATAAATCGTATCACCGGGACTGACAACCATCGGGTAAGCAGATGCATCTAAAAGCTGCGCAGTTTTTCTTTCGGAGGTCACCTTCATGTCTACATTGATATCTCTAAGTTCATACTTTTCAAACCGGTTCTGCTCAAGAAGCTTGACTACATTATAAATTTCATCAACACTCTTCCCTGCGGCCTCATTAGACGACCAGAACATGTTGCTTCTTGTAAAAGCCTTTTTATTCAAGTCTTTAGGAAACAATGTATAGTTTACAGTAACGGTTCCCTGCCCTTTTCTGTCCATTGTCCTGCTTATGGCATTATAGGCAGACGTTGCAGTCAGCGCAGGAAGCATGGATTCATTCTGGATCATGCGTACATTAAAGTCCGTGCTCCTGTTGAGATCCAGATCAAGAACATTAGCATGAAGACGCACGGAATCCGGAGTGATGCCGCTGACGCCGCTGATCCCTGCACCGCGGTCCTGATTGACTACGCCGATTTCAGCCCCCACGGATCCCAGTTTGAACGGAATATTCTGGCTTGGCACGATGGTGAGTATGTATGCATTGTGCATGAAGTAGCCGGAACTGCCCTTATCAAGAAACGGATGTCCGAATGCGATCATGTGATTTCCATCTACATAGGTTACCGTCCCTACAGCGCCCAGCCTTAAATCGCCTGTGACTAAAGTTGCAGCGACAGAACCGCCGGCTTCCAGAGGATAAGGTGCATCATCATTTTGAACAGAGACAGAGGAATACGGCACCATATTGAATTCCTTCATTTTTTTTGCAAGAAATTCCATTCCGCTTCCAGTATATCCTTCTGCCATAAGCGGCGTATCCAAAGCCACAAAACCATTCGTATCCGGATGGTCACTAGTGTTTTGATCCGTGTCATTAATGGTCCACAGGCGGATCATATCAGAAATCGGTGTAACCATTCCTATCCGGCCGTTAGACTGCGGAAAACCATATGATATGGCACCTAAAAGTTTGCCGTTTATATAAACAGGACTTCCGCTCATTCCCTGAGCAATCCCGTTAGTCTTGTCAATGACAGGCCCTGAAACCTTCACTAATACTAAATCTCCGCCTGAAGCTCCTTTATGCTTGAGTATGCCCAGAACTTCCACATCGAAGGTATCAATTTGTCTTCCGTGAACAACAGTCTTAGCATATCCGTGCATTCCTTCCTGCACGTCTGAAACCGGCAGAAATTCCTGTGCTGCATAAGCCTGACCCATGCCGGAAAGTGCCAGAAGCACTGCCAGCGCGAGATTTTTCAGTTTATTTTTCAGCATCGCTTATCATTTTCCCTTATCATTAATTCTTATTGGTATCGATAACAGCAACTGCCTGCTGTTTATCAATTCTCTGTCCTTTGACTACCAGGACTTTCTGCACAACACCATCAGCATCCGCCCTTGCAGCCGGAACCGGTCCGACAAGCGAGTCGACCGTTACTATAACCTGTCCTTCCTTGACAACGGCATTTTCTTCCACAACAGAGGTTACAACGCCGCTTAAGACAGAGCTCTGTGGAACTTGTTCTGCAAAAACAGCAGGACAAGCTGCGCCTGCGAAAATCAGCATAGAAAGGATTCCCGCCTTTTTATTTAATTTCATGATTGCTCACCCTTCTTATCAGAATGCTTTCATTATCAATTATATGTATTATTCTTTTTATTTTACCATCTTTTATCGTAAAACACACATCATTTTAAAAACCGTGTGGTATTCAGTTTAACATAGTGTCATAAAGAAACGCGTTATATATGCAAAAAAGATATGGAATGTTTTTCCATATCTCCTTTGTAATATTGACGTATCAATGAAGATCCTGAAGCGAATCTCTAAATTCATTAATATAATCTAAAGATTTACCCGCTCCGACAGCATTAATATAATTAGGTCTTTCAACAACATATGCCCGGAAACCCGTTATTCTGGAAATGAGTATATCGAGTCCCTTCAGCTGCGAGCCTCCGCCAATGAGTTTGATGCCATGTTCTCTGATATCGGCCAAAATGGCTGGCGGCGTACGCTGGATGACATCCCTGATGCACTTGAAGATATCATAAAGAATTGGATTGACAACGCTTGCAATGTCTTCTCCCGTCACTGCAATCTTGACAGGAAGACCGGATACCAGTGAAAGCCCGAATGTTTCAGAAATCCTCGGAGTCTGTTCCAAATCCCACTGTGCTCCCAGGGCAATTTTCAAAGATTCTGCTTCTTTTCTGCCAATGCGGACATGATATTTCTCTTTTACCAGGTTCATGATGGCCTGATCCATCTTGATGCCCGATCTCGTAGAGAACTGGCTGGCAACGATTCCGCGCGGTGAGAGTACGGATACCTTCGTAGAGCCGCCTCCGACATCTACAAACATTGTCCCTTCAGGCGTCTTACTGGATCCATTCATCCCCATCATTGCTGCCAGCGGCTGATCAATCAGCACAGTCTTCCTTGCTCCCATGGCAACAGCAGCTTCCAGAAGAGCTCTCCTCTGAACGCTGTTGATCCCGTCAGAAACACACATAATGAGGCGTGGATGGAAAAACATGCTCTTCAGGTATGATTTATTGACGATGGAGTTTAAAAGGTATGCAGCACCGTTATAATCAATAATCGCACCATTGCGCAGCGGACGGATGATACTGATCTCATGGGGAGCCTTTCCTTCCATTTCTTCTGCCTTGGTGCCAAACGCAAAGTATTCATGAGTGATCTCATTGCGCGCCAAAACGGAAGCTTCAGAAAATATAAGGCCTTTATGCTTTACATAAAGAACTATATTGGAAGTACCAATATCTACCCCTATATCTTCTGCGCCGAATGAGCCGATCCAGTCCATCAGCGAGCTTTGACCGGAATTATCCTTTTTTATTTCTTCCGTACTTTCAGTCTTTGTCGACACGGATAATATCTGCTCCTAATCCCTGTAATTTCTCAACCAAATGATCATAGCCGCGGTCAATATGATGCAGCTCCCCGATTTCTGTTTCTCCATGGGCTGCCAATCCAGCTAATGTCAGGGCTGCCCCTGCTCTAAGATCTGTTGCACGCACAAAAGCTCCCGTAAGGAAAGGAACACCCTGAACGATAGCGCAGCGGCCTTCCACCTGAATGGATGCTCCCATACGCTGGAGCTCACCGACATGCATGAAACGGTTTTCAAAGACAGTTTCAGTAATTTTGCTGATCCCGTTTCCAATTGTCATTAAAGCCATGAACTGAGCCTGCAGGTCAGTCGGGAAACCAGGATAAGGAAGTGTCTTTATGTCTGTAGATCTGATCTTTCCATCACTAACGACGCGGACACTGTCGATTTCCTTAGTCACTTTAACGCCTGCTTCATTCAGTTTGGCTAGAAGCGGCTTCAAATGTTCCGTCAGGACATTTTCTATGACAACATCGCCGCCTGCCATAGCAGCAGCGATCATGAATGTACCGGCCTCGATGCGGTCAGGAATCACTGTATGGGAAACGCCCTCCAGTTTCTTGACGCCTTCAATACGGATGATATTAGTCCCCGCACCTTTGATGTTGGCACCCATGGAATTGAGGAATGTAACAAGATCGACGATTTCCGGTTCTTCTGCTGCATTTTCAATGACAGTCCGCCCCTCAGCTGTTGCTGCGGCCATCAGGATATTTTCAGTAGCACCAACGCTTGGGAAATCCAGGTAAATCGTAGTCCCCTTCAGACCATGCGGTGCATAGCTTTCTACAAAGCCGTTTCCAATATTGATTTCAGCACCCATAGCTTCAAACGCTTTAAGATGCAGGTCAATCGGCCGGCTTCCAATCATGCATCCGCCAGGAAGAGCGATTTTTGCATGTCCCATCTTTGCTAAAAGTGGTCCCATGATCAGGAAGGACGCTCTCATTTTGCTCATCAGTTCATAGGAAGCTTCTGTCTTATTTAATAAGGAGGAATCAAATGTCAGGACATTGTCTTCTTTTTTGACTTTTACTCCCAGCGATTCCAAAACGCTGCAAATGGTAAAAACATCATCCAAATTGGGCGCATCTACGATCGATGCAGGTGTTTCCGGCAGAAGCGTTGCAACAATAATAGGTAAAACTGCGTTTTTAGCACTCGAAACGCGTACATTCCCATGAAGGGTCTTTCCCCCATGAATCACTAATTTTTCCAAGCGGAATCACTCCTGTACTTTAAATACGAACTTATTAACCATAATTTCAATCAGTTTTAGACAAATCTGCCTTTTATACCACCCGCAAAACATTCTCCTTTAAAAACAGGTGCGTATTGCCAGTGGAGCAGAGTTCATATATGTTTTTAGATTACACGTATCATAGCATAGCAAATATTATATGTGATTTCAAGAAAATCTATTGCCCCAATGTTGCTGTTACGCGTTTAACACTCTCGGAATCACCTAAAATGACAAGCATATCCACTACATCCATTTTCATATCCGGATGAGGATTGACGAACATTTCCCCTTTCCTCTTGATTGCAACAACTGTTATATTATATTTCTTTCTTACATCTATATCTATTAAACTCTTTCCAATCCAGTCCTGAGGGACATGAATGGAAAGAATCGTGATATTGTCTTCCATTTCAATATAATCGACGATGCCTGGCGAAATCAGATTGTGTGCTACCCTGACACCCATTTCTTTTTCAGAATATATGACTTTGTCTGCGCCGATCTTCTGGAGCATCTTGCCATGCAATGGGTCCAACGCTTTTACAACGATTTTCTTGACACCCATATCCTTCAGAAGAAGCGTCGTCATAAGGCTTGCAGATAGTTCCCCTACTGCTACAACTGCTACATCTGCATTCCCTGCTCCTATAGCAGTCAGGTTTTTCTCGTCTGAGCAGTCGGCACAAACTACATAACCCAATGTGTCAGATAAATCCTGCACTACATCTTCTGCAATATCCATGGCCATTACATCATAGCCCATTTTTTCCAGTGTTACAGCGACACTCTCTCCAAAGCGGCCAAGTCCTGCAACAAAAAACTGTAATTTGCGTCCCATATCTTAATCCTCATCCCACAATTATATTTTCTTTAGGATATTTAAGCTGGCGGCTGTGATGGCTGGCAAATGTAATTGCCAGTGTCATGACGCCAATTCTGCCTATATACATGGCTATCATCAGTACAATCTTGCACGGTGTGTTCCACTCGCCAGTAAGCCCCATGCTGAAACCCACAGTACTGAAAGCCGAGACAGCTTCAAACATGACATCTTCAAAGTCAAAGCTCATCGGCTCAAAAACAAATACGAGAAAAGCAGTAATAAACGTGATCACCACTGCAAGAGTAAAGACATTCGATGCTTTGACGAGACAGTCCGGATCTACATGCTTATGAAAAATAACAACATCTTTTTTGCCTCTTATCCAGGCATAAAGTGATAAGAAAAGCAGTCCGATCGTTGTCGTACGTATGCCGCCTCCCGTCGATACGGGAGCTGCCCCGATAAACATGAACATCATAACCAGAAGGACGGTTTGATCAAGCATGGAATGTATATCAAAAACAGCAAATCCGCCCAATCTGGATGAAACTGACATTAATACTGCGCTCTGCCATTTCTCCATGGTAGAAAGTCCGCCAAGGGTCTCCGGATTATTTCCTTCCAGATTATAAAATATAATCGTTCCAAGCGGAATCAGGATTGCTTCCATCAGGAAAATAAGCTTGCTGTTCAAGGACAGCCCGGACCAGCTCCTGTGTCTAAGGAAGTCATCCGCCGCCATGAATCCGACGCCTCCAAGGAACATCGTTACGACAATAACTGTACTGACAAAGGGATCCGCAGCCATTTTGGCAAATCCTGCATTGGCTCCCATAATATCCAGCCCGCAGTTGGTAAATGCAGATACGGCATGCCAGTATCCAAGATAGATACCCATGGGCCCAAATTTGAAATAAAAATAGACTGCCAGAAGTGTCCCCGAGATAAACTCAACCAGGAGTGTCATGAATATGATTTTACGCACGAGCATAACCATCCCTGACGGTGTTTGCAGGTTGAACGAATCTCTGATGAGCAAACGTTCCTGAAGGCGGATCTTGCGTCCCGTCGATATCCCTACCATCGCCATGATAGTCATGATGCCAAGGCCGCCGACCTGCATAAGGAATAATATCACAAGTTGTCCGAATATAGTGAAATCTGTCCGTACATCAAACATGGACATTCCCGTAACGCTGACAACGCTTACAGACATGAACAGCGCATCAACAAAGCTGACCTCAGCATTTCCCGTTGTAGAAAAGGGGAGCATCAGCAAAAGCGCGCCGAAAACCATGAACAAGGCAAAGCCGCCGCAGATCAGTACGCCCCTGTGCAATTGGCTCAAAGCCGAAACAATGTATCTGAACATTATAGAATTCCCCTTTATCCCCCATATGTTCTTTCCCAAGCAATTTATTTTATCATATAAACGCTTCTTTTATTATACTATTTATTGGGAAACTCGGAAATCCTCAATAAAGAAATAAAGACCGCAGATCATAAATCTGCAGCCTTCATTTCATTGCTTGTTATTTTTCCTTATCATTGGCATTGCTGCCGTTATCTGATTTCTCAGCGCCCTTGTCTTTGCCTATTTCCTTCAGGGCTTCTTCTGCCTCAATAGCGGCTATAGCGCCAAGTATATCATGTCTGGTTATAATGCCGACCAGTCTAACCGGCACTTTGGCTCCTTTGACCTTGATATCTTTCTTAGGTTTTTCCACAACCGGCACAGTCTTCAAATGTTCATCGACCATGAGCGTCGTAATGGTATCCATGTCGGTGTCAGGTGTTACACAACGCACATCTCTTGTCATGATTTCAGATGCAGTCGTTGCGAGCAGTTTCCTGAAGGATTTTTCATACCGCCCGAAACCATAGTAATAAAGATTTCCGCCCAGTACATCTACATACTGAGGAATCTGTGGACGAACCTTCTTGTAAAGAAGATCTCCTTCTGAAACGATTCCCAACAATTCATTATCTTCCCCAACTACTGGAATCGCACTGACCGGATGTGTAATAAAAAGCCCGACCAGTTCGTGTACAGTTATGTCAGGAGAGACGGTAAATACATAATTGGTCATAAAATCCTTTGCTTTTAGTGACCTGGCCATCATAACCCCTTCCTTTCAAAATAAAGTCTAAATCTATTATTACTTCCCTTCTATATTATTTTATCCAATTTTAAATAAAGCCGCAATTAATTTTATCTTTTGTTTTCAGATTATCGATTACAAATGATAATGCTGGTTGTGAATAATTTTCATGGCTCTGTAAATCTGCTCGGAGAGTATCAGTCTTGCCATCTGATGCGTCAATGTCATTTTGCCAAATGATATGCGCAGACTTGCACGCTTCCGTATATTTTCTCCATTCCCGCAGGGACCGCCGATCATAAAATAGAAGTGATTGGTCCCCGTGAGCATCTTATCATTCAGGCAGCCCGCAAATTCCTCGGAAGTCATTTCTTTTCCTTTTAAATCAAGAAGGATCAGGTAATCTTCATCACGAATGTGTTTAAGAAGGCTTTCTCCTTCTTCCATCAATATTTTTTCTTTCATGACGGGAGAGCAGTTATCAGGCATCTTCACTTCATTCTGCTCTAATTCCTCCCATTTTGAAAATGGTGTCAGGCGCTTCACATATTCCTGAATGCCTGCCCGCATCCATTTCTCCTTGATTTTTCCTACAGCAAGTATCGTTATTTTCATGAGTTGTTCCCCGGAGCAGAGGAAAGAAGCACGTCTGTATTCGTCTCCCTGCCATTATGTGAATACGTAAGGCTGATGCGGTCCCCGGGCTGATGTCCGTCAAGAATATCCCTCATTTCCTTTACTGAACTGATCTTCTTGCCATCGATTGCCAGGATGTAATCTCCCGGTTTTACGTTCGTAAGGCTCAATGGGCTGTTTTCGGCAACTTTCATAACAAGGACGCCGTTTTCATTGTTCCATGTATATCCATACCTCATAGCTATGTCTTTATCAGCAGCATAAACGCCAAGATAAGCACGAATAACCTTCCCGTGTTCAATCAGCTGCTGCACGATGCCCTTTACCTGGTTAATCGGAATGGCAAATCCCATTCCCTCGATTCCCTCCTTGGAAATCTTCGCACTATTGATTCCCACTACCTTGCCGTCTGCCGTCACTAAAGCGCCTCCGGAATTGCCCGGATTGATTGCGGCATCCGTCTGAATCAATTTAAATCTCTGGTCAACATCATCAAGGCTCCTGTTCAGGGCACTGATTACGCCAACGGTTACCGTCCCCTGGAATTCAAGTCCTAAAGGATTGCCTATGGCAATAGCGGTTTCACCAACCTGCAGATTATCTGAATCGCCAAAACTTGCAACGGGAAGATCATCGCTGCCATCAATCTTCACGACGGCAAGATCCGTGGCCGGATCGGTGCCTATAACAGTTCCTGATACCGTCTTGCCATTAGAAAGCGATACGTTTACATCCTTGCTTCCCGAAACGACATGGTTGTTGGTAACAATATATCCCTTTTTATCAAAAATAACTCCGGAACCGACACTTGTTCCTACCTCGACGCGGCGGTTGAATATATCCCTGTCATACACTTTTGTCGTAATCCCGACAACTGCCGGGCCAACTTCTTTGACAGCCTGAACAATTGCAGTATTCCTGACCGCCGGCAGTTCCTTGTTCTTATCAGGAGTTTGCTGGAACATCTGGCTGGAGGATGCCGCAGTACTTCCCTTGGGCACAATGCTGAAATTCCCCATGAAGTAACCACCGGCTCCGCCTATGATCAATAAAGCTGCCGCCAGGGCAAACAGTTTCTTTCTTCCTGAACTTTTGTCATCTTTATTCAACTGAATTTTTCTGCCGTTCTGTTCGAGCTGCTTATCAAGTTCTTCTCTATCCATATGAATCCCTCATATCTGTCCATAGACGACTAATTAATACAAGCAAAACAAACTAAAGTTCAATCTTCAGGCTATATCGATTGTTTTATGTATTATAACATGGTAAAAATATAAATCTTTATTCCTGAAATTAAACAAATTATAAAAAGACAGCAGGTTTATGCTCCTGCTGTCTCTTATATAGCTTAAATTACTTGGCGAAGTCTGTAGCTCTTGTTTCACGAATCACTACGACTTTGACCTGACCAGGATATTGCAGTTCCTTTTCGATACGCTGTGAAATATCATGTGCCAGAATAGTAGCCTGATCTTCACTTACCTTTTCTGGTTTTACAATGACTCTCAATTCACGGCCGGCCTGGATTGCATAGCAGTTGGAAACACCGGAGAACGATTTTGCGATATCTTCAAGCTTTGTCAGTCTCTTGATATAGTTTTCCAGGGTTTCTCTTCTTGCTCCAGGGCGGGCAGCGGAAATTGCATCAGCTGCGGCAACCAGAACAGATTCAATACAGGTTGGTTCCGTATCTCCATGATGTGAAGCTATTGCGTTAATGACCTGCGGCGGTTCATGGAACTTCTGTGCCAATTCAACACCCAGTTCAACATGGGTGCCTTCCTGTTCCCTGTCCACTGCCTTACCAATATCGTGAAGCAGGCCCGCGCGCTTGGCGAGATCCACATCTGCTCCGATATCTGCCGCCATGATACCTGCAAAATAGGAGGTATCTATACAATGCTGCAGCACATTCTGTCCATAGGAAGTACGATACTTCAGACGGCCAAGAATCTTAATCAGATCCGGATTCATTCCGCGGATGCCGCACTGCATAACTGCCTGCTCGCCTGCTTCCCGGATTTCCTTTTCAACGTCTTTCTTTGTTTTTGCAACCACTTCTTCGATTCTTGCAGGATGGATGCGTCCGTCTTTTACAAGGCTCTCAAGAGCAAGACGGGCAATTTCCCTGCGGATTGGATCGAAGCAGGAAAGGATAACAGCCTCAGGCGTATCATCAATAATAAGATCTACGCCGGTAAGAGTTTCTATTGCACGTATATTTCTTCCTTCGCGGCCTATGATACGGCCTTTCATTTCTTCATTCGGAAGCGCCACTACAGAAACGGTTGTCTCCGAAACCGTATCAGCTGCATTTCTCTGAATAGCACCGGCTATGATTTCTCTGGCCTTTGTATCAGCAGTTGCCTGGGCTTCTTCAATGGCATCTCTGATTCTGACTGCCTTTTCGTGCGTCAATTCTTCATCTACACGGGCAATAATCATATCCTTTGCCTGTGCACGTGATAACTGGGATATTTCTTCCAGTTTCGCTTCCTGCTGGCTATATAAAGCTTCAACCTTGTCTTTCTGCACTTTAACCTGGACTTCTTTCTTATCCAGCTGTGCTTCACGCTGTTCGAGATTCCCGCTTCTCCAGTCAAGATTATTTTCCTTCTGGACAAGTCTCTGCTCGTACTTCTGAAGCTCGTCACGACGCTGCTTGCTTTCCTGCTCAACGTCTTCACGCAGCTTGTGAATTTCTTCCTTTGTCTGAACAAGGGTCTCTTTCTTTAAAGTTTCTGCTTCCCTTGATGCAGATTCAAGCATTTTCTTTGCATCATCAGCAATCTGTTTTGCTTTTTCTTCAGCGGATCCAATGCGCGCTTCTGCAATTCTCTTTCTCAGGAGATATCCTACACCGATACCGACAACTGCAGCAACAATACAACCCAAAATCACATAAAGTAAAACTTCATCTAGTGTCAAATACTTCACCTCTTTCTTTCCAATATTTTTTCATTAGACATTCCGAAACACTGCCTTTATCTTGTCATATCCGTCATTTGCATTGTAAGCTCCAGACCAGATCATCTGGATAGTTATATTAAAATTATCATCTGATAATAAAACAAAAACGATCCATCCTGATAAAAGGCAAACAAATTAAAATAATCTTGCCAATTTGACACATATTAATTCTAAATTCTTTAGTTTTCATTGTCAAGGCGGGCATCTGTAAACACCGCTGTTTTACGGGCAGTTCTTCCCCCAAAAAATACCGTACCGTATTTGAAACATATGGCATCCTAAGCGCTTTTCCCCTCAGTCTCCTCTTCCGCCGCCTAGAAGTGACCAGAGCAGAAGCGCACCAAAGGCCACCCAGGACATAAAATAACTCATTATGCCTAAATCTGTCAGGATATTGATGACGGTCAGTCCCAGCATGAAGAGCATATTCTCCCTCATATTCAGGAGGGGATCCCTTCTGAACAGGAAGTAAGAAGCTGCAAGTACTCCGCAATTTACAATTAAAACTACCGAAAGATAAAACATAAGAGGAACAAGCTGAAGAATATAGCTCCCGAAGAGCATGATGCACATCACATAAATCCATGTAGATGCCATATTTATTCCTCCCTGAACATATCTCCGTCCTTTTGAGGTATCCATATTTTCTGATCGGGAAAGAGCCATCTGAATTCATAGGATGGTGCCCAGACATTTCCAAAAGCATGCATGGGAATGAGCAAACCGGATTCAACCTTGCTCAGGAACTTTTTAACGCCCCACTCCCTTGCCACCTGGAGTCTAGCATCCACCGGGAACATGGCGATATCCACTTTTCCCCCGGACAGTTTTTCCAATTCTGCAAAATAATTATTTCTGGCATCCAGATTGGCAGCATCAGAGTCGCCTGCCCAATGCCACCAGTTTAAATCACCTGCATGGAAGATGGTGATTCCATGACAATGGATTAGGAACGATCCGCCGGCATCCGTCGAACCATACATTTTAACGGTGAAATCCTCATTCGAATAAGAATCTCCCACGTCCATCAGATGCATCTTCCCTGCATCTCTCAAATAGAGATCACAATCCCTATGCAGGATGTATCCATCAGCATATTCCTCAAACCGGCTGATGGATGGATTGAAATGATCCCCATGGAAGTGACTGACAAAGAAGTAAATTTTATTTCTGCCATCTGTAATCATTTTTTCCACATGTTGCAAGGGATCCTTATAATAGTCAAAAACGAGAACTATGTCGTCGATTTTCAGAATGAATCCGCTGTGATTCAGAAAATAAATATCTTCGGGCATATGAATCTCCTTTCGCGGATGTAAAAGCAGCCATAGTTACACATCCGGCAAAATAAATTGAATATTTTCTATTAATTATAAAATTTCAATAAATCTATGTAATTACTGTATTTATCTAGTATAATAATTATAGCATAGTCCAATTCTCATTAGCGAGAACCATCGATATATTTTAATTTCAAACTTTGGTTTATAACGACAGGAGGTTCATAATATGGTAGTCATTCATGATATGCAGGAACATCGTTTTAAAATAGAGGATCTAAAAGGTTTATGCTATTTGGAATACTCTGAGGACGGAAATAACCAGTTTACCGTTCTTCATACTATAGTTCCCGATGAACTTTCCGGCCGGGGACTGGCTGCGCAGCTGGCTCAGGCTTTTTATGACTGGATCAGAAGCAACAACTATTCAATGAAATCAGAATGCACCTACATGGATGCATGGCTCAAGCGCAAAAAGATTGAAATCTGATATTCAGGGATTCATCTTCGGTTTCCTTTTTAGAACTATGTCATTGAAAGGAATAATATGTTTTATAAATTCATTGAACGCTAATGGGAGCTCCCACATTCTTCTTAAATATATTGCTTGAGATAACACAATGAAAAAACACCGGGCTGGTTTTGCCCGGTGTTTTTTACTGTTCCTGCATTTCCTGCAGTTTCTGTTTTTTCTCCGCCAAATAGTCATGCAGGGAGAAATTATCAATATCGATTTTACCGTTTTTCTCCTGATTCTCTTTTACATTCAGAAGCTCAGAGAATGTATTTTCAGCTTCAAAGCCATACCGCCAGAATGCTGTACCGCCAAGCCCGTATTTGCCAACCAGGCTCATTTTGTCTTCGAGTGATTTTGCATCTTCTAACCATGTTTTATAGGCAGTTCCTTTTTCTTTCCAGGAGGAAGTATACTGCTTCTCTTCGTCATTCCATACAGGCCTTAATTTATGCCGGCTTATGAACTGGTCTGTGTATTTCAGGGTCAGCACCCTTGATTTCCACCTGCCGGATTCATTAACCCAGACTCTTGTATAAAGCGGAAGCCCCAGAATCATTTTTTCGCCCGGTACGCTCTTTTTTAAAACCTTGATGCTGTCATCAAGCCATGAATAAGATGCAACAGATCCGGGAACTGTGCTGTTCCCAGGCGTCTCGTCATAACCCATAATGACTAAATAATCTGCTGCCTTTGCAAGATTTTCTCTGTCATAGCACAAGCTCCATGTAGGAGACCATTCATTGTACACAGTAACATCTACTGTTACCATTTTCCCCTGCTCATGCATAGCGCCGGAAAGCTTCTTGATAAAGTCAGTATAGAGGTTCTTGTCCTCCTGCTTCATATTTTCAAAATCAATATTATATCCGCCCAGATCATATACCTCGGAAATCGCATCTATGCGGGAAATCAGTTTTTCCTGCATTTTGGAATCATGCATAAAGGCAGATGTTCCGGGAATATCAAAATCATTATGGATCAAAGGCAGTACATTAAATCCGTTATCCTTTATCCCCTTCAAATACACCAGATCGGGAACAAAATCATTTTGAGAAACATCTTTATAAGATCCCCAGGTCGGCGAAATTATGATTGCATTGTCTTTACCTGCGTCTTTTATACTGCTGGTGCTGAATTCATGTTCCGGATCCCATATGATGACCTGCCGGGACTTCTTTTCTTCTTTCTTCCCGGAATCACGGCTTTCCTTTTTCAACGTGATTTTCTTGTGTTTTTCATCATATTTATAAGTGATTCCAGACTGCCCGGCAAAGTATCCAAAATCGACATATGGTTTGCCTGAAATTATCTTGGATGGAATCTGGACGGATTCCTGCCTGCCTGCACCTGATTTCAGCTTGACGTATATTTTATTTTTTTCTTCTGAAACATCCCACTTCTTCCCTAGTTCAAACGTATTCGGAGAAGCATATAATACGCCTTCATTAAGCAGTACTGTTACATTTTTGGCTCCGCTGACTTTTATTTTCGTATTCGGGTCATCAGCCCATGAATGAACCGGCAGCATCAGAAGAAGCATGCCTGCCGCTAATACCTTTAGACTTAAATTCACCTTGGTCCCCTTTATCGATAATAATGCATGACAAATTCACGAACTAATTGAACCACATTTGGCGTCTTGAAAATGTCTTCAAACTGCTTTGCCGAATTTAATTCGATTTCCTTGTCATATAAGAATTTCTCAAATTGTTTCTGAATTTGCTTTATACGGTGCTGATTTTCCCAAAGAGCCTCATCTCTGCCAAAAATTTCACGCATGAAGAAATGCATAAGAACCGGCCGGAAATAATATTCCGCAAAGCAGGACTCAATCCAATAATCAAATCTGGTCTTTCTGATTCTTTCTGTTTTCTTAAGGAATTTCAGATAGAATTCAAGCCCTTCTTCAACACCGGACCAGAAATCGCCAAAAGCAATATCATATTCACCGTCTGCCTGATGGTCTGCGTAGTCGAATGCATCTGCCTGTACTATGTGGATTTTTTCTTTATGCGGGAATTGCGGAAGCAAAACATCATTAAATATTTTGATGATGGAAGGATTCATTTCAACGATGGTGACTGAATCGACTGTTTCCTTTTGCGCTGCCATGAATGCATAGTACCCAAGACCCAATCCATATGTGATTACCTTTCCCCTCGCCAGACGGAGAGGCTCTTCCATAGACTCTATTTCACTCATTACGAGGCTCATCCAGACTTCTCCGTTTTCCAGAAGAACCGGGAAATTGACTTTATCGTCAAAGAATCCAGCCTCAGCATGCATGAACACATTATCCGAATGCTGTTTATCATGATACGTCTGGATAAACTCTCCCGGCAGGTAATCATTCATCGTCAAAAGGATATGATCTTTTTCAACGGTAGGAATCTTGATGCACTGGTAATAGGGATTATCCGTGATGACTGACGAGGAAAAGCAATGCGTATGCCCTGATATCATATGAAACAGCGCTCGCTTGAGTTCTTTTTCGCTTAAGAGTTCAGTGATATCAGAATACGGTTCCAGCTCTTTTTTATAGAAGCTGAGACGTTCTGTCGCATCATCGATCAAATCAAGGAAACCGGTTTCCACCGAATCCCTTACGACTTTATCCTTGGACCTGCCTTTAAAGTCCAGATCTTCCACATACAGATGATCCTGCACTTCGCCAAGCATGATTTCTCCTGCAATTTCAGAAATCAGAAACTGCCTCCACAGCCCGCCGGTCACTCTTTCAGCTTCTGGTCCTTTAACCAACTTCATATGGCTTTACTCCTTTTAGATAAACTATTTGAATTGATTCTATATGGCTCCGCTGGCAATTGTCATTCCGACTACCTTCTCTGCACCGCCCAGTTTGAGCTCGTGAGCAGCCGCTTCCATGGTAGCGCCGGTTGTATAGACATCATCAACTAAAAGGATCTTCCTGCCTTTCACGTCCATCCCTTTATTGATATGAAAAGCTCCTTTTATGTTTTTGTACCTTTCCACGCGTGTAAGGAGTGACTGTGTCTCACCCCTGCGCAGACGTACGAGCCCCTGCGGGAAATATTCTTTCCCTGCACTTTCCATCCATTTCTGGAACATTTTATCGACCTGGTTGTATCCTCTTTCCTTCATCTTCCTTGATGCAAGAGGCACCGGAATGACAATCTTAAAGTCTTCCATCCGGTCCCACCAGGGAAATCTGTCAAGCAGGGGCGGAAAGGCTTTTGAAAGTTCTGATTTTCCGTTGTACTTGAGCTGCAGTATGCATTTTCTCATCCCGCTGTGATAATCGCAAAGCGTATAGCAGCCGTCTAAATGATCCGTTACTGATGAATTGATCAGACGGGGATTCCATGTATCATTGATGCAGCTGCCGCACCAGATTGTCTTATAGCTGGTAAGCTTTCCGCAGCCGGGACAGCACCAGGGATACAGAAGCTCGGCTGCCATTTCTATAAACCTATTCATGGTTCATCCCTTTGATCAAGGGCAGAAGCAGGCTGTATCTATGCTGCGTGCGTGTCGAGCTGATTGCCTGGGAAAGTGCGCTTTCCGTCGTCACTAAAATAGTTTTCTTTCTCGCCCTCGTAATTCCGGTATAAAGCAAATTGCGCTGAAGCATGATTCTCTGCTCCGGAAGCAATGCAAAAATGATGGTATCATATTCGCTTCCCTGGCTCTTATGCACGGTCGATGCATAGGCAAGCTGGAGGTCTCCCCACTCAGCGCGGGTGTATTCTATTTCCTTCTCATAATATCTTACAAAAAGTTTGTTTTCATTGACCGCCCAGACAATCCCGACATCTCCGTTGTACACTTTTTTCTCATAATCATTTCTGCGCTGCATGACCTTATCACCTACAGCAAATGGAAATGGAAGATGATCACTGCCCTGCACCACTTTCTGAATGGATGCATTCAGATGATCGACTCCGCATGCACCCTTGTACATGGGAGAAAGTACCTGCATTTTCAGCTTATTATCTTCATCGGCATAGTGGAAGTGCCAGCACAGGGTCATTATTTTATGGAAAGCATCATCCTCAGAATCTGTATATAAGATCTGGAAATCGCCATTTTCATCCGGGCAGCAGTATTTCCCCTCTCTGATCAGGACAGCATTCTCAATGATTCCGCTTCCTTCCTCCTGGCGGAATATATGATTCAATCTCACGACCGGCGCCATTTCACTTTCAATAATTGCCTTAAGAGGATTTCCCGGCCCTACCGGAGGGAGCTGATCCACATCTCCCACAAGAATCAGATGCGTGCCCTCTTTCAAAGCGCTCAGCAAGGAATGGAATAAGACGACATCCATCATGGATGCTTCATCAACTATAATAATATCCTCGGATAAGGTATCTGACTGGTTCTTGTTGAAGTATGCCTCTCCGTTTTCGTGAAGCTCGGCTTCAAGAGCTTTATGAATGGTTTCGGATTCCCGTCCGCTGGATGAGGACAGCCTTTTTGCCGCGCGTCCGGTCGGCGCCATTAATTTGACCTTGAGGCCGCACTGTTCAGCCGCATATACAATTGCTTTCACAAGTGTCGTCTTTCCTGTTCCGGGTCCTCCGGTAATGACAACCAGCCCGAAATCCAGCGATTTTTTTACAGCATCCTTCTGTTCATCTTCCAGAGTAATAAAGTTCGATTTTTCAAACCTTTCCAAAGATAAATTAACGGATCTGCCTTCAGGCTCCATATCCAGAAGTTTTCTGATCCGCCTTGCTGAATCTGTTTCTGCTTCATAAAGGAAAGGCAGGTAAAAGTAAGATATGCCTTCATGTATCAGCTCATCAGGCTTATCTCTTCCCGTAAAATCAGCAGCAATCGTACTTACGGAATCATATGAAAGTCCAAGCATGGCCGCTGCTTCCTGATAGACCTGATCCTTGGGAGCACAGGAATTTCCCCGGCTGTATTCATACCACAGGGCATTTTTGATGCCATGAGAAATCCTGTCAGCAGACAGTTCGGATACGCCCATTGCCAGAGCAATCTTATCCACGTCCTGGAAATGCATATCCGGTATGTCGTGAAGGAGCTGGTATGGATCTTCTTTCAAAATGATATCCAGATCTTCTCCATACAGAGTCTGCAGATCTGCTGCGAATTTTTCTGAAACATTGACAGACTGCAGGAACAGAATGATATCCTGCAGCCCTGCCACCTCATCATAGGCTTCTTTGATTTTCTTCAAGCTTTTCGGTCCGATTCCGGGCACATCCAGCAATGCATCGATATTATTTTCAAAGATCTTAAGTGTTTTATCTCCAAAAAAGTCAACGATCTTATCGGCCATAGCCGGACCAATTCCTGCTATAACGCCTGAAGAAAGATACTTTCTGATTTCTTCTGATTTCTCCGGGACAAATGCCTGCATCTGCTGCGCTTTGAACTGCAACCCAAAACGGGGGTGCTTGAACCAGCACCCCCGCAGCAATACATGTTGACCGATATAGGGTAATTCAGAATTTAAAGAGACAGTAACAGTCTTGCCGCTTTCTTTTTCTTCAATCAGAAAAACACAGAAACGGCCGTCCTTACTGGAAAAAATTGTCTTTTTTACAATCCCCTGAATCTCTTCAGTCATCTTTCTCTCCTAGAATCAACTTTTTCTGTATATCTTTACTGATATCCATCAACAACGTGTACCATCTGATAAAATTCTGCTTTTCCGATACATGTTGAAGCAATTCTGAAACTTCCCTTATATTTTTTTCTTCCCGTGCTTCATCGAAAATCGGCTTCTCTGCTTTCAGCTTATAAGCTGCTACTGCCTTTGAGAGGGTAAGTCTTTTTTCAAATAAGCTGACCAGATCCTTATCAATTTCACGAATATTATTCCTCAGATCATTAAGTTCTGACTCATTTAAATCCATAAAATCCCCTCCTCTGCTCGGGCAGTTCAATGCTTACAGATTATTTTCACGCAGGTAATTAAGCAGTTCTTCTACTTTTTCTGCGCAGTTTTCATACGGAACTTCAAATACTTCACCAGTACGGCGGAGCTTGATTTCTACGCATCCGGATTCCTGCCACTTCTTTCCGATAGTGACGCGCAGCGGGTATCCGATCAGATCCGCATCCTTGAATTTGATTCCGGCTCTTTCTGCCCTGTCATCAAATACGATTTCATCCTGACTGCTTTCAAGTGCATTATAGAGGCCTTCAGCAGCCTTCATTACGTCTTCTGACTTGTTATTGGCAGGTACGATAACCACTTCGTAAGGAGCAATGGCTACTGGCCAGATTATACCATTTTCATCATGGTTTTGCTCAATAGAAGCTGCAACCGTACGTGTTACGCCAATGCCATAGCATCCCATGAACATGGGGCGGGACTTGCCGTTGTTGTCAAGGAATGTCGCATCCAGTTTTTCACTGTACTTTGTTCCAAGCTTGAAAACCTGGCCTACTTCAATGCCCTTGGTCAGTACGATCTTTCCTCCGCAGTGCGGGCAGACATCACCTGCATCAATCTGACGGATCGTATCCACCTTCACATTGCCAAAGTCTCTAGCTGGATTGACATGAATGTAATGTTCATCTTTAACATTTGCGCCGCAGCATGCATCCTGCATTTCCATAACGGAAGCATCGCAGATAATATCAAAGTGCTCAGAGGTTTTTAAACCAATCGGGCTGATGTATCCGGCAGTCAGTCCGCATGCCTTGAGGTCTTCATCAGATGCCATGTCTACATTGATCGCATTATAAATGCTCTGCAGGCGTACTTCGTTGACTTCATGATCTCCTCTTACCATAGCGAGAACTACTGTGTCATCCAGTTTATAAACAACTGCTTTTACGGAAGATTTCACAGGCAGATGGAGGTAATTGCATACCTTTTCAATTGTATGCTGGCCTGGAGTCTGAACGATTTCTTTTTCTTTGTCATTTTTGACGTCCGATGTTAATGTATTAGGCTTGACGGCTTCGATATTGGCTGCAAAATCACAATCTTTGCAGTAAACAATATCTGCTTCGCCGGAATCTGCCAGAACTTCAAATTCATGGGATGCATTGCCGCCGATTGCACCGGAATCTGCAATAACCGGACGGAATTTCAGTCCGCAGCGTGTGAAGATTCTGGTATAAGCATCATACATCAGCTCATACTGCTTATTCATGCCTTCCTCATCGGCATCAAATGTATAGCCGTCCTTCATAATGAATTCGCGGCTTCTCATAAGACCGAAACGGGGACGTTTTTCATCTCTGTACTTATTCTGAATCTGGTAAACGGATACTGGAAGCTTTTTGTAAGAGTTGGTATCCATCTGGATCAGTGTGGTAACCATTTCTTCATGTGTCGGAGCAAGACAGTAATCGCGTCCATGACGGTCTTTCAATTTGAACATCTCTTCGCCATAAACATTCCAGCGTCCTGTAGCCTGCCAGATTTCTGCCGGCTGAATAATGGGCATTAAGATTTCCTGCGCACCGGTTTTATTGATTTCGGTACGGATGATGTTTTCAATCTTCTGGATTGAGCGGAATGCCAGCGGCAGATAAGCATAAGTGCCGTTTGCGATTTTTCTCATCATACCTGCCTTAAGCATGTACTTATGGCTCATAACTACGGCGTCAGATGGTAATTCTCTTAATGTAGGACTGTACAGTTTAGATGCTAACATTTAATTTTCCCCTTCGGTTTCAAATTTTTCAATTTCTTCCATAAGCGCATCAATCAATTCATTTTCCGGTACGCTTCTGATGACCTTGCCTTTTCTAAATACCAGGCCACTTCCTACGCCGCCTGCAATTCCGAAATCAGCTTCTCTTGCTTCTCCCGGGCCGTTGACGGCACATCCCATGACTGCGACTTTAATAGGTTTTTTGAATCTTTTGATCTTTTCTTCCACTTCTTTGGCCATATCGATCAAATTGACCTGTGTACGGCCGCAAGTCGGGCAGGAAATGAGAACCGGCCCGTACTGCTGGATTCCGACAGAGCTCAATATTTCTTTGGCAGCTCTTACTTCTTTCAGCGGATCATCTGTCAAAGATACGCGTACGGTGTCTCCAATGCCGTCCAGAAGAAGCGAACCGATACCGATTGCGGATTTGACCGTGCCGCGATAAAGTGTCCCTGCTTCTGTGACGCCTAAATGAAGCGGATATTCTACCTTATCTGCCAGTATCCTGTTCGCTTTGACCATCATCGGAACATCGCTGGATTTCACAGAAATGACGATATCCCTGAAACCTTCCTGCTCAAGGATACGTACATGTGTCAATGCGCCTTCTACCATGCCTTCTGCGGTTGGATGCCCGCCGAATTCGTCGAGTATCTTTTCCGGAAGGGACCCTGCATTGATGCCGACACGGATAGGAATATGGACCTTCTTTGCCATATCGACTACCTTTATGACATTTTCCATTTTTCCTATATTTCCGGGATTGATTCTCAGCGCATCAATGCCGGATTCCATTGCCGTAATGGCAAGCCTGTAATCAAAATGGATATCTGCAACAAGAGGTACAGAAACTTTCTCTCTAAGAGCTTTTAAAGCTTCAGCCGCTTTTTTATCCGGAACTGCCACCCGGACAATATCAGCGCCTGCTTCATGCAGGGCATTGATCTGCGCTGCGGCATATTCAGTATTTACAGGATTGAATGTGCTCATAGACTGAATGGCAACAGGAGCGCCGCCGCCGATAAGCACGTTTCCCACTTTTACCTGCCGAGTATTTTCATGGGTCATTTAATCACCTGATTCGTTTAAAAATTTGAAACATCATTCGCCAACGCGAAAATAAATATCATCAATATTATGGATAGTCCCAGCGTCTGGATATAGTAGCCGGTCTTTTGTGACACTTTGTGTCCGATGACCGATTCTGCAAGGATCTGGACAAACAGTCCCCCATCCAGGATCGGTATAGGCAGAAGATTCAGCAATCCTATATTCAAACTTAAAACCGCTGTAAACAGGAGAAGTGCACCGAAACCTGCACTGGCAGCCGCACCGGACATTTTTGCAATGCCAATCGGCCCTGCAATGCCTTCCGTACTGCCGCCGATCATTGCATAAATCCCCTGACCGGTCATTTTCAAGACATTGATGCAGTACTTTGAAGCCATGGATACTGCATCTGACAACGAGGCCGTATACTTTTCAATGGACGGAGCAATTCCAAGCAGAAGTCTTCCGTCATCACTTCTCTGTAGCATTATATCATATTCTTCAGATTTGCCCGCTCTTGAAACAATGACACGGGCCGCTTCTCCTTCTCCTAAATCCGAAGTCGAACGGCTTACATCTGTCCACGCTTCTACAGGATTTCCATTTACAGATATGATTCTGTCCCCTGCCTGCAGTCCTGCCTGCTCAGCAGGCATGCCGGAAATCACATTTCCAATAACAGGACTGCTGGATACGGTACTATATCCGGAGACAAAAATAACACCGGCAAAAATGAAAAATGCCAGTAAAACGTTGAATGAAGCGCCTGCCAGAACAACCGCTGACCTGGCCCAAACTGATTTGCTCGAAAATGATTTGGGATTTCCCTGATTATCATCATTCATTCCGGCTATGCGGTTGAAGCCTCCGATAGGAATCGCTCTAAGAGAATATACCGTGTCATGCCATTTTATCTTAGCAATACGCGGTCCCATTCCCACCGAAAATTCGTCCACCTGCATTCCCGTCCACTTGGCCAAGATAAAATGGCCAAATTCATGGCAAAGAATAACGACAGTCAGTGCAAAGATAGGCGCAAGAATATAGTGAATCAGCATTTGAACCTCTGGATGGCAGATGCGGAGGCGATTCGTGCATTTTTGTCTGCGCTTATTACATCTTCAATGGAATGAATATCATGAACATCCCAATTGTCCAGAACTTCTTCTACAACGTCGAAAATAGAAAGGAATTTTATTTCACTTCTGATAAAGGCTTTGATTGCTTCTTCATTGGCTGCATTGAAGACAGTGGTCATATCACCGCCTGCCTTGCCAGCCTGATAGGCCAGCTTAAGTGATCTGAACACCTTATAATCAGGCTGCAAAATTTTGATGGCAGATAATTTCTTCCAATCCATGAATTCATGGGAAGGTGTTTCCATTCGTTTCGGATACGTAAATGCGAACTGGATAGGAAGTCTCATATCCGGATTTCCCATCTGCGCGATAATCGATCCGTCGATATACTCTACCATCGAATGAATGATGCTTTGCGGTTGAATGACAACATCGATATCGTCATAATCAACACCAAAAAGCCAATGAGCCTCTATCACTTCCAGCCCTTTGTTAAACATGGTGGCTGAATCAAGCGTAACCTTCTGGCCCATATGCCAGGTAGGATGTTTTAATGCATCAGACAGCGATACATTTTCCAGATCCTCTCTGGTCTTTCCCAGGAAAGGACCCCCGGAAGATGTCAATATGAGCTTATGAATCTTTTTTATGTCCTGTCCGAGGAGGCACTGGAATATAGCACTATGTTCACTGTCAACAGGTCTGATCAATGTATGGTGCTTTTTCGCTTCTTCTATGACCAGCGCGCCTCCGGCCACTAAAGTTTCCTTATTGGCTAAGGCAATTTCTTTACCCGCACGGATTGCTTCCAGAGTCGGAAGAAGGCCATTGATACCGACGACTGAAACAAGGACTATGTCGACGTCATCGCGTACGGCGGCTTTTTCCAGCGTCCCATCGCCGATATAGACTTCAGCGCTGCCATTATATGATGATTTGAATTTTTCTCCTGCGTCCTTATCTGTTATTACGATAGCAGAAGGGTTGAATTCATGTGCCTGCTTTAGAAGCAGCTCAACATTGACATGCGCAGCCAAAACCTGTGCATGGAAAAGGTCCGGATGGAGTCTGATCACTTCAAGTGCCTGTGTTCCAATAGAACCTGTACTTCCTAAGATTGCTATTTCCTTCATACGGTCTCCCTTATTTAGAAATTCATTTTAATGAGCAAAGAGTATTAATGTGGAGACAAATACGGGGGCTACAAAAAGAATACTGTCGAAACGATCCATCATACCACCATGCCCCGGCAGAATCTGTCCCGAATCCTTAACGTCACAAGCTCTTTTCATGTAGGATTCAAACAAATCTCCTATCGGTGCCATGACTGAAGCCATCAATGACATGATAAACCCGTAGAAAACATTGTACCCAAAGGCCCATGCAACAATAGTCCCCAGGATGATACATCCGGCAACTCCGCCCAAAAGTCCTTCCACTGTTTTATTCGGGCTGATATGCGGTGCCATTTTATGCCTGCCAAAGCGGCGGCCGACGAGATAAGCAAAAGAGTCGCTTGCCCATGTATCAACAAGAGCAAACATGACAAGAAAAATTCCCGGTTCCATCCATAAAGAAGACTGCGTAATCAGATCAGCATTGCGGCGCAGCAGAATGAGCGCGCCAAAGCCTATCCCAAAATAAAATGATCCAAATACTGTATAAATCAATGATGTCATTTTATCCTGGTTGAGCTTCAGGATAGGACAGAGCAAAAGAACCAGGCAAAGCGGAATCATTCCGAGAAAGACCTTCAGTGATCCAAAAGACGCAGCCCCGATCAGAACCAGCTGTGCGGCTGCAATCAGAGGTACCACCACATGAACATTGATATTTTTCAGCATCTTATTGTATTCATGTACGGCAAGAAGGGCAACAGCCAGAACTGCGCCTGAGAAGAACACTCCTCCCAGCCAAACAAGCAATAATACAGCAATAATCCCGATAACTGCAGTAATAACCCTTACTTTCATCAGGTTTCCTCCGTCAGCCCGCCAAAGCGGCGATCTCTACCTTCAAACCAGTCAACAGCTTTCTTAAGCTCTTCCTCAGTGAAATCAGGCCATAAAACAGGTGTGAAATAAAGCTCGCTGTAGGAAGCCTGCCAAAGAAGGAAGTTCGATATTCTGTACTCTCCTCCCGTTCTGATGAGAAGATCGACATCCATTTGATCAGAAGGGTATAACGCACTGGAAACATCTTCCTCCGTAATTTGTTCAGGAAGAAGTTCCCCATTTCTTACCTTTTCGGCTATTGATTTGACAGCATGGACAATTTCCATCCTGCCGCCATAATTGATGGCCACATTCAGTATCAAACCATCATTTTTGGCCGTATCTTTCTCGCATTCTTCAATTTCCCTTCTCAAAGAATCCGAAAGCACGCTGGTATCTCCTACAATGTGAACCTGTACATTATCATCAATCAATTCGCGCAGCTGGCTGATCAGATAGTTTTTAAAAAGTTTCATGAGAAACCGGACCTCGATAGAAGGCCGTTTCCAGTTTTCTGTCGAAAAAGCATAAAGAGTGAGTATTTTTATTCCCATATTTCCAGCAGAACGGACAATCCTCTTCACATTGGCAGCGCCAATCTGATGTCCATAGGTTCTCTCCCGTCCTCTTTTCTGGGCCCAGCGTCCATTTCCATCCAAAATAATCGCAACGTGTTCTGGAAATGACTTTTTTTCACTCATACAATAACTCCTTATCAATAAAGCTGTGATCAGACTTTAGCACTGCGGCAGTACTGATGCTTCATGATTTGTAAATGAAGCTTTCCTGCCGCGCCCGCTAAAAATCCATATCAGTTAAAGAAATCGTACCATGAAGATACGATTTCCTTAGAATCTGTTTTATTTGGTTTTTAATCAATGGAATGCTGATTAAACAGACATGATCTCCTTGATTTTCTTTTCTGTAACGGTTTCCAGTTCCTTGATCTTATTGTCAGTCAATTTCTGGACTTTTTCTTCCATTCCCTTAATGACATCCTTGGAAACATCACTGTTCTTTTCTTCCTTCTTCAGGAAATCATTGCCGTCACGTCTGATATTGCGGATTGCAACTTTAGCTTCTTCAGATTTTTTATTAACGATCTTGACCAGTTCTTTGCGGCGTTCTTCTGTCAGCTGCGGGATGGCCATGCGGATCAGATTGCCATCATTCATGGGAACCAGCCCGAGATCGGACTGAAGGATTGCTTTTTCAATATCTTTCAGCAAAGTTTTATCCCAAGGCTGCACTACGAGGAGTCTTGCTTCCGGAACAGTCACAGATGCAACCTGTGTAACCGGTGTGCGGCTGCCATAATATTCCACGAAAACCCTGTCGAGGAGGCTGGCATTAGCCTGGCCGGTACGGATTGTTGTAAATTCGTTTTTCAATGCAGTAATGGACTTGTCCATCTTTTCGGAAAGCTGATTCATTTCCTGTTCATACATAGTAATTATTCCCCCTCAATTAAAGTGCCCAAGGTTTCACCCTTGCATGCTTTGACTATATTTCCTGGTACATCAATATTGAATACAACGATCGGTATAGAATTGTTCATGCACAGAGTGATGGCTGTGTTATCCATAACAGCCAGCTGTTTCTGCAAAACATCATTATAGGTGAGATGCGTGAACATCTTTGCTTCCGGATGGAATTTCGGATCTGCATCATATACGCCGTCGGTCTGCTTCTTAGCCATGAGCATAACATCTGCTTCGATTTCTGCACTGCGGAGTGCTGCTGTCGTATCTGTTGTGAAGTACGGGTTGCCGGTACCTGCACCGAAGATAACAACTCTTCCCTTTTCCAGATGACGGATAGCTTTTCTGCGGATATACGGTTCAGCAATCTGTCTCATTTCAATGGCGGTCTGTACGCGGGTGCTGACGCCAAGCTTTTCAAGAGCATCCTGAAGAGCCACTGAGTTGATAACGGTAGCAAGCATGCCCATGTAATCAGCTGATGCTCTGTCCATGCCGCCCTGGCTGCCTTTCAGTCCGCGCCAGATATTACCGCCGCCGACTACTACAGCAACCTCGATTCCTGTTTCGCATGCTTCTTTAATTTCACCAGCTAAACGATAAACTACTTCCGGATCAATACCAAAACCTTTGTCATTGGCGAGAGATTCACCAGATAATTTCAGCATTACTCTTTTATAATTTCTTTTTTCCGTAGCCAATCCTATTGTCCTCCTAAGCAAAACGAGTCAACCATCAAGTTAACCATACTATTCTATTATATAATAAATCATTGGCATGTGCGAGTAGAATAGGCTGAAAACCGTTGAATCAGTATCTATCGGGAATTTTCAATTATGGCCATAATTTCATAATCCGCTGAAATAGGCTAAAATGGGATGAAATTTTTGCCGTATTTTTGCCGTCAAAAGAAAAGAACCGCCTCCTCTATCAAGGGGAAGCGGCTCTTTTCTTATTTTTCCTATTTTCCCTATGGTTTCCTAAAGCGTCTAATTGTGGCAATCAATTACCATTCAAGCGCAGTGTAGGTGATAGTCCCACCTATAGGCTCCAGCGTTCGGTTGTCAAAGTGAATCAGCTCTTCCCACTTTCCCGCCTGGTAGTCTGTAGAGAGATAGGCGTGGTTATCCAGGTACGTCATCCCCGCTTTTACTTTATGGGCCTTCCGGAGATTGATTTTATAAACATCCACTTTTTGGGCAATGAAAAACTGCCGTGGGCGAGAAATCCACGGCAGTTCCCCAGGAGGTAACCCATGATGGTGAAATAACAGTGCCAGCAGCCACACTGAAGAAAGCCCATCATGTGTATGATAGGATGACTGCATCGTCTCGCCGGTACAGTCATCATGGATTGTTGGCAGGTGAAGTGGGTTCTCACCCCACAACCTACGGTTTTGGAGACCGTTGCTTTAGCATTGAGCTATTCACCCAGAAAGGAGGGCCGGAGAAAAGTGCTCGAAAAGCTCCGGCCTGTAAATGAGGGTAACCCATGTCTAACCCCAAGGGGTTTGGCTTTTTTGCTTTCCATGGATTAAAGCCTTGTAAACCACGGGAGGAAACATCCAACTTTCCTTCCCTTATATCATACACCATAACGGATTCTGACACTGCTTTTGTGATAAGAAATGATAGTGTTAACTTGCTTATGCGTTAAATGCATAGTAATCTTTCACCTATCTCATTGTAGAATAAGGGCAGATTAGAAAATTTTAATGTAAAGACCCAGCGGGGGGTGGGCGACCACTACTACCACCCCGTAGGGGTGTAGTACCTTAGGCAGGCAGCAGGCATCCGGTGGCAGGTGGCAGCAGGCAGCAGGCAGGTTGCAGGTGGCAGCAGGCAGCAGGCAGGTTGCAGGTGGCAGGTGGCAGGTGGCAGCAGGCAGCAGGCAGACCGAAGACCGAGACCGAAGACGGATGCCGAAGACCGAGACCGAAGACGGAGACCGAGACCGGAAGACCGGAGACAGATGCCGAAGACGCAGGCCCGAAGACGCAGGCCCGAAGACCGAAGACCGAAGACCGAAGACCGAAGACCGGAGACAGAGGCTGAAGACAGAGGCTGAAGACAGAGGCTGAAGACAGAGGCTGAAGACAGAGGCTGGCAGGTTGCAGGCATCCGGTAGCAGGTGGCTGGTGGCATGTGGCCGGGCCCTGGCTGGTGTCCGGCTGGTGTCCGGATGCCGAAGACAGAAGACGAAGACAGAAGACCGGATCCCGAAGACGGATGCCGAAGACGGAAGACCGCAGGCCGGAGACGGATGCCGCTGGCGGTCCGGTGGCTGGTTGCAGGTGGCTGGGCCCTGGATACGGCAATAAAAAAAGACGGCCCATTATGAGCCGCCTTTTGTCTGCTTACAACTTTATTTTACACTATCATAATATGCATTAAGATATGAGCTTTTTCATTGCCGGCATTTCTTTTAAGTCTTCGTCGTGAGTCGGCCAATCATCAAACCGATAATATCTTGCACCGGTTTTCGTCGTGCAAATTGAGCTGCGAATGATAGCCATTATTGCTTTTTTTATCATAACTTGCTTTTTGCTTGTGTTCAAATCCGCTGGAATCATATCCCAGTCATCAGCGGCGGCGTTGTAGCTAGCAATATAATCATGCACGACATAATAGAATAACTGTTCACATTCAGAAGAAGCTTTTACGCCATCGAACGCGTCTAAAATTGTTTGATACTCAGCAGACGATGTGTCTAATGCGTCATTCAATAATTTCTCAATCGTGTACTTTTTTCTCATGATTGTTTACCTCCAGGCAACAACAACAAAAATTATTTACTATATATATTATAAATCATTATATTGATTTAGTCAATATATTTAACACTAATATACATTATGTCTTCATTAGATTTAAAGGCAGTCACACCTCCCTGGCGCCTGGCTGGTTCCTATTATTAGCAGACAACGAGAGAACAACATTGTTACTTGAATCTTTAAAGTCAATAGAAATATTAAAAGCGTCGCAGACTGTTAAGAGATCGCACACTCTTAAATTATTCTTATTGATAGTCATATTTAGCGATTGCGGGAATTTGCGAAGAATCTCAGCCGCGTCGGCTTGCGTCTTGCCTACGCTTGCTAGCAAAATAGCAAGCATTTTTTTATTTGTCATTGTCATAAATGCACCTCCGAAAAAAACAATTAGTTATCTGTTTACAAGTGTAGCAGACGACGAGTAGAAAATCAATATTATAATTGATTTAATAAAGATATAATAATTCTAATCAAAAATTCTATTGACGAAATCAATATAATAATTTATAATAAATATAGTAGAGTAGTGAAATAAGGGGGTGAAAAAGAATGAGAATGAGACCATATACGGGAAATGCTAAAATAGCAGCCTTCGGACCTTGCGATAATTTTGGCGACGGCTGGGCGCTGATGGATGCTATCAAATACGGCATCTACGATTCAATCCTGGTGGCATATGTAGGCTCGGGCGGGAAACTTTATAACGCGCATTGGTGCATTATACACACTGATTGCAAATCGGGACGGTGTTATGTAAATATCTATCGTCAGCGGTATTATTTCGATGATTTTATGAGAACGTTAAGGGGTGAAAAAAATGACAAGATTTGAAAAAATGCTGGCTAACATTGCAGAGTATAACAGTCATAATCATCGTCATATATTCTATGTTAGCTGCATCGGCTATGGTGTATGTGATTTTAACTGTTAAGATTAGCGGCACGGCTGGGACAATGCGTTATTTCGGTTATACGTGGCGAGAATGCATACGCCGCTACAATGCCAGGGCGGAAGAAGAGAAAAGCGAGCGGGATGCATCGTATGGTTATTAATTAATCGGTTGTTGTTGTAAAAGAAATGGAGAAGAAATAAAATGGAATATCTTGAAAAAATGCTTACAGACGAATGGGAAACAGTCAAAACAAAGGCACTCCAGGGGGAAAACGTTGACGGGGTTACAGTTTTAACAGATTTTGAGCGGGGTAAAATTGCGGCGGGTCGCTTTACGGTTGATCACTACGCCGCCCGGATCCTTAAACGCCTGGAGAAGGGGTATACATGGCCCGAAATGGAAAAATATAAACGGGTGATGTCTTTTCCGTCTAAAACTGTAAATTGTGTAACTGTCGGCATTGATTGGAGCAAAAATATTTACGGAATGCAAGCCGCCGCGACTGTCACCATTATTTACAGCGACGGCAGGCAGGAACGTTTGGAAGGCGGCAGAACTGGCGGCTGTGGCTATGATAAATCAAGTAGTGCTGTATCGTATGCATTAAGAGAATCGGACTATATGTATAAATTAATGTATGAGTATGTTAATAAGCAAATGGCACTTCCAGTCGAAAAACGGCGTTTTAGTTGTGGTATGGGAATTTTTGGCTATAATGTGGATAAATTAGACTATTTACCGTTTTTCGAACATGGTGTAGGCATTAACTCTACTATTGATACTATTGAGTTAATTGCAGGGCTTAACCACGATACAGCCCATGAGACTAAAAAATATGATTTTTACATCATTACTAAATAAAAGGGGTGGTTCCTATGCCACCTATTTACACGGCTCTTGTATTATGGTTTTTATTGTGTTGGTTGTTGCTTAAAAGATGAAATGGAGATTGATTAAAATGAAAAATGTATTATTTGATAATTATGATATCGATAAATATGAAGAAATGGCTAGAGAATCGATGGAAGACATCGGATTTGGGCCGGAGGAAATCACTGATAGCAAATTGTATTCCTGGGCGGTTGACCTGGAACAAGAAGATTTTATCGACACATTAAATGAGCTTGAATCATTTTTTGACGGTAAAACAGTAATGTTTACTGGAGCCATTGGCCGCTGGTGCGGTAATCATACCGGATTTGATGTAGGCGACTTTACGGAGCTTTTCCAGGCGTATACAGTCGACTGTGATTACTTTGAGATTTACGACGACGGCGGAGCCCTTTATATTAGATGTTCCCACCATGATGGGACTAACCTTTTCCAGGTTCTCACACTTACCAATAAAGGGGCACACATCTTTGATGACTGGCAGTATAACTACGGCAAGTATGCAAAACTTGATGATAAAAGCATACATGAGCTTTTATTAAATCGCAAGCTGGCACACGTTCCTCAAGTTGCTAAAAAAGTGTACGGGTTTATAGCATAAATAGTTATGCATCTAAAAATAGGCGGCACAATATGCCGCCTTTTTTGTTGCCTATTTTTTCTTCAATCCGCTTGACTGCCTGGGGATGGGGACTGCCTCCGTTGGGGATGGCTCCAGGGCGTTGGCCTGTCTGCGTAGGCAGTGTAGGCAGTGTAGGCGGCGTTCTTCAGTCGTTGGGGTGTGCCAGGTGGATAGCGTCGGCATCCGATAAAGGCGGATTTTTACGGATTCACTATATATTGATTTTAAGGAGGTTTTTAGGCGTTCTGTTTAAAGTAGTATAAAATCACTAATGACAGGCAATCTGACGCAATACAGGCCGCCATGGGACACGATTTGATGGCATAAAATGCGGTTCCAGGCGGGTTTTCTGCCACATAAAATTTCCTTTTCCCCTCTTAACGACCTATTGCGACCGGCCATGAAAACTCGAAAAAAGTCGTAAACGACCTCGTGCATTGGTTTTTGGAAATGGGTGTAAACGACCTCGTGCATTGGTTTCTGGAAATGGGTGTAAACGACCTCGTGCATTGGTTTCGACCTAAAGGCGTAAACGGCTCCGTGCATTGGCCCGTAAACGGCCTCATGCATTGAGAAAAGCCGGTGGAAACGACCGTAAACGTCTTCATGCATTGGACTGTAAACGGCTTCATGCATTTTACAAAACCGTTCCAATCCGCAAAACCGTAAAACGGGCCGTGCAATGGCTTGCCGTAAGCTGAAAATGAGCACAAAAAAAGGCCCCTTGTCCATGCCGTGCAAGCACCATGGATAAGAGCCCTTCAAAAAGGTCTGGCCTCAGCCGCCTTTTTTAATTCAGTCTATATTATATACCCTGCCACATCTCCCGTAAACAGGGCACAGAAAAAGAGGACAAGACCAGCGGAGTCCTGTCCCCTTTTCCCTGTGCGGCGGCACAATAAATAGGCAAGATTAGTGTGTGGGATGAGGTGCAACATCATGCCCGACAACATACACGGTAATCGGTAAGCATCAAAATCGCAGTGATAAAGAATGGACCTCTGCCGTGTCCTGTCGTCGAATCCTATTATAGCATAGCTTCATAAAGCCGTAAGCTCTTATTTCCTATCATAATAGACATTCTATGCATTTAAGCCATATCTATCGTTTTATCGTATAAGTCGTAAAATCGCAATCGCAGTTGATATCGTTATCACATAAGCATATTCTTTAAATACCTTTGTTTTCTCGCTTTAAATAAATGTATCGCAATCGTATTCGTATTCGCTTCTTAAAATCCCCTTAACGCCGGAATTCAATATCTGCAATATTATAATAAGTACCTTGAAATCGCCCTTAACGCCAGAATTACATATGATTTCCATAAAAAGTAGTACCTACACGAAAAATCCCCCGTCTCACAGGACAGGGGATTTCTCGTGTAGTTGTTGTTGACCTTGGCGAATGGAGTGGCCTTGGTACACCTTTATAATAGCACATAACGGCTGAAATGTAAATATAATTGTTGATAAAAGCATTCCTTTTACCACTGAATGGCCGTATACATGATGGTTCCGCCCTTAACGCTTGAACCGTCAAAGTGGAGAGTTCCTTCAAACCTCCCTGCCTGATATCCGATAGACGGATAAGCCTTCTGGTCTATAAACAGAATTCCCGTTTTAACCTTATGGGCTTTATTGAGGTTGATTTTATAGACATCCACCTTATGTGCGGCAGAATCAGCAGTTACCACCGTTCTGTCAGATTTCTGCGTAACCGCCTTTGGTAGCGTAGGGGAAGATTCTTTTATCATGGCCGCCGTAGTCTCTGCCGCCTTTTCAACTGATGGAGACTGGACGTAGTAGGTTATCTGCGGAGTACTTCCACTGGAACGTTCGATTTCATGCACAATCGTATGCGCTTCCGGATAAGATACTTTGACTTCCCGTGAAACCGTTTCAGCGTCCTTCACCTGTTCTGTGGTTAATACCTTTGGTTCTTCTTTTTTACCGCCATAGGTGCGAAGGATGAAGGCCATACCAACGGCCACGGCTATCATGAGTGCTACCACTATAATGCGGTGTATAAGGTCTTTCCTGTACTCATTCATTTTCCCGCTCCTGCTGCTGATAAAAGATAGCCTTGCCCCTCAGCGTGTCGCCTCCGGTCATCCAGCCATCATTATTATTAAGCACGGCAAGGTCCCATCGCTCGCAGGTCGTAGCAGGTCCGTACCCATCCAGGTCAGCCGCCTCTGCGTGCGTCATAAAATGGTCGGCGTCAATCGGGATGCCGAACACGTCGGAGATGGCCGCCATGAGCTGGGCGCAGGCCTCAATCTGCGCATCCGTTGGAGGTTCTTCCCCCAGGTCTACCTGATAAGGATTGCCCTGGTAGGCGGTAGCGCCTGCGCAGCAGCAGAGAGCAATCGCAATGCTGCCTGTATTGCGGTGCCATGTAGCCTGCGGAATTTCAGTCAACGGCAGGGATTCGATGATTTCCCCGTCGGCGTCAATGCAGATGTGATACTCCGGGAAGCTGGTGTAGTAATGCCCCGCCGTCCAGTGCAGGTAGACTCTTACCGGCCCTGGGTACTGATAAAAGGCGGGCCTTGCCTCGGCTAACATCTGTCTAACATCATCCATTGTCATTGTGCATTCCTCCTTTAAAATCCGGCCTCTGGACGTAGCTCCCAGGGGAAGAATTGTACTTAGAATTAATAAATTTATTAATTACCTGCGTGGTGGCTCCCCCTCCGCCGGTCATAAAGGCGAAGGTATCATAATTGGCCCAAGCCTGAGCCGTGTAGACCAAGTAAAAGGAAACGGCAAGAAAGGCTGCCCAGGCTATTACTGTAATAACCCTTGTAAGTGACAGCTCTTCGTTTTCGTAGAGTAGCATTTTAATATACTTCATAATTGTCACACTTTCGGCATCTTCCGAATTTCATTAATCATCGTAGTCCCCTGACCGTTTCCACCTAATGCATGATACGTGGCGTAGATTTCCTCCGCACTGGCCTCATCGGCATAAGACAACTTGTGCTCTGTCTGCCCCCGTTCATGGATGCGGCGCAGCTCGGTTTTGAGAAGAGCCCTGATACCGCACTCTGTTTTTTCCCTCTTGGCCTTGTTTCCCCTCTCCTTGTTGAGAAGGTAGCCTACCGCGAAGGACAGGATGGCATAGGAGCCTTGGGAAAGCAGGCTGACAGCAATGTTGTAAAAATCCATTATTCACCTCCGATGGATGGTCAAACGGGTTGCAATCATGGCCCTGCACGGGTCGTAAAAATCAAACTTCCAGCATAAATACTCCACCGTAGTCATGCCTTCTCACCATCCCTTTTCTCTTCTTCCTTCTTTTCCGGGAGCGGCTGGCTCCTTACGCATTTAGGATTCGTACAAAGGCCGGTCTTTTCATTCATCTTGCGATGGCAAAGGAAACATCTATCCATGGTCAAATCTCCCCTCTCTTTGTCGTGTACTCACTGACTAAAGTCTCACGTTCGGCCTTTAGGTCGTTAAAATAATCGGTGTCGCCGATAGCATTCGCCTTCGCCATTTCAGTCTCCACGTCGGAAATCTTCTGGCTGTACTCGCTGTCGAGTGCGGCAAGCTTCTGTTTCCTTACCTCATCTTCCGTAGGTGCTGGTCTTTCAACCAGCTGGCCCGCTTTGTAGATAAGGTCATTCTGCACGGCATTGTTCCACGCCGCGCCATCCTGTTCAAGGACTACTCCTTTTGGGTAATTCTTGGCGGCAAGGGCTTTGAGTTCGTCCATAGTCTTCCCGTGAATACCGACGACGTAAGAGGTCTCACGCTCCCCTGTGTCGGCGTTGTAGACACTGACATACTGCAAAGAGGTGTCTGTGCTGTCCATGTTAGTCTCCTTATACTAAAATAGCTCCCAGGAAGGGAGCTGATATTTAATGAAAAATCCTAAAGGTTATGGGTGCATCAAGCATTTAAGCGGTTCACGGCGGAACCCGTGGGCGTTTGTGTTGGTTAGATTCCTACAGAGAGCCAGAATAGATTC
>OGWZ01000357.1_pt1 | contig 53096 bp, 92 predicted proteins | sample 1576141 | NCBI WGS metagenome assembly OGWZ01 (sample SAMEA3541512, study PRJEB24748) | human gut metagenome | biome: human gut; feature: human-associated habitat; material: faeces | place: China | collected 2012
CAGTCCGTACGGGAATCGAACCCTAAAGTAATTGCCTTGAAATGGCTTAAAATAGCCATTCTTTCAATTTTTCTTTGAGTACCTTTGAGTACCAGGGACTCATAATGCTTCGATTAAGTCAAGTTCCTGTCTCTTTTCCTCAATTCCGGTACGATCAAAATAATAATGATCTTTTGTGCAACTAATGTCTGTATGCCCCATGGTATCAAGGATTGTGGACTCTTTCACTTTTCCGTCAAGCAAGATACTTCCGTATGTCTTTCGGATTTTGTGCGGAGATTTCACTTTCATTCGCAGTTCATGTTCGCAGATATAGCGCAAACGTTCACGAAAGTTGTAGGATTTCAACCGTTCTCCGTCTCTCTCAAATAGATATTCCCCGAAGGGATTTCTCTTTCGTACTTCATCAAGAATCCATTTGTACTTATCTGGAAGTATGGCAAATCGCAATCCTGCTTCTGATTTTGGAAAATCTTTGACCTCATAGTGAAAACCGTCATCATCCCGGTAACGAGTCTCTGTAGAATTGATAGCAACCGTGTAGTTTTCAACATCTTTCCGCTTTAATGCCGACAATTCCCCGACACGAACTCCTGTCTTAAACATGAATAGCAATCCAAGGTTCACAATATCCAAGTGATTCCTTAAGTACATCTCCATGCGTTCCTTTTCATCCGGCATATATACTTGGTCTTTTGCCTGTCGGACTACGTGCTTAAACGCTTTTGGCGATATATCCATGTCTTTCAGCGTGTATGTAATGGAAAACTTGACATACTTCTTCCGCTTGGCATACTTAAATATTCCATATATCAGCGTCCGGAAGTTTGAGAATGCCTTGGAAGTCATGTTGAAATCATGGATGCTATTTCGTATAAACGTTTCAAGCTCGCATTCGTCTACACTTTTGATTCTCTTATCCTTGATGCCATCAAAGTATCTCTGAAAGTCCATTAAGTATCTGTCATAGGTTGCCCTGCTGATTTCTTCAAGTTCCAGCTTTTGCGAAATCCAACGGTTGAAGATTTCCTCTACTGTAGGGTCATCCTCTCTTTCTTTCCAATAGTCAACGATCTTCTGCTCGACCGCTTCTCTGCGCTTTGCCTTGATTTTACGTCTGCCCTTAACTTCATCCGGCAGATATGAGTACCAGTTCTCATCCTTTCCTTGATAGATTTTATAGGGATTTTTGTTGAGTAATTTTTCTCTCTTTTGCATAGTGACTTGTTTCTGCACAAGTGCTATGTCGAGAATACCACTATCAACGGCATATTTCAACAGTTCTTTTTCATCCAATCAAATACCCCCGTTCTCTCTATTTTATCTTTTATATCTCTCACTCTGTACTCTATCGTTCTTAGTGATAGATTTTCTTTTGTGGATATTTGCTTTTGTGAAAAACCACGGCAGAGAAGAGAGAAAATCCTCTCCTCTTCTTCCGTGAAATTGGCATTTTCTTTAATGTATTCAAGTTCTGGCTTAATGAATTTTGTAAACTTCATAAGCCTGCTCCTTATTAAATAAAATCTGATATGCTCATTTGCTGATACTCTTCCGAAAAATTTAGCATTTCGTCCCTTGCCCTCTGATAGAAATTCCTATCAATTTCAAATCCGTATGCACTTCTGCCAAGTTCTGCGGCGGCTCTTAGCGTGCTACCGCTACCGCAACAAGGGTCAATAACAACGTCTCCCTCGTCTGTAAAAATCTCAATCAGCTTTTTAAGGACTGCAATCGGCTTTTGCGCTGGATGAATTTTCGGTATGTCTTTTCCGTCTTTCTCCCAAGTGAACCAATTAAAAATCATATGTCCTGTACCTCTGATATTCTTTCCGTTTTCATCAATCTGCAAGCCATTTCTGAATTTCGGAAACTTATTTCGGTACAGTACAAGTGCATATTCCGTAGCACCAACGATACGCATATTAGCTTTAAGTACCTGTGGACTGTAATTTTTACAGAATACAAGCGGTATGTAATTAACAAATCCGTGTTTCTTCGCCGCCGCAATCAATGTTGACAACTGCTCAAATGCGCAAAATACAATCATACAAGGGCTATTACTACTTCTACCCCTTGCGATAGGCTTTGTGTCCTCTTTTTTCAACATCTTTGAACAAAAGTGGAAGTATTCATACAAATTGAAATTGAAATCTGAATTGAAAGCTGCTTTCTTCGCAAGTTTGCTCTCTCCATTCTTGTTATCGCCACCGTTATGCCACATAGGGTTACTGCCATAGAAGTTGTTCCCGACATTATAAGGAACATCAGCTATAATCAACTGTGCTGGCGGTATTGCGTATTTCTTGTAATTCTGCATTGAATCACGATATATCTCGCATTTAATTTTCTTTTTATACATTTTAAATCTACCAAAAGGAAACCTCGGTTTTATGTGCGCACAACCTATTCCTTTCTTTGATTTTTATTTAGTTATCTTCTTTTCTCTTAAAACCCTCACAAGACACATCAAGCAAGCAACCGCTTTTTTCGGTTTCCATTCCTCCCCAATATGTCTTGTATCTGTAAGAGTTTTCGCATTTAAAGCAGAAATCCTTGCCATTGTTCAATTTGCAACTTGTCTTTTTATCTTCCAGCTTTTTCCCGATACTCTCGTTTATCCTTTTGAGTTCCTCGACCTTTTTCTGCAATTCCTCAAAATCTTCAATGAGTTTATTGTATTTCTTCTTGCTTAAAATCTTCATTCTGTTTCGCTCCTTTCAGCTTTTCTGCTATCTGCTTTACTTGTCTTATGGCATTTTCCCAAGTTGCGCCCTCGGTTGGTAACCCGCTTGACATAGCCATCCCGGAAAAACGCTCAGTGATGTTAGCAGTCAAATCATCAACAGCCTTGTTGTATTCTTCTTTAAGCCGTTTTTTTGAATTATCCATTTGAATATTGCTTGATTGTTCAATTTCGTCTGCTTTCGCATAATCACTTCTAAGCATATTTTCCTTGATTAGTTCATAAATAATATCAAGGTACGTCCTGTGATCTCTGTATCGGCAATTTGCGTCTTTGTGTATTCTTGGGTCATTATCTCTCCAATCATTAACATCAAAAATCACATTGCTCACAAAAAGCATTTTTACACCTCTTGCAACACAAAGGTAATAGCAATCACTCTTACCATATTCGCCCTTGCATTTCTTAAATCCGAATTTTTCAAACTCTTTGGCTTTAACTTTCGGAATTAGCATTGTTCTCACCAACTTTCTTAAAGGGAACTTCTCTTAAATGCTTGTCAAGGTCTAATTCTATTCCGTCAATGTTTCCATTCAGTTTGTTTTGACAGTGACACAATAGCGTTTCAAGGTCGCAAATTCTGCCTACCATATATTCACTTCTTATGAAGTCAAGAACTCTGTTTACGCTTTCCATCCTGTACTTTACTATCTTTGAATTGTAATCAAGTCTTATATCTGCAATTTCTTTCTCGCGCTGTCTGATTTCATCTAAGTCACGCTTGCAAAATTCATAATCGCTAATAAGCTTTTCTTTTGCATCTCGTGCGACTTCTTCTGCTGTATAGCCTTTAATTTCGCTCATTCACTCCTACCCTCTTTCAAAATCTCATCCAAGCAGGCATTCCAACCCATCCGACGTATTGATTTACTGAGATCTTCATAACCAGATTTCAACTCCGGTATCTTCTCCGGCAATTTCCGAAGTGGACACCAATCCGGTCTGTGATAACAATATTCATCAATACTCCGGCATAATGAATCGCCGCTTGGTTCATCTGCTAATTCGCAACATGCTTCTATGCCATCGTGAAATTCTCTGCAAAATCTGCAATCGCAACATGTCTCCGGCATATCCATAATCAAAACTGCTTTAGACATATACGTTCCTCCTAAAACATAATATTTCAGTTTAGTTAATCTTTATCTGCATAATAATCAAAAACCGCCCTAGCTTTTTCTGATATTTCTTTACCAATTTCTTCTTGTTGTGTTCCTCTTGTAAGAGCTTCTATTATCATCAAAAGAGCATCCTCCGTGTTGTATCTGAAATCAGTAAATTTTCCATTCAGCAAGTCGCTTGACCATGCACTATGAGTTATGTCATCAATAGTGGGAATATCACTTAATTTTAATATCAGATATTCATGTTTTTTTGATAACTCAAATTTATTCTTTGGCAATTTCTACACCTCCGTCTAAAATGAAATACTGCAAAATGAATCTGAATGTTGAAATTTTTATCAATCATTTCATGCTGTGTGCTTATCCTAATTGTAGGGAGAATATATACATCTTGCATATCAACCAGAAAGTCAAATCTGTCAAAATTAACCATCTACCCCACCTGCCTTTAGTCGATCAACTTTATCGCTCAATTCTTCTATCTTCTGCACTGCTTCTTTTAAAACTTGTGCATTATTATTTATCGCCATTGCAAGTTCTCTGACGCTTGAGCTTAACGAAATACCTGTTATTTTTGTTACTGCTTTATTCTTCCATTTCATTCACCCCACCGCCTTTCACGATTTCAACTGCTTCATTCAAAGCATTATACACACATTCAGATGCGTATCCGAATTCTGTCCCCTTATTTTCCCGAAGATGCCTTAATGCGTCCATTCTTCTCTTTTCCAGTTTTTCTACAACCTTGTCCGGGTCATAGGCGGTCGGCTGCGCATCTATCACGCTCGCCAATGTTGCCAAACTTACTCTCCTAAAATCATCATCAGATTTACTTGCACGCATGCAATATTCTTTTAGTGCATCTGCATCAATCAGTCTCATCGTTTTTTATCTCCTTTTTTCAAATAATCAAAAATCTCATGTCCAATCATCGCTACAACTGACAGAGCGCAAAAAAGATTGACTCCAAATTTTGTTAGAATATCTAACCTAATGGCTATAAGTATTAGTAGAATGAAATTTATGTACGATTGAAACATCATTCTTCATCACTCCAATCAAATTTACAACCGCACTTACTACAGTAATTTGGCGCATTGTTGTTATTCATTATTCCTATATCGTGACTGACTTTGATTGTGTTTCCACATTCACAATGGAATACAGAAAAAGTATCGCTAAGGTTATGACTAAATATAGGCTTCTTCGCCGTCTGCTTAACCGCCGCCGCCCGACATTCTTCTGGCGTGCCGATTGCGCGGTACTTCTGAACCTCTTCAAGTGCCTGTATTGCCACATCTAAAGCCTCGGCTCTCTTTTGCGGGATGATACCACCTCCCGGTCTTATTTTATGTAATTCTTTAATTGCTTCACTCTCTTTCATATTCTCTCCTATTCCGCTTCCGATTGAAGCCATTCTAAAATGCATTTCTTGCACGCCCCTAAATCATCTACACTGGGGCACTCGCCTATATGCACAACTTCAAGACAGCTATTAAATAATGTATTTGCTAACTCTTCATCTGACATATTCCTTATCCTGTCGGCATTGGTCTGTTTACTGTCGCATCTGCAACAAGGCTCGTTATCTCTTGAATTGCTGTTGTGCTTGCAGTTACAAGAAATCTTTTCTTCACTATCATCAAATGCCTTTAAAAACATTTCAGCAATTTCTTTCTCGTAATTCTCTTTTACCAAGGTTCCGACCGCTGTCCGCTCTGTTAATCTCTCCATGTTTATTCCTCACTTTCTGCCAGCTTCGCGAATTTCCAACTTGCAATATCTGATTCACCTTCTGCGCTCCATGATGTTGCTCCATGATACCAAGTGAACACCGTGCCGTTTTCATACATTGCAAAATATCCCCGATTCCACTCGCCGCTTTTTACGTCTTTCACAAGAATCGGCGTATCGACCGCTACCTTGCTCCAATCAACAGGTGGCTCAACATATTCACTGTTCGCCCATTCCATTGCTTTCGCCATACAAATGAAGCTGTCACCGAAATCGCATTCAGTGCAATTGGTTTTGCTACATTCTGTAATTTTTCCATCAACCTTAGCGAAGCAATGACCACTACACACAGCATCCAAAATCTCTTTCGCATATTTCTCTCTGTTCAGCATATTTAAACCTCCAAATCACATACAAACTTAATCTCATCCGCCAAACTCTGCGCTATCATCGGCACGGTCAACTGAAACTGCTTGTAATTAGCCAGTGTATCAATGTAGTCGATGAATTTGTCCGTGAAATACTGCAACTGTTTCGCTGTTATCTTAAACTCCTTTTTCAGAATCGTAAGTGTCAGCGCAAAATAGTTAAACAAAGATGCGCTGGAAAGCCTGTAGGCTTCACGCTCGATACAGAACCCTTTCTTTGCATACAGGGTCATTAACTGTCTCTGTGGAATTTTTCCGACTTCTTCTTTGATGTCGATTCCGTATTTACTTTTCAGATAAAAAGACAAGTCCTTTCCAGTATTTCCACCGGATGCTACTTCATCTAAGTAGGATTTCAAAAAATCCTGCAACCGGATGATTCTTGCCTGTCCGAAACCGAATTTGTCATGCAGAATTATGTACCCGATCACGACAAAATCTTTGTACGATTTTGATATAACCTTATCAGCATTTCTCTTTTCAAAATCATTTCGCCCGATAATCCGCATTCCCTGTTTTGTGTAAAATGTCGGCTTTTTCTTCCGTCTCAACGCATTGCTCATTTCTTTGATTTCTCCTTTCTGTATGTGATTTCCAACCATGCAAAATGACTCAATACAAGCTGTCTTGCACGCTCTTCAATCTCCATGCCTTTGTATTTGTTTATCAATGATTCTCCGGCTTTTACAACTTCATCCCACCAAGAATCAGAGTTGTCCGGGGAATAGTATTTCTGAATGAATTGCCAATAATCCATAAACACTTGCCATTCTTCCGAACCCTTTTCGATCTTTGCACTTGCCATAGCCGCTACATCTAAAACGGACAATCGCCATTGTATGGCTTGAATCCGTCCCCACGTTCTTTCTTTTTAATTTCCGCAACAACATCATTGAATGGTTTTTCGATTTCAACGAACTTCATGTGATCTCCATCAAACTCCATTGCTTCACGCATTGTCATTCCCTGCCTGTTCTTCTCGATTTTTACGCCTTTGGCTCCCTTGTCATTGTCTGACAGATTCCACAGCATAATTATGTTTGACGCATCCTGTTCGATTGCTCCGGATTCTCTCAACTCTGCCATGGTAGGCTCTTTTGTATCTCTGCTTTCAGATGCTCTTGTTATCTGCGAAAGTGCTATTACATGCGTATTTAAGTCTCTTGCAACCGATTTTAAACCTCTTGAAATTGATGCTACTTCTTCATTTCTTCCGGAATATCTGTTATCCGGCATAAGCAATTGCAGATAGTCAACAACGATAACGTCAAAGTTTTGGTGTCTGCATTCTGACTTTATTTCTCTCGGGGATACAGTGCCGGACGCAACCCATAATTGATAATTACTCATTTCTTCATTTGCTTGGTTAAATTTTTCCTGTTCATCTCCAAGAAAAGCCTTTGCCCTTCTGATTCTCGTTAAGCCGATTTCCGTAAGTCTTGAAATAAATCGCTCATACACCTGTTTGTCAATCATCTCCAAATTGAAATATGCAACTTTAAGTCCTTTTTTTGCCATATTCCCAATGATCTGCGTTGTGAGTGCTGATTTTCCGACTGCCGGTCTTGCAGCAATTACTGTTACATCACCGCGTTCAAGGTCTCCAAGCGCATCATCAAGTTGCGATAACCCGATTTTTATACCACCCTCTCCAACGCTTTCGTTGAAATATTTGTCTTTATTCTCAACTGAAATCTGCTTCATTGGTTTTAACTTTACTTCTTTCCCCTCTTGCAAATGTTCAAGTCTTGTAAGAAGATCGCTGATTGTATCATCAATGTCGCATGGTTTTAAACTGGATTTCTGATACATGTCACGAACCGTTCTTACTTTATATTCTTTCGCAACCGCATCGGCATAGCTTTTAACCATAGTTGAGGTGATTGTTTCGGTAATACAGGATTTCATCAATTCACTAATCTGTTCCTGGGTGTATTTGTGATTCTCAAGTGCCATTGATAAAGACATGGGGTCAATGCTTTCATTCCGGTCATACATAGCAAGCATTTCTTTGTATGTATCCTGTGCAAATTCCGAACTAAACATTTCCGGTTTCAGTGTTCGCCAGATGTTATTTAGCACATCATTGTCAATCAATACGCACCCGATCACTCCGAACTCTGCTTCTGTCAACTGCAATCACCTCGTTTCTCCGCGATCTGCAACCAATAGTCACAATCATTTTTCAGCCAATCAACATATTTTGGAATGTATCGAAAATCCGTATCGTCTGGATTCTTTTCTTGATAGTCACTCAAATATGCCTCTGTGGCTTTGTATAACAGCCGTGCAATGTCCGGTTGGTTCTCTTCGATAACTTCTAGCACCTTATCCATCCAAGCTGTTTTAGAGGTACTATACGCTGTTTTCTTGGGGTATATATTAAAAGTCTTTTTCCATGCATCGTCAAAATCAAACAAATCTCCGGAATCGGTCGACAGCGAATTTTCTTTTATATTTTCTTTCTCTTTATCTTCTTCTTTTTCTTCTTCTCTATCTGAAACAGCGACATCAGACGATTTATCGGGCGATTTTTGCTCAATTAGGTTTTTCTGCTTCTTTCTCCGGTTCTGTTGATAAAGCCTGTCACGTTCTTTTTTCTTCTCATAAGCGTCAAGTGTTTGATGCTTATTCCAATTCGGAATCGTTATCACGTTGTCAACAACTTCAATCATTCCAAACTCTTCAAATGCCTTAAGCGCAAGCCTTACCGTGTTCAAATCTCTGCGAAAAATGGTGGCAAGCATTTCATCCGTGAACGGCAGCTTGTTGCTCATCATAAACACACCGTTGTTATTCTGTTTCCCAGCAAGAATAAGAAGTTTGAACCAAATCGTAATGATGCTATCCGCACTCGGCATACTCTCAATCAGCAGAATCTTTTCATCATCAAAGACATCTGTTGTGATCTTAATCCACTTGACTTCTGCCATTTAATCACTCTCCTCATATGTATTTTCAGAAATCAAAGCCATAAACTTCTCATACTGTTTTTCAGAAACTTTGTTACCCTGTTTCTCCGGCTTCAAGCGGATTTCGAGGTGCTTTTCAGCGATATGCGATAATTCCTTGGCAAGACTCTTTTTGCCCTGTTTAATGCCGTCATAATAGCCTTTTGCCGGTTTAAATTCGTTTATCTTTTCTTTTCCTGCGCCTTGACCGCCAGCCGTTTTGTTGTAACGGCATTGATAACCTTTCTTTGTATATTCCAAAATCCAATATTGTTCCATTTCATCAAGCTTCTCTCTCGGATAATGGATAAAATCCAATTTCCACCCATACGGATTTTCTTCACTATAAAATCCTCTTTTTTTAATCGAAAGATCTATGTGCTGATAACCGGATAAATGTGAAACATTTCTCTCTAAGCAGTCAACGCTCTGCCCAATGTAAAAGTAAGATATACCGTTTTCATCAGTCCTCGTGTAGAAATAAATTCCGCTCTGATTTTTCATTCTAGGGCAAACACTTAATATCCGTTTCTCGTTGTTCTTTTTTATTGCATATAGCTGCTTGTAATTTACATTCGGCATTTTCTTCTACCTCTCAATGGCGTTGTTAATATCTCTTCAATAGTCCAACCCATATCCTTTCTATGTAATAAGCAATGTGCATTTATACCTACTATTTCAGCCCACTCAACAACCCTATGGGTTTGTCCGTTGTGCTCCCAAACAGGCGAACCTGATAAATCTTTACATTTTTTACTGCAATAAACTGCGTCATTGTAATGACCTCCTCTTTTGGCGTTAAATGATTTATTGCAAATAGGACATATTTTCATATAGTCTTTTGTGTTTGGATGCTCTCTGTAATAAAGAATCCTTCCGCAGTGATTACTACATGTTTTTTGCCCATTTCTCTGCTTTTTCACAAATTGCTTTCCGCAAACAGGACATTTTAAAAATTTTTCCTCTAAAGGAATGCTATTTCTTTTGTTTTTAGCTTGTTCTGCATTTGTTACAAACCTGCAATTGCTAGGCTCGTAATTCCCATTAACATCAATTCTGTCAATGGTTAAAATGTTCAATCCCTTATCCGTCTTTTCCTCTTTATACCCGTTTGCGATTGCCCAATCGTGGAAACTTAGAAAATCATTCTTCCATTCATCACACATTGCAATCCCTCTTCCACCGTAATTTTTATAGTCGCGAGAAGTTTTGCAATAGCAACGATATTTAATACTTTTCCACAGAGGATATAATCTACCGCATTTATTTGATAATCCGTGTTTATATCCCATCCAATCACTTCCTCTCCAATGGCTTCATGCTCATTTGAGCCACAAACTTTCCGTAGCTCATTCCGGAAGCCCGTGCCATATGATTCACAGCTTTGATTGCATCATCCTTTTTCTTTGGCTTTCTCAATCGTTCTTTAATGTCAATGCCGATGCAGTCTTGGCAATCAACTTTGCGTTCATTTATCGTCATAAACAGCCTGCCACATTTCGGGCATATTCTTGTATACACAATTCTTCCAGCCTTTTTAAAATTCTTAAACTGTGCGTATCTTTTTGCACATTTGGGTCTGCAGTATTTTTGATCTGGTCGCTTCGGCTCAAATTCAGCCATACAGTATTCGCATAATTTCAATTTTTACCTCCAATCTTTTGTAAGGGCGGCACTGTAAACGCACCGCCAAAACATGGCTTTCAATAAGGTTTGTGATAACTATTCGCCAAACAAGATAGTTTCTTTTAGGCTTTCGCCAAGGTGTTTCAACCAATCAGAACGGACAAAGGTTCATATCAACCTCTAGCCCTTTCTCTGCAACATAAACATTTGATCCATATTCAATTGTTTCTTTCGTTCGTTGTAGGAATAACGCGGGATTTCCGCTTGTGTCCGATAAGTGTATTAAAACGACATTTCGTAAAGCTGGGTTGTCGTTCGTCTGAATAAATTTAAGTGCCGTATCAAGGCTCATATGACCTCGCAAACGGTGTTCATAATTTGGCGTATTCCGGTCTACCAAGTCCATGCTATAATTGGCTTCAACCATGATATGCTCAACCTTCATGCCGGAAAAGTTGTACTTGCAATATTCCAAGTCGGTTAAGAATAACAGCCTGCCCATTTCCTCATGCTCGATTAAATAGCCGTAGCACTCAATTTCCGTATCATGCGGTACATTGAATGGTGTAACCGTAAAACTACCGATTTGACGCGTTCTGCGCGGTGGAATGGCTATTGTACGCTCTCCGGTTATGGTTTCAAGTGCTGTCTGTGTTTCAAACGCTGTGTAAACCGGAATACCGGATTGCATGAAATCTTTTATGTATCGTGCATGGTCTCCGTGTTCATGGCTTACAATGCATCCGGCAACATCAGATATACGCCAATCAATCATCTTCTTAAAGTCCATGAATTTACATCCGGCTTCGATTGCAAGGATTTCTCCATTGTCGGCAATTAAGGCGTATGAGTTACCGGATGAACCGGAACCTAAGACTTTTAATTTCATAGGCTACTCCAATTCTTCCTCTGCCGGAAAGTGGAAATATCCATTCAGATTGTTAAATTCCACACGTTCGCAAGTATCCTTAACTACCACAGTTCCAAAGCCGCCTTTCATAGCAGCCTTTAGCGTTTCATTGAAATCATCTGGAATATCCGCATTTGTGATAAATTTGCCTGCATATGCAACTCTAAGCATTTCCATTGCTTTCTTTGCTTTTTCTTCGGAACCATATTCAGCCATTCTTATTGTCGAAAAAGAGTTGCAGCAATAAATAGCCGCATTTACAACATCTTCATATTTCCCGACTACCATATTTAAAGAACTGACTTCATATGGTACATCCATCGTTCCGTCCTGCGATATAACTCTCATGGCAACCTCCTAATCTTTCATAAAGTCCGGTACGTTCTCGTCATTCTCAGCAACTTCTCCGGCTACCTTCTCTGGCTCGACTGCTGCACCGTCGGTCGCTTCGGATTCTGCTACAACAAACGGCTCTGAATTGGCGTTTTCGGAAATTTCTTCCTGTGTCTGCTGATAAGTTTCATCTATCTGCATAAGAGACTGTTTTGCAATAGCATTAAGGTCTTTTGGATGCTTCTTGATTGCATTATTGCGCATCTTTCGAACGATCATGGATTCAGATGTATCAAGCCATGCGGCACTCATGTATGGTCTTGCAACTTCGCAGGAAAGCATATCTTCAACAGTTTTGCAAGCTAAAAGCTCTTTCAAAATTTCATTTTTCTTTTCTGCGATAGCTTTCTTTTCTGTTTCCGTTGCATCATAGCGTGTCTTTTTGCCGCCTTTTACAAGTCCGAAAGTCTCATTCAGAAGATTATTGCGAACATGAGCAAAAAGGTTTCCTTTTACGCTTTCACGCTCTGCTATCATATATTCAACTTTCCCATCTTTCATTTCCACCGGGTAAACAACACGGATAACTTTCTGCGAAAGTCCTTTTTCTTCCCATTCCGGCGGTGTAACTTCAATTCCTTTATGCTTTGGATATGTAAAATCGTCACCTTCTTTCACAAGCCATACCGGATATACCTTTTTAACATCAACACCAAAGTTTCGAAGAAGTGCATCATTTCCGTCTCCTTCGATCCCCATTTCTACTTCCTTGTACCAATTTCCATTTGCATCCTGTCTGCTTCTCAACTGGAAGTAGCACTCCCTCGGCACTGCATTGGCATTAAGTTGAAGGCTTGATACCTGTCCGATAACCTGTCTCAAATTAGATCCATTCAAGTTACTCATAGCGGCTTTGCTAGATGTAACAAGGTTGTAAATAGCACTCATAGATGCCATGGCACACTGCTTGGAATAATCATTAAGTACAAGTCCATGCTCTGCAAAGTCACGCTCCATAAGCCCTATGTACTGGTTTGTATAATAGGAAAGTTGTGTATTCATTTCCTGTTTTCCCTGCGTAGATACTGCCGTATTTTCTGCCATAATTACTTATCCTCCATTCCACTTAAAAAAGCTTGAAGAGCTTCTGCCACGCGTCTTTTTTGCCCTTTTCTTAATATTTCTTTACCATCCTCGGACAGCTCCTCTTCACTTACTTTCTGCAAAACAAGGTTGTATTTCTCCTCTCCAAGAACTCTCCTTAATGCTACCAAAAGAGTTTCAAATTCAGCCATGATAACCGGCTCTCTTCCATTTATTTCTATTGATCCCAAATCTGATTTAATCATATCTATTCCTCGCTTTCTTCAAATTCTTTTAACTGCCCTGCTAACTTCTTGCACTCTTCCGCAACATACTCTTCTGTACGAATAACATCATCAATCAGATATTTGCTTTCTGCCATTTTCCGTAGTTGATACTCTTTTCTATGGCTCGGAAACTTCTGTATCGCATAATCCAAATCCGGTCTATCTCCTGCATGACCGCAATCGAATCCAAACCACCACAAATCACTTTCAATCGGATAACATGAATGTTCTCCGCCACCTGCATATGTAATACCGCCATGACACTGAAAATATGCTTCAATGCGGATTCTCTCGTCCTCATCAAGACAAGCGCCAAGCAAAGGGAAAATTCCACTTACCGCTCTGTCTCCAACATCAGATTTCTTGATTTCAAGATGGTCTGTATAATCTTTTCCGTATAGCGGATGGTTCTTTGGAATACCGACATAGCCGCATCTGTGCCCGATATTTCCAAATATGACAACACATTTGTAGCCTGCGTGTTCAAACTCGCGCTCGACAATGTATCGTTTCTCCGGCTCTTCATATTTCTTCACAACTGCCATCTTATCAGCACCGTAGGTTTCTACCCACTTCATATCCACGGTTTCATCCGTGACCGTCAGCTTTGCACCTTTGGCATTTACAACCGTGTCACCAGCTTTCACAGAATCCTCGGTGCGATACACGTAGCTTCTTGTACTGTTTGGAAATTTCGCTTTGATATACTGCATTTATCATTCCTCCTTAATTTTCAAACCAAATGGAACATTTCCATTAACAATAGATTTCCAATGTGCAATAACATCTGGATTAGCACTTGGATTGCATGGTTCCATTGGAGCAAACATAAATCCGCTCTCCTGTTTCTTATTTTCCTCATCCCATTCCTTCTCGGTTCCAAAGCCAAGATGCTCATAGAATTTTGGATTGTCCTCATATGTTGTGTATTCCGGATGCTGTTTCTGCCATTCCACAACGTCTACTTTAAACTTCTCCATATCAATAACCCATTTATCATGAGCAACCTTCCATTTTTCCACTTTATCGTTATTCTGGTTAATTTTGTTTTGAGCTTCTTTCTTTACAGATTCCCAAATTTTACTACTTATAGATATAAAAGAAGCTTTATACTGCGGATAAAGAAGATTGTCATAATCAAGAATTTTCAACCCTGTCTTATTGTTCTGAAAGTTCCATTCTCTAATAACCTGCCACATAATGCATCCGGCTTGAAATCCGGTAATTCCACCCGCCGGAGAATTGTCAACCGCGTGCATGGCTGCTATTCCTGCTGCCGCAACTGCGTGGCAAATAGTCCCATAATCATGCGAATAGTCTTCTGTTAAATGTCTTACAAATTCCGGAAGTGTTTCCACAGTCTGTTTTTTCGCTTCTTTGTACCATTCATTCTGGATTTTCATTTCTTCGGTAATCTGCTGTTTCATCTTCTAAGCCCTCTCTTTCCTTTATTTCTCGCGTCTTTCTCGCAATACGGAAGAGAACAATGTCCGTCTCCTCCCCAAAACCCTTTATTTGCGTTTCTCCAACGCTTGCATGACATACACCTTGCATCCGGCTGTGTGATGTTGTTGCCTATTCCTACTCTTGACATTCGGCACCCTCACTTTCTAATTTTTGATGGTCTGATAGCATTTATCATGGTCGTTCCACTTAATAGGAATTGGTGCACCACAATCAATGCAATCCATATCAAACATTTCCTCATCCATATTCGTCATGTACTTGAAATGCTGTCCGCACTCACAATCTGCATAAATCGGTTTCAATGGTTCGCCAAAAAGTGAATCATCTCCGCAATTCATGCAATGGATGTCTTTGCTCTCTTTCTTCAAGCAGAAACCTCTTATCGCTCCGCATTTCTTACATTTCCAATAGATGAATCCTTTATATGTCAATCCGTGATAAGTCTCTTCAACAGGTTCTTTATGTTGTGCCGGTATGTTACTCGGAACTACAGCATTCGGAATTTTTGGAAGCGAATCAAGCTCTAACTTTGGTTTCTCAATCTCAATTTCTTTCGCGGAATCAAAATGAAGATAGTCTACCAATATGCTTGTAATCTTAGAGAAAAGTTCAACTGCTTTATCCCCGACATCAACAGAAATGCTCATTCCGTCTGTAGAAACTCTAATTTTCATTCTACACACCCTCCACTTTCAACTGTTTGTCCTCGGAAACGCTCAAAAGAATTAGCTGTGCATCCATATCCGGCACATTGAACTCATTCAGCGATTCCGCGTTATCGACAAAAATAGGCACTCTCACACCGTATAACTCACTCAATGAGCGGATAATATCGAGTCCGGCTACGATTCTGTGACCACTATTCAAAGTCGAATACGGCACTCCATTTACGGTGCACTCACAGCAATCTTTCATGCCGCCATTTAACTGCATTTCAAAGAGTTTGAAATTTACGGTCTTGAAATGGCTGTTGATAGATTCAGAAACCTTATTCAGCTTGAAACGAATGAACTCTTCTAAGAGGTAAAGCATCTGTTCCTGGTCTGCAACTTTCTGCCCGATTTCTTTCTGCTCGTCTCTAAGCGTTTCGATACGATCATCAATCATAACGTTGTTAGCCGCCTGTGCGATAATCTTATTTACTTCATCAAGCTGACTCTTTAATTTTGCTTTATCAGCTTTTACGTCCTCAACTGCCTTATCTGCACCCTTGGATTCTAACTCTGCAATATTAGCAAGCAATTCATCCTGTCTAGCCTTTAACTTGGCATATCCCTCATTCTGCGTATAATCAGTGGAAGTCGGAATCTTAGAAATCTGTTCGTCAAGTCCTTTGATAATGTCAATTTCTTCCGTCTCATGCAGTTTCAAGGTGTTAATTGTGTTTTCTAATTCCTTATTGTTCTCGGTCAGCTTCTTAAGCATTTCAGCACACGCATTTCCATCGTCAACAATCATGGCAAGCGTTTTCGCGTGTTCTTCATTAAATATTTCGATTGCATCTGCCTTTCTCTGCGAAAAATCGGCTCTTAAAGACTCTATTTTATCTTCCGGCAATCTTTGTCCACATAATGAACAAACCGTTTCGTCAAATACCCACTTGGAATCATCAAACTTCTTTTCCTTTTCCTCTTTGTACCTTTTCGCAAGTTCAGCTTTCTTAAGAGTCTGTTCAGAAATTGATTTCTTATTGCTTTCAATGGAATCCTGCGCTTTTTTGATTGATGAACGAACATCCTGCAACTTCCGTTCGTGGTCGTATTTATGATTTTCGATCTCACGTTTCTTGCTTGAAAGCTCGTTATTCATGGTCTGCGCGATAGCTGACATTTCAAACTGACAATGCATTTCTTCGCTACGCATTTCATCAATCCGCACATCAGATTTCGCCATTAAATCTTCAAGTGCTTCAATCTTTCTCTCCAAGTCGGCTTTTAGTAACTCCTGCTCTGCCACATCTACATCAACCTTGGATTTCTCGGCTTCATCAATGCGAACCGGAATTTCAGCCTGTTTCTTCTTCCATTCAGATAATGCCTTGGAAAACTTGGCGCGAATATCATCTGTAGATGGTGCTTTCCCCAATTCGTCAAGCAACGGTGCATACTTGGCATCGGTCTGTGCCAGTTCCACATCGGAAACCTCTGCAACAAGTTTCATCAGAATGTCTCTCTGCTCTTTCCATTTCAGAGAAGAAAAATACTGCGGATTGGTCAGCATCTTAAACATTTCCTCGCTCTGCGCCAAACCAGAAATATAAGCCTTAAATTCAGCTTCACTCTTTGGATAACCGTCAATCTCAAATGAATTTACATTGCCCTGTAAAGTCACCGTGTCGGTTCCGCGCTTCTTAACCCAGTTCTGTTTCTGAACCTTGGAAAGTTCTACTTCTTTCCCATCAACTTCAATAACTCCCACAACTTTGATTTCCACGTTATCAATGCGCTTGCCGTCCTTATCCAATGGTCTAACATTGAATTTTTCCTCTCCGGCACTGTTCTTGTTAAACAGCAACCATGTGAACGCATCAAAAATTGTGGTCTTGCCTACTGCATTCTGTCCTTTAATACTTGTTTTATTGGAAAAATTCACATCAAGGCTCTTAATACCTTTGAAATTCTCCATGTGTAACGATTTTAAAATCATTCGCATTATTACACCCCCACGATTCCTTTTATTGACAACTCATATGTAACTTTTTCCACAACGCGACCATCTTTACACGTTTTCTTATATCTCCGGCTCTGCAATCTGCCATATGTGCTTACCCTATCGCCTAAAGCAAGTGAGTCTGTATATTCTGCACACTTTCCCCATACAATGCAGGTAATCAAATCCTCTTTTCCATTTTCTCTTATGTTTTTGAGTTTCAAATCACAGATTTTACGGCCAAGTGGTGTTTCTCTAAGTTGCTTTTCCTCGATAATTCCATCAAGACTTACCTCATTCAAAGGGCTATCATCCTCTGGCTTTGTGATTGTATCAGCTATAACATACATAAGAATGGCTTTTCCAGACCCTGTTTTTACACGCCGGGCAATTATCTTCCCACTGACATATACCGTTCCGCTAATTTCTGTATCGCTGATTTCTTCATCAAACAGTACCGGAAGTATATCCGCAACACCACTTCTTCTTTCAACTCCAATGAAAAATTTATAAAAAATCTTACCGTTTGATGTTGTATGGCTTTCCCTTGGTGCCGATACAACATCACCGATCAACGTTATTCTGTTCTCCATTTCTTCTCCTTCCCATTTCTCTGTCAAGAACCTTTTCAAAATTTTCTTTGTCATTCTGTTTCTTTCGTTTCCCTGCCAAAAGTTCAGCAAGCATACGCTTTTCTTTCGTGGAACATCTCGTACCACTTATATACACAACGCCTACCATTCATCCTCTCTCATTCTGCGTTTTCTCTTGATTTTTTTGTCAAGTTCGGCTCTCTTCCGGTCTACTTGCGACCAGTAATACATGATTGCAGCAATTACTGCCCCTACTACGAATTTAATAGCCGACATATTCCCGGCCGCGCCCTCACTATCCATATAGCACGCGGCAACTAAGGAATACTCCATTGCAACCGCACCTATGATGAATTGGATTACTTTTTTCATTCATGCTCCTTTCTGCCACTTTATAATTTAGTACCAGTCAGAAACAAACGTTCCGAGTAACGGACATACAACAACATCTATAAAACGCACAGAACCATCTTCCATGGAATATGTAAAAGCCATTGCATGTGTGTAAGTCGAATCTCCCGTCTGTATCTGTGCATCTCTTACAGAAACTCCATATGTTGTTTCCTCGTCAACGAAAATGCTTGAAAAACTTTCCGCAGAGTCAACCTTTGCCAAATAGTTGTCACCGCTACGAATTACCATTGAATTAACTTTCTGAAATTCAAAATTGCTCATTTCAATTCTCCCTTCCATTATGTGTTTCGTTTTCCTCGCCCTGCTCACTATGTTTCGAAGCAGAACTCTCTACCATTCCAAGGACATATCCTTTCTGAAAATCTGTCATATTCGGAATGGCATCACGAAGTTTTTCGACAACTCGCTTTTCTTTTTCGCTCATACAATCACTTCCTTTCATGCGCAATATCTGATTTCATACTCTGCTACGATTTTCGAAAAGATTTCACGCAATTTCTTATCATCCTCAATAATGTCCATTTTGTTCAATGCGCTGATTTCTGTTTTCGTGCATCCGCTTTCTGCCATGCGCTCACGTCTGTTTCTGATTCTTCTATTCAAGTCGCATCCGGCACGGTGTTCAAGTTCTGAATACATTTCAGTCCTCAATACATTGAATTGACAATCTGCATTTCTCTGAATCCGGTTAAACTTGGCATTGATTTCATTTCTCCAATTATCAAATACCGGTTTCACCGCTTCTTTGATATGTTCAGTTGTCTCAATTGCTTTCCGCGCTGTGTCCTGTGCCTTAGCAATCTGTCTGTCTCTCTCCTTGTCAGCAAGTTCTTTTTGAACCATCTGATTAAGAAGGCCTTGCAATGCTTGCAATTCCGGAGATAACTGATCGTTGACACTTTGATGTACATTAAAATAGGAAGAAACTAATTTTCTTTGCACTTCCCATGCCAAATCATCCGTGAATGACTTGACCAACATCAGATAGCCCTGTTCGGTAATGAATGCCGTTCCTCTTGGATTTACCTCTGTTATTCCAGATGTCCGAATTTCGGACATCCCAGAATTTTCAAGGTCTGACGGCTTCAAAACGAAATAATCTTCGCCCTCAACAAAATGCTTTCTGTTTGTCAGAAAATCTTTTTCTTGCTGTTCCGTCCGGTCTTTCATGTGCCATATCAATGTCCTTAAATGTGACCACTCGCTTGCCTTTGTACTCTTTGATGGAAATATCTGCATTTCCAATGTGTACCAAATTATCCATATCTTCACTCCTTTCTGTGGTATAATTCCCTTATCATCAAATAAGGGAGGCGATGCAATTTGAAATACTTTTTGTTTTGCGATTTTTCTACAATATCCTGCGACCGAGAAAAGATGGCAAAGATATTAGCCGAAAACGATATAACATTCGCAAATATAAATAATTTCTGTTGGGAACTAAATGTTCCTGAAACGTTTGGCAATCCGCTATGCGACACAACAGCAGAATCTATTCACTGTTTGTTTTATCAGTACACTCACAAGAACTCTTTTCTTCTTGTGGTAAAAGCAAATGAATATTTTCCAAACGGAGATTAGGATATAATCTCTTTGTTTCTTCATATACGGTTTTGGTTTTCAGCCACTTCCGCATATGAAGAACCTGTTCCATGACATCCATATCGTGAATATCCACTTTGTTTAAAATCTTCTGCAATTCCTTTTCCATTCCATTAAAATAAGAAACCGGAACAACAATTATGTCATTTGCTGATTTAATCTCTTTCATGTTCTCACCCCTTTCTGTTCATTTGATGTACATACAATAGCACATTAAATATACATTGTCAATAGTTTTTGTTGACTTAATGAACATTTAATGTTAATATAATTGTGAAAGGAGGGTAAAAGATGAATGAGCGAATAAAGCAAGTTCGGTTATCAGCAAAATTAAGCCAAACCGAATTTGCAGAAAAAATTTTAGTATCACGATCTGCTGTGTGCAAAATGGAAAGCGGAGAAAATTCTCCATCAGAACAAACTGTTAAATTGATTTGTCAAGAGTTTAATGTTAATGAAGATTGGCTTCGCACCGGAAACGGAGAAATGTTTGTTGAGTTATCAAAAGACGAACAGATTTCAGCAATGCTTGGAGAAATCCAAAGACTAGGTGATGAAAACTTTAAGTATCGACTTGTTTCTGCACTGTGCAAATTAAGCGAAAGCGATTGGACAGCCTTAGAAAATTTAGTAGATATGATTTCAGACAAAAAGTAAAAAAGAGCCAAGGGCAATGCGCAAACCCTTGGCTCTTTTCCTATTTTAATAAGTTGCTTATGTATGCATATATGGTTTTTAACCAATGCAAATTGTCGCATTTTTCAATGAGTTTAATGATTTCATTTTTGTAGTACTCTTCTCCCAACCTCAAAACCCCCAATCATGTGCCCTATGTAGCGATACAAATATTATAGAACGTATGTTCGGCATAGTCAATAACAACTTGGGGACAAAGCCAATGCCAAGCTTCATCCCCACCAGAACTTGAAGTGTCCTTTCGGACAAGTCCATAGTACCACTACAATATGCATGATTTCAACATTTTTCGGTCGCAAGTTTCGACAAGAAATGTCATTGCAGAGAAGCGGAAAGCTGTTTCTCAATCTCTTCTTGCACTTTTGCGCGCCAACGCATCGGCACTTCATCAATCGTCATTTTCTTGTCTACCAAGATTCTGCGCACATAAAACTTAACCATATCTTACACCTCACTTCCTGCGGCAATGCTTGCCAGTTCTTCGATTGCTTCTGCGTTTGCTTCGTGTCCTGCTTTAAGCTCATCAATTTCCTTTTCCATTTCCGTCTTGGTTCTCAGATTAACGGTTACTGTATATGTACCATCTTCTGTGCCACTATCGTCCGTATTAGGAATATAAGAAAATCCCTCGCTCTTCAAATCTTCATACTCACCGGAAGTCTGATCATTGTGTGTAAATGTGACCTTTGAGATGTTCTCTTCCGAGAAGGCATCTGTGATTGACTTGATTCCATTAAAGTCTTTCGACTGAATCTGAATATTGCCGAGACTCGCTCCATCGGCAATCTCGAATTCTGCTTTGTTTTTCAAAATTATTTTGTCCATATTTTTATTCCTTTCTATGTGTAAATTTATGGGTTACTAAACTTATTTAAACGGCAGTTTAAATAATCGACTTACAGGTTCTCGATTTAATACAACTGATACGACAACATTATCTGATATAAAGAATTACATAAACGCAAATATGAACGCAGGTTTATCATTTATGCAAATTTTTGATGAAAAATGTAAATTCTTTAATACAAGCGGTAATTGGTTTATGATTGGTTTTGCACAAGATCGAATTAGCGGTTGCATACTTGCAGCAAATCATTGGAGCGGTGAAGTAAAAATTATATTTACATACAATGATCCTTCTGGTAATAAAATGCTTAAAATAAGTAACATTCCTACAACAGATTCAAAAGATATTTAATTTTTATTCTGCTGCTAGATACGTGAAACTAAAATAATAAATACCGGCTTCAAATACACTTCGTAAAACCACGCATTCGTTAACAGCATCTAAATACCATAGACCTGTTTTACCATCCATGTTTGTTTGGTTAATGCCACGAAACGCTTTTTTTGGTAAATTCACAATGTAGATATATTCACCCGGAGTATTTTCTAATAACTCAATGCGTATAGAACAAATTACTAAAGATCCGTATTGCATCGCATTTTCTTCTTGAAACAATACTTTATCCGCAAAATTTGTTCGAGGACAATATGGCGTCCATTGAACATTTTTAATTTTTAAACTGCCGTTTATTTCGGTGATTTTATCATCCAAGGCTTTCCCTTGCCGTGCATCCAACCCAAATCCGGCTTCTGTGGTTGTAAGATTGTTGATTAAGTTTGCTGCTGGAAATGCTCCATTGATTTTCTCTTTTAAGGTATCAGCCAACTTGATAACATTGTTGACCTGATCCATTGTGAGTGTTGTTCCATCAATGCTGACCTTAAGGGTTCCATCTTCCGCAATCGAAAGTCCGTCTGCCGGTTTCACAATCCCGGCATCCTCTGTTGTTGCAATCGCACTAGCACCGCCCACGATAGACTTAGACCAGTATTCCGTATTGCTCGTTGCCGTTCCTGCCGGAACTTCCTTTTTTGCAAAATAAAGCGTATTGTTATAAGTCACTGCATCCAATCTCTTATATGTAGCATCTGCACTCCAATCGCCTTTTGGCACAATTGCTACTCTTCCTGCTATAGCCATTTAAGCCACCTCCCAATTCAAATTTCCGTCATTGTCAACGAAAAAGTTATATGCCGCATTGTCCATGTAAATCAACTCCCCATCCTCATTCACATCAAATTCTGTCATTGTGAGTTTCTTGTTAATCTCGTTTTCGATTTCCTGCGCCCTGTCTGCGCTGTCCTTGGCATCTGTGGCAGATTTTGCCGCGTTGGTTTCGGACACCCCTGCGCTTTTGGCAGATGCTACCGCCTTGGCAGATTCCACTTTAATATCTGCAAGATAATCTGGGCGCAGATGCTTTTCTTGGATACTTCCCTCTTTCACGATTGCGGACACCTTACCGTCACTGCTAATTTCAAATGCAATGGTATTGCTATCTATAAATTCATACTGCGTGATCAGAGCGGACAAATCAACATTCTGCGTTGTGCCATCGTCCAGCGTGATAATCAACTGCTGCGACTGCGGATCATATGTAAAGTTTACGGCCAGCTTTTCCAACTTAGTATCAATGACTGCTTTGGAACCGTTCATTTTCACAACAGTGATCGTTCCCTTTGATTCATCCCACAGAATTTCTTTCACAAGCTCATTTGCCTTTGCCAAATCAACCTTAGACGCATCCATAGCAACCACACGATCATCCAGATTGTCAATGCCGGCTTCCGCATTATTTAACCGCATGGCATCAATTGCTGTTTTCTCGCTTGGAAAATTCTCCCAGTATGTCCGGCTATAAATTTTCTGCATGGTTCACACTCCTTTCTAACGCTGATAATCTGCGTTCCAGATCTTCGTTTTTCTGCTGCAAAAGTTCGATTTCTTTCTGATGCATCTGGATCATCTGTATGTGCATTGCATGGAGATTTTCCTTGTCAATTTTCCATGTCTTTGAATCTCCGTGAATTGCTTTTTCATCCTCTTCGGCATTTTCTTTTAGTACAAGTCCGCTATCGGACAATCCGGCATCCTGCAAAATCTTCTCTAAATCCTGCGCAATTAAACCAAACTGTAAGCCTGTGTGTTGCGTGATGTATCCGGGTTTCCATGTATATTCAACCGGGCACATTGCCATATAAACGCTTTTAATATCCCTTAATGATTGTATATTATTTTTCAGCCTTTTATCGGAACTCGGAATAGAAATCAAAAGACCCTCGATATCCAAGGTACTTTCCCTCGAGCCAAAATTAGACACTTTATTAAAGTGTCTGGGCGAATACTTGGTTGTAGAGCTATCATTAAGTGTATAATCTACATCTGTAAAATACCCACTTGGCAATTCGCTTTTGGTTGCGTAGTCGCTCAGCGAATTGTCAACATAACTTTCAGTTGCCAAGTTTTCCTCGTTTGAATCTGTTACAGTGCCTACGTCAATGAGTATGTTTTGCAGCATGGGTCTGCCTCTTCCGTCAAGCCCAATAATTGTAAGGTCATCACCGAGCGCTGTCGAATTAAAGTTTAGCGAATCGATTATTGTTACTCGTCCAGCTCCATCAAGTCTGAAGTTGTTGCTTTCGACTATGAGCCTGTTTCCACGAAGCATAATCTGATCGGCACTTGCATTGATCATTGAAATAACTTGGTCGTTCTCGTCTCTTCCAAGTTTCAATTCCAATGATGCGTCTAATTGTCCTTCCGCTTTTTGTGCGCGATTGACTTCTGCGGAAATGCTTTCTGCGGTCTGCTCAAACTTAGAGCTTGTCTGTTCCTCTAAATCCTCATACGTGGATTGAAGATGGTCTGCGTTCCTTTCTAACTTTCCGGTACGTCTTTCCACACTTTCAATCGTGTCTCTGATAGAATTAACCTTTGCAGAGTGTGTCTGCGTTCCCTGTGCCGAGATTGAATCTCTCTTGCTTTGTACTCCGGTTAAAGTGCGTTGCAATAGATACGTTTCAACAATCTCTCTCGTGGTATTGAATCGGATTGGTTCCCCAAGTGTCAGACATGGATTTCCGACACAGGTGCAACTTTTAATCGGTGTGTATGCCGCCTGTGCCATAATAGGCAATAGGTTATTTGCAATCTGTTCCAGCTCCGCTCCGGTCTTGTCTGATACAAGAAAGTTTCCTGTAATCGAATAGTTGTTTCCGGCAGTTCCAACAATAGCACCGGCATTATCTTCACTTGTCTTGATTTCAAGCTGTGTGATTGCCTTGCTTTGGAAGTCCTCATAATCAAACGTGATGTAGTGTCCGGTCATGGACTCTGTGTTTGCGTCAGACGGAAATACATTGTCTGCCGGAAACAAATCTTCTGCCGGATAAAGTGCGCTTGTGATTGCTTTCAGAAAGACATACTCAAACTTGCCCTCTCGGTTGATATTACCAAAGCATCCGTTAATCTCACAGATTGCCGTTACAACGGTTTTTCCACTGATAGCGGACTCTTCTGTGACCGCGCTTGAATCGTCCGTCTGTGTTGCTACAATCGTCTTATTGACCGTCATGGAATCATTGACAAGGCTCGTTTCGACTTGCGCAATTCCAAGATGTGCAAAAAAGCTATCACGGAACTGCTTAAGTGTCATTGGAAAGCTAAGTCCTGCATACCAAGACTTTACATCCGTATTGATAATGTCATACATAGCGTCATATGCCGTAATCTGCCGTTTTGTTCGGTCAGCCGTAGGAACATCGGATGCAACCTTAAAAACTCCGTATGGCATCGGATTTTCGCTATCTCCGTCAATCGTTTCTTCGATAGAGATTGTCTTTCCAATAATGTTTCCTGCGGTGTTTCGTGCTGTGAATTTTACACAATTCGCTTCGCACGCTCCAAACTTTAATTCAGATTCCGAACAAAGACTTTCTTCGAGCGCAAACGTACCGATTTCAAGCATCGAATTGTCTATTTTCTGATTCGTTCCAACAACAGATATGACCATCTGCTTATCTGTCGAGGAATCCCAATACTTTTCTTTCAAACTGCTATTTATCATATACACCACCTACAAACGAAAATTTGATTGCGTCATATTTTATCTTCCCATGTGCCACAGAATAGAACGTAGGCTGAATGTCAGCAATATATCCGTACTGTGTCACATATCCGCGTTTCTCCGGCACGTATGCCGTGATATATCCACCGCGCTCCTTTGCCTTGGTATAGTTCTTTTCTATGTTCTTCCAAAAATCATCAAACTGCTTTTCGGTCAGCATGGCTTTGGTTTCAAACTCAACCTTTAGGGCTTTCAGTTCCACGGCATCACGATGCTCATATCCGTTTTCATCCGTCCAAGGGTCTTTGTCCTGCATGTTCACATAGGAACTAAACGTGTCCTGCTTTATTAAATTGTTCGGTATGGTATAATTGCCAAACTTTACTAAATATCCGCCATATCCCATCGTTTACCTCCTAAAAATGGGTATAAAAATAGCACCTACCGTTTGGTAGATGCTATCCATTTGATTAAATTTTAAGCTACTACTGATTCCCATTCAGATTTATAGGGGTGTCGTTTTGTGACACGACCTTAACAGAATCGTCAATATTTGAAAGACTTCTCCCGTAATTCGTACCTCCATACATTTTTATCATAATAAAAAGAGGAAACCACTTGTGAAATCGCATTGGTTTCCTCTTTCGTACAGTATGGCGTTCGAGTAAGTAATCCGCATCTTCACGGATAAGGTTGTTTCCTTAGTAATAAGGATAGACTATTTTTGATTTTGTGTCAATCAACTTTTGAATTAAAATAAGCCGTGTTTCCACGGCTTATGCTTTTATTCTTCTGCCACTATTGAAAATTTTACTTTTGAATTTCCATAATAGCTTGTGCTATATTCTGTGTCAAAAACTTTCGTGTCCATAGGAACTTCAAAATATATCGAACCTTTAGTTTTTTTACCCGGACTAAGCGTTGTGTCAAATGTGCTGTCTATGTAATCAACAGCATAATCGTCTGCGTATGCCGAAAAATCATATCCAGAAATGTCTTGATCTTCATCTGATATATTCTCAAACTCGAAATCTAGTTTCATAAACGCATCTCCATCATCTGGACTTTGATACGCAACATCGTCCAATGTTAATTTTGCAGATGAAAATGTTATTATCAAGTCATTAGTCTCAACCGAATCACCTAATGTGAAGTAGTCATCGGATGAATCGGTCGATTCTTCCGTTTCATCATCCGATGCTTCCACATCTGGACTGCTTTCAACTTTTTCTGGTTGGTCTGAATCACTTTCATCAAATACAAGTGCCGCAAAAATAAAAATAATTATCGCAACTATTGAACAAGCAAGACCCGCAATTGCAGTTCCATGCCCTTTCCATTTTTGCGTAAGTGCAATTATTGCGCATACGAGACCGATTATTGCAGGGACTACACCTATCGCAACACATGCTAACAAAATTCCTGCTATTCCGCACACTAAAGACGCAATTCCCCATCCGCTTTGTTTCATAATCAAATTCCTCCCAAAAATCCTTTAACTCATTTTAGTAACCCAAAAGAATCTGTCACGTAGTAGTCGGAATCTTCCGAGTCCTCATTCCAGACAACTAGGGATAGTTGTATGTTGTCAATATTCTTTATTGGCAAACTCACAATGTTATCATCCATTGTCCACCACGTTACATAGGCTTTTTTATGCGGAGATAGATCCTGATATAACGTTCCTTCTGCCATAACATCATTTACTGATGATGTGTCGGAATTAACCGTAATATTATTGTCTGTAATGTTTTCGATTGTCAAGCAAGCTATAAGTTCGTCCGGGTATGTTCCCTTCTTTAGCCCTGTAAAGTAAACCCTAATGCTCGAATCTTCGTATGCAAGTCTGTTGATTTTCTCTTTCACGGTTACTTTGCAAGACATCACTTTCTTTCCGACTTTAGCCTTGATTGTTGCGCTACCCGATGATACTGCGGTAACAATTCCGCTTTTACCTACCTTTGCAATGCTTGGTTCGGTTGAACTCCATTTAACTCTTGCTTTTGTTCCGGTAACTTTCAATTTCTGTGTTTTCCCAACATCAAGCGAAATTGCTTTCTTGTTTAATTTGATAGTTGCCGCCTGAGCAACAATCTGTCCCTCATCTGCATTTTGGATTGGCATAGCCGAAATCAAAACGGCAAATGCCAACCCCATAGCTACTAATAATTTTTTTACGCTTCTCATAATGACTCCTTTCTTGTGATATAATTTATTTAGAATTATATCACGTTTAATTATAGAAGTCACTAAAAAACATAGGCATTGTCTCCGGTTCGATTGTAATATTCTCTCCCATAATCCCTTGCGGCTTTTCCTATGTCGTTTGTAGTAATTCCGAAATTTTTCTGTAAAATAGCTTGTAATAACTGATTTTGCTGTCGCAATAAGGAAACCTCTTGCGCAGATGTTGAATTGATAGCATCTTTGATTCCGGTAATTTCTTGGCTTCCTGCGACCGCTGGCTTACCTCCGACTGTTCCCATAATTTCCGGAAGTCCATTTTCTCCAACTTTTGCTATGCTATATTTATCCATAAAACCGCCCGTTGCATAAGCCTTTACTTTAGGCAGGCTCACTTTCGGTACAAGATCGACTCCGCTCCACTTTACCTTTGCTACTTTAGCCGCCGCAGAAACAACACTGTTGAACCCTTTCAAAACGGTATTCACCCCACCGATCAATGAATTTATTGCTGTTTCAATTCTTGAAATTACGGTGTTCATTGCCCCGGCAACACCACTTTTCACGCTATTCCATAATTTGCTGAATATTTCAGTTACACTTTCTTTCATCTTCGAGAAAGCATTTTTTATCGGGGTGGTTACATGTTCTTTAAACCAACTAGAAACACTATTCCACGCACCGGTTACCGCTGTCTTTGCCGCGCTAAATGCTTTCTGGATAGATTCTTTTGCTGAGCTAAAAGCATTCTTAATAGGTGTTGTAACATGCTCCTTAAACCAACCGGAAACCACCGCCCATACCGATTTCACAGTTGTCCATAGAACCTTGAATATGGTCGATACTACCGATTTCAATAATTCAAAGTTCTTTTTTATTGGCTCTATTACCTTTGATTTAAACCAATCAGAAACAACAATCCATACCGCCTTGACAATGATCCACAATCCTTCAAAGATTTGACCAACTCTTTTCGAAAATCCTTGGAAAAATGAAACAATAGGAGTTATAACATTAGTATTGAACCATCCAGAAACTGTTTTCCATACACCGGATATATCTTTCCATAAAGAAGAGAAAAAACCGGAAACAGATTCCCATAATCCCTTAAAAAAACCGCTTATTGGCTTAATCACATTAGTATTAAACCAATCTCCTGCTTTTGAGAAAATTCCTTTTATTTCTTCCCAATGATCCTTGACTACTACAGCCGCCGTTGCAACACCGGCTACTATTCCTGCGGTAATCGCTGCAGGTGCTGCCGCTACCCCTAAAATAACCGCTCCGACTGCCGTAATCGTAACTCCGACAAGCATAAGTGCTTCATTAAGCCAACTGAATCCGTTCTTTAACATGGTCACAAAGTTTGATATTGCAGTAAATGCGCCAATCGCAACGGAGCCTATTCCGGTTATTGCTTTTGCAACAGGGCTTATAAATGCAAGCGCGCTCTCTGCGGCTCCACTGCCGAATAAGGCTTTTGCGCCAGCCGAAACAGTTGCCCCAAGTGTAGCAAACGCCCCTCCTATTTTTTTCGACAGAGTGGTAGACAATACCGCTGAAATTCCCTCATTTGCCGCAATTTCAACGCCAAGCCTTGATGCAAGTGAACCGGCTATTGCTTTCGAAATGGAAGTTCCGATTATATCAAGTGCTGTTTTTGCAAGATGCAATCCAAGAATTTTTTTGATTGTCAGCGCGCCGACAATAATTGCAACCGTCTTTACATCTAAGTTACTTAAAAACTCCTTTGCTCCGTTCCAAACATCCTTCCAAGAAATTTTACTTAATGCCGTAGTGACCGCATCAAATGCCCCTTGCGCCCATGCATTAAGCGTTTGAGCCAATAATGCAAAATCAAAGTTTTGGAAAAACTTGTTGATTCCGTCTGCGATTGAATTTCCAAATTGTTTCCAATCAAACGTCGTGCCAAATGAATCCAATCCGTGGAGAACTGTATTTAATGAATTAGCTATCAGCTTTCCGGTTTCTCCGAAAAGCGTTGTGCCTTTTTGCCCTTTAAATAGTCCGTTAAGGAATTTGGCTAATCCTCTTCCAAAACCTTCAGCTTTTGCATACACTTTTTCCCATTTAATTTTTTTCATTGCGTTAATTAACGCACCGGAAATAGACTCTCCCAACTGTTCAAGGTCTTTGATGTTGCTTTTGAATTTCTTAAAGATGGTGTCGGTCTGAACTAAACCACCATCAGCACCGGTGCCGCCACCAGCACCAGATCCAGATCCAGAACCAGAACCTTTATTCCCAGAACCGGAACCCTTGTCTTTACTCTGTTTTGAAATAACCTTCAATTCATCAAATGCACGAGTTGCCTGTTGGATTTCCTTTTTTGCTTTCTTGGCATTCTTTGCGATACCGCCTGTGTTTTTCCCTGCGTTTCCTGCGGCATTACTTAAATCGTCCATGCCGTCAGATGCGCTTCCAATATCATCAGCAAGACCGCTGATCCCTGCCCCTTTGCTTGCTTCATACTTCCATCCGAAGATAGAACCTAAAGCATTTGTTACCATCTCTGCGAAGGAAATAACCTTTTGCAGAACTGAATTAAGTACCTTGATAAATGGCTTGAATGCATTGATTAAACCACCACCAACAACCGCTCCAAGTGCTTTGAAGTTCTCTTTAAGCATGGTTATCTGGTTATGCCACGTATCTGCTGTACGTGCGAAATCTCCGGTAATATTGGTTGTATGCGCAAGCACATACTGATAACGCAACATGGCTTTTTCAGCCTGCGTCATTGAGGAAATGTTCGCATCAAGTCCTTGTTTTAAAGCCCATTCCTTTAATGTTGCCTGTGTCAAGTCGATACCATAACGCCGCATAGGTGCCGTAGTACCGGAAAATACAGATTGCAGACTCTTGGCAATATCTTCTTGGCTCACATCGTAGAATGAAGCCATATCTCCGGCTAATTCGGTCAACCGGATAGACATTTTTGCCATCTGCCCTTGCGGAATATCAAGGGCGGTTCCCATTGCTTGGAAACGGCTTGCAAACTGTTTCGCGGACAATTCAGACATACCAAATTTTTCAATTGATGTTTTTGCGAAATTGTTAATTAGGCTTTCATACTGCCCGAATGTCTGCCTTACAACGTTCTCAACCTCTGTCAAACTTGATGATATGTCAATGGCGTCTCCAAGTAGCCTAAATCCTCGAAATAAAGCCCAATACGTTGCATACACTTTTCCGATTGCAGACGCAAGGGAGAACGACTTCTTGGTAACCGCAGAAGCACTTGAACTAAATCCGCTAAATGAGCTTGTTATACTCTTTGCCGCTGTTCCTGCCGCTCCACCGGTACGTGATAATTTTGCCAATGCATTTGTCATGTCAATAATATTCCGGCTTACGCTAGGGGCTTTCGACAGTTCAGACATAAGCTGTCGCATTGCCGTGGCAAGTTTCGGGATATTTTCAATCGCTTTGGTGGAACTCTGGTAACCAAGCTGTTTGATTGCAGATGCAAGATCGGTCAGACCCTTAACAGATGCTGACATTCCAGAAATCCCTTTTACCGCATTGGAAATCTGACGCATAGAACCAGCCGCAGCATTAATCTGCTTGCTGTTGATAGAGCCTAATTTACTTACATTTCTTGCAACCGCAGAAAAAGTCCGTGTATCAATTCCACGCATTGCCGTCATTGCCCCTGCAAGTCGGTTTACCCCTGTGGAAAGACTATTCAGATTTCCGGTACTAAGTCCAGAAAGCGCGGAAGATAAGCGTCCTAGTCTTGTCACAAGAGCATCTATCTGACCGCTTGCCTGTTGTGCCTGCGCTTGGATTTTTATTTCAAGAGACTCTAATTCCATTTATCCACCAACTTTCTACATAAGAAAAAGACGGTAAGATTTGACCCTTACCGCCCTTGAATTACTTTTTAAGTTTTCCCTTTTTCAGAAGAGAAATCATCTTTGAATTTTCCTCTGATGTAAACTTAAAATTGGAAAATCCGTTCTTTTTTGCGATTTCCGCACGATGTTCTTTCGACACATCATCTTCCCCAACCGCTTTTAATGCTTCTACGATTGAACCGGAATTTCCGGTATACTTCTGATAATACTTGGCTTTGCTTTTCTTCGCACCGCTTACAACAATCACTGTATGACCTTTTGTGCGTGTCACAAGAATATCTCCGTTGCGAAGAATAAAACCGGCATGATAAGAACCCATATCATCAAACAAACCGGATTTCAAAATTACCGGTCTTTCATTTGATGTATTGAAATCTCCCACATCCTTGCCGGATGCATAGATAATACAGGCACGTACAAGGGAAGAACAATCGCATTCCGTCTTGACCTTTGTGTTAATGCCATGTTTAATGACTCCGTAGCGTTCCGATTGGTCATAGCCGATATTTTTATTGTCAGATGCAATCTGCATAGCTTCGGCTAACCTCTCCGCAACTTTATCATCCTTTGCTCTTAACACGTACCATCCTTTAGAATGGTTATAAAACTTCTGTGTAGACACTTCCTGTCCGGTCTGGTCTCCGGCTTTTCCACCAGAATAGCAGTTTCCGTGTTCATCGTGCCGCGCACTTCCGATAATTACTGCCATAGTAATACCTCTTTTCTTAAACTATTTTTGGCTTTGGTAAATGTGATTTCCTTGATTCAGCTGCCCATGCTTCTTCCGCCTTAAGCATTTCTCGTATCTCCGCATCGGGATCGTCCGTATTATGCTTTTCGATGGAATCATAGCAAGTTTCTTTCACGTACTTACTATTACCCTTACCGAATGTCGCGTCTATTGCGGTCACAAGTGCTGACGTTGCATATCTGCCGAACCACATATACATTTCCATATCGCGTTGCTTCCATTCTGCCTTATACGCATCCACATAAGGCTTAAGCAACTCTGGATTCATCATATCTATATCATCAACGGAAAATCCGTAGCCTTTTGTTACCACAAGGTAAAACGGACGGATTTCCGCAACGTAATATTCCCATGTTAATTCTTGGCTTTCGCTTTGGATGGGGTCTTTTTCTTCTCCTGTTCCTGCTCCTGCGCTCTCTCCAACGACTCCATCATCTGCGCTAAAAAACCGTTTGTCATCATTTCCTCCTGCATATCAGCGAATAAATCCATGCAGTTAATCTCGTTTGTATCAATCGCGTCATAGAGAATGTCAGACACCTTCTCAAGCTTCTCATCGTAACCGTCGTTTGTTTTGTAATCATATCCAAATTCTTCATTGTGATGCATCTGCAATCCCACAAGAAGTGTCTTAGGAAGCGTTTCAAGAAGAATATCTTCCATAGAAGAAATATCTTCCATGTCCTGTGTTTTCATAATATCCTGTAAGATATGTGATTTTAACGATGGTCTTGTTGCAAACTGAATTGTATATTCTTTTCCACCTAATTTAACTTTCATGTTTTACCTTGCCTTTCTGCCTTATATTGGCAAGGGGCAGTGTTGCCACCGCCCCATTGTTGCTTATTTTATATTGCTTCAAGTTCTGCTACCGACCGTTCATCCTCGCCTACCGGTGCGGTCGATTGCTCGTCCGATAGGCTTTTTACCCCACCACTGTTACGGTAAATGTGCCATCGTTGTTATCAACGACAGTCAGCTTATCTGTAACAAGCTCTGATGCTGTACTTGGAATAACTGTTACCGTCATTTCAAGGATTTCATCGTTTCCACCTACATCGTTAGGTGTTGCTGTTGCAGTTCCTACATATGCGTACTTCGCTACGCCACCAATACCGTCAGTTCCGTACAGATGGATAATATCAAGTTTTTTATCTCCATATCCATCCACCTTTGAAAGATATTCTTTTTCAAGGTTTCCTGTGATTTCTCTTGAATCAGAAGTCTTAATTCCTTTTTCAAAGGTCTGCTGGTCATCTTCCATTGTGGTTGACTCAACCGTGTTTGGTGGTGATGCAGGGCTTGGAACTGACTTAGCCGCAACCAAAAGATTGTATGTTCCTGCAAAGTCAGCCTGCTTTTCCGTGTGCTCTTTTACAATGACACGAGTTCTATAACTTGTTGATGCCATATTTTCTACTTCCTTTCTGCTTATAGCTGATCTAAATGCTCAACGTTTCCAATTACGCGAGTTGCGCGGAATGTAACCGTTCGCACTTGCTTGGAAATTGTTTGGATTACATTTGATACCTCAAACATTTGTTGTTTAAAAAAAGACACCGCATATGCTGCGATGTCCTTAGTTGATTTTCTTGAACCTTTATTCGTTATTGTAATTTGAAATGTCGGTCGAATTGCGTTGATTGTCTTTGCTTCATTGGTTCGTCCGGCTTCTATTACACCGATTTGTCTGACTAAAAGCGTCGGGAATGTTGCAGTGCCGCCCGATTCTTCATCTTGCGTCACTTTAATTCCTCTTACCCTGCTTTCCATGTACGATTTCAAAAGGGAACATAAGGTATCTTCGAAATCAAGTGCCCAACTATTTAACTCATTTTCCACCGAATACCTCCCTTGCAATCTTTACATACTGTTGAATAATCTGTTGTTCCGCATTATACATAGGCATTGTGGCTTTGATACCGTGGGTATAACGCCATGTTTCGGTCTTATCGTCCCAATAGTACCAACCATCTTCAAAAGCGTGTATTTGCCCCGGATATGTGCCGACGCCGAATCCAAGTTCCGGTGCTTTTGGGTTCTCTTTGGAGTTATAAAAAATACCGGCTCCAAACTCTACCGCCAACAAAGTATAGAACGGTTCTCTATCTTCTGACGTTACCGTTTTTCCGGTTGCAATCAGAATCGCATTCGAGGTCATTAACTGCGGTGCTTTATCTACCCTTACCGTTATCGTGTTTCCTAATGGGGATTCCGATATGTGTTGTATTGCCACCGTCTGACCTATCTGTGCAAGCCTAGAAACAAGTAAATCGCATTTAGACTGTAAACTATTGCGGTACTTTTCTAACTCCTTTATGGCGTCTTGTATGGATTTAGAGGATAATGTCATTGAAATAGTTTTCTTTGCCACGCAATCACCTACTTAATATTCTTCCGAAGCAAAAATAAATCTGTGGTCAGTCCTTCGTCTGCAACGCCTTTTACGATGTAGTCTGCGGTTTCTGAATCCACAAGCCCATCATCAGTGCGTTTTACTTCCGAACGCTTCCACACTACATCGCCGGCTTTCAGTGGCAAATATCCTTTATCCGTAACAAGCTGACAGTATGATGTACTATCATCAATTCCAAACTCTTTCACAAGGGCTTCTGACAACTTATTGCTGATATTAGCTTGGAATGTCGTAGGCTCTGAAAATCCTTCAGCTTCCTCGCCTTTTGGAATCTTGTTTCCTTCTGAATCTAAATAAGGTACAAAGTTCCCATCGGAATCCTTGTACCCTTCATAGACAATATCTCCATTTTCGTCAGTTTGTGGGATGAATACCCTCTGACCGGATTGCGAATACTTCATTTCCTGCTTGTTAATGTCAAGCATTGTTGTTTTCCTCCGGGATTCCGGCAACACTTGTCAGAAGCGATAACACTCCGGCAAGGACTGATGCAGAAAGAACATATTTCCAATCCACCGCACCCATAAATGCCGCCGTTCCAATTCCAGCAATCGCCGCCTGCGCAACAGTCTTGATTGCTCGGATTCCGGCTTTCTTAGTCCAATCCTTCCAATTCCTCATGGCTTTTATCTCCTTTCCCTATATGAATCTCTTCAATCTCATGTTTCATTTTCGTAACCATTCCGTTTCCACCTAACGCATGGTACGCATCATACATCTCACAGAAGTTCTGATAGGCATATGACGGTATTTCTCCGATTCTGGTGTACTTTGCATGGTATTCAATAAGCTGGACGCGCAAAAGGAGCATTGTTCCTTTACTGTTCGCGTCCCTGCTTTTCTTTTGTTGTTTAAGAAGCCAAACTATATATCCAAGCACTATCGGAAGTGCCACAAGATAAGTTTGAATCAAAATACTTTTCATTTGAATCTCCTTTTGACGCACTGCCCACCACCGCTTAATGTGCGCCGCCTGCAACCATTTTACAGACACCGGCAATATGGTCACGCTCAATCTTCTTTAATTACATTGCTTTTACAAACGGAAACACTCCAACAAAAAGGCTTTCACGGTCTTTCCATGTTCGGCTTACTCCATTTTCGGAATAACTTGCCATGTAAGCTTCGCCGGCTTGTGAGCGGTCGTACACTGCCAAATTGACCATAATGTTTTCATAATTCTTAACATCACTGTCAATCTGGTCTTGCGTGTATGTGTCCGGGTAGTTCCGTCTGCTGATAATCTCTTTTCTTGCCTGCTCTAAAAGCTGTTCAATCAAAGGGTTACATTCTTTTTCATCAAACACAACTTTATCGGACTTTTCCCCGGTCGCTTCGTCCTCTACCTCTTCTATATGAAATTGTTTTAAACGAATCTTTACCTGTTCGACAAGCGTGTATGACATAAGCGATCTCCTACAGATTAAATTTTGCAATCAGAATTTCTTTCAGTTCCGCGCCACTTGTTGCTTGTGCGTTTTCAATCCCCTGCTCCGCGGCAAGTTTTTGCAAGTCTGCGGTACTCATTCTGTTGATTTCGGTCTTTGTATACCCAACGGAAGATACCGGAGGATTACTATCCGGTACCTCTTCTCCTGCGTTATACCACTTACCATTATGAATCACTATATATGGATATTTCATAGTTGCACCCCCTACTCTTCGCTATGAACCTCATATACGAATGTACTATCCATATTCTCATATGATGGAAGAACAACCTCGGAAGCAAATGTTGACATTTTCATAGGTGGTCCATACTCTGTCTTTGTAGCGACTGTAATACCTACACCATATGTTGTTACATCTACATCAGCTACCTGTCTCGCAGTTCTTTCTTCCGGTGTGGTGCCAAACCAAGTGCTGCCAAGGCTGCCTTCTGGAAGAAGTGTAACCTTGTTATCCGGGTAGAAGTACTGCTCTTTGCCATCATCATCAATGTACATCTTATCGTAAAGTACGATAGTGAGCTTTGCTCTCTTCTGCACTACTGAAATAACAGTATCATCGTCAACCTCAATAGTTGCCGTAAGGTTCTGTGCAAGGATTGAGTTTCTTATCTGTGCATTATCAAACAGATATTGGAATGTATTGCTGTTCATAAGTGCATATCTAGCAATCTTACCCTGCTTCTGCAACTTCTTTCTTGCGTTGTTAAGGTCTGTAAGTGGCTTTGAATTAGCTGTGTCGCTCCACATGCTTGTGCCGGATAACTTTGCGTAATGGTCTTTTGCGTATGAACCATCCTTGTCATAATCGTAAGCATACTGAACGCCATCACTTACAATAGCAATTACCGGATGACCTGCATTTGTAGAAAGAAGTGACATTCTCATACGCTCCGGTACAACTTCTGCACCGCTTACAAGGTTGTTAGTATCGTCATATACGCTTGATAAAGCACTTGCAAGGTAAGGGTCGTCTTCTGATTGAATACGCTCGATTTCAAGCATTTCCTCTTCACCAACTGTCATTCCCTCGCGAAAAAATGCCATCTGTGTTTTTTCCTTACTTAATCCGCCTCTAGCTCTAAGAGTTGGGATTGTGTCAAAATTAGATGGCGCAAGTGAAACCGGCAAACCCTTGTGTGTCTTAATCCAACTTAAATCAAGTCCCTGCTTCTTTCTTTCTGGAAACCACTGTAAACCAAGATAAGGTATCTGATTACTAGCGTTTTCTGTTGCCGATAATGCAATAGACTTACTGTCTAATACTTCATTAATTAACATCTATTTACCTCCTGTTATTATTCAAATACAATCATTGGAAGAGCTGTTTTAACTGCTGCGTCATATGTAACGCCGGAATTTGCTTCTGCTACTTTCGTGTTAAGGTATGCTTTCTTGAGCAGTACTCCTTGTGGTCTGTCCTCTGTTACATCAAATCTCAAAATGCCCACTACTGTAGCTGTATTGTCAGCCTTGCCATTTGCTCCGATTGGAGTACCTGCTTTGACAATCCTCTTGCCCTGTGCGTTTTTAGTTGTTACGCCATCAAAATCAAGTGTTAATGGGATTGCTTCATTAGGCTCTCTCTTTAAAATCTGAACATCTCCTGCGTATAAAGTTTTTTCATACTGCATATTCATTTCCTTTGCCATTTTTTACCTCCTGTTATTGTTGAATGTAATGTGATAAAACGTCATTGTTCTTAGGTGCATTAGATATAAGGCTTTCTGCTATCTTTTCAGCATTTGTCTTATTATCTGCACCGGCTTTATTACCGCCAGCCGCGCCACCGCCCGGATTCGTACTGCCTTTTGCAATCTCCTGCTCCTTGGCTTGTGCTGCGGCGGTCTCTTTTTCAGAGATAATCTTTCCAAGAACGTCATAATCAAAACTGCCATCGTCTTTTACGATTTGTGTTGCCTGCTCTGCGGTAACATTAAATTTAGATGCGGCATTGGCTCTCTGCGTGGCTATTGCCTGCGCTTTTTCAAGTTCCGCGATTCTCGCATTGGCTTTTTCAAGGTTCTTATTTGCCTGCTCGACTTCCGTGAGCTTTCCCTGTTCGATATCATCGAGTTGCTTCTGCAACTCTTCAGCTTTGTCAGCCTTTGCCTTGTACTCGTCAACCTTTGCTTTGGCTTTCTGTACGGAACTTCCGTAATCTGCCATGATCTTGTCCGCGTTTTCCTCACTTAATCCCATAGCAATCAGATCTTCTCTCTTCATTCATTACCTCCGATATGTCATACGAATTTTTATACGGTGCAACGACACCGAACGACATTGTTGATTTTTACGCTCACAACTTTGCGAATTTTTATAAAATAAAAACAGCCACCGATTACTCGGTGACCGTCTTATCTTTGTTTGTCTGGCTCTGTGTGCCATCTGTATTCATTTTATTTATCAATTCTTGTGCTTTCTGTTCTTGCGCTTCCACATCATCAATCGTTTTCCACAGATTATCCAAGTATGGCTTTGACAACAGGAATGTCTTTTCCGCATCTCCCCAAAGTCCAACAGACTTAATTGCTACAAGTGGATGAATACCAGCTTGTAAAAGTTGATATAATGTCTGTGACTTTGTGTACATATTGTCTTGCGGGCTATGGTTAATCTGAACATCAAAGTCGCGCAAACTCAATCCCAAATCGTGATCCTGTATACGAATCACATTCAAAACAACTTTAGCAAGTCTTTTTTCAGCCGACTTTACAATTGGGTCTTTCAGTTTGGCTCTCGACTTTGAGAAATCCCATCCGTTTCTAAGCTCAACCGCTCCCTGTGTATCTCCACCGGAATTATTGTTATTCTTATTTGGTATAGCAAGAATGGACTGTGCATTATCCCACAAATCATCCTTTGCGACTTGGCACTCTGTCTGATTCAGCTCTTGTGTCATAATATCAACATCTGATTTATTCTGTTCATTGTTGGATTTTACAGTCAGTGCATGGGAAATCTTCATTTCTTCAAAGGTTTTCGGGTCGATTTCGCAATTTACAAACTTTATCCAAAACTGAACAAACTGCTCAACACCATCCATTCGGTTTGACTGCATCGTATTGATTGCATCCAATAGTCCGATCACAAGCTCAATATCAGAAATTCTCTCATGGTTGTTAGGGAATTCAACAATCGGGATTCCGCCAAAGCCATGTAGTTGCCAATTTTGAACCTTTCCGTTCACAATCTTGCACTCGTAAGAGTCCGTGTAGCATAGTTTATACATCTGCCCATCGGCATCCTTAAGCTCTTGGATTGCTAAAAGTGGTTCTTCTGTGGATTGACTGTAGATAACAAACGTATTCATCGGTGTCGGTGCAACAATTCTAAATGGTATATCTCCATTTTTTGTAATCTGCACTGCCTTAAATGACGTTCCGGTTGCTGATTGCCATTCTCCTGCCTTAATGTCCTTTTCCTGCTTATTAGCATCGGTCAGATAATCGTTAAATTCATCAACCGCATTGTTTATCCGGTCATCATCTTTTCTACTGATAAGCTGAATTGGCTCACCGTAAGTCTGACCAACCTTGAATTGAACAATCTCATAGGCATGGTTTTCAGATACCTTATTGGTTATATCCGCATTCTGTATCTTTGTTCGGTACAATACAGGCTGATCGCCCTTGTAGTAATGCCACAAATAACGGATGATCGTCTTGTTGAAATAAAATGCACCAATGCAGTTTCCGACAACATTTACGATATTGTCTGCCGTGATCTGTTCTACGTTAGCATATGCAATTTTTCTTCCGTATCTGCCTTTTACAAGGTCATGAAAATATTGTGTATTCATATAAATAAAACTCCACTACTGCAAGCGTGTTTCGGTATTGGCTTTGTTTCAATCTTGCCTGTTGCCACGCGATAAATCACAATATGATTGCATTTTTTACATTTACACGGATGATCTATCGTAGATCTCCCATCATAATGTCCGGCAATTCTTCCACAATCCGGGCAATATATAGTTACTTTTTTCATAGCAACCTCTTTCTTGTAAATAAAAAACACCGCCATTTCTGACAGTGCCTTTTACGGGTTATATACTTTGGGGGTTGTAGAAATTTGTTTTTCTACTCTTTTAGTATATCATGCAAGTTTTAGGAAATGTTGTGAAAGAGTGTGAACTATTGTGTACTTTTATGCACTCTTTTCAGAATAAAGTTGTCCATAACGTCTTTCAAACTCCTGCAATGCTCTTTTCCTAAGTTTCATAATGTTTCTGTAGGAATATTTCATCTCAACGGAAATCAGGTTCCAATCTTTTCCATTGACATAGTGTGATGAAAGCACGATATATACATCTGTATTATCCATGCTGTCAATTTGCGATATGATAATCCGTCTTTTATCAACCAATTCATCTACAAGTGTCTGAACCTCATTCTGCAAATCAACAATCTTCGATACCGCGCTCCCCATTTTGTCGGGATTGCCAGATGATTGCACATCCACCTCTTTCGGAGATATAGATATAGAAGTTGCCATATCGGATAGCCTTTTAATTTCTTCCAGCTTATTTGCAATCGCATGGTCAATTCTGCTTATCTGTGAAAGATATTTGTCTGTTGTCATATCCTAATACCTCCTAAATGGGTTTACTGCCGCTTCTACCTTTGCGGTATTGTTTGGGTTCTCTATAAACATTTCAAGCTGGGTTAAACCGTCTGCCGCATCGTCATGTTCATTACCGCCAATACTTACAAACATAGAGAGTTCATCCATAGCCGCTTGATATTCGTCATTTCTGTAATACCTTGTTACTCCAAGATCTGAATCTTTTTTCATTTGATCCTGTGTCGGGCGGTGCGTATCAAGAAATATGAATTTTCTCTTAACATCCCCGGAATATGCTATTATCTTTGATAATTTTTCAACCTTGTTTGGTGCTTTTCTGCTTGTGCATGAGCATTTATAGTCCTGTGCCTGCAACTTTTCATCTACATATTGGCAATACAGATCTCCTCCGGTATTTCCCTCAAATCTTGTCTGCCGAATCTCATTCCCGATAATTCGTCCAACAACAAGAGGGATTGTTACCTCTTTCGGGCCTTTGTTGAATACCCAATCGTAAATATAAACATCACCGTTTTCATATTCTGCCCCTATCGGCATTGACAAGCTATCGCCGCCGCCCCAGGCAACATCCACAACTCCAATACGCCGGAAATCTCCATCCGGCAGGATTCCGTTAAATAGTCTCAAATCCGTATAAAGCAATCCCTCGCGGACATATGGTTGTTGCATAAACTTAGCCATCCATTCGGCATTGTCAAGCTTATCTCGCATATCCCGATAGTATTCCGTGGAAAATCCGTTGATTTCATACGCAAAATTGCTTTCGTCATTTTCATTAAGTGCCGGAATCTTACGGAATCGGTATTGCGGATCATGCTCATATTGCTTTCTCATACGCTCCAATGGATCTAAAACATTCCAAAGAGTACCGACCATCAATTCCCTTGCACCGTCATTTTTACGGTCAACCATCTTGTTTAGGTACTCTTGGTATGTGTTTTCCATTCGAGTAGGACTTAATGAATGCTCTCGATCACGAACCAAGTCATCGACATATAAATATCCGTCTTTCGAAACATCGACCGCTCCTGTCCATGTTCCGTCAATACCACGGCACGTTACGGTTGCGAATCTGTCCGGATCTCCAAGTGTAATCGTAAATTCATCAGCACTCTTGTCTGTCGGAATTGATGCGTTTGCGTATTCCGGATGCCAATAAGCAAAAAGTTCCGCAAACGTATATTCTTCCGTGGTAAAAAGATTCATCAGTTCTTTGTAAAATCCTTTTGCCAAAATACCGGAGTGACCACCCATAGCACTATGACTGTTCGGTCTGCGCAATGCCACCCACGCAAGGAAGAAAATACAGATAGTCGATTTACCTACACGCGATGGCATTGATAATCCGTAAAATTTAATCTTCCGGTTTTCCAAATCTTCAAGATCTTGGGCAACTATATTCAGCGTCTTGCGGCGTGGATAATAAAACCGTTTACTCCAATTCCTTTTTCGCTCCATAAAGTAGATGAAGCTCTCAAAACGATAAAAGCTCTCTAACCGCAAGACTTCATAGAACTGATCCACAAGTTTGTATCCGCCTTTAATGTCGTGATTCTGCGCATATCGTTCAAGTTCCCATATGCTACCGCCCGCATTTTTCTGCGTAAATTCATTGATTAAAGCCTTTGTTCTTTCGGTTATAGTCAATCCGTAGTCAACGTCTTTTTCCGTCCGAATTGCCACATTGCACGCTTTCAAAAGGGCATCTATTACCTGTTCATCAACGCCTTTTCTCTGTATGTAGTTTTCATATCCATTTACCGCATTGATTAACTGCTTTGAAGCCAAATAAAAAGCACCTCCGCAAAAGCAGAAGCGCCTTGACCTCTGCCTATAACTGTTTTAGGGTAGCGACTAACTCTATCTGTCAGCCGGTTGTCTTTTAATTGTAATATACCATTTTGTGGCACAATGGGCATTCACACTTGTAGTTATCGCCTTCCCTTTGATCTCCACAATATTCATATTCAGTCTTTTCCGCTTCAAAAACGGTTTTGCAATTCTTACACTCAAACTGTAAAGGCTTTCTTTCGTATCTCAAATCGCCATTTCTAATTATTTTCATTTCCAATACACCTTGAACCCTTTCTTTTTATACTCCTCTATGGCTCTTTTAAGGCTCATATCGTCCTCATACTTTTCATTCAGCATAATCACCACATTACCTTTTTCAATGCCGTATATGTTGCAATTTGCAAGTTTCTTAGCCGTTCCAAGGATAGCTTTTGCCTGCTTGCGGCTCATTTCATAGGTTTGGGTTCCCATATTAACAAACATTTCTCATACCTCACTAATCATTCCTAGCAGCCCTGCACACACGAGTATTGCATCTCCTCGAATATCTAATACGCATTACAGAATCATGTACAAGGTCTTGCATATACCCTCTTTCTAAAATAGTTTTCGATATTCCTCTTGCTTGCTTGATGCTATTGGGTAATGGCATGTTTAAATCTTTTCTAAAGTGCTTAAAGTACGAAAAGAACCATTGTCTTTGTGCATATATTATATTGTGCCTTATTCTGCTATCTAAGCGCAGACAATGTAATGTTTCTCTAATTCTTCTCATTCCTCATAAACCTCTCAAAATCTTTCCTGCACTTAGGGCATAAGTCAATTTGCTTTGTCTTTGTGCAATAGTATTCGTCCAATATAATACTGTCTATACCGTCTCTACTTATAACCGGTTCTATTCTCCCTTGTTCAATTTCTGCAAATATTTCTCTGAAACGCATAGGTCTTTTTAAATTTACGGTTCTTAGATAAGGGAACATTCGGTCGTACCATATTTTAGGCTTTTCTATTTCAGCACCGCACCTGTCGCAAGTGTGCCATTCTTTTTGATGTTTCATTCTTCCACCAACTTTCTACCGCAGATAGGGCAAAAATTAATTTTTACGGCTCCTGCAACCTCTTTTCCATCGCTATTGTCGAAAATCATGTTATTTTCAGCTCCAAAAAGAACTAAATTTCCTTTACCATCAATGATTTTCTTTTTATTCCGACAAAAATCACACGTTCTTACGCCCCCAATCATAGCAAAAATCGGAATCCTCGTGAGATTCCGTGTCTTTTGTCTGATATAAATATTCCACAATGTTTTTATCATACTTACACACCATTTTGCGTAAATACCAACCATCGAATAGTGGCACAGGGAATCGAACCCTGTCAGCCAAAACCATGTCAACCGCTTTCAAATCTGCAATTTCTAATCACGGAAGGGTTTTCTGTTACCAATGATACCGCTACCATCCATAAGTCTCCATTGAACGGAACTATTGCAGTAGCACCCGACTAGGTGGAGATAAGGAATTGATATGGCGAGGATTCGAACCTCGCAGAAAAGACTTACTTCCTCATAATGTCCCTGAGAAATACTTTCTCTGTATTACATTTTGCAATAGACATTTCATAGCGTTTACCCATTCCGCCACACATCAACGCCCTATTTCGGGCAAGCGCAGTGTGTAGGACTCGAACCTACAAGGCGAACAAACGCCTGCGGCTTAGCAAGCCGTTCCAATACCATTATGGGAACACTGCATCTTGATGGTGCGATTTCTTAAACGACCCATCCATTACAACTGTCTACCACGCACCTGCCAAACAGTGTTTTTATGGAGTTGAGTGAAATGGGGAAGAGAGGAATCGAACCTCTATTGTTTACCACTTGGAAACTGATTTACAGTCAGCCGCAACACCGCCAATCGTTGCCGCTTCCCCGAAACCGCCACAAGACGGTTAGCAATATGTTTTTCGTGCCATGCATGGCACTATCCTGTTTTGTTTTAACGATGATTCAGCAGGAATACCCATCGTTGTTACTACTTAACGAAGTCTTAATGCTTCCATTTCGAGGTCTTGATGCCTCTGCGCCACATTATAATTGCCCGTGGTATCATACAGCCAAAACATAGACCATCTGCAAGCAAACAGCATAATTTGACCGAGTAGGTGGGTGAGGATTTGCACCTCACATAAACCGTGCACTGTTCACATTGGAGGGAATCGAACCCATAGGACTCAACCATGAGTTTTTAATCTTCGTCCTGTCTCTTCCATCTGCGCGTCTACCTATTCCGCCACCACCTAATTTCATGGCTCATGCACCGTGGGATAGATGCATGATAGAATACCACCGGACGGTCTCGCACCGTCCTTAACAGAATCGTCCTAGTGGCGAAAGGAGGAACCCAAATGCTTGAAACATTCAACCAAGGGTTCAAGTACATATGAAAAACATACGTGGTTACATGAAACGTCAGCATGTAACCAATTAGGCTACCGGGATTCGAACCCGGAATACAGGAATCAAAATCCTGTGCCTTACCGTTTGGCGATAGCACAATGTTGTATTCGTCCACAAACGTAATTCAAAGCCTAACGCCGATAGATCAATTATTCAGCCAAGAACTTATCGCTTGCGGACTTAAGCTATACCGGATGCTCCGATTTCTCGCTCTGGTGCTCGGCGTCACTATCCAGATTGAGTAAATCTCCGGTGCTGTCCGGTTCCTTTGATTTTGTTATATGTATTCTTTCGACCACGCTCAAAATTGGCGGCAGAAAGTAAATACCAAATATTGGATCATGAATTGTCATGTTGTTATCCCCAAATGGTCATAATATTCATTGCAAAGATCGCGTATGAAAACAAATACCCCATTGCGTTTGAATTGTCTGCCTGCTCTACTTGTTGCATCATAAGGCTAAGTATCGTAATGGCATCTATCGCCGTAGCGATTATATTTAAAATCATATCAATATCTCCCATCCTCAAAGCTGTGTTCCTGTTTGAATCGTTCCATTTCATTTACGCTCATACCGAAGATCCCGGCAGATGAATCAGAGTTCGTATGTTCGAAATACTCCCCTGTTTTTGGAAACATGAACCGGAACATGGCATAATTCGCAACATCACACAGATATTCAAGGTTCCCGGTCTCTTCAAACTTGGCAAGATTCATTTTCAAACTTTCGATTGCATCCACATTCCCGTTTGCAAAATTCATTCTTGCCGGTCCGTATTTGTAATATGACTGTTCAATCAGACCTTTGCGCTTTTCATCAAAGGTTTCGGAATACTCGGTTTTCATCAACTCATTGCCGCAGCTTGCCATTACACATCACCTTCCGCTCTGTGGTTTGCTTTTTCAATGTCAAAGCCTTCCGGATAACGTGCCTTAAGCTTGTCTACGTTCATTTGCATGATTTCATCAAGGCTCCAGCCGAAGGATTCGAAAAGCATTGCAAGATACCAACAAATATCGCCAGCTTCTTTCTTTGCATGGTCAATATCAAGCTGTTTCTCGTGGAAAATCCATTTTTTAATCATGTCGTTGAACTCTCCAACCTCGCCGGATAACCCAAGACAGGCATTAAAGATACCGCCAAGGTCATAATCTTGCAACGCAGATGCGATATTGTTATTTTTGCAAAATTTAAGCAAATCGAATTTATCCGAAATTCTTTCTGTCGCTTTGCGATCATTTGTCCGCATGGCTAATTTCTGATACTCGTTTCCGGTCATATATCATTCTCTTGTCCGAAACACTTTTTGTTTTTAAAAAATTTTTGGAAATTTAGTTGCGATTCGCAACGTGAAAGTGAATTGTTTATGTTTATATTAAGCCAATTTCTGTAAAAAGTCAATGGTGTTGTAAGTGGCTTTTTATCGTTATCGGTAAAGCACTATTGCACTATAACCTTTCTTCCAGCCATTGAATACGTGTGTAGAATATTTAATGTCTACTACCTCACGATAAGATTCGGACAGTGATTTTATTGCTCTGTTTACCTCTTCTTGAAATTCTTCTGTGTTTGTAGAATTTATCGGCTCTGTAATTTTCAGTGGATTCATGTATACTCCTTTGCTTGAATAAGGCTTTTTATTTTTTTAGGTATTTAAGGGACTTAGTAGCCGCCCTGTGGTCTTTCTGTCAGACCCCCTCCCCATCCTTTTCTTGCAAACATGGAAACATAAAATGTTTTCCGTTTCGTTCTGTTGTCATTGTGTGAAAACCAAATTGTTTTAATACAATTCATGTCATACCCTTGCAACTATTCGCAAAACCTAACTTTTCCGAATAGTTCACGAATAGTTAAAACGCTACACCCCTTGATATTACTGCATTTGCGAATTGTAGAATAATCACACACAATTTAAACCGTATTATTTGCCGCTGCATCCGTGAATTGTGTATCAATTGCGTGCAATTCTTGACTCTTTTTCTCGTCCAATCTTGGCAGCTCCTGCGCTGTGATTGCCTTGCGTTGCGTGGCATTATCGCCAATGCCGGGCTGATTCATGCCGAATTCATTATTTCCCACGAACATGGTGCCTACAGGGCTATTGGAATCATATGCACGATCTAGGATACAATCCTTACGGGATCGCTGCAATTTTTGCCACATCTTGAAAGTCAGCGAACTTGGTTCATCACTAGCCCATATATCCATTGTGTTCGTAGGTATATTACAAAAATAACTAAATGCTACCGTACTTACCAACTTGCTATACACATTGGAGATGTATATATAATAATCACAAAGTTTATATAATACCTCTCTGTCATACCTGTTACAGTTAGTCGGTATAGTTGCATTACCAAGAGGTTTCAAAGTCTTGTCTTTTAATACCGATGTATCCGGAAATAAATGCATACCAACATACTGCATAACAGCTTTCCACTGTCTCTGCCCGGCTTTTAGTAAATCTTCGATGTGAAATTCTATACAAGCGTTGTCTATTAAATCTTGCACAGTTGATGTGTATATCTGTACTGTACCTAGATCCACTATAAGTCTTGTAAGATCTACGCTCTCTATATCCTGCATATATTTCACACCCCCAATCTGTTTAATGTCTCTGCTTTTGGTATACACTATTTCCGGGGTTAAAGTCAAGCCTTAATTTTTTACGGTGGTATTATATACTTACGCCGCGCGCGTATGCGGATATACACTTACTATAAATCTATAGGCTTTAGATACAGTATATTATTATTAATTTAAAAGATTAAGAAAAAGAGAGAGAAAGAGAAACATAGTTCTGAAAAAGCGACGTCAGACGATTGTGTCGTGTTATGTCAGACGATTGTCAGACGATTTTTTGTAAAAACTGATACTATTCTATCATTTTTGGACTTGTCAAAGACCTAATGAACCTAGCCTTGTTTATAAAAAATTAAGAAAAGTTTTATAGTTTGTTTACGGTTTTTCGGAGATTTTGTAAGATATGACCGGACACGTTGTTTATTTTTTGGATATGGTAAAAAGAAAAAGACAGCCGAATGAGTGGGTCAGATTCTTAATCTTTCCCACTCGATTTCTTTTAATGTTTGCCGATCGTCTGTATGATACAGCCAAAATCTCCGGCGCGATATATATTTATCTCCTGTGCATTAATCCGGTATGTCAATTCGTCGTCATCATAAATTTTGAGCCAGTGCTTAAAATCAGCAACTTTTTTATAATGCGCGCCTATCTCCGCGTCCTCGTCAACGACGTATGCCATATAACTTCCGTCTTCGCCAAAATCAAGAGTGCTTGTTTTCAACCCGTTTTCGTCGCATCCAACAAGTATTAATGCCGCAATATCGCTTGCCCCTATAAACCTTTTCTCGTACTCTTTGTAGTTCTTCATTTTATGTTTTCCTCTCTTTCTTGTCTGGTTAATATAAATGTTGTTAAAATATTTTCTTGACTTTTGAATTATTACATGTTATTCTAAATCACGTAAGTTTTGGAAGATTAGGTTTAGTACCTTCAAATTTACGTGACTGTTGCCGGTGGATAATCCACCGGCATTTTTAAAACTTGTATTTGCCGGTTTCATCAAAATCAGATTCCTCAATTTCAACAATCTGATTTTCGGTTTCGCGCATAAATTTTTGATAATACGCTTCTCCGTTCCGGGAAAGTATTAATTCATACAGTTCCCTGTCAGATAATTTCTTTCCATCCAGAAAATCATCTACTTTTTCGTAATCAAGTTCGCCACTCTCGTCTTTAAAACCGGCATCATCAAATGATTTCCCGTATTTTTCCAAGAGTGCCGTATCATAAAGGGGGAAATCTGGATCGCTAATTATTCCTCTTCCGTCCAGCGCATCGAAAAGCTCCTTGAAACTTTCCGCTTCCTGCTCATATTCCACGAGTCCATTCACACTTGTTGCCTTCCATCTAATCATGTTCCGTTCTCCTTCCCTTATTTGCAAGTTACGTCAACCCAGCAGTGGTACTGACCACACGGCAATCTATCTTGCCAATCCGAAAAATTTCGGTTGTGCGGGCAGTCAGAACAACAGTGGCTGTTCTCCGGATTGCAATCAAAATCTTTGACAGCTTCGTTCTTGGCAACGTCCGGCTGGTTCAGCCGTTCTTCCGTTACCCAGCCAAGCCCCGCGTAAAAATACACGGTTATTCCGTTTTCCTGCTTGCTTTTCAAACCCTCTAATTTCAACATCCGTACTCCTTTCGGTGCTCTATTTCTTTGATCTGTCTATACTATAACATTTTGTGCCTTATATGTCAACAGTTTTTTGTGCCTTATTTTAAAATTTTTTCGTCATGCTCCAGCTTTTCCGCGACTGCAAGTTTAATAAAGTCGTTTGCGCTCTTGTACCCAAGCTTTTCTATGCGATCCTTTGTGCCTTTTGCAAATCTGCAATTAACACGCTCAAACTTATCATCATATCTATAGATTGCGCGCCTTGTTGCTTCTGTTGTCTTACGTTCCATGCTCTGCACCTCTCTTTCTATGTTTGTTACCATTATAGCATTTGTGCCTTATATGTCAAGGGAAAGTTTTCTTTCCTTATATAATGTTTCATGCGATTTTGTGCCTTATACATATTTCACAAGTAAAATTATGTTTTGTGCCTTATATTTTGTATATTATGCCTATTGCTTTTGTGCCTTATATTTACTATAATACAAGTATCAAATGAAGCACAGAAAACAAAAAAGGCGGTCACTCCTACCAAGAACGAACCGCCACCAATCAAAAAAAGAAAGGTAGCTATATTATAGCACAGGTAAAAAGAAATGAGAAGAACAAACAGCAAAGAAGCAATGGAAGCAATTAAAAACGCAATCATGGAGAGCTACGAAGCAGCAGAGGAATATTACACATATGACAACAAGGAAGCAAAGACAGACTACAACGACATATGCAAAGACATTTTAACGGCTTTTGAGAACGAGAAAGTTAAATATGATTGTCAGTATAGAGCCGGAAGAATTAGTAAATATTCTTTGTTTTGCGACTGGATGGCAGGACTTCCTACAGCTTTCCCTATTTCTGATGATATTTTTCTTGGCTCTGCCGTTGATTGGCTTGCTGATATTTTAGACGAGACAGAAGAGGAAAAAGGCAGATATACAGAGGATAAGGCAGAAGCGACAGCATGTAATCTGCTTTACAGAGAGCTTACAAAACACGCTGCAAAAGCAAAATAATTAATTAGCAAGGTTGGCGCTTCCGGGGTTCGATTCCCCGGCTTGCTTTTACCCGGATCACCGGGAAATTTTGAAAATATGGAGGAATAAGGACATGACAAGAATTGAAAAAATGAGGAAAGACGGATACCCAAAGATTATAAAAGGAAACGGAGGATATAGAGCATATCTAAAAGATATGCAACCTCTAGGAGGTGGCGATTATATGGCTGTGTATCGTTATCCCGGCGGGGAATGCTGCCACAGCCTAGAAGAAATACAAAAATGCTTTGAAATAATCGAACAATAGCCGCCGCAGAGGATGCCCGCCGGATCACTACCGGCGGCTGTTTTATGAAATTGAAAAGGAGAAATAAAAAATGAATGAAAATAACTATGTTTTGCACGCAAAAAACGGCGTTGTGCTTGTGACAGAATCGCAAGCAATTAACAACGCGCTAGATCAAGAAAAAAGTGGCGTTATTCCGCGTTACTCATTCCTGGATTATAAAACCGGTGAAAACCTCACACCGCCCGGATGGCTCGTGTGGTCAACTTTTGCGGACGGATGCGGCGTTGTGTACCGCAGATCTGACGGAAAAATGATTATAACAACAGGATTCCAAGGGGATTTTGTTGTAATTTAAGGCGGTACTCTTCCGCCCTATTTCGCGTGTTTGGTGCATCCGTTCCGGTTCGATTCCGGGAGCGCGGACTACATGGAAATCGGTTTCTATGCGCAAATTGACAAATAAACGTAACACAAGGAGGTGGGAAAGATGGGAAAATATGAGTATATCGGAAAAAGGGAAATCATGTGCCGGGTGTCTGCCCTTGGTTATCTGGAAATATCCGGCAAAATGTGCGGCTACTCAAAGTTTGAGGGCGTGGAATGGGTGGAGTCTGCAAAAATCAAAATAACCGCGCAGCGTGGCGGTGACTGGTTACAGATCACGCAAAGACCGGAAAACATAACACGCACTTACAGCCGATACGATGGGAAAAATTATATTGACAAGTGGTAAAATGCGGTCTATGCTAGACTATAACTACAGCCGGGCAAGCGTCTTCTGGCGTTTGCCTGTGATCTGTGATATTATCAAATATCATCAATGAATTATCTATATATAGCATAATATATGGTGTATTTGTGTTATTTGCGGAATGTCGCAGATAATTGCACGTTTGTTACACGTTTTTGAGAATCCGTGAAAATGGAATCTTGACCCCAAAAACGCTACCCCAGGGGGGTACAAAAAAATTACGAAATATTTTTTGGGGCGCTGGAAAAATTTTCTTTCATCAAAAACCCGCCAGTTAGGCGGGTTTTCTTATTTCTTCTCTTTCATTACAATTTCTAAATCAAGCCCCAATGCATCCGCAATCTGCCGCATTTCCTTTTCTGAAAAGTTGTCACGTTTCATTTTTTGCGAAAGATTTTGTGAGCTGGTGTCAATAAGTCTTGCTAGATCGGTCACTCTTAATTCCTTTTCAATAAGCGTATGTTTTACGATTTTTGCAAACAATGTACCGCCTCCTCTCTCTTGACGTGTTTCAATAATATCATAAATAAATTTATTATTCAATTATTTAATTACAAACAATACTTGACAATCACAAAATAAACCGTATAATGTAATTAAAGAGTTACAACAGTAATTGATAAGTTACAGAAAGGGGCACAAATATGGCACAAATAGAACAAACCATCACTACTTTAGAGATTGCAGAAATGATGGAAATGCGTCACGACAGAGTTTTAAGAAAATTGGAAGGACAAGATGTAAAGGGAAAACATACTGAAGGAATCATTGAAATTTTGACTCACCACAATTTAGGTGCGAGTGATTATTTCATTCCATCTACCTACAAAGATGAATCCGGAAAAGAAAACAAGTGCTACAAAGTAACCAAGTTAGGATGTGATTTTCTTGCGAACAAATTCAACGGAGAAAAAGGCATCGTATTTACTGCCCGATACGTGAAACGTTTTACCGACATGGAGAAAGCCATAAAGAAACCACAGGCGGCATTGCCGAAAAATGATGACCCATTTGCAGATTGTTACATTGCAAAACAGCAATTGGACGCATCACGCGGAGCGTGGTTCAGAAAAAATAATTGGAAATTAAAAATTATCATGGAACAGTTTGGGTGGACGAGAAAATTTTTATATCACAAGATTCTCGTGGAGCTATCTGACATTTACGACTTAGAACTTGAAGAAAAGTTCTACGTGCAGAGGTTTGGCTATAGACCAGAGTACAAATTGGATTTGTTGGATGGCAGTAAAAGCCTTGCCAGACTTGCGACAGGATATATCAACTATTTATTAACAGAAGAAGGAGACTACTAAAATGGATGAATTTATTAAAATTGTATGTTCAAGTCAGCTTGACAATGAAACCGGAAATGCCTTTGTTGAATACTTCTCACCCTTAACAGAGAAGCTAAAAGGGTTATTAAGTGAAAATTTATATTCAGAGTTCGAGGAACTGCTTTTTAGTTGCTGTGCAAAGAATAATGATTTTTACATGACGGAAGGCGCGAAACTCGCTATAGAAATAATGAAAGGTTCTTACATTCCGAAAGTCTGACACAATCCCGGCGGCGATTCAAACCGCCGGATTTATTTTTTCCCTAGCGCAACAATGTTTTCTTTCGTGAAAATCAAAGACCGCGCCGCATAGTCGCTTTTGCTCAACTCTTCTATCAGCCTTTCCCTAGTCATTTCCGGATTCGTCCGGTGCACGTACTGTAAGAGTTCTGAAATTTTATCCATTATGCAACCTCCATAAGTTCAATCAATAGTCTGTCCGCTATTTCAAA
>OGWZ01000369.1_pt1 | contig 51708 bp, 45 predicted proteins | sample 1576141 | NCBI WGS metagenome assembly OGWZ01 (sample SAMEA3541512, study PRJEB24748) | human gut metagenome | biome: human gut; feature: human-associated habitat; material: faeces | place: China | collected 2012
ATCAGGAACATAATGATCGCTCCAACCAATCCCAACTCCTCACAGATGATCGCAAAGATCATATCATTCTGTGCTTCCGGAATATTACTCAGCTTCTGTGTACCATTTCCAAGCCCCTTTCCAAGTAAGCCGCCGCTTCCGATGGCATATAAGGACTGCAATGGCTGATAACCAAGTGAGCCGGCATAACGCTCCGGGTCGATCCATCCGAAGAAACGCTGGATCTGATACGGATACTTATCCATCTCACTTTCAAGCGGCATCGTTGCCTTCAACCATATGATCAATATAATCACAGCGACAATACCAAACACTCCGACTCCGATATGCAGGGATGGATTCTTACCTACGATAAAGGTCAGAACAAATACCATCAATAATAAGATCAGACAGCTACTCAGGTTTGAAGAAATGGCAAGAATCAGTCCTGCCTGAAATGCAATAAACAGCCACAGCTTAAATATCCTAAGAAACTTATGCATTTCTTTCCAGTATTTGCTGACATAATATGCCATAAAGATAATCATACATACCTTTGTAGCATCGGCAACCTGTAACTGGATTATTCCAAGATTCAACCATCTGGTCGCACCGCCGGATGTTATACCAAGTGGCGTTTTTAAAGCAAAGATCAAAACGATCGATAAACCATACATCAAAGGTCCGACCTTCTTAAATGCCTTATACGGAATCACGCTTACCACTCCGGCAGCCACCATTCCCAAAATAATCATTTTCAACTGTTTCTTAAAATAAAATGCCGAATCATAATTCGTAGCACTGCTTATAGATGATGTATAACTGGACGCGCTGAAGATCATGACCAGACCGAACGCCATAAGGAAAATAACCGCTACAATGATCTTGATCTCTACTCCGGGAGTAAATTCACTTTCCATCTGCTGTACTGTATTCCCCGTATTCTGATTGGACATTGTTCTCTTGCTGACTGACTCCATGTGTCCACTGTTCCTTTCTACATACTTCGGCATAAAAAGCGTCTGCAACTCTTAATTCAGAATACAGCCGCTTTTTATCTGTACTATTTTCCGATCTTTATTCTATAGTAAATACATACTTCTCTATCAATCGGTTTGTATCAATCTCATATATGTATAACGTAGCTGCTCCCTTGATCGCCTGTGAGGAATCAATGCTCATCCACGTTGTATATCTGTCTTTCACTTCACCAAATGTAACTTCATTGCTCTTTGTTCCATCTGAATATACAACGTAACCTTTCAGGTTCATTGTTACATCATTCTCTGTTAAAAACATCGTATGGATATAGATCGTTTTATCAGATGAAGCTGAATCATTCTTACTCTTATAATCTTCCTTGTCATCATTTACAAATGACTCAATAAACCAGCCTGTCAGTGCTGTATAATCATCATCTGCTGAGTCATAACCTGCCTGACGAAGATCACAGATGTAATTCATAGTAGTCTCATCGTTACTGTCAAAATGATCCTTGATGTATTTAGACTTTGCTTTGTTGATCTTTTTAGTCATATCCTTGGTCGTAACCTGACTATACATCTCTACTGCTGCCTTATAATCTTTTCCATCACTCAAAAGCTTTGCCCATTTGATCCGCACAGCGTCTATATCTGCTGTACAGTCCTTATAGGAAGAATCGACCTGACCATATGTCTCGATCGCTTTTGAATAATCCTGCTGTGATACATACTGTTCTGCCAGTAAGCACAGACACTCATTTGCTTTATCTGCATAATCATTATATTCTGACTTTACAAATAAATCTTTTGCATTAATATAATCGCCTGCTGCCATCTTGTCAACCGCATCATTATAATAACATTCCTTAATTTTTTCGGCTGCATCCTGATAGTCACCGGCTGCGGTAAATGCCTGAATGGCCTCATCGTACTTCTTCTCACCTTCCAATGCACAACCATTCATATAAGAACATTCTTTTACCTTATCGGCTGCACCATTTACATCTCCTGCTTTCTCATAATAATCTGCTGCTTCTGTGTAATTTGCCTCACCATACAGCTTTTCGGCCTGACTAAAGTAGCTCTCTTTCTCCTTCTGAGCAGCCCCCTCATAGTTAAGACCTGCTGCCTTTCTGTAATTATCTGCAGCTTCAACAAAGTTTCCGGCTGCAAACAGATTCTCTGCGTATTCAAAATATGCTCCACCATTTACCTTGGTCTTAGAATCTTTGATCGGCTTTGCTTTATTATAAAGGTCAATTGCCTCATCTACTTTACCATTCTTTAAAGCATCCTCAGCTTTATTATAATTCATGAACTTAGGAACAAATATTGCTGCAGCTCCACCGCCTGCAAGAACGATCACGATAAGAATAACGATCAGAGCGATCTTGCCGCCCTTGCCCTTCTTTTCCTTTGAAGCATTCTGCTCTTTCGGTGGCTTAGGTGCTTTCTGTGGCTTTGGCTGCTTTGGAGCCTTTTCCTTCTTCTTGTTCTTTTTCTTATCCTCACCATTCATTGGCACCGGCTGACCATTCGGTCCCGGCATCGGCTGACCATTCGGTCCCATCATTGGGCGTCCCTGCACCGGCTGACCGTTTGGTCCCATCACCGGACGTCCCTGCATCGGCTGACCGTTTGGTCCCATCACCGGACGTCCCTGCATCGGCTGACCGTTTGGTCCCATCATTGGACGTCCCTGCATTGGCTGATTGTTCACTCCCATTGGTCTGTTCTGGAATGATGGAATTCCATTTGGTGCCGGTCCCTTTAACATATCGGAATTCAGAACCGTTGTTCCTTCTTCATCTTCATCAACAGAGGTCTCTTTTTCCAGATCAACTGCTTTTAAAACAGTAGTCCCTTCTTCTTCCATATCATCTGTATCAATGACATCTGCACTTTCTTTATCTGCAGCATCGGATAGATTCTTTTCTATATCTGATGCCTGTTTCATCACATCTGCTGTCTCGGCTTTATCGTCTGCTGTTGTAGAAACATCTTCGATCGTACCGGCATCCGTAATACCTGCCGGATTCATATCCTCTACTTTCTTTCCACAGACAGGACAGATTTTCACCTCTGGCGCAATCTCACACCCACAATTGTCACAAAACATATTCCGCTCCTCCTAATTCATTTTAAATAAAAATTCTTCATTTGAAAGCCGGATACTACTGTTATCCGGAATAACGATCTCCACATTGCTATAGACCATATCACCATTCAAATATGTATGATTCGTGGAATTATTATCTCGAAGATAATAAATACCATTTATATTTGTAATATAAGCATGCCTCCTGCTTACGGATTTATTATCCGTGATCTTAAAATCGACACCCTGATCTGCTTTTCCTATACAAAATGCCTGCTTATTAATATAAATCTGTTCACCGGTTTTTTTCCGAATCAGTACCGGTATTTTTCCGATTTTCTCTGTTACATTCGTAAGAACAACTGTCTCATCTTCCTCCGGATCAATCCTGTTCGTCTGTCTAGTCTCTGACAGTCTTCCAATCTCTTCGTTTCTCCGTCGGGCTTCCTTCTCCTGTTTTTCAGCTTCTTTATAATTTCTTCTTGCTTCATATTCTGCACGCATCCTTGCTTCTTCTGCACGCATTTCTTCTTCCCTGGCAGCTCTTACTTCCTCTGCCAATCGTTCAGATTCCGCTGATGCTTTTCTGAATTCTTCCTCCGCTTTCTTAGCTGCTGTCTCAGCACGCAGCTTCGCCTCTTCATATTCTTTTCTTACAGCATCATCTGACTGCTCCTGCACCTGACAGGCATACAGAACTGCTGTCTGCGATTGATCCCGATATTCTTTTTCTGCTTTCTGCCGATTGATTTCTGCCTGTATTCTTGCAGCTTCTGCCAACATACGCATCTCTTCTGCTGTTTTTGCAACCTTTGCCTGCTGTTTTGCATAAGCTGTCAGTCTCTTGGCTTCGCTCTCTGCCTGCATTCTCGCAATATCTGCATTTCTTGCAGCTTCCTCCGCTATCAGAATCGCTGATTCTGTCTTCGCTGAATTCGCTGCTTTCTCTTTATTTTCTGAAGACACATGCTCACCTATCAGAAGCAATTGACTCTTTAAACGTAATTCCTTTACAAACAAATTAAATTGTATTACATTGAATTCCTTCTGACTATTCAGATAATCAATGATCTGATTGGCACACTCAAGCGCAGATGTGTGTGCATACGTCATCTTGTTTAACAGACAACGGATAAATGCATCCGGTCCTTCCATTGGTTCTACCTTTTCAAACGGAAGATAGATTAATTGTATACTGAAATCACTCAATCTCACATACATATACTTCAGATCGAATACAACTTTTTCTAACTTCAATCCATTATGTACCATGGAAACCAGCTGTCTGCTGATACTATACAGATATTCAACCAGTTCATCCCTGAATACCGGTTTCTGTGCAAGCTGATCCAGTGTCAGATCTCCTGAAATATTGAATTCCAGAACACGATCACCTTTCACGAACACTTCTCTGCATGTATTAGAATTTCCCGCAAAAGGCACATTATATATTTTTATCTCATTTTGATCTACCTGTATGGTTTCATCTAATTTGTAATTAATTCGTTGTTCCTTGTTTCTTTGCGTCATAAACCCTCCTATAAGAGTCACCAAATAAAAAAATGAACAAACTCCCGAAAATATTATATCAAACCACCCTATAAAAGTAAACCAGGAGAACTTTGTGCAAACTAAAAAAGAGACTGGATCATTCCAATCTCTTTAAAAGAGGCGCGAGCCGGATTTGAACCGGCGATGACGGTGTTGCAGACCGGGGCCTTACCACTTGGCTATCGCGCCATTTATTCAATTAGCTTTCGCTAAGCTCCCCGAGTAGGGCTCGAACCTACAACCCCTCGGTTAACAGCCGAGTGCTCTACCATTGAGCTATCGAGGAATACCACTGTCAAAATTCTAATATCTGCTTCCGTTCACGATCTGCTTTCAACTGATGACTTAATAATTCAGATAGAATACGCAGAAGGAGGGATTTGAACCCTCGCGCCGCGCAAACGGCCTACACCCTTAGCAGGGGCGCCTCTTCAGCCACTTGAGTACTTCTGCAAAATGCCTAAATGAAATGTTCCCACCAGGGATATTAAATTTTGACGCTAGTACATGATATCAAAGGATATTGGGTTTGTCAAGAACTTTTTATTTAATATCCATATATAAATACCACACATATGCAGCTTTATATAATGACTTACCAACCTTTACCTCCGGAATAACATAAATCGCAGTAGATCTTCCTACGATACAATTATTATATTCATATTTTCCGGTATTTGGACCAACAACAGCTACTTTTTTCCATAATGGCTTTGCCGCTTTAATGTCATTACAAGCATAAATATAATAACGCTTTGCATTTGTAACCTTATTCCACCTTACGGTAACCGTTGTCTCGTCTGTTCTCTGGATACTGATCTTTGCCTGAGGAATCACTACCTTGTAGTCTGACCATCTTCCGTAGCATTTTTTATTGTTGATCTTAACATAGCTTCTTACACGAACCTTAAATCCCTTTCCCTTCACCGCAGGGATATCAAATCTTACTTTTGTCTTCTTAGTATTAAATGTTTTCAGTTTTTTATTCTTTAAAGAATAAATCTGAACCTGATATCCTGACGGTTCATATTTGTCACGGGCAGATTTATTCCATCCGATCATAACTTTATTGCTGACAGTCGGATACCATGTGTAATTATTTCTCTTAAAAGATGCTACTTTGCATGGTTTCCCCGGCGCAGCATAGAGGTCGTACGCTTCCGCATGACCACCCTTTGCGAGGAATCCGGATGTTGATTGTCGAACCGGTGTGATACGAACTGTATTCACAGAACCTACCTTTACTTTTACCTTTGCACTGGTCTTCTTTACCGTTGCTATCTTTTTATCGTTAACATATAAGATATATCTGTTTGCACCTCGAACACTTCCCCATTTAAAAGAGATTGCATTCGGGGATGTCTTTGTCTCTTTTATAGATGATGTGAATATCTTAGATGCACTTGGAGCTGTTACGACTTCCACTTTATCAGACATCGTTCCCGATGTGATATTTCCCTCATTGTCCTTATATACTGCCTCTATTGATACATAATATGTACTTCCTGCTGTAAGATTACTGATTTTTTTCTTTGTATCATTATAGACATCGCATTCGCTTCCCTTTGTTGTTCTTACAAAAGTAACACCATCTGTCGATATGTATACATTATAACCATACGCACCTTCTGCCTTTTTCCAGCTTACCATAACTGTATTCTCGCCGGCAGCCGTCTGCTTGATCTCTGTTACATCATTTTCTGCATGTGCAACCATAGTCAGATTACAAAAAAAACAGACCGCAATAACAGTCATTATAATCATCCTTATAATTGATATTTTCTTTGTTTTCATTTAAATCATTTCCTTTTTGTTAAAATTATATTACAAAAATATCAAATTTTATATTTATAGTCAATATCTTTTTTTATAAAAAAAACTTCTACAGGTTCAAATGCATTCTTTACAAATATACATTTTACCCCATAGAAGTCCTTTACTGCACAAGAAATGTTATCTGTACAAATTACATATTCCCATGACTTTTATAGTTCTTAATTCAATGATTAACGCATATTAATTCAAATATCCATATATAGTCCACGTTGGAGCCGGCTTATATGTCTTTCCTTTTACTTTTACAGTTGGAATAACATAAAATCCAACATATCTCTGTCTTGTAAGATTGCTTACTTCACAGGAAGTTGTACCTGCCCCTACCTCTTTTACCTTATAGAACGCCTGCTTCTCTGCCTTCATATCCTTACAGGCATATACAGTATAACCTGTTGCATTCTTGATAGAGTTCCAGTTAAGTTTTACTGTGTGGTATCCGGTTCTTGTCATCTTGAAACCGGGCTGTGGAATGATTACCTTCCAATCTGACTTTGTTCCACAGAATTTCTTTTTATTCAACTTGACATAACCGGTAACTCTGCATTTGAAGCCTTTGTTTCTGATAGATTTCATACCGGTGAATTTTTTATATAATGTATGACCATTCTTGATATCATACACCTTTATCTTCTTGCCCTCTAAAGAATAAATCTCCAAACGATATCCTGATGAATAATACTTATCTTTCTTGCTTCTGTTCCATCCAATCGTTATCTGATTACTTTCTGTTGGTTTCCAGATGTAATTTCCTAACTTATAATCCCCCAGTTTTGTTGGTTTTCCGGGTGTTGTAAAGACATATAGCCCTTTTCCCTGTGATATCGCATTCTTTTTATTAAATTCCTTTACTGCATACACATAATATATATTTGCAGAGCCTGTCTTTAATTTTTTAATAGTAACAGAAGTCTTTGTTGTCTTTGCAATGATCTTTGTTCTCGAACTGTTTACGATATAATACTTATTCGCACCACTTACCTTTTTCCATGATAACGTTGCAGTCTTCGCTGTTGCCTTTGTCTGTTTCAGACCTGTAACAGCATTCGGAGATGTAAATACCTGCAATGTACCTGCCTGATTCTCATCTGCTGCATATGTACCATTTACAATAAATACGGGAACAACTTTTACTGTATAAACAGTTGCTGCTTTCAAACCTGATATTGTTACACTATTTGATCTGCTGTCTAGCTGTGAGACCTCTGTCCGACCATATGGTCGCTGCCATACACCATCACTGCCTGCATAGTATACTAAATATCCGGATGCATTCGTTACCTCGTTATAAGAGATTGCTACTTCTGATGCAGATACTCCTGTCTGCTTAAGTCCTGTCACTCCGCCATCTGCAAATGCCGTAATACTCATTGCAAATAACATGATTGACATGATTGCAACCAATAGAAATGATCTTTTTACTACCCTTTGTCCCATAAAATACTCTCCTCTATTTTTTTTGATGCACAAAATACCTATATAAAATGTACCCTGTAATTTCAGAGTACTCGTTTTTATTTATTTTGTCAATTTGGTGTTTTATTTTTGTTAATTATGCACAAAACCATGTCTCGCCTGAAAAATAAATACACCGGAGAAACCATATCGCAAAAAACTATGATTCCTCCGGCGTTTTAAATTTTACCAGATACTTTTATGATTGTTAAAGTAATATTTTTAATAATACTTGCTCATATATGTATATGTTTACCAAGTTGCATCTGCCTTATATGACTTCTTACCAATTTTGTTTATTAAAGACGTACATAACTATATATGTTACTTACAACCTTCTTCTTTCCATTCTTACCAACATATCTTAACTGTACATAATACTTCTGACCCTTCTTCAGTTTCTTCTTATTATACTTTGTAATTGTATAGCTTGATTTCTTGGAACTTACAGTTGCAACCTTTTTGTAACCTTTCTTTTCTTTAGTTGAAATGTAAATTCGATATTCTGATACCCCACTTACCTTTTTCCACTTCAACGTAATTTTCTTACCATTTTTACTTCTTCTTGCTGTAACGTCCTTACTGCAAGCATTATAATCATAATTTGACCATGGACCATATGTTTTCTTTCCATTAATTTCAACATATGCTCTTACTCTTGCCTTTGTAAATGCACCTACAGGATATGTTGTTAAACGAGCACTTGTAGAGGTTGTTGTAGCTTTATAATATTTTTTCTTTCCATTTAAGCTAGTAATTTCATACTGATATCCATCTGCATTCTCGCAAGATGTCCAACCATAATAACATACCTTAATATTATCGTATAAGTCTGTTATTGCTACTCTGGTTACTTTCTTTGGAACTGTCTTCATATAGGAAGATTCTGATTCATCGCCTACAGCCTCATATCCATTTACATTTTTTACAGCTGCCACATAATACCTGATCTCACTGGAAGGATCTAATCCACTAATTGTAGCAGAATTTGTATTTGAAGTTGCGATTGTCTTATACCCATAGTTTTCCCATATGAGTATCCGATAATATGATGCACCTGCTACTGGATCCCATTCCATAGATATAGAATTCTTTGTTGCTCCTGTCTGTCTCAGGTTCTGTACCTCTGAAGGATTTGTACTGACTAACTGCTTCTGTGATACAGCTACAAGATTGCCATCTTTTCTACTATCTGTTGAATGAAAATCTTTATTATATACTGATATTCTTACATAATAAGATGAGCCTTCTGTCAAGCCATAAATTGTTTCATTAGAATTATATGCATAATCCTGCATTGCCCAGTTTACACCATCATAACTCATTTCCACATGATAATGAATATTCTGACCAAGGTATGTTTGCCATGTAATATCTACCCTGCTACTGCTTGAACCTGTCTGCTGAATATTCATATTTGTCTCAGTTGCTGCCATAGATGTAATGCTCATCGCAAACAGCATAATACTTGTAATTGCCAGTAAAATTAGTGATTTACTGAATACTCTCTTCTTTTCCATAGAACTCTCCTTTTTTCTTGTTTAAAACCTTTTGCATCAACTGATTCATGCCAAGAATCAGCCTATAATAATAATTTACAATATATTTGACCTCGTGTCAATTTGGTCTGATTAGTCAATACTGCTAATTTTATTTATGCAAATTGTATATATTTACATAAACTTTAAATACACCTTGCACATACTTTATATAATTGTACGCATTCATTGCAATTCTGTTTTTTCAGTATTTTTTTACTAAACAGATCAACAAATCATTTTTCGTACGAGATCAACTGATTGATTGCATCCTCTCCTTCCTGATAGAATACCTTGATTGAATCTCCCTGCTGAATGAGGATCAGACTTTCATTTTCAGCAAAATCCTGCTTGTAGACATTTCTGTTTTCATCTGTGATATACACATAGGTACTATCCTCTAACTGAATGAACTGAATGTCTTTGACCGTGATCTGCTTGTTTGGAAGATCATCGGACAGATCTTTGCCTGTCTTTAGTCCATTCTGTGCCAGCAGTTTATTATAAGATGCCAGTGTTTCTCTCTGTGTATTTCCGGTTGCTACGATGTTGTATTTCTCGACATCAACCAGTGCATACATTTTGACAAGGCCACCGTTATCTTTTAATACCATAATATAAGTAGGAATACCGCCAATATTTATCAATGAAGGGAAGGATGCTTTATATCCAAGGTGCTGTACCTGTCCTTCTGCGGATGCCATTGCCGAGTGTTCTTCTGCACCTGCAATCGAATAATATTTACTTTCTCCGGTACGAAGATTGATCATAACAAAACCGATATTAGATTCATCTCCATTTACGGAAGTTACACCGGTATATACCCACACATCTCCGTTCATTACCTTATAACCATAGTCATCTGTTGTCGTTTTACATCCCTTGTTTCCAAATACGCTGTTCCAGTAACCACCGGATAATTTTCCGTACCAGTCATATTTTTTACATGCCAGATCTCCGTCATAGACACGATCTACCCAGTTTGGTACGTCACCAACTTCATGATATTCGGTATCACCGGTACATGGATCACAGATCACGATGCCCTTTACATCCTTTGCACCGAACAAGCCTGCATTTGCTGTCAGTACCGGACAGATATAATATGGATTTCCGTTATCATCCAATTCCAGATAAAAGCCTTCAAACATAGCCGTCGGATATGCCATCTGCACATGACGATAAAGATTCTGATTGAAATATGCAGAAGGTGAATAGATCATTGGTTTTTCAAGCTTTACATATTTTGCTTCATTCTTTACCGGATCGACGAGTACATATCCCGGTATACCGCTCTTTTTATTATTCATATATTTGATGAATCCGGCATATTCCAGAGCTGCTACCTTCATCGGACTTCCATTATAATCGATCGTACTGTAGTCACTGCTTACTTCGTACTGGCTGACCACATCAGATAAAGAACCGATCGCACGCTCACCGATGATCACTGCTGTATCTGTGTCCATCAGCGCGATATCATTGATCTCTTTGCTTTCTACGATATCAGTCTCAAAATCGCCATCTTCGATCTGTATCAGACCGGCATATTTGGAAGCTGAAAATAATTTAGATGAACCGATCCATCCAACGATAGCTGCCAGGATCATGATTCCGATCACAATACCAACTATCTTCGTCAGTTTTGGTGATACAGGCATATCATCTATCTGTTCTGCCTTTAAATTCAGTGTACAAATAAAAAGTGCAACAACTGTTACGATCATCCATATCCAGAATTCAACACTGTGAAAATTGATTGTCGGCGTTAATACATAATATAATACTGCTTCTATTATGATGATTGCTGCCAACATGATAAAATTCCATTTACCAAATTTTCTGCCGGATTGGTCTGCATCATAATAACTTTCTTTTTTCTTTTTGTTCTTACCCATATCCATCACTCTCCTCTTTAATCGAAAAAATGCGCCAGGAACATCCCAGCGCATCTCTCTTAAACATTTACTATTTAAATGGCTTTGAACATCACAATGCTATTGTAACCTGATGCACATAATTATGTATAGCTGTGAATATCCCTATTATAATTCTTTAATATATCAATTTTGATATAATAGAACGAAAACAGCTTTATTCTATATTATTATTCATGCTGTTTCAGATAATCTGCAACCGCTGTTTCGTACAGATTATTTCCTTTGCTGTCAATTACAACAATAACAGGAAGATTTTCAACTGTCATCTTACGGATGGCTTCTGTTCCCAGATCATCATATGCAACGACTTCTGATTTCTTGATACATTTGGAAAGGAGTGCACCTGCACCGCCTACCGCAGCAAAATATACTGCCTTGTTTTCTACGATGGCATCAATAACTGCCTGACTTCTCTTTCCTTTTCCGATCATTCCATTCAAACCTTTTGAAAGAATGAGTGGTGTGTATTTGTCCATACGACTGCTGGTTGTTGGTCCTGCCGATCCGATGACCTGTCCTTCTCTTGCAGGTGTTGGTCCCAGGTAATAGATTACATTTCCTTCCAACTGAATTGGAAGCTTTGATTCATCATTTTCATTCTCGATCAATGTATCATACATTCTCTTATGTGCTGCATCTCTGGCACTGTAGATCACACCTGATATATATACATAATCTCCTGCATGAAGTTCTTCTACCTGTTTCTTATCAAATGGTGCTGTAATATGCTTATCCATTTTTCACATCTCTCTCTTTTTATTCTTCTATAAAATTACTTCTGTAACTCATATTCTGCCATATGTTGATATTAATAACAGCTTTCGAAATTCATTACAGAATTCTTGTTACATGTCTGTTTACATGGCAACACATATTGACTGCAAGCGGCATACCTGCGATATGTGTTGCATAAGTTTCGATATTGACTGCAAGTGCTGTCGTCTTACCGCCCAGACCGCCTGGTCCGATACCTGTATGATTAACGGCATCCAGAATCTCACTCTCAATTCTTGCAATATGCTCATATGGTGAATGTTCTCCGGCTTTTCTGGTAAGAGCTTTCTTTGCAAGCTTGGCAGCCATTTCAAAATCTCCACCCAGACCGACACCTACAAACATTGGCGGACATGCATTTGGACCTGCATCCTTTACTGCCTGAAGAACAGCTGCCTTTACTCCTTCTTCTCCATCGGCGGGCTTTAACATGAACACACGGCTCATATTCTCACTTCCGAATCCCTTTGGTGCAATCGTGATCTCGATATTCTCACCCGGAACAATATCATAATGAATAATAGCCGGTGTATTATCCTTTGTATTCTCACGGATTAACGGATCTTTTACGACAGACTTACGGAGATATCCTTCTGTATATCCCTGTCTTACCCCCTCATTGATTGCATCGGTCAGATTCATTCCTTCTACATGAACATCCTGACCAATATTTACAAAAAATACTGCCATTCCGGTATCCTGACAGATCGGTATCTGTTCTTTTGCTGCGATATCAAGATTCTCGCATAACTGGGTCAGAATCTGTCTGCCAAGTACACTGTCTTCTTCTGTTGTGGCATTTCTGACTGCCTTTTCCATATCCTCTGACAATTTTAGATTTGCCTCTATACACATCTTTTTTACAGTCTGAATAATCTCATCTGTATTAATCGTACGCATCTCTTTTATCCTCTTTTTTAATTATCTAAGAAATCATCATCATTTCTTTTATAATGTGGATCTCTCTTTTGTTTCATATATTTGTATATATGTGCAAGCAGCGTCAGAAACGCCACTGCAATGACCAGAACGATCAATATATACAGAATATCCATAATATAACTGGAAATACCTACTGTATTATTGGAAGATTCCAGAAACTTACTTAATCTGTCATTCTTTGTAATGATATTCTGTGCTTCTGTCGTTGCTTCCGTTGTTGCAGCTTTAAATACAATGCTGTTTACAGCATTACATAACCCCAAATACATTTTAGCCGGCATATCCCACCTCCAATTTAATTAAATAACTTTTACCTTCTTTACAAATACCGACTGATTTTATTCAGCCGGTATTTTTTATATTATTCTTCTGTTGAATCTTCTTTCGATGACTGTTCTTCTGCTACTTCTGTATCTTCCGTTTCTTCCGGACCTTCTCCCTCCGGACTCTCATCGTCGAATTCTTCTTTTTGTACTTCTGTCATGGATGCTACCTTGACATTATTATCATAGTTCAGGTTGATAACCTTTACACCGGAAGTTACTCGTCCAAGTGTGGATATTCCATCACAGCTTGTACGAATAATAATTCCTTCTGTGGTAATGATCATAACATCATTTTCATCAGTAACAATCTTCGCTCCTACAAGATCACCTGTTTTTTCTGTGATCTTATAACACTTAACACCTTTACCTCCACGGTTCTGTGCGTTAAATTCTGAAATCAGTGTCCGCTTACCCATACCATTTTCAGTAACAAGCAGGATTTTTTCTCCCTGTGAACTCATCTGCATGGAAATTACGATATCATCTTTTCCAAGATGAATACCCTTTACACCCATGGAAGTTCTTCCTGTCTGTCTGACATCCTTTTCATTGAAACGAATTGTCATACCCTTCTTTGTGATCAGGAATATATCATCCTCTCCATTTGTTGCTTTCACTTCGATCAGTTCATCATTATCACGCAGAACAATAGCTGTAAGTCCTGTCTTTCTGACATTCTGATATTCTGATATATCTGTTTTCTTAACCATACCGTTTCTGGTTGCCATGAACAGATATTTACCATCCTCGTAGCTCTTTAACGGAATAACTGCTGTGATCTTCTCACCTGCCTGAAGCTGAAGAAGGTTTACGATTGCAACACCTCTGGCTGTTCTTCCTGCTTCCGGTATCTCATATCCCTTCAGACGATATACACGACCGGTATTTGTAAAGAACATCAGATAATTATGTGTCGTTGTTACGATCATACTCTCTATATAATCTTCATCAATCGTCTGCATACCTCGAATACCTTTTCCACCTCTGTTCTGTGCTTTAAAGATATCTTCCGGCATACGCTTGATATAACCAAGCTTTGTCATGGTTATAACGATATTTTCTCTCTCTATCAGTTCCTCGTCTGTTACTTCATCGACATCTCTGCCGAGAGCTGTTCTTCTCTCATCACCATATTTCTGAGAAATAACAAGAAGTTCATCTTTGATAACTCCGAGTAATTTTTTCTCATCTGCAAGAATTGCTTTCAGATAACTGATCTTATCCATCAGTTCTTTATATTCTGCTTCTAACTTCTCGCGTTCCAGACCTGTCAGAGCACGAAGTCTCATATCTACGATTGCCTGTGCCTGAATCTCTGTCAGTCCGAATCTTTCGATCAATGAATTCTTCGCATCCTGTACACTCTTAGAACTACGGATAATGTTGATAACTTCATCGATATTATCGAGTGCGATCAACAATCCCTTTAAAATATGTGCCCGTTCCTCTGCCTTATTCAGGTCATACTTTGTACGTCTGGTTACTACATCCTCCTGATGCTTCAGATAATATCCAAGCATCTGGCTAATATTTAAGATCTTTGGAACACCATCTACAAGTGCCAGCATATTAACACCAAATGTATCCTGAAGCTGTGTATGCTTATATAACTGATTCAAAAGTACATTTGCATTTGTATCTTTCTTTAATTCGATGACAACACGGATACCTTCTCTGGAGGATTCATCTCTTACATCCGTGATTCCTTCTACACGCTTGGTCTTTACCAGCTCTACGATTTTCTGGATCAGTAAAGCTTTATTTACCATGTATGGAAGCTCCGTTACTACAATCTTATGCTTGCCATTTGGCATTGCTTCGATATCTGTAACGGCACGAACCTTGATCTTACCACGGCCGGTTCTGTATGCTTCTTCGATTCCACGACGTCCGAGGATCTCTGCTCCCATAGGAAAATCAGGTCCTTTTATGATCTGCATGATCTCGTCAATGGAGGTTTCTCTGTCTTCTTCTATACGATTATCAATAATTTTTACGGTTGCACCGATTACTTCCTTCAAATTATGTGGTGGAATATTGGTAGCCATACCAACTGCGATACCCGTTGTTCCATTTACTAATAGATTTGGAAAACGTGATGGAAGTACCGTAGGCTCTTTTTCCGTTTCATCAAAGTTTGGTACAAAATCTACTGTATCCTTATTGATATCAGCTAACATTTCCATACTTATCTTTGATAATCTTGCCTCTGTGTATCGCATCGCAGCAGCGCCATCACCATCTTCTGAACCGAAGTTACCATGACCATCTACCAATGGATATCTTGTATTCCAGTCCTGAGCCAGTTTTACGAGAGCATCATAGATGGAACTATCTCCATGTGGATGATATTTACCCATGGTATCACCGACGATACGGGCACATTTACGATGTGGCTTATCCGGACCGTTGTTCAATTCTATCATTGAGTGAAGAATTCTTCTCTGAACAGGCTTCAAGCCATCTCTTACATCAGGAAGTGCTCGTGCTGCAATAACACTCATGGCATAATCTATATAAGACCGCTCCATGGTTTTTTTGAGTCCGACTTCACTTATTTTGTCAAAAATCTTATCATCATCCATGTTCTTCTCCCTTTCGTTTAAATGTCAAGGTTCTTAACGAACTTGGCATTTGTCTCTATGAACTGTCTTCTAGGTTCTACTTTATCTCCCATCAGTACATTAAAGGTCATATCAATCTCTGATTCATCATCATCATCAATCGCAACTTTTAATAAAATTCTCTTTTCCGGATCCATGGTTGTCTCCCATAACTGTTCTGCATCCATTTCTCCAAGACCTTTATATCTCTGGATCTTGTTTGACTGATCTCTTCCAACTTCATTCAGAATACTGTTCAGTTCATCATCACTGTAGGCATACCAGATTTTCTTGTTCTTTTCCAATTTATAAAGTGGTGGTTGTGCCAGATATACATGTCCTTTTCGTATCAGATCCGGCATAAACCGATAGAAGAATGTCAGAAGCAGGGTTGCGATATGAGCACCATCTACATCGGCATCCGTCATAATGATGATCTTATTATATCTGAGCTTATCAATATCAAAATTTTCATGAATACCTGTACCGAATGCTGTGATCATTGCTTTAATCTCAGCATTCTCAAGGATTCTGTCAATTCTTGCTTTTTCTACATTTAATATTTTACCACGAAGTGGAAGTATCGCCTGTGTTGCACGGGATCTAGCTTTCTTTGCAGAACCACCGGCGGAATCTCCCTCTACGATATATATCTCACAATTCTTCGGATCTTTATCGGAACAATCTGCAAGTTTTCCGGGAAGTGCCATATTATCTGCAAGATTTGCCTTTCTTGCTACATCTCTGGCTCTTCTTGCTGCAATTCTTGCACGTTGTGCCATCACAGATTTATTTATAATTATTTTTGCTATATTCGGATTTTGCTCTAAGAAGTAGGTAAGCTGTTCACTTACGATATTTTCCACAACAGGTCTTACTTCTGAATTACCAAGCTTCTGCTTTGTCTGACCTTCAAACTGAGGTTCACCGATCTTTACAGATACTATTGCAGACATACCTTCTCGCAGATCTTCACCGGACAGATTATCCTCTTTTTCTTTTAACAGATTATTCTTTCTGGCATAATCATTGAATATTTTAGTAATAGCTGATTTGAAACCTGTTAAATGTGTACCACCCTCCGGTGTATTAATATTGTTTACATAACTGTGTATCATTTCATTGTAAGAATCGTTATGCTGCATTGCTACTTCTACATACACACCGTCCTTAAGTCCTTCACAGTAGATTACCTTATCATAGAGTGCTTCTCTGTGTCTGTTCATATATTCAACAAACTCTTTGATACCGCCCTCATAATGGAAATGACGTTCCTTTGGCGGATCTACACGAAGATCTGTCAATGTTATTTTTAAACCTTTTGTGAGAAATGCAGTCTCACGAAGTCGTGTTCTTAAAGTATCATAATCATAGATCCAGTCATCAAAAATCGTCTTATCCGGAAGAAATGTTACCTTTGTTCCGGATTTATCTTCCGGTGCATCCGCAATGATTTGTAATGTACTGTCAACATTACCGCGCTTATAGGTCTGCTTATATACATGACCATCTCTTGTAACTTCAACCTCTAACCATTCGGAAAGAGCATTTACAACAGAAGCACCTACACCATGAAGACCACCGGATACTTTATATCCTCCACCACCGAACTTACCACCGGCATGAAGAACGGTAAATACTACTTCCAATGCAGACTTTCCGGTCTTCTCCTGAATACCTACAGGGATACCACGTCCATTATCAACAACCGTTATGGAATTATCAGGGTTAATAAAAACTTCTATGTGATTACAATAACCAGCCAGAGCTTCATCTACGGAATTATCGACAATCTCATAAACAAGATGATGCAATCCTCTTGTAGACGTACTTCCTATGTACATTCCCGGTCTTTTTCTGACAGCCTCAAGTCCTTCCAGAACCTGTATCTGTTCAGCATCATAATTATTTGACATTTTTTTCCTCCTTAATATTCCACAACACACGAAACTTATATTTTTTTTACAGTTCCGTTTATAACATGATACACATTATTGATCACTACTTGTTCTTTTATAAAATCATCATAACCCGTACAGGTTATAATTGTCTGAATATCTTTGATCTCCTCTAACAAAGCTTCTCTTCTGCTGCTGTCAAGCTCTGACATAACATCGTCCAAAAGCAATATCGGATTATCATTTATAATATTCTTTACCAGCTTTATCTCCGCTATTTTAAGAGAAAGAGCAACTGTTCTTTGCTGTCCCTGCGATCCGAATCTTCTCGCATCGATTCCGTTTATCATAAACATGATATCATCTCTGTGAGGTCCTGTCTGGGTACTCATATAATTCAGATCGACATGAACCTTGTCTGCCAGTACCTTTTCAAATTCATCTTCACTTACATTCTTATCATAGATAATTTCCAGCTTTTCTTTTCCGGAAGTAAGCTTCGAATGAATCTCTCCTATCAGATTATTTAACATCATTATAAAATTTTGTCTTTCTTTTATAACTTTTTTTCCATAATCTACTAACTGGATATTCCATACATCTAAGGTATCCATCAGACTCTTATTATAGACAATCTGCTTTAAAAGATTATTTCTCTGATTCAATATTTTCGAATAAGATGAAAGGTTCTGATAATATAATCTGCTCAACTGACATAATTCCAGATCCAGAAACCTTCTTCTTTCAGAAGGACCGTTTTTTATGATAGATAAATCCTCCGGCGAGAAAAATATCACATTTAATAAACCAAAGAGTTCTGTTGTACGTCTGATGGGAAGTCCGTCTATTGCAACTCCTTTATTCTTGTTTTTACGCAAATGCATATCTATTCTATGACTTATATCACTTTTTTTAATGCAAAGACGTATATGTGACTCTTCTTCGCCTATTTTTATTATTTCCCGATCCTTACTTCCGCGGTGAGACTTGGTTGTGGCTGCCATATAGATAGATTCCAATATATTTGTCTTTCCCTGTGCATTATCACCATATAAGATATTTGTATTCTTATCGAATGTGATGAATAATTCATCATAATTTCTATAGTTGTTAATATTCAGTGATTCTACATACATACTATCTACCAGCCACACATATAGAATTATTTCTGGATACTTATCTTATCTCCATCAAATTCTACTTCGTCTCCATCATACAGTTTTTTTCCTCTTCTGGTCTCTATCTCACCGTTTACGATGACAAGACCCTGAGATATAACCTCTTTTGCTTCTACTCCTGACTCTACAAAACCGGCTGCCTTTAATGCCTGACCCAGTTTTATAAATTCATCTCTCAGCTTGATTATTTCCATTTTTTCTTATCTCCAATCCCGGATTATCTGCTTCCGATACCCATTGGAAGAATCAGATAAATATAACTCTCTTCTTCATCCTTTATTACGCAAGGTGATTTTGTATTATTCATATATATTGTAATATCATCATCTTCAATTGCACGGATCGCATCCATTAAAAACTTTGGATTAAATCCGATGATAATATTGTTTCCCTCTTTATGAATCTCAATCTCTTCATTCATGGAACCTATCAGAGAATCAATCTTCAAATATAACATATTATCCTCGATCGTAAGTTTGATAGGCTTCTTATCTGATTCTTTGATCAGAAGAGAAGAACGATCCAGACAGTCAAGAAACTCTCTCTTGTTGATTGTAAACTTAATCTGATAATCTACATTTAGCATATTATCGATTCTGAAGAATTCACCTTCTACCAGACGGGATACAACCTTTGTCCGATCAAATTCAAATAATATATTGTTATCTGCAAAGTAGATATTTACATCATCATCTACTCCACCACTTACAATCTTACTTATATAACTGAGTGCCTTCCCTGGAACAATAACCTTTACATCTTCACTTTCATTCTTAAGTTCAACGTTACGAATAGCAATTCTATGACCATCAATTGCTACTACACGAAGACGATTATTTGAAACTTCAAATAACTCACCTGTCATAACATTATTGTATTCACTGTCTGAAATAGAAAAAATTGTCTGGTTAATGATTTCTCTCAATGTAAACTGCGAAATAGTTATAAATTTAGATTTCTCTACAACAGGAAGACTGGAAAAATCCTCTCCTGACTTTCCGGCAATTGTAAATAATGATTTCTCACATTTTATAGTTGTCTTAAAATCTTCATTTGTCTCCATATGTATCTCGCTGTCAGGTAACTTACGAACAATATCGGATAAAAGTTTTGCTTCGATAGCAACCTTTCCTTCCTCAATAACAGTTCCTTCAACATATGATTCAATACCAATCTCCATGTCATTTGCTGTAAGTTTGATATTTCCATTTTCAGCTTCTATAAAGATACATGAAAGAATTGGATGTGTGGTTTTTGTAGATACAGCTTTTGATACATTACTTATTCCCTGCATCAATTTTCCCTTCATACACGAAATCTTCATTTTGTTTATAACTCCTTTCCCGGTTTGATTCCATATATATATTTAATAATTAAAGTAGTAATAATAGTAGTAGTAGGTGTGGATTTGTTGAAACTCTTAAAACCCATTATAAAATATAATAAAACTAATTATGTGACTATGTTAATGAGGCTCTTTTTAAATGTTAATTTAATGGAGGTTTTTAACATTTAAAAATCGTTTGAATTGAATGAATTGTCAGATACTAACATTTCATAATACTATTACATACATTCATCCACATTTAATTAACATCAGCTGTGAGGACTTAGCTTTTTCATGATCACATCAATGGTTTCAGCATATTCAGGATCATTTGCTATTCTTTCCTCTACTCTCTTTATGTTGCTTAATACAGTGGAATGATCTTTTCCTCCAAATACATCACCGATTGTTTTGAGTCCTTTAGTTGTAAACTTACGGCAGAGATACATGGATATTTGCCTTGCATTTGCAACATCCTGACTACGTTTGGAAGATTTGATATCATCTACACTTATATTTAAATGTTCGGAAACCGTATTAATGATAAGATCAGGTGTAATAGCTACATTGGTTTCCTTGGATATCATGTCTTTTAATATGTTCTTTGCAAGATCTTCGGTTATTGTGACATTTCCAAGTTCGGCATATACACTGATCTTGTTCAATGCACCTTCCAGTTCTCTTACATTATAGGTAACATTATTAGCAATATATTCGAGAATGTTATCACTGATATTTTTATAACCGTTCATCTCTACTTTGTTTTTAAGAATCGCCATTCTTGTCTCGTAATCAGGAGCATGAATATCGATCGGTACACCCCATTCAAATCTGGAACGAAAACGTTCTTCCAGAGTTTTGATCTCTTTTGGTGGTTTATCTGAAGACAGGATGATCTGCTTACCTTCATCATGAAGTGCATTGAAGGTATCAAAGAATTCCTGCTGGGTACTCTCTTTACCAATCAGGTATTGAATATCATCGATAAGTAATACATCGACGGTTCTGTATTTTTCCCGAAATTCATCTGTCTTATTTTTCTTGATTGCTTCTACGATCTCATTTGTGAATTTGTTAGATGGAACGTAGAGAACTTTCATATTCTTATTATGTTGTAATATATAATGTGCAATCGACTGCATCAGATGTGTCTTTCCAAGACCTGCCCCACCATATAAGAATAGTGGATTGAATTTATCCAGTCCCGGTGAATCTGCGACAGCCAGACATGTTGCATGGGCGAGTTTGTTACTCTCACCTACTACAAATGTTTCAAATGTATATTTTGGGTAAAGATTGCTTTTTGTAATTGCCTCGTTGTATTCCTCAGATGTGACGATTTCTTTTGAATCGTTTTTGAGGTTACTTTCAAGATCAATGACAACTTCGATAGAATCATCCTGAAGAACTTCTCTTATAGAAGTAACCAGAAACATATCGTACATTTTCTTGTTGATAAATTCTATGCCCCTTGCTCCCATCTGCTCGTCAATTGTGAAATACAATTTTTTTCCTTCGACAGAATATAACTTCAAAGGTTTTATCCATGTATTAATAACGATATGGGATAATCCATGTTCAGTCTCAAGAAGGGAGAGAATCTCGTCCCATTTTGATAATATCAATTCTTTCATTTTTATGAAAATCCTTTCAGTCCATTCGTTGTATCTATGGAGTTATAGGCATAGAACCACGTATTTATATCTTATAATAAAATGACCATTTTTTCAAGTTTTATTACCCTCAGACAGACATATGATAAAAATTTTCTATATAATAGGAAGAAACTCATTTTGCATTATGGATGGAAATCGTTTTGTAAAAGGTTGAAAATAAGTTACATAATAATTATGAAAAAGTATTGTTATGTTAAGTAATAAAAATGTTACCTAATAAATTGTGAACATCAAAAAATAAGATAAAATATGGATTTATGTAAGAATGAAAACAACAAATCCAGATGTTATCCACATGTTATTAACAATTTGTGGATAACATTATGTAAATTGATTATGGTAAAGTACATATCAATGGATAAATGTGAAAAGAAAGAAAAACCACAAGATTTTGTATTTGAAAATTATATGTACACCAATTTTTGAAAAATAAAAAATCACATTTTTCTAACTAAGTATTTTATAGTGTAAAAACCCTTGATTTTAAAGGAAATATTCAAAAAAAACTTGACTGTATGTGGTTATTTATTTATAATATGCAAGGACTTTGTAGGTATCTACATGTGTTCGTCCGAGTCTGTTATAAACAGAGGAAACGAATGGATGTGGATAAATCATGGTCATAATAATTAAAGGAGGTGTATAGATATGAAGATGACTTTCCAGCCTAAGAAGAGACAGAGATCAAAAGTACATGGTTTCAGAAAGAGAATGAGTACTGCTAATGGCAGAAAGGTACTGGCCGCTAGACGAGCTAAGGGTAGAAAGAAATTATCAGCATAGGTCACAAGGTTGTGGCCTTTTTTAGTTTTTCTAATTTTCAATCAATGATTTGGTGGTTATGTTATGAGTAATTTTATTACGTTAAAAAACAGCAGAGAGTTTGGCAGTGTTTATAACACAAAGGATTCGGTGGCCAATAAATATTTAGTTATGTATCTGAGAGCCAACAGCTTGGAATACAATAGACTTGGAATCTCTGTTAGTAAAAAAGTTGGTAACAGTGTGGTGAGACACAGGGTAACCAGATTGATTAGAGAAGCTTATCGATTAAACAAAGACTGTATCCGCAGTGGTTATGACATTGTGTTCGTTGCCAGAACAACAGCGAAGGACAAAGGGTATCATGAGATAGAAAGTGCTATGATGCATCTGTTCAGGCTGAAGAAACTGACGCTAGTCAGAGATGGTGAAAATTAAAAATGAAAAGAATGTTAATTGGTTTAATCAGATTTTATCAAAGGTATTTGTCCATGTTAAAAGGACATCCTACCTGCAAGTATTTTCCAACCTGTTCACAATATGCGATCGAAGCTTTGGAAAAGTATGGAGTGATAAAAGGTGGCCTCCTGGCTGTATGGAGAATACTTAGATGTAATCCTTTTTCTAAAGGAGGATATGATCCCGTTCCATAAAGGAGGACAAGATGTTTCTAACAGTAGAAGACGGTCTGATCTTAGGACCGATATGTTGGTTATTCGGTAAGATATTCGATCTTATGTATAAATTGATCGAGCTTATCAGTAACAGCATGGGAATAGGATATGTTAATCTTAGTATCTGCGTTATCTTATTTACGTTTTTTATAAGAGCTTGTTTGTTTCCGTTGAATTTCAAACAGCAGAAATCTTCTAAGATTATGAGTTTTATCCAGCCGGAGATTAATAAGGCAACAAAGAAGTATAACAATAAAACAGATCAGGAATCCCTGATGAAGAAGCAGCAGGAGACACAGAAGATCCAGAAGAAGTATGGTGTAAGCCTTACATCCGGATGTCTGCCAACTCTGATCCAGCTTCCTGTATTCTATGGTTTGTACCGTGTTATCCAGAATATTCCTGCTTATGTAGAAGATATGAAGGGTAAGTATGATGCGATTGTAACAAGTATGCAGAGTGTAGCTATCGATAAGATAGATGCTTCCAAGTTACAGGCAATCGGACTTGATTCCGGTGCAAAATATTATGATATTATCAATGCGGTTGCAACAGATAAGGAAGGTCAGGTTTCTACAGCAGTTACTGCTTCAAAGCAGATGATGACGGCTGCATCAAATGGAGATCTTACAAATAATAAGGTAATTGATGTACTGGATAAGATATCCACATATGACTGGTCACAGTTACAGGATATTTTTGGATTTACAAGTGGAAAAGAAGCAGATTATATTCAGAACTTTGAGAATATGAACAGATTTTTATTTAATATGAATATTGCAGATGCTCCCGGATTGAAGCTTTCAGCAGCACTGATCGTTCCAATCCTGTCAGCAGTATTGCAGTTTGTATCTTCAAAAATCAGCATGAGTGCTTCCAATACAAATTCAAATGATCCTACGGCTGCACAGGCAAACAGCATGATGAATATGATGACTTACGGTATGCCGCTTATGTCATTATTTATCTGTATTAACCTGCCAATCGCTATTGGTCTTTACTGGATCATAGGTTCTGTTATTACAATTATTACACAGCTTATTATCAACAATTATTATAAGAAGTGTGATAAAGAAGCAGTTCTTGAGAAATGTAGAGTAAAAGCAGCTAAGAAGCAGGCAAAGAAAGAAGCAAAGCATCCTGGTAAGAAGTCATTCTATGAAAGAATGATGGACGCTCAGAATGGTAATGTAAGTTCAGATAGCACCCAGTCTGAAAGTATTAACAGAATGGCATCTTCAAGACTGAAAAGTTATACGAATCCGACAGTTGATGAAGTGAAACAGTCAGAAAACAACGTTCATTACAAATCTGGAAGTATTGGTTCCAAAGCAAATATCATGCTTCAGTATCAGAATAAGAGTAATGATAAGGGAGGAAAAAAATAATGGAGTTTGTAGAATTTAAAGGTAAAACTTTAGATGAGGCACTTATGCAGGCAAGTGTTGAGCTTGGATGTGCCAGTACAGACCTGGAATATAATGTAGTCAGTGAGGGAAGCACAGGTTTTCTTGGACTGATCGGTTCAAAGCCATTTGTCATCAGTGCCAGAAAGAAGAAAACATTTGTGGATGATGTAAGAGAATATCTTGAAACATTATTCAAGGCTATGGATATTCAGGCTGACATTAAGATTGAGTTTAATGAGACAGACAATCTTCTTGATATCGATGTAGAAGGACCTGAGATGGGTATTCTGATCGGTAAGAGAGGTCAGACATTAGATGCACTCCAGTATCTGATCAGTCTCGCAGTAAACAAGAAGAGTGACTCTTATATCAGAGTAAAGCTTGATACAGAGAATTACAGAGCAAGAAGAAAAGAAACTCTTGAAAATCTTGCAAAGAACATTGCATTCAAGGTAAAGAGAACAAAGCGTTCATTTGCACTTGAACCAATGAATCCTTATGAGAGAAGAATTATCCACGCTACTTTACAGAATGATAAGTATGTATCCACAAGAAGCGAGGGTGAAGAGCCATATCGTAAGGTTATCGTATATTTAAAAAAATACGACAGAAATAACAAATAATAAAGTATTTTGCTAACAGATACTTGTATAAAAACAGAAAAACATATGTAAATATGAATTTCTGAAAAAATATGATTTCCGGAAAACGAAGAATCAGGGTAACGGCTCTGGTGAATCGGCTTCCGGAAATTTTTTTTAGGGATAGAAAAAAAGTATGTATAGGTGTATTATCTAAAAGTATGTTAGTATAAATAAAATAACATGATAAGATAAAATACATGATATCTGTCATGACAGTAAACGATATGTAGAATATTGATCAGATAGAAACAGGAGAAATCATATGCTTGTAAATGATACGATCGCCGCGATCGCAACCGGTATGGGAAATGCCGGAGTTGGTATTATAAGGATCAGTGGTAAGAATGCAGTTGAAGTCGCTTCAAAGGTGTTCAGACCGGCAAATAAAGAAAAAAAAATAGAAAGCATGAAAAGCTACACGGCAGCATTTGGACAGGTATATGATGGCGATAAAGAGCTGGATGAAGGTATTCTGCTTCTGATGCGTGCTCCGCATACTTATACATGTGAGGATGTGTGTGAACTGCAGTGTCATGGAGGAATGGTTGTATTAAGAAATGTACTTGCTGCAGTAATTAAAAATGGTGCAAGACTTGCAGAACCGGGAGAATTTACCAAAAGGGCATTCTTAAATGGAAGGATCGATCTGTCACAGGCAGAATCAGTTATGGATTTGATCAGTGCGAAGAATGACTTTGCGGTGAAATCTTCTCTTATGCAGCTGCGTGGTGATCTGAAGAATCAGATCATAGATATGAGAGAACAGATTTTATATAATGTAGCGTTTATAGAATCGGCACTTGATGATCCGGAACATTACAGTCTGGATGGTTATCCACAAAAACTACAAACAATTGTGGATAAATTGGGTGATAATGTGGATAAATTACTGCGAACTTTTGATAACGGAAGAATATTAAAAGAGGGAATCAAGACTGTTATCGTTGGTAAGCCTAATGCCGGAAAATCCTCACTTCTCAACATGTTTCTGGGAGAAAACAGAGCAATCGTTACGGATATTGCAGGAACGACAAGAGATACATTAGAAGAAGTTGTCAACATAAATGGTATTATACTGAACATTGTGGATACAGCAGGTATTCGTGATACAGAAGATATTGTGGAAAAGATGGGTGTGGATAAAGCACTGAAATTTGCATCACAGGCAGATCTGATCTTATATGTGATCGATGGATCTGTACCGTTAGATGACAACGATAAGCAGATAATATCAGAGATTAAGGGCAAGAATGTCATTGCCGTTATGAATAAAAATGACTTACAAACAGTTGTGGATAAAATGTGGATAACATGCGAGCTTGGTTGTGATATCGTAGAATTATCTGCTTCTACAGGAGATGGAAAAGAAAAGTTATATGATCTGTTAAATGACAAATTCTTTTCCGGAGAATTGGATTATAATGACCAGTTGTACATTACAAATGCGAGACATAAAGAAGAACTGATGAAGACCGAAGAAAGTCTTTTAAAGGTAAGAGAAAGCATTGATATGGGTATGGAGGAGGATTTCTTCTCAATTGACCTGATGGATGCTTATGAACATCTGGGGCTTATTATAGGAGAAACGAACAGAGATGATCTTGCAGATAAGATATTTGAAGAATTCTGCATGGGTAAATAGGAGGATGGATAAATGCCAGTGGTTGAAGAAAATTATGATGTGGTAGTTGTGGGGGCCGGTCATGCAGGCTGTGAAGCTGCACTTGCTTCTGCTCGGCTTGGACTTGAAACGATTCTGTTTACAGTTAGTATGGACAGTGTAGCCATGATGCCCTGTAATCCAAACGTAGGTGGAAGCTCGAAAGGACACCTGGTAAGAGAACTGGATGCACTCGGCGGGGAGATGGGAAAGAATATTGATAAGACTTATATTCAGTCCAAAATGTTAAATGCATCAAAAGGACCTGCTGTTCATTCTCTTCGAGCGCAGGCAGATAAGTCAAATTATTCCCGTACAATGAAACATACATTAGAAAATACCGATCATCTGGTATTACGTCAGGCTGAGGTATCAGAGCTGATGGTAACAGACGGCGTGGTTAAGGGTGTTAAGACATTTTCCGGTGCAACCTATTATGCAAAGGCAGTTGTTCTCTGTACAGGTACTTATCTGAAAGCAAGATGTATCTATGGAGATGTCGTAAATCATACAGGACCAAATGGACTTATGGCAGCCAATCATTTGTCGGATTCCATGAAAGAAGCCGGAATCGGTATCCGCCGGTTTAAGACAGGTACACCTGCAAGACTGGATAAGAGAACGATCGATTTCTCTCAGATGGAGGAACAAAAGGGTGATGAGCATATCGTTCCATTTTCATTTACAAATACAGAAAAAGATATCAAGAGGGATCAGGTATCCTGCTGGCTTTGTTATACAAATGAGGAAACACATGAGATCATTCGTGAGAATATCAACCGTTCTCCATTGTTTTCCGGTGTGATCGAAGGTACAGGACCTAGATACTGCCCTTCGATCGAGGACAAGGTTATGAAGTTTCCGGATAAGACGAGACATCAGATTTTTATAGAGCCGGAGGGTGAATTTACAAATGAGATGTATATGGGCGGAATGTCCAGCTCTCTCCCGGAGGATGTTCAGTATAAGATGATACGGAGCATGAAAGGACTTGAGAATGTCAGGATCGTAAGAAATGCTTATGCGATTGAGTATGATTGTATCAGTGCGATTAATCTGAAGCATTCACTGGAATTTAAGGATGTGGAAGGCTTATTTGGAGCAGGTCAGTTAAATGGAAGCTCCGGTTATGAGGAAGCGGCAGCACAGGGACTTATGGCCGGTATCAATGCAGCCAGAAAGGTGCTTGGAAAAGAGCCTGTTGTACTGGATCGTTCACAGGCTTATATAGGTGTGTTGATCGATGATCTGGTTACAAAGGAGACAAAAGAACCATACCGAATGATGACTTCCAGAGCAGAATATCGTCTGCTGTTAAGACAGGATAACGCGGATCTTCGACTGACCGATATAGGTCATGAAATCGGGCTGATCGACGATGAGAGATATGAGAAATTCTGTCAGAAACGTACAATGATCGAAGAAGAAACAAAGCGTTTAAATGAAACGATGGTTGGCGGAAACAGTAAGATTCAGGAATTCTTGCGTTCTATGGAAACAACGGAGTTAAAGACAGCAGTAAGTCTTGCAGAGCTGATCCGCAGACCGGAGCTTTCTTATGAGAAGATTGCACCGATCGATCCGGAGAGACAGCCGTTGCCTGCGGATGTGATCGAACAAATTGATATATCGATCAAGTATGAAGGATATATCAAGAGACAGACGGAACAGGTACACCAGTTTAAGAAGCTGGAAAAGAGAATGATCCCGGCTGATCTGAATTATGATGATGTATCGAATCTTCGAAAAGAAGCCAGACAGAAGTTAAAGGATATCAAGCCGGAAAATATCGGTCAGGCATCCAGAATCTCCGGTGTATCACCGGCAGATATATCTGTGCTGCTGGTTTATCTGAAGATGAAGCAGCATGGCGGAGAATCAGAAAATAAATAAAAAAGCAGATATGAAGATAATATAAAATTATCTGTAGGTAAGTGTTATTTTTGAAAGCATATAATATGAGATGTAATATATATGTTCAAAAATATATAGAAAGGATACCATAAATATGGATCGACTATATGAAGTAGCAAAGAAGATAGATATTGAATTAAGTGATCATCAGTTAGAACAGTTTCAGAAATATTATGAGCTTCTGGTAGAGTGGAATAAGGTTATGAATCTGACAGCCATCATAGAGAAGGAAGATGTCATTATAAAGCATTTTGCAGATAGTCTTCTACTTGCAAAATATAAAAAGCTGGATGAATCTTTATCAGTCATAGATGTAGGGACCGGAGCAGGATTTCCCGGAATACCGCTTAAGATCGCATTTCCGGGATTAAAGGTAACTTTGATGGATTCCCTGAATAAGCGTGTAAAGTTTTTAAATGAAGTTATCCGCACGCTTGAGCTGGATGATATAGAAGCTTTTCCCAGCAGAGCTGAGGAAGGTGGAAGAAATGTACAGTATCGTGAGAAGTATGATCTTGCGGTATCAAGGGCAGTTGCCAATCTTTCTTCTTTATCGGAATTTTGTATGCCATTTGTTAAGACAGGTGGATATTTTATTCCATATAAGGCATCCGGACTGGATGAAGAGATTCATGCAGGAAAGAAAGCTATTCGTATCCTTGGAGGACAGGTAGAGAATATCTTCCATACAACGATACCTGATACGGATATGGAGCGTTGTTTTGTCTTCGTGAAGAAGATAGCAGCAACACCGGAGGAGTATCCAAGAAAAGCAGGAACAGCGACAAAGAAGCCTCTTGGAATGAAAGAAAAATAAAAAAGTATAGTAGAAATGTAAATATATAATATGAAAAATATATAATATCAATGAAAGACATTATATAAAAATGGAGCAGGTATTTGTAAACCTGCTCCATTTTTATTAGAAAAATATACAGAAAAATGATCTGTTCGTTTTATTATCAAATGTTAGAATATTATCTTGTAGCACGAGTGTGCCGTTTTTCTTTACGTCTCTCTCGAATTTCTGTCTGTTTTTGTTTGATAGCTTCAACACCGTTTTTATCTATTGGTTTAATTGTTTTAACAACATAGTATTTTCCGTTATCAAGTGGTTTAAATTTTATCTTTCCACTGAAATAACCATGGTGCCAGCATTTCCCTGCACAGATGTAAGAAGACGGACTGTTTGAAAACCATTCAAGCCTCTTATTGATCTTCTTGTTACATTTGTAGCATCTTATACAGGTAATATCTTCATCGTCCATTGCTTCCTGCTTGCTTGAAAATTCTCTTGTAATGTATTCATACTGATTATTATGTATGGCTACAATTTCCTCTTCCTTTTTTGTAGGATGAATATACAGATCGAAGCTGTATAAATCTTTCAAATTTCTTGGATGCATCTCTTTTAAAACAAGAGCGGTATATCTGGCATCGTTTACAGCAGAATGAAAAGGTTCATCTTCCGGTATATTAAAATCTGCAACTGCTTTTTCCAGTTTACTGACGGTAGAACCGGTTGGATCGACCATGTTTGCATATATCTGCTGAAGATTTAAAAATTTCAAAGGACGAGGAAGCTTGTCCATATAGTAGAAAGCCATATTTGTCTGTAATTCGGTAAGATCCATGGGACCCCAGGTACAAAAGATATAATCTTTACCGCACCATTCCAGAAATTCCGTACAGACTTCTTTAAATCCTCTTCCTTTTGCCAGATCCGTTTCATCATAATTTAAAATGGTTCTGATTTTTGAATGTAATTTTTTATAGATCCGGGGTTTTATCAAACTGGAGTATTCATCAATGATGCGATAGTTCTTATCTACTTTAACTGCACCGATTTCGATAATTTCAAAAGGCATTCGGGGATGTTCTCCGATATGACCGGAATAACTTTGATTCCACTCAAGATCCATTACGATATAGTTCATGTGTATTGATCCTTTGATTTGTTATATGAAAATAACTGTCGTATACTTTCAAATTAATTAATTTACATCTATGAAATTCTGAAAATAATTTAAAATATAAGAATTTCATAAAAAATGCACCTGGCGGGATTCGAACCCACGGCCTTCCGCTTAGGAGGCGGACGCTCTATCCTGCTGAGCTACAAATGCAGACGAGTTAAACTTTATAGAAACCCTAACATTACTATGATACCTAAGAATATTAGAAATGTCAATTTTTAAAAAATGACATTTCCCTGCATATACTTTGTCAATAGAAGTGCAACAAATTTTTTAGTTTTAAGGCAACTTTTTTTCAAGTTGCCTTAAATCGGACTATCATATATTCCTAATGCGTGTAATTGTTCCGCGAACAATTCCCGGCTGGTACGCCAGTTGAACATTTTACGAGGATAGTCATTTATCCAGTCTTGTATGTACATAACATCATTATCACCATACCGGTCCAGATCTGTACCCTTTGGAGCATGACGACGGATAAGGCGGTTATTGTTCTCATTACTGCCACGCTCATAACTGCTATAGGCATGACAATAGTAGCAGTCTATCCGGTGTGTGCCATCCGGCGAAGTTTCAATGCCAGAAGCATCCGAAAATTCAACGCCATTATCTACAGTGATAGACCTAAACACATCCTTAAAACAATCACCCCACAGTCGTTCTAACCGATTGATCTGCTCAACTACAGATTTTGCCCCTTGATCCGGTATCTTCCGAACAATCTCCATTCTGGTAAGCCGTTCCGTAAGTACAAGGAAACAACCTTTTGTTACACCCTGCTTACCTTTCACTGTATCCATTTCCCAATGTCCAAACGTGTCACGCCGGGATATTTCAACAGGTCGCTTTTCAATAGATTTACCAGCAGATTTACGCTTCTGAACAGGCTTCTTATATTTCTTTTTCTTCTTGCCGCCCTTAATCGGAAGATAACTACTATCAAGCATATAAAATATATGATTGTCTATATATCTATACAATGTCCTAACACTGATTTTAGTATCAAACTTTGCAGATGCTTCCGCAAGTGCCGCAGATGGACTATAGCGAGCATTTATTATTTTATCTTCGATAAAATCTGCAAAAGCAATATCACTTCCGACCTTTAGAGCCTTGCCAAGATGCGTTTTTCTTTCATCCGCAACAGCTTGACCAAGGTCACAGCTATACGCTTTTGTCTCTATCCATTCACTGTCTAAATGTGTATATGTACCTTTTTTAATTTCACGATATATCGTTGAACGATTAACTTCTAAATAGTCCGCTATATACTGAACACTTTTCCCAGTGTTAAGCAAGGCTTCAATCGTCACACGATCGTACCTAGTTAAATGTTTATATCCTTTTCCCACTTAATCACCCTTTATCCCTTTTCATCTGTAAAAAAATAAGCATAAGGTAAACTCCCTATGCTTATTATAATATTTAAACAATCAATTATTTACTGGAAATATTTGGTAATTTTTCTTGTTCCCAGTTTTCAAATTTTAAAACAACATCCCTAGGGGGATTATCATTAAATCCACACTCATAGTTAGTAGCGACACGTTCCGGCATTAAAAGAGTCTGCACACGTTCTACACATTCATCATGTGTTCGGTCAACCTTTTTGTACTGTGCAGATACAGGATTTGCATAAGTATCTACATACTGATACTTGCCACTTTTTCGCTGATATATGTACGTTTTCATCGTCTGCTCTGACATTTCTACATAAAGTTCACAGCGACGCTCAAACTGTTTAATCTGCTCCGTGTTGCATCCGATCAGCCGCCGAAAAAATACAGGCATACTCATTGATGTAGTAAGTATCAATAACTGACATTCAAGCATCTTATTCCGATACCGACTTTTAACCGTCGATTGAGTATTGTTATCCAGTATCTTCAAAAAATCCGACACATTAAAATCTTCCGGGCGTACATCGTCAAGTATCAAACAATCTTCACCGCGGTACCCATCAAGAGGATCATTACTACCAGACGATATATAAAAGCTGTAACCTTTCTCAATAGCCAACTGTTTAGAGTATGTCGTCTTGCCACAAGACGATTCACCAAAGATATATATACATGTCATATTTCTATCCATATGCATAAGCGCATCCTTACGATATGCAAACGCATTATCTATACTCTTTTTGAATCTGTCATACTCAGCAGCAGAAATATAGTCCGTATAATTAAACTCACGGATAACACCATTCTGAATAAGTTCTATCAATTCATCCTTGCGCTTTCTTGATGCTGTTTTAGCAAGAGCCGCCGCGGCCTCCGCTACGAAATCAAAGTTAGATACCACATTTTCTTCCAAATACTGTGCCTTTTCTGGAGCATTTGAATGTGTCAGATAGGCTAGCGCATCCGCAAATTTACCACGGATTTTTCCGATACGTTCCGGCTGTATACCAAACCAGTTGCATATGCTTGAAGTTGGCACGCTATCCTTAAATCGTATCATTATATGCCAGTGCGGTAACTTTTGCGTTCCATCCGCATTTGTATCTATATCATGTAATATAAAGGCATAATCTTTCACGGCATTATGATCTAAGCCGCTTTCCACCTGATCGCGCGACATAAAACGAAGCTGTTGCACTATTTCACATGTTTTAAAGCTTTTAGGCACTCCCATTTTTTTATCCCCACTTTCTTTTTCCCTTATCTTTTCCCCTTAATCATTTTTACACTTTTTACACCTTTTACACCTCATTTACACCGCTGGGGACAAGCCCCCCAGCGGTAGCAAAAAACCTAGATTTTATATGACATTTTTAAATCTTTAAAATAAAGATTTACACTTTTACACCTACATTTTTTAAATATCATTTTCTTTTGATTTTCGATCAATCCTCAAAAACGTATTTTTACCTAACAACATAGCTTTAACCTGTAAAGATGCTAACATTGTTAAAACCTCAGACTTATCATCTGTTATACAAATCCGATTTAAACAACTTCGGCATTCATCATATAAACTATCACTCTCATAGCGATCTAATTCTTCATCTAAAAATAAACCTTGATATTTCATTTTTACATTCCACCTTTCAAAATACTTAAAACCTTAACAACCGTAATGCTAAACGCAAAGCATTATTTACCAACGATAATAACTGATTAAATAAATACAGTAACCTCTTCATACTCACACCTACCTTACACATAATCATCAAAGCATACGCAAAGATATGGCATGCGGATGCGTGGCAGTCAACCCAAGGCGGATAAACCGCCCAGAGGGGTTGACAGCGCACGCAACCACCTGCACATTGTAACTATCGGTACAAGGAGGCACTTCGTGCACTACTTGCACCGATCTACTTACTTGCGTCTATGCCTATAGCGTCGCTTCAAGCCGGACGCTGACAGGTCATTGACATGTGCGCCTTGGTTAATAAGTATCTGATCATCCGGCAGGAGATCATCCGACCGCAGACGCTCCACACGTTCATCTGTATCATACGAAGCATAATCCTGATTCGTGATCCATGCATACGACACCTTAAGCGGCTTAAGCATATCTATGTTGTTACAATTTTCAAAATCCATCGGGTCATACGCCAGCTTACGGACTATTCGCCATGTTTTCTTCACACACACAAGGTTAGCTGTGATCTGTCGTAAAAGCGCATCACAAAAATGGAATCTTTGCGACGTGCCGATTATATATATTTTGTTCTTGCGCACTTGCAGGAGATTTCTAAGCAACTCCGTGCTAATATTCGTTTTAAAATCTCTACTATTCCAAATAGCTCCAATCTCGTCCATGACAAAAATAGTTATATCTTCGCGCGGCTGTTCTACATCCATCAACTGCCGGGATGTCACAAATGGAGTATAGGGTATATCCGAAAAAGAGACATTAGATACTATATGTATATGTTGCGTCACAAACGCCTGTTTACTTTCATCCCACACAGGCAAGCCGTTATATTTATTATAAATATCATGCACTTGCTTGCTCACGCATAAAGTCTTACCACTTCCAAAAACCTTATTTCGATATGCGCTGATTATATCGACACGACCATAAAAAGGACACCGATTAAACTCTTTGTGCTTAATATAGTAATAAAGGTCAACCGATCCATAACGGCACATATCGAAAAAATGCCGGATAACAAATTTTGGAAATGGAAAAACAACAATACATATAAACAATAAAAACAATACGATTTCTAACATACTACAACCTTGCCTTTCTGATCGCGCCAAGGATCACCGCTAAAAAGAAAAGAGCAAGGACATATACAAGAACTTTTGTCAACATCAAAGTCAAATCTCCATTTGAATAAAAATAACTAACCATGTTATCCACAGATTTCATCCCCTTTCTTTACATCAAACAGTTATAAATAAATATAAAAGCAACACAGATTATAAAGACAACTTGAAAAATCAATATCCAATAAAGCAACACATATATATCATCAAGCGTCTTAGGCGTTTGATCCGGCGAACCAACAAACATCGTATACCATGCGTCACTCGATGTAGCAACCTTTGCTTCTGTCGTTACTTCTGTCGTTGCTTCTGTCGTTGCTTCTGTAGCGGCTTCTGTAGTATCAAGTTCAGAAGCTGATACAGGTATACAGTTAAAAAGGACTATTGTTAGCATCATCAACAATAGATTCAAGATCTTTTTTTTGCATCTTTTCATATTCATGCATCATCCTTTCGTCTCTCTTGTAATCAAGAATATAATGATATTCGCGGAACATCTGAACCGATCCGACAACAAACACGATAAAAAACAATAAACCAAGCACTAAACCACCCCCTTAATCATCACGAAATAAATCATGAACAGCACGAGCAACCATACCGCAGACAGCCACAACAAGAAACAGTTCGAGAGGAGTGAATCGAATGCCGTCAATGACTATCTCATAATTTAAAAAATACACAGCTAAATTCATAAGATATAGTATATATTTCATTCACACACCCCCTAGAAAATATGTTTAAGTACACCGACAACAACAAGGATTATTACAGCTATTACCACAAGTGACCAGCACGAAGCAGGTATACACTTAAGTACAGCTATAATGCCGTTTGATGTACCCGCTCTAACATTTAAGCCATCAAGAGCCGAGGATATCATACTAGACAAGGATTTTATAAGCGTCTGCAAAATCTCCAACGCCGCAGGCAATCCTTCGGTCACAAGCGTTTTTATAAATTTGATAAGAGTTGATAATATATCAGATAATGTATCTGAACCATCTGGACTAGATGACTGTTTGCCATCGCTATTGTAATAATAGTTATTAATTGTTGTATGCGTAGAATCATCATTTGTAATAATTTGGCTAACCTCTTTTTTCGTATTTCCATTTGAATCAACAATATCTTTTACAGATACATCCGATTGAATAGTATCCGGATTATCCAAATTAGATAAATCCAAAGCATTAAACTTAAATGTACGAACGTCAGAAGATATATCACATAAAGCATTAGAAAAACTATCATTCCGACTTGGAGAACTACCAAACCGCTTATGTTTCAAAACAACTGTCACATAAATAGTAGAACTATATATTTCTATATTGGACAAATCCGTACCAGACCCAAAAAAAGAAGAAGCTTCATCAACCAATAGACAGACTGAATATATAAACTGCTGACCAAAACTACCTTTTGTGTCCATTACTGCCATAGAATCAGTGGACGTACCCGAAGACGTCACCAACAAATTACTTTTCTTGCTTGCTGTTTTATCAGCATACGCCCCCATATTTAGCTTATTCCGATATCTTATAACTTGCGAATACTCTATATCCATATAAAAAGATGACGGATCGTTTTTCATTATTTGTGAACTATACGAATAATCGTATATAAACTTATAAGCATTATTTACTTGAGATAATCGACATTTAAACGAGTCCCAAGCAAACGAATCCGCGCTAAGCTTATCACCATCATTAGCATCCGGTTCTGGCTCTTTAACCGGCACTTTATTATCCGCGACAGGGTCGCGTATCTCATTTACATACAATCCAGCATCTTCGACCGATCGAAAAACAGGAATGTTACTACATACAGCCTCTTGCTGATATAATCCCGTTATAAAAGATTTATCCTCAAATTTGTAATAATAGGCTTCATCTTTTATATACGCATTCGGTGGAGTACATGTTTTAACAAAATTCACATCATCAGTGATTTCGTTATAGTACGCATCTATACGCCGATGAACATATACTATACTCATAGATGCATCATTGTTGTTCAAACACGCAAACGATGATGATTTTGAATAAATGCCCCAAACACCTTCTCCATTATCAAATTGAGGACCCCTAGCATTTGTAATCGCTATACGCCGACCTTTTGGCGCGAGATAATAATACATATCGAATATGCCAGAACTCTGTTTTCTACCCGTACATGCATAGTAGTAAACATCATAATTGGTCAATGAAAGATTATTTTTTTCAAAAAAAGAAGCTGTCGCCGTTTGCAAATATGACAAACTAAACATATCCCCATAACTCAACTTATCCCCTGCAAACATAGTTACAGGATTTCTGCCATCATATGTAGTCAAGTTAAAAGCTCGGCAGAAATAATAATCCTGCATCGTAAAACTCATATCATATTCCTGCCGAACATTAAATTTCAATGTTAAGTTATCAGAACGAACGCCTGTATACTCCAAATCAGCCGAATCAGTAAAATAAGCATTTGACAGATCATACATAGGAGTATATTTTTCCGCTTCCTCTGTGGTCTCATCGGCCGAAACAGGTAGCACTATCGAACTAACCATCAACATTAAAACAAGCATAAAAGATATTATTTTTTTTAAACTACTTGAAATTTTCATACGCACCCCTTATTATATATTTTATAATTCTTTTTTTTGAAAGGAGCTTAGAGATGATACAAATAAATATCTTTTCAATATTAATCATGTGCATCCTTATTTCACCCCTCATAATTGCCTTATCAATAGCCATATACGGCATTATTAAAAAGAAGAAAAACGACCAAAACAGGTTCTAAGCCTGTTCTTTTTCTTTTATCTCTTTCATCACTTCCTGATGCCTTCTTTCTTCTCTTTTAATAACTCTATCAGACAATAAAACAAGAATAAAAACACAGATACAAAGAACTAACATTGCACCAGCTAAAAATCTTATAGCCATCATACACTTCACCCCTTTCTAAAAAAAAAGCGGCTAGCGAATTAGCTAACCGCCCACCTGCTTCAAGTGTCATCCTATGACCGCTTAAATTTGCGGAAGATTGCAATACCAGCACCTACGACTGGCACAGCTAAGAAGACAGCAAGATAAGGATTGCCAACAATAGTGGTTACAACTGTTGACATAACATCAAGCAGATTAGTAACTGCACCTGTAACATTTTCCCAAGTCATAGCAAGTACCTCCATCACTTTATTTATATACACACATCATCACGACGTTTATATATAGCAATATAATTATTTCTGTGCAGGCTTACTTTCATCTAAGCCATCAATATGCGTAACCTTAAGCTTTGCATAACCACGGCTAAAATCTGCCGTAAATTCCATATCATAAGTACCACCGAAGCGTGCATCATGAAGCGGACTGTTTTTACCGCATGTGACTTTAAGCACATCCTTGCCATTTGAAAGTGAATATTCCCAGTACTTCGTGATCTCACCTGTCTGACGATCAGCAATTTCATTTTCTTTTTTTGCAACAATCATAAATCTGCCAACAAATAACGAATCTGCATTTTTTAATTTTTCCATAACTATTTACCTCATATCTTTCTTTTTATATACAGTGCGGACGCACCACCTTAACAAATTATTTTTCCTCAATCAAAATACGATTTTTAGAATCGACAGTTACAACAGAACCATCGCACATATGAACCACACAAACACGAGCCCCAGGACTATATGCCCAACTCAATATTTTTTCATCATCAAATTTTAACGATAAACCTGTTTTAATTTTAAACTCCATAAAAACCCACCTTTCTCTACCCCTTATTTTTTTATCAATCCTTTCCATAGCGGAGCGCATCGACCTTTGACACGCTCCAGCAAGAAAAAAGGATGGGAAATTATGCGTTGAGAGGGGAAAAACAACGCATAAAAAAAAGTAAGTACAACACATATCTCATGTGTTGCACTTACTTTACAACGAATATGACATTTCCCTGCAGCCAGATTTCACCTTTAAAACGGCGCCCCGGAGCCGGTAGCCCGAGAAGATCTTTTTCATTAATGGCTATGGTCATAAGCATTTCATTTGTTTCCACGTTCAGAAGATAGACATTATCATTTGTATAATCATTCTTACATAAGGTGTAGTCCAGAATATTTCCTATAATAGAATAATGTTCTGTCTCAATACCATATGGCATGAAATTTGTTTCTACAATAGAAAGAATGTCTTCATAATGTGACCGACGGTTTACCTGTGTATAGATATCCATGTCATCCAACGTAAGACTTTCCATTGCGGTGCGATCACCTTGTCTGGCAGCTTCAATTAACTTGTTTCGGTTAGCAGAAGAATGATTGTGTTCTTTTGTTGATGGTGGAAGCTGTTCTATATCAAGTATGATCTTACCATTTGTAGACAGACCGGACATATAAGCCTTATTGATCAGATGGTTGGAGTAGTTCATCCATTTTGTATTTGCATAGTCGGAAACATTGGTAAGAAAGAAGATAAGTGTCATGCCGAGATTATAATCCTCACATACACCGGCAAAAGATTCTTTATCTCCGTGCTTTTCTATATAGATGCGTTCCTGATTCATTACGGAAGAACTGCGAACATAAGGAAAGTAATATTCAAATGAAACTGTGTTGTCGATATCCATTTCACCAACAAGTGAAATGCCAAAGCCTTCTCCAAAGTCTTTGGTCAGTTGGACAAGACGTGTGTCTGCATCAACAGTTATAATATTTCTTGTTGTTGGATAGGCAATGATTTCTTTTGTGATCGGAGTCAATTGCCTTCTGTTTTTTATATCGGAAAAACCAATTGAACGCAGATAACTGTGCATACAGACACCTCCTGTCTTACATTTTTATAATTTAGTCTAATTTACTATGGTCAAAAAAGTCTGTTTTATATAATTAAGCTTCAATTTTATCCTTGCCACCCATGTATGGACGAAGTACTTCTGGAATTCTTACTGAGCCATCTTCCTGAAGGTTGTTCTCGAGGAAGGCAATTAACATTCTAGGTGGAGCAACTACAGTATTATTTAAGGTATGTGCAAGATACTTCTTACCATCTTCGCCCTTTACACGAATCTGAAGTCTTCTTGCCTGAGCATCACCCAGATTTGAACAACTTCCTACTTCAAAGTACTTCTTCTGACGTGGTGACCATGCTTCTACATCCAGTGATTTAACTTTCAAATCTGCGAGGTCACCTGAGCAGCATTCCAGAGTACGAACAGGAATATCAAGTGAACGGAAAAGATCAACTGTATTCTGCCATAATTTATCAAACCACATCTTGCTTTCTTCCGGTTTACAGACAACGATCATTTCCTGTTTCTCAAATTGATGAATACGATATACACCACGTTCCTCAATACCATGAGCACCTTTTTCTTTTCTGAAACATGGAGAGTAGCTTGTTAATGTCTTTGGAAGTTCTTCTTCCGGAATAATCTGATCGATGAATTTACCAATCATGGAGTGCTCGGATGTACCGATCAAGTAAAGATCTTCGCCTTCAATCTTATACATCATCGCATCCATTTCCGCAAAACTCATAACACCTGTAACTACATTGCTTCGAATCATGAAAGGAGGAACACAGTAGGTAAATCCTCTATCAATCATGAAGTCTCTTGCATAAGAGATAACAGCAGAATGGAGTCTTGCAATATCACCCATCAGATAGTAGAAACCATTTCCTGCTACACGTCTTGCTGAATCAAGATCCAGTCCGTGAAGATGTTCCATGATCTCTGAATGATATGGAATCTCAAAATCAGGAACGACCGGCTCACCAAAGCGTTCAATCTCTACATTTTCGGAATCGTCCTTACCGATAGGAACTGATGGATCAATGATATTTGGAATGACCATCATGATTTCTTTTACTTTTGCTTGAAGTTCTGTTTCATTTTCCTGTAATTCTGATAAACGCTCAGCCTGTTCTGTTACCTGTTTCTTAATTTCTTCAGCTTCTTCCTTTTTACCCTGAGCCATTAAAGCACCAATCTGCTTGGACAGTTTATTCCTATTCGCTCTCAGATCATCTGCTTCCTGCTGTGTAGCTCTTGCCTGTGCATCGAGTTCAATTACCTCATCAACAAGTGGGAGCTTGCTGTCCTGAAATTTGTTTTTAATGTTCTGTTTTACTACATCTGGATTCTCTCTTAAAAATTTAATGTCTATCATTTTTTGATATTCCTCCTAGTTTATATGAATATTGTATATCCATATGTTTTTATATTTTTTTGACTAAAGTCATTATTGTTCTGAAAATTATTATTGTTCTATAATATCTTCAATTTCTTCATCCAGAGTTTTTGCACGTTCAATTGCTTCTTTCTCTTCATCGGAGAGAGCAACATAAGATTCTCCACGAATCAATTCTTTAGCATATGCAAAACATCCTTCTCTGGAATGCATACAGTTTAGAACAATACCATTGTTATTGCTATCCATAAATGCAATAGCAAAGCTGAGACTTCCACCCATTCCTTCAAAGGCATCGTATTTTACAAGACCAATCTTACTTATGCAGGAGGCAAGAGTTTCCTGTATCTCTTTATGTTCCTTTGTAAGACGTTTGGAATTATTTTTAACAGCGTCCATTTCAGCAAAACGATCAAGAATAATGTCTTCCATATCGCCTGCTGTTTTCCCGTTTAGAAGACGTTTGATATCTTTATTTCTTTTTCGTATATTTGCCAGTATATAGAATATAAATATAAACTGGGCGATGATTAAAATGAATAAAATGATGAAAAGGATAGCAGGATCCAGACCAATCTTATCAAGTAATGTATTGTTCATCTGATATAGTTCCTTTCCGTTTATTCTCTGTTGATGGAATATAACATCTCTGTTATTCTTTCCAATTCATCCTGAGAATAGTAATTTATTTCAATTTTTCCTTTTTCATTGTTCTTTGATTTTATAGCTATCTTTGCACCCAAAATATCTTTTAAACGACTTTCAATATCATTATAGAAGATAGATAAATCGTTTGTGGCTACAATATTTTCTTTCGACTCTTTCGGAATACTTAAAAGCTTTTTAATATAAATCTCTGTGTCGCGAACACTAAGTTTATTATCAAAGATAAAATTGGCCGCTTCTGTCTGTAATTCAGCGTCTTCAATCGGAATTAGTGCACGAGCATGACCGGTTGTTAGTTTATCTTCAATAATCATCTGACGTACTTCGTCGCATAATTTTAAGAGACGAAGAGAATTTGCGATAGTTGATCTGTTCTTGGATACCTTTTCAGCAACTTCTTCCTGAGTCAGACTATATTCATTAATCAGGCTTTCATATGCCAGAGCTTCTTCAATTGGGTTCAGATCTTCACGTTGAATATTTTCAATGAGAGAAATCTCCATAATTTCACGATCTGTATATTCCCGAATGACGCCAGGAACTTCTTTTACACCGGCAAGTCTGGCTGCGCGCCATCTGCGTTCACCGGCAATAATCTCATAAAATTTGCCTTTTTTTGTAACAATAAGGGGTTCTAATACACCATACTGTTTGATAGAATCTGCAAGTTCCTGTAATGCATCTTCATCGAATTGCTTTCTGGGCTGAGATTTATTTGGCTCAATCTGTGTTATCTTAACTTTTTGTTCTACTTCTTTTACAACTTCCTTTACAACTTCTTTTGTAATGGTTTTTGTTGTTTCGCCAGGAGTAGATTTGGATTTCGTTCTTGCTTCATCGCCTGTGGGAATCAGTTGATTCAGACCTCTTCCCAAACCTTTTTTTGTGGGCATGATTTTCCTCCTGTATTTTATTTATAATAATCATTTTCGATTACTTCATCTGCAAGCATCATATAGTGTTCAGCTCCAGCAGATTTTGGGTCATATTCAATTATAGGCATTCCATAACTTGGTGCTTCTGCCAGACGTACATTTCTGGGAATCATAGTGTTATAGATATGCTGATTCAGATTTTCTTTTACATTTTCTACAACCTGCATAGAAAGATTTGTTCGTGAATCATACATAGTGAATACGATTCCTTCAATCGTTAGTAAACGGTTAAGCTGTTTTCGAATCAAATTTACTGTATAGATTAACTGTGATAATCCATCCAGAGCAAAAAATTCACACTGAATAGGAACTAATACTGTGTTGGCTGCAGTTAAGGCATTGACAGTTAACATTCCGAGAGCAGGTGGACAATCTATAATGATGTAATCAAATTTTCGCCTTACACTTTTAAGATGATTTTTAAGGACATATTGTGGGTCTTCTACCGTAACAAATTCTACTTCAGCACCTGCGAGTTCTCGACTTGCAGGTAATAGATTCAAACCTTTGATATCGGGATAGGCATCAATAATCATACATTCGCCAAGGTTACAATCGCCATTTAGCATATCATATACACTGTATTCAAGTGCATTCTTATCGATACCGAGACCACTTGTCATATTACCCTGTGGATCCATATCTACAGCTAATACCTTCTTTCCCTTTTTTGCAAGGCAGGCTGCAAGATTAATTGCAGTTGTAGTTTTTCCTACGCCACCTTTCTGGTTGGCAATTGCGATTATTCTTCCCACTTGTTGATAATCTCCTTCTTAAAGTCTAATAACAGATGTTTCACGTGAAACATTTTATTTACAAATTTATTTTTTACTTTGTTGTATTATTTTTTTCCTTGTCCATTATATCACTATAATAGAATTATTGAAATGAAAAAATCTCTATATATTATAAAATCCCGTCACACTAATTAAAAAATAAATTAGCAGAACGGGTACAAGAAAATGTCTATATAAAAGGAAAGATGTGACGTAACATGATATAGCGGGCTCCGGAAAGAGCAATTTAAAAAAAGGGGGGGATTAAATTTTGCTATATTATGTGTAGTCACATCAATCTTATCAAAACGTATAGACTGCGTTTCGATGGACTTATTATAACACTAATATGTAGAAATATCTACTATTATTTTGAAAAATGTAGAAAAAATTAAAAAAGATGTTCTCGTGAGATGAATTCCTCGCTGTGTTTCACGTGAAACAAGTAATGATAAACAAGTATGATTGTGTTTCACGTGAAACATATAATAATAAAAAATATGTCTGTGTTTCACGTGAAACATAAAATAGGATTGCTTCTTTATAGTAAGACAATCCTATCTTATGTTTGTTTACTTACTAAATTTTTATGTGTAAGAGTATCCTATCCGTTTATTCTATATATCTGTTAGAATATCATTAATTGCTCTAAGAATTTAGAAACCTCCACCCAGGCTTTTTTGGATTCCGGCATAAGGGTCATACCCATTTGAAAAACATGGAACATATTCTCATATATGGATAAACGAACTTTTACACCCTGGGCTTTTGCTTTTTCAGCGACAAGAACAGAATCAGATAAAAGCATCTCATTAGATCCAACCTGAATCAGCATCGGAGGAAAACCGGTAAAATCACCAAACAATGGTGAGATATAAGGATCACTTGAGTCATGAGCTCCCGGATAAACACTGTTGTAGATTAAGCTTTCATTTGTATTTCCAAAAAGTGGATCAATCTCAAAATTCTCTGTATAGGATGGACCACTTGCTGTCAGGTCTGTCCATGGAGACATAGCTACGATTCCGGCAGGAAGAATACGATCTCGATCTGCAAGATAATGGCATAATGCCATAGCTAATCCGCCACCGGCAGAATCACCGGCCAGAATGATATGGTTTTCAGAGTAGCCATGGGTTAACAGCCAGTCATATGAATATAAGGCATCGTTTAAAGCTGCTGGATATGGATTCTCCGGGGCAACACGATAATCAATGGAAAGAACAGATGCGCCTTTCCCAAGCTCTGAATATAAACCGGCAAACATACGATACTGTGTCTTAAAAGCTCCGACATATCCGCCACCATGAAATTGAAGGATGACATATGGATTATGGGAATTTTTCCATTTTAACATTTCCATTTTGAAATTCTTTGTTTCTATTAATTCGCTGGTAAAATGATCCGGATATTTATATGTTTTATCAATGTCGCTTTTGGAACGATTGTTATTTCTAATCTGTGTAAGAAGGTTGTTACTATTGAAATCTGCGACCAGTTCACATACAAGTTTTGCTTGTTTGCTCATTCCGGAATTATCAGGAGATGAGGAAGAACCGGAGGTTAATTTATCTAAAAGTGCCATTTAATAAAATCTCTCTTTCTAAATTTAGTTAATAGTAAGCAGTGCACAACGAAAAATAATTGCTGGCACTGCTTTTACTATAAGATAATTTGTATTTGTAGGTTATTACCTGTGATGTCATTTATAAAATAATATCCTATGCTTGAAATATAATTCTATATATGAAATATAATTTTATACATGAAATCTACGTTTTAGTTCTGTTGTTGCAGGTCGATCTCCGAATACCAGTGTACCACCGAGCAACAGAGCACTCATAACATCTGCAATGATCATAAAGAAATCATGTTTAAAGAACTTTCCGGTAAGCATAAGTATTGTCAGGATCACACAAATAATAATGATATATACCTGTAATAAAATATAGGATTGCCAATTTTCAGTATTAATAATCATCAAAACAAGAATTGCAATGTCTAGCATTGCAATAACACAAGGTATTGCAAAGTCGATTGACCATCCGGTATATCCAAGTATATAATCAACCAATACAAGAACGGGCATGATGAAAATTGCCTGTACCAGCATTTTCTTTCGATGACTCTTATTGTGCCTAAATGAATAGATCAGTGAAAAACAGGCATATGCAAGTCCGATTCCGCACAGGGCTGACCATTTTACCTTTGAATATGTCAGGTAATTGATCAGAATAAGGACACCTTCTACAACAATACTGCAAAATATTGTCAGTTTAATAACAAACCGCATACGACGCATTGCGGGCGTAATATCCGGATACATAACAGATTTTGACTTCTCACCGGTTCCTTGACTATGGTCAAGAAAGTCTTTTTCACTTTCCGGATCTTTCACCGGATCATATTCCAGAACTCCGTTACATAAAGGACATGAAAGGGAGTGATCCAGAACATCTATGTTACAACGTCTACATTTACTCATAATACACCCCGTTACTTTCTATCGATACATGAATTCCGTCTCGAACCATCTGGCGGAAAAATTCTTTTTGTATAAATGTTTCACGAATGGCAGAGCTGAAGGTGAAGACCAGTGTATCCTTATAACTGATGACACTTCCTTTGATGAACTGTCCTTTGGACATTGACAGAACGACATGGAAGCGGTCGATATATTCCTTATACATATCATCAACGGATACAACTCCAAGGTTTGTGATCGTTGATGTATTTGCTTTTAATGAAGCTTTATAAATACGGCGCATGGCGATGCTCTTAAAGACACGCGGAACGGCACGGATGATAAAATTTACTTCATTGGAAACGTTATAGGATAACAGCTTCTCCAGATTTTCTTTATTGATTTGTTCCTTCAGACTATCTGCGATGATGTGCAGAACATCTTCAAATGTATAAGTATCCTTCTCCGGCTTGAAGTAAGCGGAGACAACGGCAAAGAAGTTCTTCGTTGTATTGGAATTAAAATATGGGCGAAGATTTACAGGAACGACGGTGCTGATCGGACGCTTGGAAGGCTGACCCTTCAGGTATTCTTTGTAGATTGCCCAAGTAAATGTACCGAGCAGATACTGGTTGATGGTTACGCCATATTTTGCTGCCGCCTGTTTGATCTCGGCAACCGGGATGTAGCCGTGCAGGATAGCAAAATGATTAAATGGCAGCTTTTCCCCCTTTAAGATAACTGCTTTTTCCGTCTTATAGGAACGTTTGGCAGGTCGTATATAGTTCTTCTTATAGCTGTCCTCGATATCCAACGAGGAATCTGCATTTAAGGTATTACCTGCTTTTTCAGCAAGTTCCGGGTATTTGTACCGGAGGTACTGGTAAGTCAATTCCTTCAGAAAAATAAGAGCACCATTTCCGTCTGTTAGGACATGAAATACTTCCAGATTGATCCGCTTCTGATAGTAGGTAACACGGAACAGATATTCGTTATTTGTATAGGGATTGATATACAGACAAGGATATGTATCTTCCGGTATTACCCTTGGAGCAGGCCGATTATTTGCTTCAAAGTAATACCAGAAAATACCATTTTTTAGTTTGTGATTAAACACATCAAAAAATGGAAGAATCTTGTCCAATGCCTTTTGCAGAAGTTCTGCATCGATGTCTTCTGTCAATGTAACGGAAATGCGGTAAACATTACTTACATTTTCACTTACAATGACAGGAAACAGATTGGCTGTATTATCGAGTTTATCCCATTTAATTGTCTTATTTAATCGTTTAGACATGAAAGATCACCTGATTTACATAGCTTCCGGTGCATTGATTCCAAGGAGATCTAATGCATCGTGAAGTGTTTTCTTTGTAAGGTATGTGAGCATGACACGGGCATTCTTTACATTTTCCTCCGGCACGTTGATACGTGTAGAGTTGTAGAATTTGTTAAATGCCTGAGCAACATCTACAGCAAATCTTGCAACAACAGATGGTTCGTATTTCTCTGCTGCATCCGATACAACCTTAGGAAAACGGTTGATTTCTTTTAAGAGATTCATAGCGTCCGGTTCAGAGATCGTGCTATAATCAACCGGCTTTGCAGGATCAAAATTCTCAGCAAGTCTTACAACGCTGGAGCATCTTGCATGGGTGTACTGAACATAAGGACCGGTCTCACCATCAAAGTTCAATACTTTGTCCCAGCTAAAGGATACATCTTTGATACGCTGGTTATAAAGGTCATTGAAAAGAACAGAGCCAACACCGACGATCTTGGCAACTTCTTCTTTATCAGGAAGGTTTGGACTCTTTTCTGAGATGATTTCAAAACTCTTTTTAATTGCATCATGCAGGATGTCTTCTGCGTAGATGATATTTCCGCTTCTGGTTGAAAGCTTTGCACCCTCTAAGCTTACCAGTCCATACGGAATGTGAACCAGAGAATCCTTCGCCCAGTCATTTCCGAGAAGCTCTACTACTTTGAACACCTGTGCAAAATGCAGCTTCTGTTCCTGTCCGGTTACATATAAGCATTTTGTGAAATGATAGGTATTCTTACGATAGAAGATAGCAGCCAGATCACGGGTTGCATAGATGGAGCTTCCATCTTTCTTTGTAACGATACATGGAGCCATATCATAGTCGGACAGATCTACGATCATAGCACCCTCGCTTTCCTTTAACAGGTTCGCGTTTGTCAACTGGTCAACAACGTCCTGGCATTTGTCACGATAGAAGCTTTCACCGAGATAATAATCAAAATCCATACCCAGAAGATCATAGGTACGTTTGTATTCTACAAGACTGATGTCCTTGAACCACTGCCAGATTGAAAGTGCTTCTTCATCACCATGTTCCATCTTGCTGAACCATGCTCTTGCTTCATCTACAAGCTCCGGATTCTTGTCTGCTTCTTCATGGAACTTCACATAGAGACGCATAAGCTCGGCAACGCCATCTTTCTCAACTGCTTCCTTTGTGCCCCAGTTCTTATATGCAACGATCAGCTTACCAAACTGTGTACCCCAGTCACCTAAGTGGTTGATACGGATTACTTTATAGCCGAGTTTGGAATAGATCTTATAGAGGGAATTACCTATGATAGTAGTTCTGAGGTGTCCAACGTGGAAGTTCTTTGCTACGTTTGGCGAGGAGTAATCGATACAGATAACCTTGTCTGCACCTTCGTCTGAACCACCAAAGTTGTCCTTTAATGCAGCTTCGATCATAGTCTGGACAAAGATATCTTTCTTTACGAAGAAGTTTAGATATGCACCCTGAACATCAATCTTATCGAGAAAATCAACATCACCGATAGCTTCTTTGATATCGGCTGCAATCAGATTTGGTGCTTTATGCATAGTCTTTGCAAGTCTGAAGCAAGGAAATGCATAATCACCAAGCTCCTGCTTTGGTGGTATCTCAATAAAGGTTGCTATTTCTTCAGCAGTCATGCCTTCTACATGATCTGCAATCAGATTTACGATTTTTTCTTTCATAATTAAGGTTGTCCTTTCAAATTCTTTCTTATATATTAAGGAAATGTCCTTATTTTTCTTTCATTTCATAATTAAGGGGGAGAACCCATAATCTACATTATTTCAATTGGGATAGAAAAACGGATATCTGTTCCACTAATGATATCACCATCTATCTTAAGTTGTCCATTTAACAGATAAATAAGCTCCTGAATGCGGTGAAGTCCACTGTTCCATGGAGAGGTGTGACTGTAATTCTTATCAATGCCGATGCCGTTATCGTTGATATGTACCGATATCTGATCGCTAAGAATCTGAATATTGATATCAATACGATTTGCATTTGCATGCTTATATACATTGTCCAGACATTCACACAGTATACGGATCAGACTGATTGTGATAATTTCCGGAATCTCGATCGAAGCGTCCGGACAGTCAATGTCAGATTCAATGACACATTCCGGGTGAGTGTCTTTATATCGGAAAATGGTATCCCTTAACAAGGTTTCAATCGGTACAGACGTATCGATGTCCCCGGTAAGTCCTGAAAGGATAGCATTCAGAGAATCTTTCATGGAAATTGTCCTTTCAATCAGTTCATCAAGGGTGACTGTTGCCCGGTTGATATCGGATTTGATCAACCATGACAGGGAATCCAGAGTATGTCTGGTTCGATCTAGCTGATCCAGAATATCGGTATGTAGGGTCTGTACCAATTTGTCCTGATCGTATTTCTTCAGACGTAAGATATTGAATCCATGATTGATAACCGGAAGATTTTCTTCGGTAGATTCATCATCTTCAAGTGCAGTTGATTCTTTTGTGAATTCATCTGCCAGTTCGTCCAAGAAAGTATCCAGTTTTCTGGTCGCTGTATGAAGGAGAGTGATCCTGCTTTTCAGCTCGTCAGCATCAGCCTGTAAGCTATGGATATTTGCCGTAAGTTCAGCATCAGAAGCATTTAGTTCTTTTAATTCCTGTTCAATCTGTGCTGCTTTTTCCTCCTGCGTTGTAGTCGTTGTAGAAAATGGAGAAAAAACATTATGTCCGGCACTGTTTTTAAAGGAATAGACCTCCAGTGTTTTCATAAGCTCATCAATTTTGATCTTCAATTCAAACTGCTCTGTTTTTAAAGACTGGATCTGTTCCAGCTTCGCTACATACAATCCGTTGAAGTAGTCCAGCATTTCCTGATTGGAATCCCGCACTGTTTTCAGATTTTCCGTTGTTGAAATATCCATGATATTCTCCATTCTCCTCTATAACCGATAAGAGGTTTTGTTGTTTTTATTGTACCTTATTCGTCAAGGTCATTATCAAATGTTTCCTGCAGCTGTCGTCGGCGTTCTTCATATTGTTTTCTTCTTGCTGCCTGAATCGCACGCTGACGTTTTCTTGCCTTCTTTATATGGATCAGATAGATCACAAATAATATGGCAAGAAGAAGCAGAGCTGCAAAAATGATCCATAACGGACGGATTAATAGTTTCTTTTTTGTTATTGGAGCTGCAACTGTAGTATCAGCTGCATTCTCCGTGTTTTTTGATGACAGCTGTTTACCATCCGGATTATAGCCGGTTACGGTAAGATCTGTTGTTCCGATCATATTTCCTCCATAGGAGAGGATCAGATGCCCCACGGTATAAGTATCTCCATCTTTTACAGGTTCTTTGTTATATTCGATACTGTAAGTTAATTTCTTAATATCATCATTTTTATTGAAATTCAGTTTATAGTCCTTATTAATCTGCAATGTAATATCAGAAGCGGAATCAGCTTTGTAATAGGAGTTCAGATAATCAAGCGTCTGTGATGTCTGGGTGCTGTCAAAGGTATAGTCGGCCAGAGGGGTCTGGAGACTATAATTCCGGAAGCAATACTCATAGATGGCTTTGCTGTCAGTGTAGGTATTTGCCGCACCATTGCAGTTCATCAGAACACAGATCAGTTCTGTATCACCTTTTTTACTCCAGGTAACAAGGGTATTTAATGCATCGTTTGTGTAGCCGGTCTTACCACCTTCACAGTATTCATAGTAATATTTGCTGTCAGGATTTGTCATCTTGCAGTGTTGCCAGAGCTGACGTTCTTCCTCACAGATATTTGTCGGTCCGATGACGTGATTTCTGGTACCTGTTATTTTACGGAATTCATCGTGTTTCAGACAGGCTTTGGTTATTAACGCCATGTCATAACAGGTCGTATAGTGATTCTCATCCGGCAGGCCGTTTGCATTTACAAAATGAGTGCCAAGGCAGCCAAGTTCGACTGCACGTTCATTCATCATCTTAGCAAAATCTTCGATGCTTCCGCCGGAGACAAATTCTCCGA